>Ga0255769_10000129_pt1 | contig 84882 bp, 50 predicted proteins | sample 041ome_9_FD_179637 | JGI IMG/M metagenome (GOLD analysis project Ga0255769, IMG submission 179637) | Coastal salt marsh microbial communities from the Groves Creek Marsh, Skidaway Island, Georgia - 041413US metaG (version 2) | ecosystem: Environmental > Aquatic > Marine > Intertidal zone > Salt...
GCCGCCAAACTCAGCTAATACTTCGCCAAGTCTTGAAAGTGCATTTGACATCATTAAACTAGTATCATCAGTTCCTTTCATGTTTGAACTCATGTCCATCATTTTGCGTCCAAGATTGTTGATGTCTTTGTGCTTGTTTTCAAAGTTGCTAGGCACATCATATTCTGCTACTTCTTCATCTTCATCTTCGCCGTCACGTTGTGCAATAGCTTGACTCATTGGTTCTGTTTTGTTGCCGTCTTTGTCTAAATCAGGAAAGTCTGGTTTTGTACCTTTTGATGCTTGTTTTTCAGCAAGTGCTTTTGTAAGCATTGCATGAATACTTTCTCTGGTATTCATTGGATTATCACCGCCTGCTGTTGCTGGATATGATCCTTTTTCTTTGTGTAAATCGTCGCCGCTTGGAATCATGTCACTTACATCGCCTGCATTTGATCTCATATATTCATCATCAGGTTCTGTAGTAGCATCGCCAAAGTCGCCATCATAATCTTCTTCTTCACTTGAAATCATTTTGATAGTATCTGACATAGATGGTTCTTCAGGTCCTTTCGATCCGCATCCGCCCATTGGCTGACTTGGTCCGTGCATTTTACCACATATCGGACATACGCCGTCATCTTGGTTAATATCGGTATCGTCGACTACTTTAGCATCTGCTCCTGCTAGTTGCATAATACGCATTAGTTCAGAAACTTCTGCTGCACTTTCGCCATTTACACTAATATTCATATTAGCTTCGTTTACTTTTTTCATATTAGTCTCCTGACTGTTCTTTACGAGCTGTCTCTAATTCTTTTAGTAGGTTCATTACTCTATCTTCACCAACTGATTCTTGTGCGCTTTCGCCTCCTAGTTCTTCAACTGTTAGCTTTGCAACGTATACGTCAGATGAAGTTTCTTCTTGATATAACTCTTGCGGCTCATTTGGATTACGTACAATAATATGACTTTGTTTAACACCGCAACATTGTCCAATGTACTCTTGAAGCACTTGTACTGTTGTTGGGTATGTACAACTTATTTCAAAGTATGTAGCTTCGCAATTTTCTAACTGTGGAAAATCTAATGGGCGCTCTTGTATCGGTGTTTTCTTACCAGCTGCAATCTGAGAGCATCCGTATTTTTGTAAACTGGTTTCAAGCATATCTTCAAAGTTTTCAGGTAGCTCACCAGCTACACCAATCTTAAATTCATATGTTTTTTTACTTTCAGTTAAATAATCAGCAAAGTTTTTCATTATTGTATCCTACATTATGTTACTATTTATCATTCTTCATGTCTTTTAACTTCTCTAAAAGACTATTACGATCTGAAACAACATAACCTTCACCGTTGACTATGCCGCCTTCGCCTCCTGGATTAGTGTCTCTGTCCATTTTTTCTTTTTTAAGTTGCAAGTCGATCATTTTTAGTTTCTTATCCATTTTTGCGACTTTAGCATCTAAACTTGTTTTCAACATTCCGCCAGCAACTTCAAATACTCTACTTGCATAACGACTTTCGACATTCATACCTAAGTCCATTAAATCATCATATGCTTCTAATGCACGTGATGCAATGTCTTCAAGTTCGTCATCTGCTTTTTGTCCAAGACCTTTTACAGCTGGTAATGCACTTGCAATCTTGTCAAACTCTGCTATATCGCGAAAAGTATCCTCTTGCTGAACAACAGCTTGCTTTTGTGCTTCTTGTTTGATATCTTCGTTGTCTGGAAGATTCAACATTTCCTCAAGTTTTTTTGTCATAATAGTTTTCCATTATATGCTACTATTATTTATCAAACAGTCGGTTGATAATTAAAATATTCTATTTCGTCGGCAAATCTATTAGATACTAGTTTAATAAACTCAGCAGTCATAAAGTCTTTTTTATTATATATTCCTACATGCACATTTCTTTCTAAAGGAATATAACAGTTAGACCATTTTTGTATTTTTTTAAAATCAGTGGATAATGTTTCATTTGAAAAAATATGTTCTACATCTTTTATATATTTTAATTGAGAGGTAACTCCGTTCATATTATTATCTAGACTATATTCAAGATAATATATTATTCCTTTGTTCCAAACTTCGAGCATTTTATTATAGTAATCAACTTTATAATTTTTTCTCAAACGTTGATCGCATTTAACTTTTTGAAAAACATACAAACTTATCAATCGATTAAACGTATTTCTTGTTATTGTAAAACTAGTGTCATACTGTTCTTGAATACTATCTAAAAACAAATGATCATTTCGAATAAATTGAAAACTAGAGTCTTTTAAATTTTTATACCACCATCTATAAACACTTGCTCCGCCAGTTTTAGGAATATGTACAAAAGCTACTTTCATTTTCTCTTACCTTGATGGAAAATATCTCCTTCGTTGACAACTCTAAATATCATTCCTTTTTGTTTACAATACGCTTTAGCGGCGCCCCACTTGGCTTGATTGACTACATAATGCAACTTGTTTACTTTACTATTTCCTAGTTGCTCTTTGAATGTATGATTTGCTGGTTTAACTTCAATAATTTCAACATGTTGTTTGCCTGTACGATCATTGTATACTAAAAAGAAGTCTGGAACATATATAGTATATTTTCCACTCAGTGGATTTCTATAAGGAATACGAACTGCTTCACTTGCCCACTTTGTTATATTTTCATTTGTATCACACATACGCATAAAAGCAAACTCCCAACTACTTCTATAAGTAGGAGTTCTACCGCCTATGTATTTTTCAGGGTTTTTTAATGTATACTTGCCTTGTGCAAAACGTGACATTATAATATAACATTTCTATTTTCGTATGTTACAACTTGATAATCACTTGTGTAGCCGAGAGCACTTACTTTGCTTCTATTGTTATTTAAAATAGCAGCTACTAGCTGACTGAGTTTTACTTCGTCTAATCCTTTTAAACTATCCAACAATTCAAATATATTTTTATTTTCAGATTTGGCTTGTTGTAACAGTACTGTAGTTATAGCAATAGCTGCACTTTCTTCAAACTTTCTTTTTTTAAAAAATCCCAACACACTATCAACTTCATTACTTGTGATCGATATTGATTTTGAAAAGTATCTATCAAAAAATGATTTTACTTCTGTTGCACTGTCCGTTGATTTATTAATACTTTTATCAGTTATACTACTCATTTAACCACCTATAATATCTTCAAGAATACTAGTAAATGCTGCACCTTGTAATGTTGGATCTACTCTGTAGTTATCAACAACTGCTTGTTGCAGTTGAGATTGCTGAACTGTGTTTAAGTTATCAAACAACTGTCCATTATCATTAAAAGAGTTTGCCGATCCTTGTGCTATTGCATAGTTTCGAAGTGCATTTCTAGCCAAGTCTCTTTGTTTAATAGTGCTAGTTCTCAACTCTCTCTCAGATATTTTTGGTTCTAACGCTGCATCAAGAAATGCTGTAGTTATAGCTGTTTGAGTTGAGTTTGTTGGAAAAAATGCATTGTTGTTGAACGGAACTCTATTATTTGTTGTAACTGGAGTAGTTGAAAATGTTGATCTTAGATTGCGTTGTTGTTCGCTATTAAAATCAGTTATTCCTATTGCTTCTAAAAATATATCAGTGAATACTTTTTTCCAACCTTCGTCTACTCCGGTTGTTTTGTTATCCGTTGACTCTGTACTAGTACTACTATATGGACTAGGTGATCTATCATAGTGTGCATTGTCTGCAAACCCTGCTGGCTCATCTAATCCTGTATATCCTCTATCATACAGTACAGTTTCATAATCAACACGCATGGTGTTTTTCATTACGCCTGACCCATCTGATTGATCTACTCTATCATGTTGCCATTCTCCTATGAGAGGATTCACAAGTGTAAAACTAGTAAAATGACTATCAGTGTTTTGATGATGAAGTTGGTGTATAGTTATGCTGTTAAAAAATGGATATGTTTTGCCTGCTCTGTTAAAACCATGTCTATAAGTATTTTGAGGCTCGCTATCGTATAAGCCAGTTTGATATGCACGTGGACGAGTTCCTTGATCGGCATAGTTGCCGTCTTCATAATAATATCTATAATAGGCTTCCCATAGCAGTGTTGTTAGACCTGCTGCATCGTCATGAAATTCAATATTAACAGGATTGTAGTTTATTCTTGTTTGAACTACTTTTTTTCTATTGTATTGATTCATAGTTTCTGTATTAATAGTATATGTTGGCAAGTCAGCAGCTGATGCTAGTATATTAAACTCACGTTTGTTTAATAAGTTGCTAACATTGTTACCAAGTGATTGTAACGCTATTGGGTTTACATCTATTACAACATGATATAGGAATTTAACTTTAGGCGATAATCTAAAGTTATTGCGTCGATACAAGTTTGCAGCATGAGTAAAATCACCCATTATACCTTTGTTGGTATCAAAATTGCTAAAGTTATCAAAGTTTCTATTTAACGGCATAAAGTATTTATCTTATATTTAAACAGCGCACATAACAAATAAGGAGCCCATTGGGCTCCTTAGAAGTCAAGCAATCTCTTAAATGTTATTAAAGAGCGGCAGCGCCTGTGGCACCTGTGCCTGTTTCAGTATTTCGATCTTGGAAGTTGTTAGGCGTTCCAACACCTACATTAAGTTGTACAGCGTTGTCGTATTGAATATTAAGAGCTACTGTCATTGCATCATTTGCTGAGTAACTCATTGATCCGTAGTCAACACTTGTTAAATAGCAACCATACAGTTCCCAAGTTTCAAGTACAGCTGGAGTATTGGCGCCGTTGCCGCCGTCTAGTACTTCAATGCGTTGTGTAAACTTGTAGTCTTGTCCTGTAGCAGCACTAGACTGTTCAAAGAAATCAAACTGTTTCTGTAGTTGCTCGCCTACTGAACGTTGTACGTTTCCGTTAACATCGTCACGTAAATTCATTGTAACTGCTTGCCATTCGTGCTTGCCAGCCATATAAATTTTACTATTGTACACATCAATCGGTATTTGTTGGAATGATATGTTTGGACGGGTTGCATCAATAACCTGTTTTGTTAATTCAGTTGTGTTGCCGGTAATACCGAAGTTTTCCAATGTTACACGGAAACGGTATTGTAGTTTCGGCATTAGCAGACCCTGACTGCTTGCACTAGTATCGTTTGCTAACGGTACTGTTAAATTTAATAGAGTTGAGATTGCCATCTATGTTTCTCCTTATCACATGTATTTATCATTTGTAGGGGGATTTTATTTTCCCCCTACTTTAATGACTTATAACCCTGCGATTTCTCCTGTGTTTTTGATACGCAACGGTATGTAGATAAACTCTACTGCTTTGACTGGTTCAATAGCAATATCTACGTACAACTCGTTTCTATCAATTCTCGCTGGTGTGTTGTTTGATTCGTCACACACAACTAAGAAGTCATATAGAGCTCTTAGTCCCACTAGTTCAACCATTAAACTTTCTACCTGTGCTTTGATTTCATCACGTGTGATTTTATCATTTGGTTCAAATAGATATGGTTTTGTTAACTGATTCAACTGACTACGTAAGTACACTACAAGTCTTGCAACGTTGACTCTATCAAGAGCACTTGCATTTCTTGCACGAGTTTTTTGTCCAAATACAACTAGCCCAGCACCTGTTAAGAATGTGATAGGGTTGACGTTGTTTTGATACAATGTATCTCGTTGTCCTTCGTTTAGTGCTGATGCAACAAACTCGCCTTCGCCGTTGATGTAACCTGTTGAAGTTGCATTTGTAACTCCACCACGTCTTGTACCTGCTGGTGCAAACCATGGATACGCAACTTGGTCATTTAGTGCGAAAGTACGTAGTACCATATGACTTGACGGAACAACTACATTGTTGCCTGCATTATCACTAGTAAATCCACTTGGGTAATAAACACCCATGTACTCATCTCTACTTACAAGTCCGTTATCATTATCTTCAACAACTGTATTAACGTTGGTTGCCCATTCGTTAAGAGAAGTTGCATCTGGTGTTAAACGGAAAGGTGAATCACCGATAACAAATGCTGTTAGGCCTCTGTCATAGTTTAGTGTAATCATTTCTCCGATTAGCTCTGGATAACCTGGTGTTGCCATTAAGTTAAAGATGCGTGATTCGTTGTCGCGAATGTCCTGGTTTTCGTTTAGCATTGCTTGTAGTTTTTGTACTACAACTTTACGCTGTGCCTTACGTCCAAAACTACCTGAGCCATCTGCTTCATTAGCTGATTCAGTAACCCAACGATGCGGATAATATGCTGACATTGACTCGTCACCAAAACGTTCATTGTCTGCTGCTAAGTCTACATAGTTACGCTCAAAACGCTTAACATTAAAGCCACTTCTACGTAGATTCCAAAGTATCATGCCTTTTGGATATAGTGCTGGATCTGGACAATCTACATCTACAAAGTTACTAGTAATCAGATTAGCAATAGTACCTGCTGTACTACTGTTTGCACCTGCTGTGTTGTAACGTGCATCTGCAAATAGTACACCATTTTCAGTTGTTTGATCTGTTGTATCTAGTTCAACCCAACTGTTTAGTGTATTGTTCCAACGATAGATTCTTGGAAAGTTTTCAAGATCTGCTGTACTAATCCAAATATCGCCTGTTACAAGATTGCCACCGTCTGAACGATCTCCGTCTACTGGTTCACTTGCAGCAACAATCGGACCTTCTGGGTCTGGAGCATTTGCAGGTGTAGCATCGTAATATGGTGAATCGCTGTTTAAGTATCCAACCCATTTATCGCCATCATGTACCATGATATCAACTTCGTCAACTACACTGTTATACCATAATGCGCCGTCTGCTGCAAGAGCAGTTGGAGCATCATTACTTGCTGTATAAGTTAGTTCTTTCCAAAGTGTCGCAATGTATGCGTTTGACAATCCAGTTGGCGAATCGTAAAAGTTTGCAGTTCCTGATTTTGTTGAGTAGTTCCAAGCAGTAAATGCATCTGTTAATGGAGTATTTGCACCATCTACAAATCTAATGTCGCCGCCGATTGCATGTGTTATTACAACTCTGTTGCTTGAATCAACACTAGCAGTAACATTAACTAACCCTGCTGCGTTAATAGCTGCTGCCATTAAATCTGCATCGCTTGATGCACCTGTTGCAGTGAATGCAATATTTACTACTGTACTTAATGTTGCACTTCCTTTTACAGTCTCTTGAATAGTAAAATCGTTGCCGCCTGATGTAAATGTAGTACTATCAACTACACTACTAGTAATAGTTGTTGCACCTGTAGCATTACGCTTGTAAAGAGTGAAGTTGGCTAGATTTGTTGCACTTTCTGTAACATTTGCCATTGCATAAACATTAAGCGATGTTAGATTTGCACCACCACCTGTTTTATCTAATCCAACTAGTGCTGCCGAGTTTGAAGTATATATTGGTGTGCTTACTGCATCCCATAGTTCAGTTGAACCATTCCATACTTTTGTTTTCCAATCTGCGCCACTGTTTGGTGTAGTTGTTTTAACCCATACACTTCCTGTTGGACGAGATACAGAGTCTGCTGTTTTCCATTCTGGAACGCTTGTGTGAGCTGTTGCTTGATGTGCTGGAGGATAATATGTTCCAGCAGCAATACCTGCATCAGTTAGTGGTGTTCCTGTACCGTTACCAAGAACAATGTTTGAATGTGTTGCGCCAGTATTTTTAAATACTAATCTATTATCTACTGCCTCTGCTGTGATTCCAACTGCACCCAGTGCTATATTAATATCACTTACAGCTGAAGCAAGGCTAGTTCCTGTTAACGTAACTGTTACACTAAGACCTTCTGCAGATCCAATAGTGATAGTATCATTTACTGTAAATGTTGGAGTACCTGCTGTACCGGTTACTGAAGGCCAACTGCCTTTCCAATCTGCACTACCAACCTGTACCCAAGTACCTGAAGTATTTTTATACCATGTGCGGATAATAGTTGAAACTGCTACAACTGCGTAGTCGCCAATTGCGCCAACTGCACCTTTTGGAGCAAACGGAGATGATCCTGTAGTTTGTGTTGTATCAGTAATAACAGTTGGTGTTTTGTTAGTAAATGTTTGACCAACTTTGTTAGTTGCTGATTCAGCACTGCCGTTCCATTCAAAAACACCAAACTTTGTTACTTGAGTATCTAACCAGTAAGTTCCATTTGCCGGGTTTGCAGTTGTTGGCGTTGAACTAGCTGATATTGCTGTAAGGTCAATATCTGCTCTTACTACATACGCTCTGTTGCTTACGCCTAAATATGAATATGCTGCCTGTAACCCGTATTCATTTTGTTCTCCGCCATGAATAGGATTGTTGTTAGCATCTGTATAAAATGTAGGATCACCAAACGTATCTACTAGATCTCGCTGCGATGTTAGTAGGTATGGTTTACCTGCATTGGCTTTTTGAGTTCCTGGTGCAACACCAGTTCCTGCGCCGTTTAGTTTATTTTCGCCTGTTGCGACAAATATTATAGGTACTGTGCCCGGTTCTGCTGGAGTGTAAAAACTCTCATCAATAACGCTGACCTCTACACCTGGTGAAGTTAATGCCATTTTAAATTTCTCCTGTAAAGTGTTTCACTTACAACTATTTAGCAGATCGCCGGAGAAAAAGGCGGTTTTTAGGGGTTAAGTACGTATATAACTCATAAGTTCACCTACATTAAAATATAAATCGTCAAGACTTCCGTTGTTGTCAATAGTAAAATCAGCCATCCATTGTTCAAGGCTCATACTATTTCTACGTTCAGGAGGTAAGTAATCACTACGATCAACCCATATACAATAGTCGAACACACCTGTGTTTTTCATAGCGTGAAATTCTTTTTTATTTCGAAGCCCACAATAGATATCATAGGCTGCAAACATCTCTCTACCTAGAGTCGCTGCATCAGGAACATTATAATCGCAGATAGCATCATACCATTCTGCTCGGTGATTATGCCTGTCAGCGTAACACTGTTCTTCATTATCATATCCATACTTGTCCTTTAACTGATCGTAAATAAACAACTTGGAGCAAAACTGACTACTGCTCTCAAAACTATAACCATACGTATCTCTTAATATTTCGCACACAGTATCTTTACCGTGTCGGCCGTGGCCAATAACTAGTAACTTTTTCTTCATAAGTTTAATATAGCATATTATTTAGACTTTGTCAATATCCATTTTGAAAAAAGATCTGCCCAATCAATGTGTGCTTGTTCGAGAGGATGGTCTGATTCTTTTCCACGTTTGTATTTGTTTTTTGTTGCCCAGTTATGAAATCCAAGGCCATCTTCTTTGTGTACATTATTAGGAAGATCCAATCTTGCGATCATGTCTTGTAAAAACACATTGTCTTGATTTAATAACTCTGGTTCTATATCTTTAAATGCCGACGTAAAAAAATATTTAATATTATGATTCTCAAGCCAGTTTGTTAAATATTCAAGTTGCTGTAGTGGATAATATACATGGTTATCGTGCGTGTCACGTCTAGCATAAAACTCTACGTGTGTTCGTGTTAAATGTTCTGACGCCCACATTTGTCTTCTACTGTACAACATTTCATTTGAATAACCTCTAGTCTTACCGTCTCCGTCTGAAGGCAATGAAGTTAAAAATCTATCTTCGTGAGTTTTTATTTTTCTACCTGCAGGATATATACTAGGATATTCTCTGCGTAAAATACTTGTCCACATTACAACTACAACAATGTCTTCTGGTTTGTGTATTTTTAAATGGCGGCGAGTTTGATATATTACACGTCTAACTATACTGCCGTAATCTGCACCTGGCACAGCAGTATTATCAACTGTTGCATTGGGAAACATTTTTTCTTGAAGCAAGTTTGGCCATGCAGTATAGCTTATCTCGTAGCATATTCCTTTATGAATACGATCCCAACTTTCGTCTGCAAGTTCAGAGCCTGCTGTAAAACTACAACCTCCTGCTATTACTTTTTTGATATTAGTAAATCTGTTATCCAATTAAAAATCCGTAGCCAACACCACCTGCAACAGACATAGCTAAGTCGTTGTCAAGTTTTTCCATTTCTTGTTGAGCTTCGGCTTTAAGTGAATCACCGTTAAGTGTAGTGCCGCCACCAGGGCCAGCAATAGTAGCAAACTTACTACGTGCTTCACCTAACATATATTTACAGTTAGCAAGAGTATATTCCTTAATCCATTGAAATGCTTTGTAGTCTTTGTACAACTCAAAGTCAGGTCTATGATTATAACAATACAGCAATACTTCTTCCTCAGCTCTTGGTCTTGTTAATATAGTTAGTTTTTTTGTACTAGTGTTCCAAACAAATTCGATAAAACTACCGAACATTCTTCCTACTAGTTCTTGTTGTTGAGCAAAGAAATCGTATGTAGCAAGTCCGCCTATGCCGCTACCTGCCAACAAGTATGTGTTTGTATAAGCAAGGTTAAACGGTTCAAATGTTGTTCCGCCACTGTTGCCGCCAAGTCTACTTCCTACACTACGTCTATGAACTTTACGTACCTCGATTATTTCATTAGGTAGTGTATATGCATTTACATCTTCGGTTAGTGCAAGAGTAATATAACTTTCTTCAACGCTGTTTTCGCTGCGTTGTCTATATCGTGCAGTTGCTTTTCCTAGTGCAGTTTCGTAGTGTATAGGATCTAGTTCTACATCTACCATTCCGCCACCTAGAAAGGCATTTACGTAATCAAATATTTCTTGTTTCTGTGTTGTAAGTTCGGCCATAGTTTGTCTCCACTAGTATTTATGCTAAATATACATATGCCAAGACTTAGTTTATACAGACCCGAGAAAACAAAAGATTATTCCTTCCTAGATGGTATTGTCTACGAACAGTTTACCGTTGGAGGGACTGATTTTAATATTCACAAGTATCTTGGTCCAAAGACCACATTGGCAGATGATGCAACAGTTGAACAGCCTGTATATGATGTTGTAAAAGAAACAAACATACAAGATTTATTATTTCTTGAAAACAGAGACAGAAAGTATGATGCTGATATATACACAATCAGAGGTCATTACAACTTGCAAGATCAAGACTTTGATTTGAGTCAGTTTGGATTGTTTTTACAAAACGATACATTGTTTATGACTATACATATTAATAGTAGTGTAAAAACACTAGGTAGAAAAATAATGCCAGGTGATGTAATAGAACTGCCGCACATGAAAGATGAATATGCTGCAAATGATTACAACATTGCACTAAAACGATTTTATGTAATAGACGAAGTTACTAGAGCAGCAGAAGGATTTAGTCAAACTTGGTATCCGCACTTGTATAGATTACGTGCAAAACAAATACTAGATTCACAAGAATACAAAGACATACTAGATCTTCCAGCAGAAGAAGGTAGTGCAAATACGCTTAGAGATGTACTTAGTACTTACGAAAAAGAAATGCAAATAAATGAAGCTATTATAGCGCAAGCAGAAGTTGATGTTCCTCTTAGTGGATATTCTACTATACAGTTCTACACACTACAACTGTCTGATTCAGGCGAAATTGAAATTGTAAGTACTGACTATGACAGTTTATTAGCTGATGATCAGATAACAGCTGACACTGTTTTTGTTACACCTGATGGAAATGGATATCAAGGATATTTAGTTGGCGATGGTATTCCTCCAAATGGAGCACCATACGGACAAGGTATTGGGTTTCCGGGTGCACCTGAAAACGGAGACTATTTTTTAAGAATTGATTTATCTCCTAATAGATTGTTTAGATATGACGGAAATAGCTGGCGCAAAATAGAAGATGCAGTAAGAACCACACTCACACAAACAAGTGGTCGCGATACTCTAAAAGGCACGTTTATAAACAACACAACAGTAAATAGTATTAGCGGAGAAGAGGTTGTTGAAAGACAGGCTCTAAGTAAAGCTCTTAGAGCAAAGGCAGGTGACTAATGCAATACTTTTATGATGGACAAATACGTAGATACATTACACAGATTGTAAGAGCATTTAGTAACTTTAGCTATCGTGACGGCGACGGTGATATCAAAGTAGTTCCGGTATTGTACGGAGATATTACAAGACAAGTTGGCAGTATTATTAGAGAAAACAGTGATAACAAACTACCAAGTGCTCCTCGAATGGGTGTGTATATTACTAGTTTGCAAATGGACAGATCGCGATTGAGTGATAGTAGTTATGTTAGTAAAATCAATCTTAGAGAAAAACAGTTTGATGAAAACACTAGTAGTTATATAGCACAACAAGCCAAGGGATATACAGTCGAACGATTGCATCCAACTCCTTACACACTGAGTGTTAATGTTGACGTATGGTCAACTAGTACTGATCAAAAACTACAAATACTTGAACAAATTTTTATGTTATTTAATCCAGACTTAGAGTTTCAAACATCTGACAACTATGTAGATTGGACTAGTTTAAGTGCATTGTATTTAGAAGATATTAACTTTAGTAGTAGAACTATTCCTGTAGGAACGCAAGATGACATTGATGTTGCTACACTAGGATTTACAGCACCAATATACATTTCGCCACCTAGTAAAGTTAAAAAACTAGGCATTATAACAGATATTATCACAGGTGTTTACAGTCAAGATGCTGGCACTATTAGTTTAGAAGGGTTTAATCCTCCTACTACATCGGATCAGGGTGTTGCAAGTGGTGTTACTGTATTACCAGATGGTACTGTTGTTAATGCAGGAAATGTTGGTATTACATCTACCTCAAGTGTAAGTAACACAGGATTAGATTTAAGCAATCCACTAGTTGTAAGTTATAGAGATTTTGATATTATAATTAATGACGACGAAGCCAAACTAGCTAAAAATAAAAAACTTCGATTAGGCGATATTAGTTGGTTAAATATTTTAGAAGCAGAGCTGCCGTCAAAATATCAACCCAACATAAGTCAAATAAGATTGCGCAGAGCAGAACTTAGTGGTGAAATAATTGGAACGTTTAATATCCCAAGCAATGATACTCATACAATGATTATCGATTGGGACGAGGACACATTGCCGGCTAACACTATTATAACAGGACCGTCTAAGACGGATGGAACTATTGATTATATTATTAATCCTATAACTTATAATCCTCAGACAGTAAAAACACCTGGTGTTAGATTATTATTATTAGGACCAATAGGTTATAAAGTTGAACGTAGTTTTAAAGCTACTACCAGTAGTAATAGAATAGATACTGATATAGACTTTACTATTACTACTAGCGAGTTGGCCGATAGAGCAGGAGATGAACGTGTTACAAGTTTTGAAGTATTTGTAAACGGAACACCAGTAGCAGCAACAAAGTCAAACATTGATGATAAGTTTATTATAAATCTAACTACAGCATACAGCATCGACGACAATATCTCGTATGTGCTCAATCTAAACGAAAAAGGTCCTGATGCTTGGAAAAATGCAGATAATACAGACTTTTCAGCTGATGCAAATGATATAGTTGAATGGGATGGATCTAAATGGGTTACTATTTGGAACTCTAGCAATGACAATGAAACTACATACGTTACTAATGTAACTACTGGGCAGCAGTTTTATTGGAACGGATATTATTGGCAAAGTGCAGTTGATGGTTATTATCCACGAGGAACTTGGACTATTACACTTTAAAATAAGTAGTTGTATGAACAAGATAATTTGCAGTGGTGCTTTATTTTATAGCCTTAAAACAAAACGATTTCTTTTTTTACATCGCACCAAAGGAAAAACAAAAAACCTTTGGGGATTAGTTGGTGGGACAAACGAAGGCATTGAAACACCTTGGGAAGGATTGCAAAGAGAAATAACTGAAGAAATAGGCAATCTTCCAAATATTAAAAAAACAATACCTTTAGAAACATTTATAAGCAGCGATAATCATTTTAGTTTTCACACATATCTTTGTGTAGTTGATAATGAATTTATTCCAGAATTAAATAATGAGCATGATGGCTACGCTTGGGTAACATTTGGAAAATGGCCAAAACCTTTACATCACGGGTTGAGTAATACACTACGAAGTAAAACCAATCAAAAGAAACTAGATACAGTTATACGGTTGGTAGATATAATATCTCAAACTGATTCTTAAGCCATTCAAAATCATTAATTTTTACTAGTTCATCCGAATTGTCTGCATTCATTTCGCCAAATGCTTTACCTGCTTTTGCTCCAGCAATAGCTGCTTTTCCAAAAGGTTTATCATCTCCTCTTGAGCACCATGCATCTAATCTAAAATCAGTTTCGTCATCTTTTTGTCTAGCAATAGTACGACTAGCAAGTTTACAACATTCTCTAAATCCACTACGCCATGCACTAAATGCATCTGTATTAAATGCTGTTGTATTACTCATTTTATCTACACCTTTAAACTTATCACTAATACTAGTAGTCATATCAGTTGTAGTTTCGTCAAGGTTTCTTGTTAATCGAGTGGGCAGAAGTTTGACGCCACCATACCCATACACTAGCCCGTTTACTGGATTATGACTTCTCCACACATGCACAGTATCTTTGCCGTCGATATCGTATGCAGGCACATAGTAATCAAACTCAAAGTCGTCTATTATTTCAGCATCGCCGTCAACAACCCAAAACATTTCTGTTTCAACTAACTCAGCAGCACGTTTATGAGCTGCATGAATTCCTTTGATATCCATTACTCGTTTTGCTCTTGGATACTTTTCTTTTAGTTCATAGTAGTTGTCGTCGGCATTTGGTTCGCCATTACTAATAAACACAATATCATACGGCTTTGGCATACTACCAACTTCGTCGTATTCTTTTTTGTTAACAAAAAATCTATAATCAATTTCTCGTTGACTAATATTCAACTGTTTACTAACTAATGCAATACCGTCATAAAACTCGCTATTTTTCCAAACATGATTTATTCTACGTTCATATTGATTATGATGACTGATATAAAAATTCCAGTTAAAATCTTCATTAGGTAAAAACGAATCGTTTACAATCCAAAACATGTCTGTGTTACAGTTTTCTTTTGCTTCTAAATAATCTTGATAATCGTTTACTGTATATGTTGGATATTGTTTTGGTGTACTTGCTACAACATCATATTCTTTCTTTTTTATAAGAAAGCGGTGTTCAATTTCTTTTTCACTTACTAATACATTTTTACTGTATAATACAATACCATCGTAGTTGTCGCCATTTAAAAATACGTGATTGATATTTCTATCAAATGTATTTTGATGACTAAAGTATAAACTAAAATCAAAATCTTTGTTTACATCAACGTCAGTAGGCACACCCCAAAACATTTCAGTGTCGGAGTTGTACAATGCATTTGTATAATCGTCATAGTTGTCAACTGTAAACTTTTTATATTTTTTTGGTTTACTTGCTACAACTGCATGTTCTTTTTTATTAACATAAAATCTATGATCAAATTCTTTTTCAGATATAAGATCTATAGTATTTAATAATGCAATGCCATCATAATCAACACCATTTAAAAACACATGATTTGTTGATCGGTCAAAAGAATCTTGATTGTGGAAATAGTTGTCCCATTCAAAATCACTCAACGGATCTACGTCAAATGGGATTAGCCACATCATATCACTGCCGCAACTATGAAATGCACTCTTGTATTGCTCATAGTTTTCAACTATAAACTTTTCATAATCTTTTGGACCACTTGCTATAATGTCATGGTCAATTTTATGTTTTAGTTCTTTGTGTTCTATTTCTTCTTTGCTTACCAATGCTTGCTTACTAAACAAAAATACACCATCGTACTTGTTTCCGTTTAGCCAAGCATGATTAGATTTTTTTTCACTACTATGATGACTAATATAATAATCAAACTCAAACTTTTCATCAATAACAATGTTGTCTGAATATCCCCAGAACATATCAGTTGTCGAAACTTCAGTTGCGTACTTGTAATCTTCATAGTTGTTAATAACAAACTTATCATAGCATCGTGGATTACTTGCTAAAATTCTTACTTCTTTTTTATTAATAAAAAATCTATGTTTTATTTCTTTGTCTGTTAGCTCGCAGGATTTTGGACAAAGTACAATGCCATCTAGTGTGTCTATATCGCCATTGCCAAACACATGTGGAATATTAAAACTCCACTCGTCTGGCTTGTAGCTAAACTTAAATGTATCTCTTACTTCAGTATCATCGTACACTATCCAAAACATATCAGTAAAACTATTTTGTTTAGCTGTGTTTATGGAGTCAACTACCTGTACATCAAACCCTCTAGTTTCAAGATTCTTTAAAACTTTTGTATCTTCGCCAATGTAAAAAATATCAAACTTGTCTTTTCCTTTGTAAGGATCATAGTGTCCGCAAATATAAGCATGTTGATTTACAGTATATTCACCTTTTTTAGTCGGAACTAATCTAACTCTATTCCAGTCTTTGACTTTTCGGCTATTTTCAAATACATAAGGAAACGCATGTATACAAACTTCATCCTCAGCTTTTGGTTTAAAGAACCAAGGAAATGAACTATATGTTTCAATACTTTCGTCAACAACCCACACATAATCAGAATTGCAATCTAACTTCCAAACTTGTTCCAAATCTTCATAGTCGCTGGTTTTTACAACTGGATATTTTTCAAAAATATGATTCTTTAAAAAATCCTGTCCATTATGCACTGGTGTTCCAAATCTTTCAAATCTATCAATAGCTCTCATAGTATATTTGCCTTTATTCCAAAATGTGCAAGTTTGATACTTGCATCTATCCATACTTCATAACCGTGATGCATTGCTTGATTACAAAAGTATATATCCTCTCCGCTGAAAGTATCTAGTCGTTTGTTGTATTCGTGATCAAACCATGGCTTGGGTAGATCATTGTACACACTTGTTTTTGTAAGCATACATCCCATACCAACTGCCCATACTTTGTGCAATCCAAAACTAGCATCTAATCTAGTGTCAGTATTTTCACAATCAAGAAATGCTACTGTACGATACGGTGCATACCTAGTACTGTATTGACCTGCTACAATGTCTTTGTTGTGTGACAACAGAGTTTCAAAAACAGATGGCGGAAAATGCATATCGCTATCAAGCCATAAAATATGTGTAGCATTATTTTCTAATGCTTCTTTTACTAGTGCAGTTCGACTTTCAACAATCACACTACCACAAACAATATGCAGATCAAAATCAACATTTTGTTTTGTTAATCTATTTGTTAAATGACAAAGACTGCGAGCAAACACTGTATTTACTTGATCACGTGCAGGAACACAAATACTTAGTTTCATATTACAACATAGTTGATGGCATAGTTTCTTCGTTTAAATCTTTTTCGGCTGATACAGTGTATTCGTTCCATGTTCTTGCAGCACTTGTTGCAATCTTAACAGCTTCTTTAAAATCTTCTTTTGACAAACTAGCCATAGCCAGCATACTTTCAGGCTGTACTTTACCTAGTGTAAGTAAATCTGCACCTGCGGCTCTTCCTAACTTTTGAATCCAATGCAATCTATCATCATCATTTGGAATAACCATATCATCGATTGCAGCAAAAACTTTTTCGTGCAAATCTCCGTCAAGGTTAAGTGCTGTTGCTGCTTCTTTTTTACGTTCTTTGGTATATTCTTGTGCTAAGTCTACATTTAATACTTCGTATAATGTTTTCATTTTTTTTCCTTTTAACCTGGTATTGGGAAATAGTAGCCACCAAAACTAGAACTCATGCTAATAGTACTGCCTTGACTAATACCAATATAAACACCTAGTGTACCAATAGCAATAGTACTGTTGCCCGCACTAAAGTAGTTGCGGATTTGAGACATTGTTATTGTCGAGCCTGTTGCTGGTAATGCCATATTACTTCCTATTTCTCTCTATTAATATAACACATTATTTAAGCAGTGTCAAGTAAAGATAGCCACTCTTGTGGCTATCCTTTATATTATTTATCTAGTAGTTTTTCTACCATTGCACGGAGTTCTGCAATCTCTGCTGCTTGAGTATCAATCTGTGCTTGTTGCTCTTTGATTGCTTCGATTAACACAGGAGCAATACGTTCATACTTAACAGTTAAGTAATCTTCACCGCTTTTACTGTTGCCTTCGTCGTCTAAGTCAAATGGTGCAGGAGCAACTGCTTCTGGCAACACTGCTTGAACTTCTTGTGCAAGTAAACCAACTTCACGCTTTTCTGTATCGACGTCAAGTCCCCATTTGTGACCTTCGTCTGTCCAGTTATAAAGCACACCATTCAATTCTTTGACTTTGTTAAGTGCATTTGGAATGTTTTCAATGTTGGTTTTAAGTCTAGCATCTGATGAGTACGCTGTAACTTCGCCTGGGAATAGTGTATTACCACTACCGTTTAAAATAGTTGCAGTTCTAGTTAGTGAAGTAAACACACCCGTATACTGTCTATGATAGTGTGGTTCTGTACCATCGTCTCCTGTTGCTATTTCTAAATAACCTGCGTTTGATCCAGTAGCAGCACCACCAAATCTCCACTGGTCGTTGTCACCCATTGTACCTTGTGTACCACGGAATGCTGTACCACTGTTTGAGAATACCTGTGTTGCAGTTGATTGATGAGCACCATTTGTTCTTAAGAACCCTGTGCTATCAATACCATCTAGTGTGTTGGCATTGTCAGCACTAATACCAGTTAGGCCCGCACCATTACCTGTGAATGCATTAGCAGTAATGTTGCCTGTGATGTTAATAGTACCTGCGCCACTTAGTGTGCCACTGAAGCTATCGTTTGCATTGCTACGTATAAAGGCACCGCTTGTTAGGCCATCAAGTAGATCAGCATCAAGTCCACTACCAGCACCGTCGTTGCCACTGTGCCAGACAGTATAGTCGGTTGATCCATTTTGGAATATTAATCCACTTGTGCCGCCATCTATTTCGAGTGCAGTATTAGCACCTTCGTTTTTGATGTATATACTATCGTCACTGTCTCTATACTGCATGTAAGCACGTCTAGTGGTCGATTGATACCAACTAATATAAGGATTACCAGTAGCAGAGGTATCTTGCAAGCGAATCATTTCATCACCAGCGTGTGACATTGTTAGCAAGCCACCCATTGTATCAGCAACATTACTACGTAAGAAGTTTGCACTATCGATACCGTCTAGCGTATCAGCATTAACATTTGTTAAGCCACTACCATTACCAGTAAATGTACTTGTACCAATGTTGATGTTGCCAAATGTTGTTGTTATTTCACCTGCACCAAGTGCGCCAGTACCAGTCAAGTTACTGTATGTACCAGTAACTCTTGCGTTTGGAACAGTTCCTGTAGCTAAGTTACTTGCACTCAAGTTTTGAATGCCGCCACCGCTTGCTGTATTAAGTGATCCAGCATATATTGCTCCAACAACACCTAGGCCGCCGCCGACTCTAACTGCACCAGTTGTTGTGTTTGTTGCGCCGCTAGTATTAGTAAATGTCTTAACACCAGCCATACTTTGATTGCCGCCGAGTCTGCTACCACTTACAGTACCACTACTCAAGTTACTTGCATTTAGTGTTGTTAATCCACTACCATTACCAGTAAATGTGCTTGTACCAATATTAATATTACCAAAACCACTAGTAATACTACCACTGTTTAGAGCGCCTGTTCCTGTGATTTGTGCTTGGTGTTGTGTAATGCTCGAAGCAGCAATACGTGCATCTGCTACAGTACCACTACTCAAGTTACTTGCATTTAGTGTTGTTAAACCGCTACCATTACCTGAGAATATGCCGCCGATATTAATATTTCCAAATCCATTAGTAATACTACCTGCATTTAGAATACCAACACCAGTAATACTCAACTGGTGCTGTGTTACGCCAGATACTGCAATACGTGCATCCGGTATAGTACCACTAGTTAGGAAAGCAGCACTCATATCACCAATAAAGTTATCTGCACGTATATCTTTGTTTACATACAACCCGCCTGTGATTTTAACTGCTGCACTGCCACCTGCAAATGTTGCACCGGTTGCATTTGTACCATCAGTAAATGTTACTAGATTGTTTGAAGCTAGTGTAGTAAATGCACCACTACTTGGAGTTATGTTACCAATCGGAGTATTGTTAATAGCACTAACAAACAAATCACCATCAATATACATATCAGTATTTGTACGTAAATCCATACGTACAACCATTTCGCCTAAAGCACCTGCTAAATCTGCTGCTGCTTTAGTTTCACCAACTACAATCTCAGTTGCTGCTTGAGCAAATGCTAGTGTTGTAGCATTATCTTTGAGTAAGTTAAATGTACCTGTTTCATCTGTATCAAGCGTTGTACCATTTACAAACAAGTTGCCTGATAAGTTAACATTTGTATTTCTAATGTTAAAGTTGCCTGATGTAGCACCTGCTGTAACTGTTGTTGCTGCTCCACCTACATTAAGTGTAGTTGCAGTTGCGTTGATTAGGTTAAAAGTTGCTGCGTTTGTAGTTATATCTCCACCATCAACATTAACATCTAGGTCTACATCTAAGTTGTTGTGTATAGTTGTAGTACCTGTTGCTGCGCCTATCTCAACACTAGTAGCGTCACCGCCCATGTTTATTGATGTTGCAGTTGTGTCAAACAGTGCCATTGTAGCACTTGCAGCATTAATACCAGTAGTAAAACTTGGCGATGTAGCAAATGTTGCTGCGCCAGATCCTGTTTCGTCACTTAGTACACCACGCAGTTGCGCACTTGTAGTTGCTGCAAACTGACTTAATGGATTTCCTGTAATAGCAAGTGTACCGCTTGTTGGCAATGTTACACTGGTGTTTCCAGTTGTTGTTAATCCTAATGTATGAGCACCAGTATGTGTAAAGTTGCCGCCAATAGTAATAGTACTGCCGCCGTTGTTTACACCAGTGCCGCCGTAAGTACTGTTGATAACACTACCTTGCCATACACCTGTTCCTATAGTTCCTAATGTTTGTAAACTACTGTTGACAACTGCGCTGCCGAGTGTTGTACTGTTAAGAACACTTGCATCGTTGATGTAATATGCTTTACCACTTGCTAGGTTAAAGTCTTCACTCGAATCCCAACTTGTATTTGCATTATCCCAAGTTAGTGTTGCGTTAGCACCATCAACTGTAATACCAGCACCGTTTGCTGCTGCACCACTTGCTGCACCACTTGCTACAACAATGTTAAGATCGTCTACAGTTAGTGTTGTACTGTTAATAGTTGTAGTATCGCCATTAACTGTTAGATCACCTGTAACAACAAGATCGTGTCCAATAGTAGTTGTTCCGCCACCGTCACCACCTGTACCAATATTAACTGTTGTTGCTGCTGCGCCTACATTCAATGTTGTTGGTGTTGCAAATGCATTAAATGTTGTTTCAGTAGAATCTAAGTCTCCACCATTAATATCAACATCGTGTGCAAAGGTGGTTTTACCTGTAGCTGCACCTACATTGATTGCTGTTGCATCGCCGCCCATGTTAATAGTTGTAGCAGTATCATTTAGTAGAGCAACAGTTGTTTCACTTGTGCTTAATGTAGCGTCAACTTCAACTTCACCAGTGAATGTTGCTTTACCACTTGTATCAATAGTTAAACGAGTTTGAACTGTGTGTTCAATGTCACTTGATGTTGAAACTTCACCAGTTTTAATGATTACATCGCCGCCGGTTGCATTACCTGTTCCGGAACCGCCTTCAATAGTAATGGCTCCGCCTGCAACATTGTTTCCAATACCGCTTGTACCTTTGATTGTAGAACTAGTTGGTGTTTCACTTGCTTCGGCATTGCCAAATACAACAGTACTATTTCTAATAATCATGTTATTACCAATGTTTATTGTACCTTGTACAACGTCCAATGGATCAGATGTAACATTTAAATCTGTTCTAATAGTAAACGAAGTTGCGTTTTCAGTTGCACCAATAACTGGCCAACTACCATCTAAGTTTGTTACTGCACTACTTGCAATATTAATAGTATCGCCAACTAGTACACCTAATGTTTTAGGAGTATAAGTAAATGATAGTGTAGTTGAGTTTGTAATAGTACCTGTTGTTTCTGTACTTAAATATATGTACTCATCAGTAACACCACTAACTGTTGTGTTTGATGGAATACTGCCACTACCAGTAACCAACATACCTGCTAAGATAGTTGATGTATCACTCATCGGAACTTCTTTTTCGCCGTTGGCTGTAACTCCATTTGTATTTACAGTAACACTTCCAAGGTTAACTACTACATCCTGTGAAATAGTTGCTTCATAACCGTCAACAAATGTTAACAAGTTACGTGTTGAAGTTGCATTACCTATTTTAATATTAGTAGCAGCGCCGCCTATTTCTAAGCTAGTAACGTTTGCATTGTAAACACTACCACTACCAATACTCGATGAGTTAAGCGAAGCGTTACCAACGTCAAGTCCTTCTGATAGATCAAGTGCTGTACCCCATTCCGGTGTTACACCATTTGATTTTAAGAAACTGTTGTTTCTACCAATGTTGAGCGTGTTTAAACTACCTGTGGTTTGTGCATATATCATGTCGCCAATTGCGTATGTGCTAATGTTTGTACCACCTCTTGCAACTGGAACAAGACTTGTTAAGTTAGCAGGATTTAGGAAATATGCACTATCAAGTCCATCTAGCGTACCTGCATCAACTACACCGTCTTTGATAAACACCTGTCCGCTGCCATCACTAGGAACGTCAAACTGCGTTTGTAAAAATCTACTAACACCTAATGTAGAAAAGGTACCCAGAGGATCAAGGTCTACGTTAGCAATACCAATCTGTACCGGATCGCCGTAGAACTCGCCGCCGACGCTACTACCTGTTAGTGTAATAGGGTTATCTGTTGTGTTTTGTTTTTTAAGTGTTTGTACAACATTTTTATAAGAACTATCACCAAACAATGCTGTTTCACTGTTTGGCACACCACTTGCGCCAAGTCTACTTGGACTAATAGTACCTGAAATAATATTTTCAGCATCAATGTTTGTAACAGCAAGTGTGTTCCAGTTAGCAAGTAATCTACTAGAAGTATTAATAACTGCATTAACTTGTACGTTGTTTTTAATAACGTTTGCACTACCTACACCAATACCGTCGATAAGTTTTGGGTTAGTTACTAGATCGTTGATACTACTCAATGCGTCACTACGTAATGCATGAAGTGTAAAGCTGTTGAGTGTTACAGATCCTATAAAGAATCTACTTCCTGATGTTACTGCTTCTGCATTAACACTAAACAGTTCATTCGACGAACTACCATCTGATAGTGATTCAAATCTAACAGCATTACCAGTTGAAAACCCGTGTGCTTGTACTATAATACTATTATCAATTATATTAACTGTTCTTCTTGTGAGTGTGTGGGCATTGTTAGCAGGAGTGCTTGTAAAATCAATTTGATTTATTAATGCAAATCCTGAATATAATTCAAATGTATCTGCGTCAATCTTTTTAGCGTAATAAACCAATCCGTTTACTAGGCCTCCAATTGCAACATTACCATTGGTATTATAGGTTACAGGGTCGCCGTTTTCAAATCCATGATTTGTTACAATAATACGAGAATCGGTATAGTTGACAGATCCGCCACTACCGCTAACACCAGCTAGGAAGTTGTTTTCAATAAAGTCGTCTAAGTTGATTATTTTACCGTTTTGTGTTGCAGTGTTGTCTTCAACAAAGTCAATACTCGATGAACTAGCAACGTAAAGCTCGCCACCTAATATATTAACATATGCACGTTTTTCAAAACTTGTAACTTCAATTTCAAAACCACTACCTGTTCCGCCAATGCTTGATGCAGCAACACTAAGTAGATCGCCGGTATCATAACCAGTACCGCCAGTTTTAATATCAACGTCAGTAACCTGTCCTGCTGTTACAGTAATGTCTGCTGTTGCGCCTGAGCCCGATCCTGAGTTGTTTGTAAATGCTACGTCTGAATATACTTTTGTTCCGTTGGTTGGAGTATACAAACTGCCGCCTGTAATAGAACCGTTATCTACACCTGTTAGTATACCATAGCGTACTTCTGTTACAGCACCCTGAGCGTTTCCGTCAGCTGATGTAACAATAGTACGTGCAGTACCTGCTATTGTTTTCGAAGCTTCATTATCGCCAGTATTGGCAATAGTAAATGATGTTGCTGTCGGTGTGCTTAACACAAGTGTATTTTCATCGTATGTTGTATCATCTGGAACTAAAACTTGTACATTGTTATCAACTTGTAAGTTGTGAGCACCGCTTGTTGTGATTGTAGCAATGTTGCTTGTACGTTCAACATCTGTAATAACTGCACTAGTAAATGTATAGTCGACGTCTGGATCAAGAACCAAATACTGACTGCTGTTTGAACTACGTAAGAAGAAGTTGTCAACAATCTCTGACACTGCACCTTTTGCAGTTGGGCGTACTCCAGAATCAACTCCATTAACAAACAAGTTTGGTGCTGTTCCACTTACATCCCAAGGATCGCCTGTACTATCATCTTCAGTGTTCCACGCTCCTGGAACACTAGCAATAAGTATGTTTCCGCTCGATGCATAAGAACCTTTTGCATATGCAATAGCGTCGGCAATGCCGGGTTGTGTAATCACATCACCGTTAGTAACATTTGTAATATTTCCACTAAGTGTAAGTTCAACTTGCTCGTAGTTTTCTGTAGCAATGTCACCAGCTTTTAGATCTATTGCCGGAATATCATCAACTTGTTCTAGTCTTGATAGGTAGCCTTGTGTGTTTGTGTTGGTAAACTGACGTGTTGCCGGAATCAAATCTCCGTTTAACTGACCGTTGGTATTAAGCTGAACAATAGCACCCGGAACGGCAGCTGTACTAACTGATTTGTCAACAAATCCGCCTAGTCTGTTGTTAATAAACGAACGTACTGCTAACTGTGTGACCATACGTGCATCACTTGGTCCGCCAAGTTCGTCGTCGCCTAAGTTAACACTGGTTGAGATTTCTTCAATAGCAACGTCACTCAAACTCAAACGCAAAGCATCGAGCTCGTCCACCTGAACTTTGTTTCTAAATGTAATGTTACCTGTTCTGTTGAACGCTGTAATAAAGTCACCAACTTTAAAGTCACCAAGTTCGTTTGTACCTGATGAGTAAACACGTCCTGGAAGTTCTTCAAACTGTTCAAACTCACTTCTTGTGTTACCACCGTTTTGTGGAAGTGCGTTGTAGTCAACACCCGAACCTGCGTATTCCCAAGTATGAGAAGAACTGTTAACAATCGACGGTCTGTGGAACCAAAGTTGTTTCTCAGGCAAGTTAACAGTGTTTGTTAAACTACTGCTACCGTCAGTAGCAGTAATCGAGAATGTTGCAGTACCTAAACCTAACTTTGTAGCTGCTTCGTTAACACCAATGGTTGAGTTTGGCGAACTAGCATGGTCTTCTGCAATAATACTTGTTTCGTCGAACTGTACTCTAAGCACACTAGAACCAACTGCAACTTGTTCAATACTTACAACTAGTCTACGCTCTCTTGGTTCCCATTTTGTAACAATAGCACTGTTATTATTAACACCAGTTGTACCTGTAATAGTTCTACCAGGCACAAACTCATAACTTTCAGCTCCTGATTCTAGTATTAGTGTTTGATATGTTGTATGAGAACTTATAATTTCTTCAACAAAGAATTCAATAACGTTTGAGAAGAACTTGTGAGTGTTTGAACCTGCTTCAATAAGATTAACATCAAAATCTCCTGATTCGTCAAATGTTAAACTAAATTCGTCATCATTAATGATTTTAATATAATAAGTCTGTTCTGCATCAAGTCCTTTAATAGGAGGATTGCCATCTGGATCATATATAACTTTTTGACCATTTGAGAATCCGTGATCTACAATTGTAATAACATCTGCTAAAACATTAACGGCTGTAGCAGCATCAAATGTAGTTTCAGTTGGTGTAAGTTTGAAGTCGTTTGTAATATCGCCTTCACTGCTCACTTCAGTTGGATCTGGAAGGTCGTCTGGATCATTAATAATAGTTTTTACAACATCAAACTTTGCACTTGCAAAATCTTGTACGGCTGCACTAACTCCAGTAAGATATGCTAATGTTTCTGTCTTTGCTTGCTCAATAGCAGCAATAGTTTGTAGTTCTTGACCACTAATACTAATACGCGAACTATCTTGTAAGTTTTGTGTATAATAAGCCAAGCCAGCACTACGTGAATATCTGTTGCCTGTATCCCAAACATCGTTGGCTACTGCTTCGACAATAAGTTGTGTGTCTCTATTACATTTTGATTGATTATAATCAAAGTTATACCAAATATTTGCTTGTATTTGTTCGTTAATAAACTGAGTAACATTCTGTGCAATATTGATTTGACCTGTGATTCCTAGTTCATTGAAGTCTGCTTGTAGTGCTGCACCAGTCCAAGTTATATCTGGCTCAACTCTAGTTGGCTCTGTAGCACCATTACTAGTTAAATAAGCAATGATTTCGTCTAGTCTAGCTGCTGCATAATCAGCTGCCGCTTCACTACCTGCTGTACCTGATACATCTTGTGTTTCTGTATTTCCTGCGGTTACAACAACTGTTTGTTCTTGTATAACTTGTTTTATTATTTCTTTTAGTCTACCATAAGCAGCAATAGTTTCCTCTTGCTGTCCAGCACCGTATTGTGCTACACCGTCGATAAAATATGCTAATGCTGCAACTAATGTTTGTAAGTTTCCGCCATATGTTAAATCATAAGATAACGCATCAACAATAAGTCCGGTATCTCTTTCACATTTTGATTCATTATATGCAAACCCTGGTACAAACGGTGAGTTTCCTGCGGCTATTTCTGCATTTAACCAAGCAGTAAGTTCGCTTTGTAAAAATGTTTTGTTTGCATTTATTTGTAATACTGCATTTTCAAAACCTGCATCACTAGCGTTATCTGTGCCGCCTGTTGGCAATGGACGAGAATATGCGGCTGCAACACTATCGCCGGGCACAGTATTTGCATCGCCGTTGGTTACAATATCAATAATCTCGTCCCAAAGTACATTAGCTCTACTTGTTGCTGTAGCATCAGTAAGTGCATTTGCAGTAAGTGCTTTAGCTTGTGCAAATGCTGCAATGTGTTGATCTTTTTGGGCAGCAAATACATTGCCTGCAAACGATCCGCTAAAATATCTTAGTGCAGCACTAACACTTCTGTGATTACTATTAAACAAGAAATCATAACGTACAGCATCAATCAATCTCTGAACATCGCGTCTGCATTTGTCTTCGTTATATGTAAATCCTGCCCATATGCTCGGCGAAGCTGCTGCAACTTGTGCATTAATCCAAGTTACCACATCATTAGCAATAATATCTTTGTTGAGTTTTAGTAAGTCGTGTGCTGTTTTATAATCTGGATCTCTAAAACGTAATACAAATTCTTCAACTGGTGTATCACGATTGATACCAGCAATCGTAATAGTTTGCTTTCCTTCACTTTGACCTGTTGATGTTACAAACGCTCTATCAAATTGGAACGCTTTAGGCGAATACCCACTACTTCTCAACGCATACAAACCAAAGTTTGTAGCGGAGTTGGTAATAGAACAGTAGCCGCCACTTTGTGTATAAACACCATTTAGTAGGAAGATTTCAAAACAAGACACGATCTGTGCATAAGCATCATTGGTTAGACGCCAAGCAGTACCACCAAACGAGAGAATAGTAAATGCGTTGGCAACCATCGATTTACCTTGCTCAGGTATTGCACCAACTACTGGATTCTCAGCTTCGATTTGATTAACCGGAACGTTTGGAGATTCAACTTTTGAACCGTCAATTTTAGCACCGTTCATTCCTAAGAATGAAATAATCGAGGCGTTCTGAATATACGGTGAAGTTGTAATAGTTGGTTTTGTGTTTGGCAAGTTTGGATAACTTGCACGATCAGGAACATCAGTTGCTGTTGGATCATCAAAGGCAACAGCATAGTCAGCTGTAATAAGTGGAACAAAGTTTGAGTCAACACCGTCACGGAATGTAAATTCACCAAAATAACAAGCGTTACGAACACGTAGCATGTCCAAGTTAGCATTCTTAGGACGAATAATACAACCACGCAAACCGTCACCTTTGATAACTGTGTTGTCTGGAACAATAATAGGATTGTCTTCTGTATAGTCGCCAACAGCAACTTTGATGTTAATACGTTTAAAGTTAACAGTGCCATCAGCGTTGTATACTTGTGCGGAGGCTAGTTGACAAGCACGTTTAACTGTTTTAACTGGAGCACTTTGACCGTCATTTGCATCATCGCCTTGTTCTTGAGATACGTAAATGACATTTCCGCCGAAGATATCAGCGTCATTAAAGAATAAGTTACCAGAAGCATCAACTGACATTAGCTGACCAATAGTACCCGAAGTTGGAGGCAGGGTTAGTTGATAGCCAGCGTCTAATGTATTTGGTGCTTTAATACTAACACCATCTTCACCAGAAGCAGTAAGTTCTCTAAATGTTAAAACACCTGCATCTTCAATATCAACATTATCTTTAATATTAAATCCAGCATTTGTAATGGTCATCTTGTCAACATCATTAACTGTCATTGTGATTGCTGCTTCTGTACTGTCAGCTAAATCGTCAATTTTAATTTCTGAGTTGCCTTCAAAAATACGTTTAGTAATATCTTGAACTGTATTATCGTCACGTAGTAAATATACTTTACCGTCTGCTGTGTTTAATGCTAGTTCGCCGCTTTGAAGTTGTGCTATAGTTGGTTTCTTACCAGCGACCGCACTTCGTTTGTGTCTAATTGTTGTTGCCATTTGCAACTGCCTCCTATTTAGGTACGGGTCAGGTCCAAAGACGCCCATTGTAAAACGATAGAAATCGCTACTAACTTATTTATCAAGTTTAAAAAATGGTTACTGTATTCGTAAAAAAAGGGCCATTTAAGGCCCTTTAGTTTTAGTTTTTATTGTTTTCAGTAAACTTAGAATGCGCCACCATCTATAGTATCTGTCCAAACTGGTGTATTATCGCCGCTGCCGACTACTGTTAGTACTTGGAACGATTCGCTAGTATCACTTGTGCCTGCTGCATCAGTTACTTGAACATCTGTATCTGCATTACCATAAAGTATACCATCTGTGGTAAATGTGCTTACACCTGTACCACCATGTGCAACTGCTAGATCATTAGTTAAACTTACTGTTCCAGTTACATGGAAGTCATGATTTACAGTTAATGTACCTGTAGCATCACCAATACTAATAGTTGTTGCTGCGCCACCAAAGTTGATAGTTGTAGCAGTATCATTTAACAAGTTAAATGTTGTTTGATTTGTGCTCAACACATCGTTGTTGATTGCTAAGTCTGTTGTAAAGGTTGATATATCTTCACTTAAACGTAGTTTCTCAACACCAGATGTTCCACCGATCATAGTGCTAAACACCATATCAAAGTCTTCTTGCAGTCCGGTGATATCTTGTGCTATAACATCAATCTGACCTGATGTTTCAAAATTATCATTTGCTGTTTCAAGTTCAAACTTAATACCTGTACCACTTCCTGCTACCGGAGTACCACTTATACTATGATGTGCAAAAGTCATAGGATACACAATATCATCTGCTGCACTATCTGGTGCATTAGTTATAAGTTTTAATCCATCTTGTGCAAGTAATGTGTTTGCTCTAATATCAACAGTATCTGTTGCTAAGTTAGTAAGTTGTAATACACCACTGTTGTTGCCACCGATGTACTTTTGTACATGTAGTTCTTCACCTATACCAACACCACCTGCAACAACAACTGCACCACTTTGATAAGTCTGACTTGGCGTTGTGTTGTTGAACGTTGTTATTACACTACTATCAATGTTAAAGTATGAGTTTCCAATAATAGCACGTTGTGATCCATTTGTAAAGAACTCAAGTTCATCGTTGTTAGCACCTGGTGATGTTTCGGGACGTATAAATGTATTTTGATCTACATCTTTAACACCGCCTAGTGAGCCCCAAGCAACGCCGTCGTATCCTTCAAATACTAACGTATCAGTGTTGAATCGTACTTGTCCTGTTGCTTCTACTGGACGAGCTGCTGTATCACCAACTGGTAGCTGTAAACTTGTAACACTGTCAATAATAACTATTTCATTATTGATAGTAAGTGTTCCAGATATTGCACCTATGTTAATATTTGTAGCTGCACCAAATGCATCAATGCGTGTAGCATTAGTGTTGAGTACATTAAAAGTACCAGTTTCGTCTGTAATAATGTTAGTACCATTAACTTGTATGTCTCTATCTGCTATAATATCTCTATCAGCAGTAATATCAACACCAGCGTGTATGTTTCTCTGTGCGCTTAGGCCGCCTGTGATTTGTACTGCGCCAGTAACATTATCTGTAGCATCATCGTTGTTTAGTATAATGATATTTGGAGTTGTTCCAAACTCAACTACTTCCGATCCGTCAGTTGTATCTATTACAATATAGTCACTAACATTTTCGTGTATTCTCAATACATTGGTATTGTTGTCTGGTAAGTCAATATCAGTTGCGCCGTTGATGTCAATAGTATCAACTGCTCTATCACTACCTAATACAACACTGCCGTCTGCTGTAAAATCAATGCCAACATTTAAACTTTTAGCAATGCCGACGCCGCCGTCAATAACAACCGAGCCTGTAGTTGTGCTAGTTGATTCTGTTGTATTTTCAACAAGCAATCCTGGGCGTATACCAAATGTAATAAGTTCTTCGTCTGTACGTGTGTTAATACTAATAAAGTCTAACGAACCTTCTGTACTAATACTATATGCTTGTAAACTTTCATCTGGAATATTTAAACTAACATCACCTGTGAATACAATATCACCGTTAACTGTTAAACTACCTTGCACAAGCAAGTCAGGATTAACTGTAAATGTACCTTCTGCTGCACCCATAATAATCGAAGTAGCATCACCAAATGCATTAATAGTTGTAGCACTTGTGTTCAACAAGTTAAATGCACCTGCTGTATCTGTGCTAATCACATCACCGTTAACATCAAAGTCACCGTTGAGTGTAATATCTCCTTCTACAGTTCCGCCTGTTAGTTTGTTTAAATATCTGTTTTCAACGTATGTACTAACAGCTTTCTGTGTAGGTGCAGTATTAAAGTCTTGTGTACCAATACTTGAAATTAAGTTTGCATTGTCACTAACTTCTTTAAGTTCTACACCAACCGGAATGCCGTCTCTAATAAACGGTCCAACACTAGTTAGACCTTTTAGATCAATTTCGTTAGCATTAAGTGTAATACTACCTGTAAGTGCGTTAACACCAAAGAAGTTACCAACTCTAAAGTTACCAATTTGGTCAACTGTACCACCTGCAAATACTTTACCATTGCTTGTTTCGATAATCTCTTGTTCAGGAACTGCTGTGCCGCCAAAGAACGGAAGTGCATTATATGTAACACCGGCGCCAACATATTCAAACGCATGTCCTGAAGTACTAATAGTTGAAACATTATACAAGTATGCTTGCTGTGTTGTTTCGACACTTATGATACCCGGGAATACTTTAATAGATGCACTACCACCGTATGTTGCATTTAGATCGTTGATTGCAGTTTCAACAATAGTTTCTGTTGCTCCAACAATAACATTTCTTTCGGTATTGTATATACTACTACCAAGTTCGTGATTATGTCCTACTTCGTGCCAGCCTGTGGTATAACCTTGTATTATAGATAAGGCAACTCTATCAACTAATAGTTCAATGCTTTGTCCTATTGTAGTATCGGCATCTGGAATAGTTGTAATCTGTGTTGCTGCGTTTCCAAAACTTTTAGTAACAACTTCGTTGTTTGCAACTTGACGCATTAGATCGCCTAGTTTATAATAACTATATGCACTAACTAGTGTTTGATCAACATTGCCTACTTTAGCTGCACCTAATATAGTGCCACTGTAGTATGCTTCGGCTGCTCTACGAGATTGTTTGTTACCACCGTACATTGTATCATATAATACAGCGTCAATAATATATCCAGTATCTCTTTCACAAACTTCAATGCCATATTCAAAACCTATTATATTGTCTTGAATATATGTAATAACGCCGTTTTGTATATTTGTTTTTTGTGCAAGCAATGCATTAGCTGCCGATCTTGTTGTTTGAGGAAGCCAACTAAAGTCTGGATTAACTTCTCCTGGAACACCAACTAATGTATTGTTTTCAATAGCACCTTTGATAATACCTATTAGGCCAACTGCTGTTGAACTTTCAATACTTGTACCATAAGCACCACCTAAAACTTGTGATTCTGGATTTCCAACAGTTGGAGTTACACCAATACCTTCTATACATTTTAAAGCAACATCTTGTAAGTGTGTATATGCTGCAACTGTGTTTGCTCGTTGACTTTCAGGAATATATGCTACTGCTCCTAAGAAGTATGCATTAGTAGCAATGATTGTTTGTATATTACCTGTGTATAGCAAATCGTATGCTACTGCATCAATAATAAGACCTGTGTCATTTCTACAACTTGTTTGGTTGTATGAGAACGCATCATAGTTGTCTTGAAGTTCAGTTATTGTGTTAGCAACAATAGTATCTTTTGCTGCTTCTAAACTTGCAATAGCAGTTTGTGCGCCAGCAGTTGCCCAAGTAGTATCTGGGTAAACTACAGTTGGAAGATTATCAACACCATCAGTGATAACATTTTGGAATATTGTTAATAGTTCATCTGCTCTAGTTACTTCAGTTGCTGTTGCAGCGCCCGCAGTTGTATCTTGTACTACACCTGTTTGTTCAGGATCATCGTATAATGTATCAAGTAATATACTTCCAAGTAACGTGTTTACCCATCCTAATGCTGCTGCTGTTTCTGGCTGTTGTCCTACAACTTGACTTACATATCCAACATAGTATGCTTGTGCTGCTTGGTAAGTAGCACTATTACCGCCATATAGAATGTCATATGTAAGAGCATCAACAATATAACCTGTATCTCTTTCACACTTTGCACTATTAAATGTAAAGCTTCTTGTAAATGTTTTATTAATAAAGTTAATAACATCTGTTTTATAAAACTCTACTTTTGTAACACTGTTTAGGTCTGCAAAGTCTGTTTGCAGCTCTGCGGCTGTCCAAGTAATGTCTGTAAGAATATCTGCTGGAATAGAATCTATATTGTTGTTGTTAACAACATCTTCAACTATTTGCAACAAGTCTTGTGCTTCGCCAGCTGTACCAGCATCAGCTCCTGGATTTGATGTATTTTGTGTTACGCCTACTTGTTCTGTAGATCCGTGTGTAATATTTTGTATAACATCAGATGCTACATTTGCCAGTTCGTTAAATGCTGCAACTGTAGCTGCTTGTTGTCCTGCTCCAAGTTGAGAAGCTGCGCCAACAAAATAACTTTCTGCTGCATTTTTAGATGCCAGGTTGCCGCGATATATGATATCATAACAAATAGCATCAATGATGTATTTGGTGTCTCTTTCACATTTTGCTGCATCAAATACTAGAAGTGGAAAGTTATTAGTAACATATGCGCTAGTTTCTTTTGCTAAGAAGTCTCTGTTTGCTTGTAGCTGAGTTACTGCCAACGGATAGTTAGCATTTAATCCACTATCTGGGAATGTTAACGTATCTGCCGAAGCGTCAGTACTTACAACACCATTGTTAATAATATCAAGTATTTCATTAAATCCTGCAAGTACACGACTTCTAAATGTTCCTGACAACTGTGTTTCGTTGGTATTAATAGTGTCTCTTAGATATTCAATAGATTTTACTGTTTGTAAAAGTTGTGATCCAACAGCTACCGCAGCATTTGCTCTTTGATATGCAAGTCCTGCTGTTACTTGATTGAAGTTAGTTCCTATTGCTGCGTCATAACACACAGCTTCAATCATAATACCTACATCTCTAGCACACTTTGCTTCATCATATGTAAAGTTCTGGAAGTTATTTGCAATCCAAATAATAACAGATTCTTTTACATCATCTTTATTACCTTTGATAGTGCTATATGCTTGTTGTAAAACACTAGTTGACCAAGTAACTGATGGTAGTTGTACCGATGGTAGTCCAGCAATGTTTCCTGCTGTAATAACATCTTCGATGATCTGTACCAGTCCTGATAGATCATCAACTTCTGTTGAACTTGCTGGAGTTCCGCTAGTATCTTGTACTAAAACGTTGCCTGGGCTATTTTCAACAACTGCTTCGATAACAATATCGCCAACAACTTGTCCAAGTCTGTTGTATGCTGCTGCTGTTGCTTCTGCTTCGCCTGCACCTAACTGACTTGCTACTCCAACAAAATATGATTGTGCTGCTAGTTGCGTTGCACTGTTGCCGCCATATAAAATATCGTGACATAATGCATCAACAATATATCCAACATCTCTTCTACATTTAGTTGCATCATAGCTTAGTAATGGATAGTTAGCAGTAATCCATCTAATGATTTCTTCTTGGATATATGCTTTGTTGGCAATCAACTGATCTTTTGCTTCAACAGCGTTTGTTGATGGTAGCGTTCCAGGTGTTGGAAATACTAATGCATCTGCTGCATCGTCTGTACTGATATTTCCGTTTTCTAAAATATCAATAATCTCATCCATTGCAGATTCAGCTCTTGGTTCTGCTGTGTCGCTTAATCCAAGTTTTACTATTTCTTTTTTAAGCTCTCTTAGTGCTCCTGATGTTTGTATTAGCTGATCATCTTGTAAATCTGCGCTACTTGCTCTTTGATATGCAAGACCAGCTGTTACACTGTTATAGTTTGTTCCTAGTGCAACATCAAGTGCAACAGCATCCATTATTAACCCAATATCTCTTTCACACTTTTCTTGATTGTATGTAAAGTCTTTGTAGTTATTTGTAATAAATGTTGCTGCTTCTTTTTGTAAGAATGCTCGGTTTGCTACCATTTGATCTTTTGCATTGATCTGCCCAGTAGTTGCACCAGTTGGGTTGGTCCATGTTAATGTATCTGCAAATCCAATGCCGTTTGTAACAATATCAACTACTTCGTCAAATGCTGCGCCTACGGCTGTTTGTGTTGTTGCATCACTAGCTGTTGCTGTACTTGCTTCGCCTTTGGCAAAGTTAATAGCTGCTAGTGTTTCTGTTAGCTGATCCGATAATACTGCTCCGGCATTTACTCTTAGATATGCTAGTCCGTTGGTTACACTGTTGTAGTTCGTTCCAAGCAATGCATCGTATCCGGCACCTGAAATAATCAGTCCTGTGTCTCTTTCGCATTTAGCTTGATCATATACAAAGTTGTTAGCATTAATGTATGCAATAACTTCTTCTGTTAAAAAGGCTTTGTTTGCAACAAACTGCGAATGTGCGTCAATAAGTGCATCAGCTGCTGGACCTGGTTCCGGATATTCTCTGCCTTCACTCGGTAGTTGGTTAAACTCAATAATATCAAATATATTATCAAATAAGTCAGATACCTTATTCTGGAATGCTGCTTCACCGTTTGCTGCTGCTACAGTCAAACGCTTTGCTTCTCTTAGTGCAATAATGGTTGCAGGCTTTTGTTCGCCATTTAAGTAAGCAACATTTGCACGATTGTAAGCTAGTCCTGCTGTAATACTGTTTTGGTTTGTTCCAAGTTGTGCGTCTCTATATACTGCATCAACCATATATCCAACATCTCTTTTACATTTTTCTTCGTTGTAGGTTAGTGTTGGATTGTTGACTAAGTTATATGCTATTGCATCTGCAATAATAGTTGAGATAACCGAAAGAAGTTTATTCGAAGCATTTACTTGTCCTGCTGGCTCATTTTCTGTGTTCGGATAAGATTTAGTAGGTAAGCCAGCAACACTTTGTGCATCAATAACACTTTCAACTATTTGCACTAATCCGTCTAATAATGTAGCTTCGATTTGTGTAGCATCACCGCTTGTAAAATCTTGTGTTTCTGCATTACCTGATGTTTTTGTAACACTAAGTCCTCTGATAATACGTTGTACAATAAATCTTACTCTTGCAAATGAATCTTCAAATGCTTGTTGATTTGTATTAGTAAAGTTACTCCAAGTTACACTTTTAAAGAACCATGTTGTTTCTTGTACTGTTGCATTGTTACCACCATATAAAATATCATATGAAAGAGCATCAACAAAGTTTTCAACATATGCTTCCCATTCTGATGCAGTATAAGTTAGTGTACTATCAAGAGTATCTAGGTAAGCAATAAACTCTGCAACAATAAAATCTTTGTTTGCTTGTAAATGATCTTTTGCATCAATACCGTTTTGTGTAACACCAACACTTTCTGCATATGTAGGCAAAATACCTGTACTATCACCATCGTCAACTACATTAATAATAATATCAAATGCTTCATTGACTCTAGTTACCGAAGTAGGATCTGTGTTAACTTCTGTATATCCTAATACTAACGATCTTAAATAAGCAAAACTTGAAACATAAAGATTTTTAAACCTTGTTCTTGATCTAAATTCTTTTGCTTGTCTAACTATAACATGGTCGCCACCTGTAGCAACATAATAAGAAAGAGCAGTTAAGAATACTGTCATATCTTCGTCAAACCAGGCTTGATTATAACTTAGTTCTGTAAACTGATCATTAATATAAGCAGTTAGTTCTGCAATAATAAAGTCTCTATTTTCTAGAATATTATTTTTTGCTTCAATGATTTCGCCATCTATACTACTTAAATCATTAAACGAGGATTCGATCTGATCTCCAACAAATGGAATGCCAGTACTATCACCTGCTGCAAGTGTGCTAGTAACAATATTAAATCGTTGATCAAGTTCCTCTTTCATTGCAAGATTTGAAGTTAACGCTTTCATTTCGTCACGTGTTGCTTCTAATGCATATATAGTAGGAGCAAGTTGATCAAGAATAACTTTAGTAGAAGTAGCTCTTAAATAACTTTGTGCTGCTGTAGTTGTTTGATAATATGTACCCATAACAATGTCACTAGTTAGTGCATCTATAATACGTCTAACATCGCGTTCGCAGGTTTCTTGATTATATACAAAAGGTTGTTCTGCAATAGTATTTGAAGTAATATAATAAAATGTGTCGTCGCCGTCAAACTTAATAACAGAACCAGTTTGTGGTTTGTCTCGCAAACTTGAAATAGAAATCGTAGAGTTTGTTCTTAGATTTACTGTTCCAGTTGCCTGTAGTGTGGCACCGCCACCTGTAAATGTAATAGTTGGAACACTTTTGTATCCACTACCATTGTCGCTAATACTAACTGCTGCAAGTTCGCCTGTAGTTAAATCAACTTGTGCTGTAGCAACTGCTGTTGTTCCGCTTAGTGCTTCTGGCGCACTGATAGTTACTGTAGGTGTACTAGTGTATCCAGTTCCTGCAAAAGATAATGTTACACTGCCTACTGTCGAATAATAGTCTTCGTCGGCTGTTGCAGTAGTATATGCTACCGGATAGTATCCATCTGCTACAACACCATTTGTGCCAAAGTCACTAACACTGTTTGAAATACTTAAATATCCACCTTTGGTGGTTAAGAAACCTGTGCTACAGAAAACCGAGAAGCAACTAACAATCTGTGTATAACCAAAGTTAGTAACATGGAACCCAATGCCCCCTTGTGAAATCTGTGTAAAAGCATCTGCAACAAAACTGAATACAAGTGATGCTGGGTCATAATCATCGCCATCGACTAAAAGACCACCGCCGCCACCGTTTGGGTTAATTTGTTTTTCTAGTGGAACATTTGGGTTATCTGCCAACAATATTGGCTTTGCACCTGGTGTGATTCCTTCGATTTGAACAGTTTCAAAAGGAATAAATTCAGTACCATCGTTCAGCCAAGGACCGTTCATATTAGTACAGTTTTGTACATATGGTGATGTTGTAACAAGTGCGCCTGGGCGTATTCTTGCACACCAACCTGGCGCACGTAATCCTCTAAATGTTATCTGATACAAATAACACGCATTGCCCATAAGGAAGAAATCCGATGTAGGATTCTTCGGAAACACTCTAGTATTTCTAAGTTCGCCTTGTCCAGTAACAGTAACAAAATCTCTCAATGTTATTGGATTGTTTTCATAGTAGTCGCCTGGCGCAACAATAATAGTTGAACCAATCGGAGCTACTTCTGATGCACGTTTTATACTAGCAAATGCGCCATTTTTATCTGCACTTCTACCATCATTGTCGTCATTTCCATCTTCAGTAACATAATATACGTTAGTAACCTTTGGACCAGTTGTATCACCTGTGGTGATCATGTTGGCATTTACACGAAACTCCTTGCCCTCGGCAAGGTTCATTTCCATGTCGCCATCAGATGTGAGAATAAAGGTTTTATCCCCTATTTTTCTGCTATGTATCGACTGTCTTTTAATATAACTCATTTACACTTCCAAATAACTTAATGTTGCTGATAGATTTGTTGGCGCTGCTCCTATTAGCATAACTCTGTCTCCTGCTTCCAATATTAATCGTTCTGCCGAGAATGTAAACGTATCAGCTGCACCAATTTCTAAATCATTTAATATTAAGTTATCGGTTGTTTTGACTGCACCATTAGGAATAATATGAACATCAACTTTAGTATCATTACTACCTGTTCCGTCATTGAGACCTGTATTACATATTAGCAGAGTTGTTAATGCAAACTTCTTTTCTGCTGGTACAGTTAAAAGAGTTGTATCTGTTGTTAATATTGCTGCATTTACTATCGCCATTGTTTCTTCCTTAAAAAATAATACTATAAAGCAACGCTTTATTTCTGCTTACAAGTTCGTCTTCGGTACCGTCTGCGTTTATAAAATATAAACCAGTACCGCCGTCTCCAAGTGTTTTACTATATAAAGTACTACCTGCACTTGGTGGGCTTGCTGGCGTTACTTCTTCTGTAAAGTTTAACCAGCCATCAATTTGTACTCTTCCTGTTCCTGATCCTTTTAAGATTATATCACTATTAATACCCGAGGTAGTAACAATATTATCATCAAATCTTAAATCTTCAAACTCAACTCTAGATTGGAAAAACGTAGCAATAACACTTTGATCAACTGCTATTTCAACTCGACTAGTTCCGCCACCTGTTTCGGTATCGTATACCTGAACACTTGTCGGATCTAATGTACCTGTTGTTATCTTATCCTGGAAGTTGTATGTAAAATATCCATTTACATAATCAAGCAATCCTCTAGTATTAACTAAAGCATCATCATTTACAGGGACACTAAGTCCGTCGGATTGCGAAGGATCTGGAGTAATATCACTTCCAGTATAAGGCCATATTTGTTTTTCGTAATCAGTAGTACCAGTAACATCAACGACACCAGTTCCGCCGCCTATCAAATATAAGTTTTGATTTTCAGTGGAAATAATACTACTAGTATGAATGCCCGAAAGATTTCCACTTTCTAGTTTGAAAATATACGCACCTTCATTAGCCGGTTGTGCGCCATTTCTTATGGTTTTTAATGTTTCATCATACAAAAATCTTGCATTAAACGCATCTGGGCCACGATCAATGATAACACCAGAGGTTCTGCCGTTACCATCGCCAATGTCAGTGATCCCGCCGTCTCCGCCGGGATCGCCATTATTAATAGTGATAGTTTTATCATCAACTATTAATTCTGCCGACCCAATACTAGTTTGATCGCCTAGTACATCTAAGTCGCCATTAATAGTAACCTTACCTGTTAACCCAACGTCAAGAACAATCTCTCCATCAGGATTTACAGATATGGTATACTTGTCAGTACCTATGCGATTAAAACGTTCAGCCATTTAAGTTTCCTTAAACTGCTGTTAATACAATGTAATCGTTTGTCGAATCGTTTTCTAATGCCCAAGTATATCTATTACCCGAGAAGTCAGTAGCAACACGTTTTGTGATTTTTGCAAGATTAACTTCGGCGCCTGAGTTTGAATCTACACGGCCGAACATGCGCATTTCGCCTAATGCACTTGGTGTACCATTTTTAAGAACACAAGTTGTTGTACTTGTTGAATCTTTAATGTTCGGCGAACCTACGTTTGCATCTTGTGTACAAACAAAAGTTTTTGCTCCACGCTGCTTAACTATAGCACCGTCTGTTCTTAACGATGCATCGTAGAATTCTACTCTTACACCAGTGTTGCCATCAGCATCGCCGATAACATCAACACCGTTAATATCTTTTTTTAGTGGACGTCCCATTTTGTTTCTCCTTATGACGTTCTAGGTCTACACAGATGGTATTCTGCGTAAGTCCAGTTTTTCTGGCTCTTTTATACCTACACAAGTATTTATCTAAAAGAATAAAATGGGTTATAATGTTCGTAAAAAAAGGCCTACCGCATCAGTGGGTAGACCTTCTCTATAATATATGATAGGGAGGATTACATTCTACCTCCAACAACCTAGTAAGTATTTTATACATTCGGTTGCGCCTAGTATCAGATAGTTATATCCAAAATACGCATCTTCATGTCTCCATGCTCATACGCTGCCACTACAGCTACTAGCCAAGTTATCGTCCTTACGAAACAACATTTCCTTGCACTATCTAACTAAAGACCGTCGTCTTTGTTATGTAACTAATATAACATATAAAAAAAGAAAGTCAACCAGTTTTTTCTATTTTTCTAAGATTTGATGCATATTTTTTTCCATTTGATAATATTTCGTCGTATTCAACTACATCACCTAATAATGCTTTAAAATCTTTTGTTTCAAAAAGAACATCGTACAATTCCGGACCCCATTCTTTAGGTCTTATTATACTATACTTTCTTTTTTTGTTGTATTTTATTATTTGTCCTATTGGCATATTATATTACTCCATGCAAATAGTTATCATAAAAATAGACCCCGTAGGGTCTATTTTCGTTTTAGTTAAGTTTAAACTTACGAGAAGCTTAGGTTGTTTGCAGTTACTTCTACTTTTTCCAAGTAGTCAGCTGCGTTACCTAGAGACGAAGCAGTGTTCGATAGCTCAACATATCCATAACGTGTCATGAACGAAACTGTTGGTTCGAATGTACTTGGATCTAGGACAACACCTGAAGACATAAGTGGGATGTATGGGCAATAGAATGCTGCTGCATCTGATTCACTTGTACCTTTGTAACCAACTAATACATCATCATCTGATGCATATGTGTTTACATAGATCTTCATTGCGTTGTTCAATGTACCAACCATTTTAGTGTTAGTTGGTGCTTCAAAAGTACCTTCAGTTGTACGTGCAAATGCTGAAGTTGTAGCACTTTGTAGAACTGTTAGGATTGCTGGTGATACAACTGCCCAGTTACCTGCGCCACGACGTGTACGCTGTGCGATGCGGTTAGCTGCACGGTTAACTAGTACTGCAAGTGCAGCATGTTCGTCACCAACAAAAGTTGCTGTACCACTAACTGCTGCTTGGTCAAATGTATCTGTACCTGTACCAGCTAGTGTGTTAAGAGATGCTAGGACCTCTTGGTCGATCTCAGCAGTAATCTCTTGAGCAAGTGCTGCCATGATTTCTGCTTCAACGTCGATGCCGTGCTGCGACTGTGCGTCTTGTGCGGCTTCGAATGTCCAACGTGCTGATAGCTTACGTGTTTTAGCTTCAACAGTTTGCTTTAAGATTTGAATTGACAAACGGTTACCCGCTGCGCCTTCAAGTGAAGCTGTTGGTGCTGGTGCATTTGTACCGTCACCTGAATATGCTTCAGCAATCTTAAATGGACTTAGTGCTTCTTCACCAGCTATTGCACCGCTTGCGCCTGTGCCTACTGTGTCGCTATAGCGAACACGTAGCGTGTGAATCTGGCCAACTGGGCCAGTCATTGGTTGTACGCCTACAATCTCGTTTGCGATGACTGTTGGCATAACACGTCTGATCACTGGAAGGATCACACGGTTTAGTGTTGCGATGTTACCGGCAGATGTAGCACCCGCAGTTGCAGTTTCAGCCAAATACCTACGGGTATTTTCTAGGGTTGAAGCCATTACTGCTTTCTTATTGCCTTGAAGGCCTTCAAGAAGTGCTGACTTGGTATCATTCCAACGACTTTCTAGTAGTTCTGACATTGGTATCTCCTTATTATAATCCAGCTAGACGTTTAAGATCAACTACGTTTGAGTCGATTGCGTCTGCTTTGATGTCATTGTGTTGTGTTCGGTTGCCTGTTACTTCTTTTGCCTCTGATAGTACTGCCTTCTTCTTCGCTGGAGTATTACCGTCTATTACCGCCGGCAGGTATTTGTCAAACGATGCTCGTAAACGAGATGTTTGAACTGATTCCAGTAAGTCTGTCATAATGTCACGTTGGTCGTTGCTCAATGGCGAAACCAATGCATTAATAGTGTCTTTGCGGGTGTTTGATTCGTTAATCGATTTAACTTCGATTGACTTTGCTTCCGCAAGTTTGATCGCTTTAGCCGCTGCTTGACGTGCTTCTACAATTTGTTTGTTTTTTGTATCTACAACTTTAAGCAGTTTTGATGTTTCTGAACTTTCATTCAAATAACTGTGTTGATATTCGTTAGCAAATGCTTCGAATAGCTTACGGCCAAAATCATTTTCACGTGCTTGATCAATATCTTCTTTTAGTGCCGAAATTTCTTTCTTAAGTCCTTTTGACACTGCTTCTGATACTAATGCTGCACTTTTCTTAATAAAGTCAGTTTTAACTTTATTAACATGTGCTTTGCCTTCACGTACTAAACGTACTTTTGTTTCGGCAAGATCTTTTTTATCTTCATAAAACTCTGCAAGTTCTTTTGCAAGTGATTCAACTACAAACTCTTCTAGAGCAACAAACTTGTCTTTTGTTACTTTTTGATCTGCGTGTAGTTCCTTGATTTCTTTTGCTAGTTGTTCACTAACAAATGATTTCATTAAATTGGCATTTTTACGCTGTGCAACTGCAAACTTAGCTTTTGCTTCTGCTAGTTGTTTGCGGTCATCGTGGAACTCTGCAATTTCTTCTGCTAGTTTTTCACTGAGCATAGCATCAATGGCTTCCACCATTGTTGTTTTGTCATGTGCATATTTTTTAGCAAATTCTTCGCGTAGTTCCGCAGTGGCTTGAAGTTTATTTTCTTCAACTTTAGCGTTCCATGCTTCCTCTAGTTCTGAACGCACTTCTTCCGATAGTGCTGAGTTTTCGAAGAGTGATTTAAGTGAGTCTAACATTTTATCTCCTCTCCTAGTTAGCGGAGTTTGCTTATTACATCTAATAAGCTCTCTTTTAAATATTTTTGTGCCTGTTTATCGCCTTGTACTTCCCTAGATGTTAGGAACGCCTTATAACCGCCTCGGGTGTTCATAAGGTGTTCGTAAATTGGTGTTGGGTAGGCGCCCGGAGCACTTGGCTGGGCAACTACATCTACTGTTATAATCTCAAAATCGGAAACTTCGCCATTGCCACTTTCGCTGACATTGCCGCTACCTCTCGATGAAACACCTAGTTTAACACCTGCTTCAAGCATTGTTTTAACTAGTTGTCCCATCGGAGTTGGTAGTATTTTTAGTTTACCGTAACCGTTTGGGCCATCCATCCACATTTCTGTAATCATATGGCTTACACGGTCAATATTAATGTTAAGTCCTTCAGGATGATCTACTTCGCCTAGTACTGAAAAACCATTGCTAATCTGCTCGTTGAGCGTGGTGACAGCCCTGCCAATTTCGTTAACGGGATATACACGTTGATTTGCGTTGCGTACTCCGCCTTGAATGCAAATACCTTTCATAAAAAGATCTTTGCCTTCATTAGCAGACTCAACAATCACTTTAGCTTGGTCAAAACTCAAACTTTCACTTAGTAAATTCATACTTCAGTCCTTACTTCGCTCTTTTTGGAGCGCCATTTAAAGGTGAACCTGCGCCTGCGTCTTGGTTAGGTGCAGCACCTTTCTTCTCGGCACCGTGGCCGGGTCGGGTTGACATTTTTGTCGCCCCTTTAGCACCAGGAACATTTACGTTCTTGGTATTCATATCTTTTGGTGTTGGAGCAGCTAGACCACCTTGTGTTCCGCCTGTTCCGCCGTCGCCACCTTTAACTATGTTAGCACTTGTGCCACCCATGTTGTTTGGTTTTGCTGTTGGTGATTTTGCATTTGCGCCATTGTCGCCCATTTTTGCTGGTGCTACTTTGTCTGCATATTCACGCATTAGTTCTGAATTTGACTTTGGAAGTTTTGATTCTTCAACTTCGTCTGTTGCTTCTTCAACTTCTTCGTCATCTGATTCAAAAGCATAGGCTTCTTCTTCTGGTTCTTCTGCATCCATATCCATTGGCATTTCGCCGCCGTCCATGTCCATGTCCATGTCGCCTGCTTCGTCGTCATCTTCGTCGCCTTCGTCACCCATCATATCTGCAAATTCTGCTTTAAGTGCTTCTAGTTCGTCTTCTAGGTCTGCAACACGATCTTCAACGTCACCGTCTTCGTCGCCCATGCCCATGTCATCAGCGCCTTCTTCGTCGCCCATGCCCATGTCCATGTCCATATCACCATCGTCTGCGCTTGGCATCTCGATGTCCATTCCTAGCTCGTCTGCTGGATCTCCACCTTCAGGGAACATACCTTCATCAACTTCATCATCAGTTGCTTCGTCTAGGTCTTCGTCTGACTCGTCAACTTCTTCATCAGTTGCTTCGTCTAGGTCTTCGTCTGATTCATCTACTTCTTCGTCAGTAGCTTCATCAACTTCTTCATCAGTTGTTTCTTCTACTTCTTCGTCTTCTAGTAGTGATTCATAAATATCTCTTGATTTTTCCACTACAATTTCGTGGAACAATGCTTCTGCACCTTCTTTGTCTTCGTTTACAAGACGCTCAAGCATTTCTTCAAACTTGTTGCGATCAGTCATGTCATTCTCCTTTATTGTCAAGGCTGTCTATTATATTTACACTTTATTTAAAATATACGCTGAAAATGGGCTCAAAACGGCCCATTTTATTTTTTTATTGAAAAATTTTATTAAAATCTTCATATGTTATATGTGATAAGTTAGATAAATCCTTTAAATGATCTGGAATATAATCCTCCATTGAGCTCATCACTCGGTAGTATTTAGTCTTTGGATGTTGATTTATACACATCATTGTTTGTCTTTGCCAGTTACCATAATACGTTGCTCTGTCGTTTACGTTCTTATAGTTTCTACTACCTGCATATACATTATTAACTAGTTGATTATCTTTTCCTGAACCTACATAGTCAAAACCTAATATGTATATTTCTTTATGATCATGCTGACTTGCTAATAATAGTGCAGTCGGGCCACTACTCCAGCCTTTGTTTGGATTCATAATATTAATATTAGGTGTTCGTTCAGTTAGTTTGTTTCTATTTGAATGAACATTATATTTTAGGTGATATTCAGTTTCGCTAATTTCAATAATCATTTTAGTATCAACACATACTAAATGATCTGGCACAAACTCTCTATACAAGCCATTACAACCGTATGTTGTGCCTTTGGTTTTTAAGTTATGTAGATTGAGTGAGGAACGACTTGTTCCGTTTCCTAATACAAACGCTGTTTTATTTGACATTAAATCCCGCCGGCGGCTGCTTGTGCTGCTAGACCGTACATTTGTCTAACATAATTAAGGTCCTTGGCTTTTTGTTCAGTGTGAGTATCAGATGCTTTACGAGCACGATTGATATCTTTTAGAGATAATCTACTTTTCCTATTGTCATCAATTTTAACAACGCTGATATCATCCTCAGCGTTGTAGGTATCGTCCTCAGTAGGCTCCATTGTTTCTCTGTCAAAGTAATATAGTTCTCTAAGTATCATAATGTATTTATATCGTTTGTGCCGGATTTGGTTCTGCGCCATCGCCGCCAAGTTCGTTTCCTGTATTTGTTTCGGGTGCAGTATCAGTGCCGCCGTCAATGCCGCCTTCATCTGCACCTAACTCGTCTTCAAGTCCGCCAAAGTCGCCTGCAAGATCGGCGCCGCTTAATCCAGCACCTCTCATTTCGCCTGCCATGTCGTCAGTAACAAGATCGGTTAAGTTTTCGTCATTTTCTTCACGCCATAAACGTTCGTTCTCTGCTATTTCTTCTGCACTTAATCCTAAGAATCTTTCAAGTGCAAATCTATTTGAAATATAAGGAACAGCTGCCATACTTGTAAATGTGCTTATTCTATTGTTGTCTAGTTCTGCTTGTCTATATGCTGCAAAGTTCTGTGGCGGTGTTAATCGTAAGTCAAACATTGCATAATCAATGTTTGCACCTTTACTTTGTAAAAATAGTTTAAACTCACTATTAAAATCTTCAGCCATCATATCTTGCAAACGTTCGCAATATTTATTAAAGCGAAGTTCTTGAATATATGCTGTGCCTACTCGGCCATCATTATACTGCGATGCACCGTCATCGGCGCCGGTAGGCAAGTAGCTGCTTGGAATACGTAAGCCGCGTACCAGTTTGTTAGTAAAGTATCTAAGGTCATCAATCTCGCCTAAGTTAGTGCCGCCTGGTAGTGTTTCAACTTTTGATCCTCTACCTTCTGCTGTTTGAGGGAAGAAGTAGTCTTCGTTGATTGACAGTGGATTATAACTACTGTCTATAACATTTGTACCTCCACCTGTCTTACTTGGGATACGCCTTTGATGTATTTCAGTTTTAACACGTTCCACAAACTGCATAGCAAGGTGTGAAGGCATGTTGCCCACATCAACGTAGAATACTCTGCGCTCTGGCGCACGTTGGACACGATAGATAATAATCGCATCCTCAAGCAACTCTTTCTGCTTGTATACTTTAAAAATACTCTCAAGCAAACTATTACCGAAAGGATAGTTTTGATCTAACCCTTCACTTAAACTTAAATGTAAAACATGTTGTGCATCAATATATGTTTCGTCGTGTTCTTGTGCAAATCTACTAGTGTTTCCACTTGGTGTATGATTATTACCTACGCCGGTTCCTCTTTGAACTTGCTGATATCCGTTAGTTCCGCCTGGTCCATAACTGTTTTGTGTGTTTAACGGTGTTGCTTCCAATGCACCAAATGCAAAGTTTAGATTTTTTACAACATACTGCTCTGGTTTTTTGCCTTCTGATTCATTTACAATGATTTTTGTAATCTGACTAGGATCAACATGAAATAGTTTCTGTGTTTCGGGATCTCTAATAAAAAACTGATCGCCATACTTAAATGTATTGCGTATAGTTCTAAACATACGTGTTTCAAACTTGTTTAGTTTACACCATTGCTGTAGATACTGCCCAATAACTTGTACTTCGCTGTTTGTAGGGGTGCCTTTAAAGTCAAGACGGAAGTGTGTTTTGTTGTCGTTGTTTTTTTGTGTACAAAATTCAGCTAGAATATCAAGTGCAGCATTTACTTCGCTATCACTATCCATAGTATTATACTGATTATAACGTTCAATACGATTTGGCGAGCCGACATATACATCTGGCAAGTGAGATGAGTAGTTGGCCGCAGCTGGACCTATTCCGTTGTTTCCTTTTAAACTAAAGGGACTGTACCCTCCGTTTATATTGTCACTCGTCGGAACTGGAGTAAAATGTTTTTTCCAACTCATATTGTACCTTTCAGCATATTGCCCTGTAAACTCTTTGTAGCTCTAAATGTTTTTTGTTGCGCACTCACTGAAGATGATTCTATAGTTACAAGTGTTTGCAACTGTTGTATCATTGTATCAAACTTACTTGCCATTAAGTTACTCATTTGTTCTGCAACATTATTATTACTTATCGTATTTTGTCCATTTGTACCATTGTTCTGAACACTAGCATCAAGACTTTTAATGCCTTTCATAAGATTTTGCATAACGCCCATACTAGTGTTTGCACTCATAACATTTGCTGGCCCTGATATAAATTCCGGTCCAGCTTCGCCTACCATACCGTACTCACCTGCACCAATGCGGCCACCGTTTGCAAATCCTCCACTATACCTCGATGGATTAGCTTGATATCTTGCAACTTTACTTAATGTTTCGGCTTGTATATCTGCTAATCCTTCAACTGAGTTTATTATTACATCACTTAGGTGTGCTTCAGCTGCTGCAACTCTTTCAACTGCACCCGCTGCAATTGATGGTATCTCGCTTAATAATTCAGCTTGAGCAGATTCAAGTGATGCACGAGCAGCAGCAATGTCATTTTGTGTGGTTGTAGCAGTTTCGTTAACATTTGTATCAGTAGTTGCTCCAGTTGCAGTTGTAGTTGCTCTTAAAGCCTCTTGTGTGGTTGTAGCAGTTTCGTTAACATTTGTATCAGTAGTTGCTCCAGTTGCAGTTGTAGTTGCTCCTAAAGCCTCAGCATCTGAAGTTGCTGATTGCATCTGTTCTCTCAGTTGGGCTACTATACTTCCATGACCTTGTTTTATTACTTCGCTATTTGTATCAAGAAATTCGGCTGCATTAAATAAGTTGTTGATGCCGCCTGAAAGTTCGTTGGCAATTGTTTCTGCGCTTGGCATCACCTCTGATATTTTATTCAATGCGGCAACTGCAACATTCTCAATGTGCGGAATAGTAGTTTCCATTACTGTTGTTGTTAGTGTGCGTAAATCTTCTTGTATGCCAATAGTTTTGTCAAATATACCTGTAGTCTGTTCCATCTGACGAGCTTGCTCTTGTAGTATTTGATTGTTGAGCGTTTCTCTAGCCTCTTCAGCAGTCATAGTTCCGTCGCTAACACTATCGACTGCATTCTTGTAGTTGTATCCAGCAGCACTTGCGTCTGCAAATGCACTTGATATATTAGACATACCACCTAGCATTGCAGTTTGTCTAAACTGTTCTGTGTCTTGGTAATCCATTGCAGCACCAGTTGCTGCTTGTAAACTATCTTGGAAACTACGTATATCGCCAGCGTTAAACTGTTGGGCAGCAGCATACAAGTCATCGGCACCGCTGCCCATAGCAAGCAATGCAGCTCTTGTACTTTCAGTTGTAGGAGCTCCTCTAAGTGCAACATCTACAAATGCGTCAGCAGCATCTTTACCTAATGTGTTTTGCAGTTCTACCAACTTGGTGGTAAATGCAGTTTGTTCTTCAGCAGTTTTATTTGACAAAAATGCATTAACATCACCTTGACGTCTACGTTCTTTCATTTCATCTGCAAGAGCGTCACGCTGTTTGCCTGTAAGTTTTGACAATCCGTCTAGTTCAACCATTAGATTTTTAGCAGCAGCAGCTTGTTGTTCTACACTTGCTCTATCTGTTCTACTGTTAGCATCACTTAGTTCGCCATAGAGGGCAAGATTTTCATTTATGTCAGCTGTTGTAAATCCTAACTGTCGAAGTTTAGTGCCTAGTTCTGCACTATCAAGTATTGTAGTTGATACTGCTTTAAATCTAGATATAGCTATATCTGTTGTGCCACCGAAAGCTCTTAAAGATTCAGAGTTCTTTTTCAAGAATCCTGTCATTTCTTCAACACTCAATCCAAGTTCAGCAGCAGATACTTTTACATCTTTTATTTCTTTGCCAAATGTAGCACCTACACTGGTAAGTTGTTGATATTCAGCAAGACTAGCTTCGGCGAACTGCGACAACCCATCAACTAGTTTGCCAACAGTTTTTCCAAACAATCCAGTGTTAGCTGAAATAGCGCCACTGTATGCACTTAGTTGTTGCTGTCCAGTAAGAAGTGCGCCGCCTAGGCCGAGCGCAGCTTTAGTAGTACCTGATAGAGCTTTTCCAGCTGCGCCTGCACCGGTGCCGAGAGTACCTAATAATGTATTTAAACCACCGCCGGCTGTTGTTTCTTCTGCCAAAACGTTAAACTCCTACTTAACTATAGAATAAATATAGCTAGTAGTATTTACCTTATAGGAACTCCCATGGAAAAAACAGAAAGTCCACTAAAAAAATATCGTAGACAGCCCAAGTTATATTTTAATATTCCTAGCAACGGAAAATGGTATAATGAAAAAGTATTAGCTGAAAATACGTACACTAATCTAGCTGTGTTTAGTATGACAGCTAGTGATGAAATATTATTTAAAACACCAGATGCACTTATCAACGGCGATGCAACTGCAAAAAATATTAGTAGCTGTATTCCAGCTATATTAGATCCGTGGGCTATAAAAACATTAGATCTTGATGCAATACTAATAGCAATACGAATGTCTTCGTATGGCGACACAATGAATGTTTCCGCTAAATGTAAAAAATGCGGCTCTGACAATCAATACGAAGTTGGACTACAAAAATATTTAGATTACTTTTCAACAAAAGAGTTTGAAGATAAAGTATACTACGAAAACTTTGTTGTGCATATCGAGCCATTGAGCTATAAACAATGGACTGATATACAAAAACAACAAACAGCATACCAACGTGCATTAAATTTAAATGTCAGTAAAATCAAAGAAGAAGCTGAAAAAGAAAAGTTTATACAAGATGTTATTGATAAAATAAATGTGTTGGTTGCTCAAGCAATACTTGATCAAGTTGTTGCTGTTGAAGTTGACGGGCAAGTTGAAACTGATAGAAAAGAAATAGATGATTTTCTCGAGCAAGCTGACGTAGGTTTATTTCACGAACTTAAAAGAGTGATTGAAAAAAATACATTGGAATGGCGTCTCGAGCCTGAATCAATAAAATGTAATGAATGTGAGCATGAAGATATTGTTAGGATATCATTGGACACATCAGATTTTTTCGTACAAGGCTAACGAGCCTAGAAGACTCTGATATACTTTCGTTAGCCAAAGATTTTGAAAATAATATCAAACAAATAAAAGACAACGCATACCGACTTAGTTGGTACATGCGTGGCGGGATCTCAGTTGATCAAATACTTTACGATACAGATTTAGAAGATCACGATATCATTGGCAATATTATAAAAGATAATATTGAAAATACCAAAAACTCAAAGATGCCGTTGATTTAATTACTGAGGGCCTGGCACTGCATCTGGATTCGTAGGCATACCTGGTTCGCTAGTTTGTGCAGTAGGTTCAGCAGGATTCTCAGATGCATCTATAGGATTGAGACCTAACGTACCTGTTAGCAGTGTTTCTCGTCTACCCTCAGGTATGTAAGGAACCAATCTACTTTTTTGACTTGGCGGAAACAATAATGTTCCAAACACTAACTTGGCCCATTCACTTTCGCCGTAGTACTCTCCTGTAACACCTTCGGTTTCTTTTGGATCAAACCCTGATATTGCTTTAGCTAGAGCGCCAGTGCCAAACTTTCCATCAAGAGCAATAGCAGCTTGATTGGTAATATTTTCTAGACTTCTTCCTGTATTAACAAAAATATCTTTGAATGTGCTATCAACAATAATTTCTGCCAACCAGCGTTGTATACTTGATGTACTTAAAATTAGTGGTATTACTATCCACAATGCTTCAGTGACAATCATACTTAAAAATGCAGCTGGAGCACCTGCACCTGTGAGTGCAACAGACAGTTGTCCGGCTCTAACTACTGATCTTATTGGTGCCATGAGTGCTCTTACAAATCGAATTTTTGTAAGTAATCTTGCACATTGAGCTGCATAATAGGCTACTAGTTGTCCTTGGAGTATGTTTCTAATATCTTGTAATCTTTGAACGTCTCCACCAGATTGTTCAGCTTGTTCAATTTCTAGATTTATATTTTCAATTTCTACCATCATTCCCCAGAAGGGACCTACAATAGATGCTGTTGTTCCAAGTAATCCTATTACAACTTTAAACATTCGATTTTGTAGGAGGCGGCCGAGTCTACTACTACGAGCTTTTTGTACATTTGCGTAATCTTCTGCTGTTGCATTTCTAATAGCTCTACCAAGAGAAAACGATCTTTTAAAATCGCCTTTGAGTTTGCCATCTTTGATTTCTGTATCGATTGTGTTTGAAATTTGTGCAGGAGTTCTACTGCTTAAATCGTCAACTCTTGCTTGTATTTTTTCTGCATCTGCTCGAGTTGTAGTATTAACTACAGTTGTTGTATCAGGTAGAGTTACCATAAATCTATCGTCAGCAAGTCGTTGTACACCAGGTGTTAGTTTAAATACACCTCGACCAACTGGGTTACTTGTTCTCCACTGAGATGTTAGTTGTCTGCCAACACCAGTTGGTGCAGGTCTTCCATTACTGCCGTCAGGTTTGACCTCAGTCCACATTTGTCCGCGCCACTTGTACGTTTTACCATCGAGATCGGTAGTAGTACCAACTTCAGGAACTCGTGTATCAGTTTCATCTTCGAATATCAAATGTGTTTTTTTTAATGTTACTTCGCTCAGTTTCATAGATATATTCCAACTATCATAATGTATTTATATATTATAAGTTGAACTACGTTCAACTGTGTTTTCGTTTGCACTCAACACATTTATATTTTTTTAGTAATATTTAAATAAGGCATATGCTTTGCATATGCATTTAATATTATGTAGATTGATCTGGTCAGACGGAACCTGTTTAAGGGTTCCATCTTCTCAAACATTATGTGAGTATCACTAGCCGAGACATTGGAAGTAGGTGTTTGTTATACTGCTACACAATGGGCTCTGACCTTTCCCAACCTACGTCGACATCGTTGTTTCCAACTACCTCTCGCTTCGTTCCTATTGCTAAAGAGTTTTTATGTGTAATGTGCAGTTTTTCGACAGCCAACAATCTATCTATACCAACCTGTGAGCCCAATTTGTTTGATGGCTTCCTACCTCTGGGTAGTCGATCAGTATGTTACGTGTGCTCCTATACGGTAGCTTTTTCCACAGCGGTGTGTATGAACTGGCCCGCCAACCTTATGTGTTGGATTGTTTTGCCTTGATGGAATGTTCTAGCAATGCCTGTTTGAGTTTGTCTGATCCGCCGACTCTAACATTAATAATACCATTATAGTATTCATCTGTTTCAAGTACTCTGCGATCAAACTGTTCTCGTGCCTCTATGTAGGACATTTCGCCTCTACCTTTACATAGGTATAATATTTCTCTTGTAAACTTATCTTTGCCTAGTGCTGCTACGTCTGCGTTTAGTCTGTCTGAACTACCGTAGTATGTTCTCCAGTCGCTTTCTTTGTAGCCGCGTCTTTTATTTTTCTTGCCTTTTAAAGGTGGCTTAGTAGTTTTGAACTTTGCTAGTTTTTTGCCTATGTATTTTTGATTGTTAGTAAGGTTGGTGATAAGATAAACAAATCCTTCATACTCATCTGGTATTTCAGTTATTTCTTTACCTCGATATGTCCAACTCATACAGTAGTTACTTGTTTGCCTTTACCTCACGTGCCTTTTTTGAATAAATGCCTATGTGTCTCTATTATTACGTAGTTCGGTTATGTGTTTTTCATATTTGTCTATTATTTCGTCTTGCCTTTGTTTTGCTAATCCCATTAGCAGCCTTAATTCTCTCCGAGCAGTACGTTTTGTACTTTCACTCGGTCTTCTTTCAAAAGTTTCGCTGGCTTTCAAGTAACTTAACACAGCTTGCATTATTTGATCGTGAGTATCGTTCATTATTCTACAATATCAATATCATTCTCGTAACTAGTAAATCCGTTTTCCTTAATCACTTTCATGACATGATTCACTCTGCCTATTAGTTCGTCTTTGTGTGAGATTAAGAAAACATTTTTACTACGTTCTCTACCCATTTTCTTTAGTACAGCAAGTGCTGACTCAACGCCAGCAGTGTCCATGCCACTGTCAATAAGTTCGTCAATAAACAACAAGTTAATACCTTGATACAATGACTCCCAAACATCTCTAAATGCCCAACTCATGCCTAGTATCAGCCTGTTGCGCTCGCCTCGACTCAAGTTATCAAAGTCCAAGTCTTGTCCTAGCTGAGTAATCTCAGTTGACAAATCGTTTTGGAACTGAACTTGATGCGGCAAGCCTAGTTTATCAAGATAGTATGTGAGCCTATTGTTCAAGTACGCTAAGTTTTGATCTATAATCTTTTTACGAATGAACGAATCTTTGTTTGTCAACAGTTTAAGCAAAAACTCTTGGTGTTCTTTGAGTAACGTAAGCTGATTAACTGGTTCCCAATCGATATTTTGTAGTGCTGTCTCTGTTAAATCGTCAATCTGTGTTTGATATGGATCTTCTTCTTGCTGTTTACTTATTAATGTACTGCGCAAGTTATCTACGTTGTTTCTATGTTCGTATGCTTCTTTAGCACTTTCGTAAAACGTAGTAGGCTTGCCGTTGATATCGCCAATCTCTTCTAATAGCTGCATAGTTGTGTTTAGTTTACTTGAAACTTCGCTTTGATATGCAACTGCATCATCTAGTTCTTGTACTTTTAGCGATTCAATCTCAGCTTTTTTGTCTGCATGTAGCTCTTGACCGCAAGTATAACATGTTGCATCCTTTAATTCTAAGATGTCTTTATTAACCTTTTCAACACTAGTAGTAGCACGCCGTAGTGCAGGCTCGAGTGTGCTTAACTCTTTCCTTAAAGAGGTTAGTTTGTTGTTGTGTTCAGTCCAGCTAGCCAGTTTTTCATGTGCATCAAGCTCATATTCAATGTCCAACTTCTCTAATTCTTCAATCCCTGCTGCTAATCTATCTTGATCTTGTCTACTTTTGCTTTGCCAAGCACGTTGTCTACCTGCAAGTGTTTCAATACTCTGCTCAATCTTTTTATTTGCAGCTTCGATGGCATTGATCTTTAATGTTTCTTCTGTGATAGCATCTTTTGTCTGTTTTACTTTTTCTTTTAAGCTATCTGCTTTTTCGGTAAGAATAGTAATGCCCAATAACTGCTCAATAATAGCACGTTGATCGTTTGCTCGCATACTTAGGAAAGGTTCTGTGTAAGTATTGAGTGCAACTACGTGTTTAAACATATCATGGCTCATGTCAAGCAAACTATTGATATCTTCTTGTGTTTTTCTACTATCGCCTTGCGATTCGTCGTGTAAATCATCCTTTTGTTCGTGATTGTTCACGTAAAACTTGAGAACATTTGGAGATCTACCACGCTCGATGCGGTATTGGTTAGTACCTATACCGAAGTTAAGAGTAACTAACATGCCTTTGCTGTTGGTTTTGTTGATCAAGTTGTTGCGTTTGATGTTTGTAAGAGCTGTACCATACAATGCATAGCTTAATGCGTTGATGATAGTAGTCTTACCTGTACCATTACGTGATCCAGTGTCGTCTCCGCCTTGATCTAAGTTCTCTCCTAGTACAAGTGTTAGTTGTTCTTTGTTGAAGTCTACAGCCTGAGTAACATTACCCACACTCATGAAGTTCTTTACGGTTAAGTCTTGTATTTTAATCATGTTAGCTCGTTATATATGTCTAATAATAGTTTTTTGTTGAACTGTTCGCTGTCGATTGCTTGTATCTCATTGCTTACGATCTGATCTACGCTCTCAAACTGTTCGATATCAAGATCAGTGGTAATATCTTCTATATTCTTGTTTGGAATAAGTGTTATTTCTCTGCAACTATATGCTTCCATAAAGGTTTCTTTGATAAAGGTTGCCTCTTCGTAGCTAATATCAATGTCTAGTGTAACTCTAAGGTACATGTTTGGCTTGATAAGTGTATCCTTCTCGTCAATCAACTTGGATAGCCTGACTGTACGATACTTAGGACACTCTTCCCAATCGATGTACAGTGGTTCTGCATCATTCTCTTTGTCCAGTATCATCATACCACGTGCATCGTCCCACGCATCAGCGTAGTTATGCGGAAAAGCATTACCAATGTAATGTACTTTGCCTTGCTTCTGACGTTTGTGGAAGTGACCACTGAACACATACTCTTGGTTCTTAAAGTGTTCAGCTTTAAGTTCTCCGTGGTCCGGCATTTGTACCATAGCGTTCATGTAGAACGATGGGAGTTCGAAGTGACCAAACAAGTATTTTGCTTTTAACTTTTCAATCTTCTTCCATTCATCGCCAACCAACCAAGGCACCAGTGCAACATCGTCTTTGACCATCATTTGATCTATTACGGTAATGCCTGGTATGTGTCTTGCAAACTCAGTCGAACTAATATCACGTTTGTCTTTGTAGTACAAGTCGTGATTACCAGCAAACATATAGAAGTTTTCAAAGGCTTCACCTAGTTTTTCTAGTAGCCTAATAGTCGTATCCATAGTTGTAAGGTTAAGACTGTTGCGATTATGATGCCAGTCACCACAAAACAATCCAGTTTCACATCCGTGAGCCTTGGCTTGTTCGATATACCAATCAATATAGTCCTCGCAGTCCTGATTATGGACTCGACTGTTGCCTTTCATACCTAAATGTATGTCAGTAAACACCGCTGCTTTGTTAAACAAGAATATTCTCCATTTCCTGTATATTATAAACTAGATTTTTAGGAAGATCAACCTTTATTTTTTAGTTGCACTCTCTTCGCGCTTTACAGCAGCTTCCCATTCGCCTGCATGTAGTCTAGTATGACTAGGATTCATGTCATTCATCTCTAAAATGTCATCTCTTATGTTCTGCGCACGTTTTTCAATGTTAATCACACGCACAAACGAGTTAGTAACCACAGCAGTGTAGTATGCAAACGGATTGTTAGACTTTGCTTCGTCAAACTGTAGTCCAATCTGCGACAGTTGTAGTATTGCCTGGCCTTTCATTTCGTCATTGTAAGTATATCCACGCACATTACCACGGGTAGCATAACGATCAACAAGTTTTAACCACATCATAGCAAGTTTATTGGTTGCCATGCCGTGTCCTTTGTTAAAATATCCGTTTTCCATGCCACCTTCCCAGTGACTTTTTCCTACACAAATAAGATTATCATCATCATCAAACTTATAGTGCTGAAATGGAGGAAAGTTTAGTTTAGTTTTATGATCGGCAACTGTTTTAGGATTTTTCTTTCTTCCGGGCTCTTCTGGAATATGATCAAATGTCATAATACGAAAGATTAGTTCGTTTTTTTCAATCTTTCTATAATCTACTGAAAACTCTGCCATCTTTACCTTTTTGCCAGAAGCCTTTGCAGCTTCGTATGCACGAGATCCTTGCAGTTTTGCTTTGTTTCTCTTTGCTTCGGCAATAGTTCTTATGTTGATTTTATCTACACTGGGCAAAATAATATCATAATCAGCATGTTCTGGTGCAATGTAACTACAAAATGTAGCCTTACTTCGGTGTATCTCCAACAACATGTCTTTGTTATTGAGATAGTTTATTTTTCTAGCCATTTATCGACTCCTTTAATACATTATAATATACATAGTTTATTTTGTCAACTAAATAGTAGTGTAGGAGTTTACAATGACAAACAATCCAAATCAATCAGTACCAAACACAGTTGGTACTAGAAATCTTAATAACACGTTCTTTGCAAATCGATCAAATGTTGGCAAATCAATACGTTCAAGAAGTTTACCTCCAGGCGCAGAACCTGATAGAGGCTCTGCAACAACTGCACGGTTTGCTCCAACAAACGATTCAGTTCCAGATTGGCGAGTCAAGATAAAAGTTCCTACAATATCATCTTATAGATATAGTCCTATATTAGCTCCTTTAGCACAAACAGATTGGTATGCCGTTTTTCCTGTTACTCCAACAATAAACCTTGTATCATCGGCAGCATATGAGGAAATGGCTCCTACACATAGTAATTATCCTTTTCCGCAATATGTTAACAGTAGACATGACGATATAACTGTCACTGGAAGATTTCCAGTACAGTCTGAAGAAGATGGAATGTATTGGGTTGCTTGTGTTCACTTGTTTAGAAGTCTTACTAAGATGTTTTATGGTGAAAGTAGTGAAAAAGGTTCACCACCACCTGTTGTAAAACTAAGTGGATATGGAGATTATGTTTTAAACAATGTACCGGTTGTAGTCACACAGTTTAGTTTTGATTTAGCTGATGAAATTGATTATATCAAAGTAAATACGGGCGCATTTGGAGAATATTCTTCAACTTATCAAATGGTTCCAACAAATAGTATGCTTTCAATAGGTTTAAAACCAACATACAGCCGAAGCAAAGTATCAAGCTTCAATATGGATCAGTTTATCACTGGTAATATAGCAAATAAAGGATTTATCTAATGGCAAACTATGGAAAAACTAGTCCTTACGGAAATACAAAACTTACAACCAGCGGCGAGTTAGGTTTCTTCTCTATTAGACCAGTTCCAGCAGAAGATGACGATATTCTTTACACTATTGAGCCTCAATATTCACACCGTCCTGACTTGTTAGCATATGATTTGTATAATACATCAAAGTTATGGTGGGTTTTTGCTCAAAGAAATATGGATACAATAAAGGATCCTGTATTTGATTTTGAAGCTGGCACTAAAATATTTTTACCTAAGAAATCAAAATTGAAAACAGAGTTAGGAATCTAATGTCTATCGAAACAAACAGTCTACATCAGTTTTCTAGTTTTAATACTATTTTTACAATGTCTTGTTTAACAAGAGATGAGATTGCAGTACCTAATGAAACATATAGAGCATATGGTCCTCAAAATGTTATTCTTAGAAGCGGCGGCGGCGCCGGCGACAACAAAGTTACGACTGAATATGAAGATATCATAGGCGGCAAGTTAGAATACTTTATTGATAATGTTAATATTGAAGCATTGTGTGTTCCAAACTCAAAATCACGCAGTACAAATGCTACATTCATAACATTTACTGTTGACGAACCATATAGTATGGGATTATTCTTACAAACTTGTCAAATAGCTGCAACTATTAGCGGATATCAAAACTATGCTAATGCTCCGTTTATGTTATCAATGGAGTTTATAGGGTACGATGACGATGGAGATGTTATTGTTACAGAATCAGGATTAAATCTTCGTAGAGATGTTCCAATAAAACTAACAAACATAGAGTTTGATGTAAATCAAGGTGGCACAACTTACACAGTTGAAGCACTACCGTGGAATGAACAAGCATATCTTGATGATGCAACTGCAAGTCCAGTTGATATAGCATTAACAGGCAATACTGTTGAAAAACTCTTACAAAGCGGTGAACAAAGTTTAACAACTATTATTAATGGACACTATGAAGAACTAAGAAAATCAAATCAACTAGCAGAAGCTTCGGAAATAGTTATTACATTTCCAAAAGATATTGCTTCTAGTGGCAATCCTGCAAGAATACCAAATACAACTGATGCAGGCGCCACAACTAAATCTCAAGGCGGTGGCGCCAGCAAAGGCGGCGGATTATTTGGTGCTGTAGCAGCTGGAGTAGTTGGCGGCGTTATTGGAGGCCTAGCAAACGGCAATAGTTTAAAAAATAGTTTTCAAAACAGTGCAGCAGGAGCAGTTGCTGGAGCATTAGGAGGATCTATTAGCGGCATAGGCGGCGCAGCTGGAGGATTGTTAGGTGGATTAGCTGGCGGCCTAGACAAAAGTCTTGGAGGATTGTTAGCAAACTTTAAATCGGGTAATGTGCAAGGATTGTTTGAAAACATTAGTGGGTTTTTAGGAGCGCAAGCGCCTCAAAACTTTGAAGCATTTTTGAGTATGATTACTGGACAAATATTAACAAAAAGCAGCATCGGTGAACAGCTATCATCGATAGCACAAGACCCAAACAGTTTGAACAATCTTGGAAAAGCACGTATCATTGAAGGTGCTGAAGAAAGTGGAACAGTACCAATGCCACAAACTGGTCAAGTTTATGACAAAAAAAATAAAGTTATGACTCGTGCTAAAAATACTGTTAGTAATGATGAAAGAGTTTTTAGCTATAGTTCGGGTACATCAATATTAAGAATCATCGAAGATGTAATATTAACAAGCGACTGGGGCAAATCTATAAAAGAACGAGCACCTGATGCAAACGGAATGGTTCCGTGGTTTAGAATAGATGCAGAAAGTTACCTAAAACCAAATGCACAACAGGAAAATGTATTCGGCGAAGATGCAAAAGTAAATCATTATAAAGTTGTAGAGTATATGGTGCATAGTAGTCACTTTCAGAACGCTGGAGCAGCAGGTGTAGATTACAACAGTCTAAGACAAAATGCAAAAAAAGAATACAACTATATCTATAGTGGAGAAAATACTGATATTGTTCGTTTTGATATAAACTTTAGAGCAGCATTCTTTCAATTTATACAACCTGACAGCGGCCAGTTAAGCATTGATGCAAAAACTGGTGGCACACAGTTTAATCTTACTGAACAAAAGCCGAGTCAGTTAGGATTGAACATCCAGCCTTCGGGTGCAAATAGTTCAACTGGTTTAACCACACAAGCATTTGTAAATTCAAGCAGCACACAAGGTAGCGGCGGAGCTGGGATTGATAATAGTAAGATTAGATGGGCACGTAAGTTTCATGATCAGATATTAGGCAACGGTAGTGTTGACTTAGTCGAAGTTAAACTTGAAATATTCGGTGATCCTTATTTTATAGTTGACAGTGGAATGGGCAACTGGACAGATCAACCAGGAGATCTAAACACTACAGCAGGAGGCCAGGTTGATTATCAACGCAGTGAAGTTGATGTTATATTGAATTTTAGAACTCCGATTGATTACAATCCAGATACCGGAGGAATGATTTACCCAGAAAATACAGTTCCTGTATCTCAGTTTAATGGATTATATAGAGTAACTGCTATTGAAAACAAAATTCAACGAAATCGTTTCACACAAGAGCTTACATTGCTAAGACGTCGAGGACAGCCTGAAGATACTAGAACATCAGGAACATCGGATCAAGCAAACAAAGTACAAGATGCTAACAAAGCAAGTCAATTAAACACAGGATTTAATAGTTAAATGCAAAACAATGGACCAATAAAAGCAGAACAAACAAGATCAGTTGATAACGGACAACCTGCTCCTAAGGCCGGCCCATATTTGGCTAGAGTTATTAAACATGCCGATCCTTTGTATCTCGGAGCACTAGAAGTTGAACTTTTAAAAATAAGTGAAGCAGGAACAGCTGGAGAAACCTTAGGTCAAACGTCGATAGTTTATTATGCAAGTCCATTTTATGGAGTTACAGGTGCCCAGCATTTAGGAAAAAACGATACGTATTCAAATACACAAAAAAGTTATGGATTTTGGGCTATTCCGCCAGACCCAGGCACATTAGTATTGTGTACATTTGTAGAAGGAAGCAGAGAGTTTGGTTATTGGTTTGGATGTGTACCTGAAAGAGGTATGACATTTATGTTGCCTGGCGGCCAGCCTAGTACAGAACAAACCAGCGGCCCAGTACCAAAAGAATTAAAAGGTAAAAAACTACCAGTTGGCGAATACAACAAAAAAATAACAAAAATACAAACCAATAATCCTGTAAAATACAAAAGACCTGTTAATGAAGATTTTATCAATCAACTAAAAGAACAAGGATTAGTTGAAGATGATATTAGAGGAATAACAACTAGTAGTGCGCAACGTGAATTTCCTAGTGCAGTACTTGGATTAAGTAGTCCGGGCCCTGTTGACAAGCGTGGAGGATCACCGCAAGGCAGAATAGGTTTAAAAGAAAGCCAAGCAACAGTGCATGTAAACCGTTTAGGAAGTAGTAGTTTTGTTATTGATGACGGTGACGACAAACTTATACGAGAAGGATCCCCTGAAGATACTCCTTACAAATACATAAACAAAGAAGCAAGCGAAACTGGCGGCGATGTTACACGCCCTGCAAACGAAATGATACGATTTAGAACACGCACTGGTGCACAAATAATGATCAACACCAGTGAAGATCTAATCTATATCAATAACAGCAGAGGAACAGCATGGATTGAAATGTCAAGTAATGGCAAACTTGATGTTTATGCTAAAGATAGTATTAGTTTTCATACAGAAACAGATTTCAACTTTGTAGCAGACAGAGATATTAACTTTGAAGCCGGCAGAAACATCAATATGATTGTAAATGAAAGCATATATCAAAGTGCTGCTGTTAATTGGGAAGTATTAGTAGGTGTTGATGGCAAAATTTCAACATTAGGTAACACACATATAAACAGTGCAGTCGGTGTAAACATTACGTCAGCAGCCGCTAGTAACTTCAAGTCTGGTGCTGAAACAAAAGTAACAGCCGGAGGTGACTTTAGTATTGGTGCAACAAACACAACAATATCAGGCGGTGATATACATCTCAACGGGCCTGCTGCACCGGAAGCAGAAGAAGCAGAAGTATCGATAAAAGCCAAGTTCCCGCAGCGTGTTCCGCAACACGAACCATGGCAAGGCCACGAAAACTGGAACCCACTAGAAACAGCACCAGATAAAACAGAAGCAGTTGATACAGAAAGCCAAGACCTTCATATGGATGAACTCCCGGTACACACCGATAGAACACCAATGAACGAGCTAGGAAAAGAGTAATAAATACTACTAGGAGGGCAGTATGGTAGCATTTGCAATAAACAACTCGCAGTTGGTTCAGCCTATTGTTAGAGAATCAATATCTCGAGGAGTGCAAGGAATAAATCAAGCATTGGCTAATGCACCTTTGCCTACAGTAGCACTTGTTGGCGGCATAGCTGGAGGCATACAATCTGGTAATATAGAAGGTGCGCTTCAAGGTGCAGCAGGAGCAGTATTTGGGTCAATATCAGGACAACTAGCTGGCGCAGCAGGCGCACTACAAGGTATTTCAAACCCGGCTGCATTTGTTGAAAACTTAGGATTTGTTAGTCCTGCTACTCTTGCAGCAGGTAATATTCCTGCTATTGCTGGTATAAGAGTACCTGGCGGAAATTTTGGTGCTCCTACTGGTAGTTCTTCTGTTACTAATACCTACGCTGGCGGAACAAACGCAGCTAATCCAGCAGAGGTTAGAACAGAAATACAAGATGCAACTACTAACACAGTTGATTACATAAAAGATAGTTTTTTACAAGGCCTACAAGGCGGATTAAGTAGTATAGCAGGATCAGCACTTGGAGGAATACTAGGAAAACTTCCTGGTGTAATGGGTAACTTACTATCAAGTACAGGATTGTCCGGTGCATTAGGAAGTGCTTTAGGAGCTATCGATGGTGCTATAGGAAATGCACTCGGAGCAGTATCTGGCGCATTAGGAGATATGGCCGGAAAACTAGCAGGCGGGTTAGGAGCAGCTATTTCAGGCATACCAGGAGTAGGCCCGGTGTTTGATCAGTTTAGTCGTGGTGTTGGTGATTTTACAAAAAATCTTTCAGGAGCACTAAACAGTTTACCACCTGATTTACAAAAAGTATTAGGCGGCGCTGCTGCACAAGTAGGAGCAAATCTAGTTGGAAAAATATTCAATAAGCCGAGAGTTACTAGCAAAGCAGGCAAACAAATAGCCAAAGATATTATATTCAATGATAATCCAGTAGGTCAACTTAATAACATGGCAAGTTTAGCCAAACAAATAGATAAGAAAACATTTAAAACAACAAACGATCCTACATTTGCAAATGTAGCAACTGCTTGTAAAAGATGTGCTAAAAAGTTTGGAACTAAACTTGTTAAAAAGAACAATGGATACGGAATAAGTATTGAAGAAAAAGCAAAAGAAGATACGATATTAGGTATTGTAGTAGACGGACAAGTTTTTAAAATAGGATCATACGATTTTGACAGAATAGTAGAGTTGAATCCTAGTAACAGATCTGCCGAACTAATAAAATTACCTGCCGACAGCCAAGCCGCATTCAACTATATGATAGCAAGATAAATACAGTATGGCTACAAATGAAAAACCCTTATACAAAAATGTAACAGTATCAAACGATATTACTAGTCCTCCTGTGGTTTCCAAACAATACAGAGGAGTTAGCACAGTAGCTAATCCTAAAGGATTTAACTTGTATGATATTAGTATAATCAAGCAGGATATTATAAATCATTTCCATATTCGTCAAGGTGAAAAACTTGAGAATCCAGAGTTTGGAACTATTATATGGGATGTGTTGTTTGAACCATTTACTGATGACTTAAAACAACTTATTATTGAAGATGTAACAGAAATAGTCAACTACGATCCAAGAGTTAATGTTGATAGTGTAATCGTTGACAGTTACGAAAGCGGTATACAGATTGACTGTTCGTTGACTTACATTCCTTACAGCATTAGCGAAAGTATGCGTATAAAGTTTGATCAAGACAACGGATTAATTTAAAGTACGCAGTTTTTTACTTCAGGTAAATATACTATAAAGTGAGGAACCGCGAATGTCAACGACAGATAGGCAAAACAGACTTCTACTAGCTGAAGACTGGAAAACAATATATCAAAGTTTTAGATACGCAGATTTCCAAAGTTACGACTTTGATAATCTACGCAGAACTATGATTACATATATCCGTGAAAACTATCCAGAAGATTTTAATGATTATATCGAATCCAGTGAATATCTTGCACTTATTGATCTTATTGCATTTCTAGGACAAAACCTTGCTTTCCGTACTGACCTAAATGCTAGAGAAAACTTTATTGAAACTGCTGACCGTAGAGAAAGTATTCTCCGTTTGGCAAGGCTTATTAGTTATAATGCAAATAGAAATATTCCAGCCAACGGATTATTAAAAATTGAAAGTGTTAGTACCACAGAGGATGTAGTCGATGCTAATAACAACAATTTGTCTAATCAATCTATTATTTGGAATGATCCTACTAACTCGGATTGGTACGAACAGTTTATTAAGATTATGAATGCTGCGTTGCCAGCAAACTCAACATTTGGCCGCCCTATTAAAAAAGCTATTGTAAATGGCGTAACAACTGAACAATATAGATTTAGTGCAAATAATACAGGGTTGCCTATATATAGTTTTACAAAAAACATAGATGACACCTCACGCAAGTTTGAAATTGTTAGTACTAATATTGATACAGATACTACAACAATATACGAAGAAGAACCGTTTCCTGGAAATAAACTAGCATTTTTATATAGAGACAACGGCCAAGGTGCAGGAAGTTCAAACAGTGGATTTTTTATGCACTTTAGACAAGGTAGTATACAAGAGAATACATTCTCTATATTAAATCCTGTTCCAAATACAACTGTAAACATTGACAGCGATAACATCAACAACAGTGATGTTTGGCTTTACAAGTTAGACAGCAACGGAAACGAAGAAGCGTTATGGCAAAAAGTTGAAAGCACAGAAGGTAATAACATTGTTTACAACAGTGTTACCAAAGGTGTTCGTGATTTGTATAGTGTTCTAAGTCGTGTAAGCGATAGAATAAGTCTTGTGTTTAGTGACGGAACTTTTGGAACATTACCAAAGGGCGATTTTAAAGTTTATTATAGAATATCAGCAAATGCACAGTTTAATATAAATCCAGCTGATATGACAGGAATACAAATTCAAGTTCCTTACATTAGTAAAAATAACTCAGCAGAAACACTTAACATAGTTTTAGAACTACAATCGGTTGTTTCAAATGCAGATCAATCAGAAACTAATGAAAGTATTCAAACAAATGCACCTAGTACATATTACACACAAAATCGTTTGATAACTGGCGAAGATTATAATATTGGACCTTTGGGTGTAAGCCAACAGATTATCAAAACAAAAAGTGTAAACAGAACAAGTAGTGGTATTAGTAGATATTACGATTTACGTGATGCAACTGGAAAGTACAGTAACACTTTGATGTTTGGCGATGACGGAAGTATTTTTACAGAAGAACTTACAAACAAATTTAGTTTTAACTTTGTTTCAAAAACAGACATTGAAGCAGTTATTAATAATCGAGTATTAGAAATAATAAAGAATACACAAACTAAAAACTTTTATTATAAAAACTTTAGTAGAAATGCAAGTATTGTTGATTTAAACTATACATGGAATGCCACAACAAATGAAACAAATCAAAGTAGTGGACTATTCCAAGATCAGTTTTCTATACCAGTTGCAGTATCAAGTTTTACTGCTACAACAATGAAGTTTGTTGCTGCTGGAAGTTTGGTTAAGTTTACTCCTCCAGCAGGATATCATTACGACAAAAACAATAAACTGGTCTTAGGAGAAGTATCTGCACTAGGTGATAAAGAATATATATGGACTAAAATTATAAGTGTATATGAGAATGGAACAATAGGTAATGTTGATAGTACATTAGGACCTATTATATTAAATGATGAAGTTCCTAGTACTAGTAAACTTTCAGAAATTATTCCGGTATTAAATAATACTATTGTAAATGATACATTATCACAAATGGTTGATCAGGCATTTGCATTTAAAACATTTGGATTGCGTTATGATGTTGAAACAACCAACTGGAAAGTTATTACAAACAGCAATCTTGATACAACCAGTGTATTTGATACTGGAAAAACTGGAGATGCTACTGGCACAAATCAAGATGCTAGTTGGATTTTCTTATTTGAAACTGATGGTGAAAAATATACAGTAACTAGCCGTGCTGTAAGATATGTATTCGAAAGTGACAAACAAATACGTTTTTACTTTGATGGCAATGATCGTATATACGATAGTAAAGTTGGTAAGATTGTTACTGATAGTATTAGTATTTTAAGTAATAATAATAAGCCTGATTTATTAACACCGTTTAACCAAGATTGGAAGTGGCAAGTTGTTAAAGAATACAGAAGTGCAGATGGGTATGTAGATAGTAAAAAACTAGAAATAGGATTTACTGATAGTGATGCCGATGGAGTGATTGACGATCCTGATCTATTTACAAATATTGTTGCACCTGCTTATTTGCCAGACACAAAATATATATTTTCTAAAAAGTTTGAAAAAAATGATGTCGAAACTTATGAATATGTTAGTGCCGCAGCAGAAAATATTGTAGTAAAACAAACTGAAGCAGCAATCGGAGCATACAGTTCGTATGATGCTGCAACAATATTTTATATTAGTAGTACTGATGTATTTAAAAAGTTTAATGCACTACAAACAGGATTAGAACTATCCATTGATTACAAAGCATACAGAGGCAGAGATAATATTAGATTTGATTACAGACATGCCGCTGCTGAAAATCGTCGCATTGATCCAAGTAGTAGTAACATTATTGACTTGTATATTTTAACAAAATCTTATGATATTGAATATAGAAAATATCTCAAAGGCGATATTACAACTAAGCCATTGCCACCTAGTAGTGATTCACTGTTTTTAGATTTTGGCAATGATATTAAAAAGATTAAATCAATCAGTGATGAAGTAATATATCATCCTGTAAAATATAAATCTTTATTTGGTTCTGAAAGTGATACTGATGTGCAAGCAACATTTAAAATAGTAAAAAATACAAATCGTGTTGTAAATGACAATGATATAAAATCACGAGTTGTTGATAGTATCAACGAGTTCTTTGCATTAGAAAACTGGGACTTTGGAGAAACATTTTATTTTAGTGAATTAGCAGCATATATTATGAAGCAAACTGCACCTGATATAAGTAGTATTGTTCTAGTACCAAAAAGTGAAACACAATCGTTTGGTAGTATGTACGAACTAAAAAGTGAAAACGACGAAATATTGATTAGTAGTGCAAGTGTTAGTGATGTTGAAGTTATTGATAGTATTACTGCATCAAGACTTAAAGCAACTGCAAATGTTATTACAAGTAACGAAGTTTTAAACACAGGCGTTCAAAGTACAACAACTTCGACAACCACCATTACTGAAGGAAATAATTACTAATGGCATACAATGATGATCAAAATGAATATCCTGTACCTGGAAGTTCTAGTGCAAAGAGAACTTCGGCTTCTTTGCTTCCAAGATATTTTAGAACTAATGCAAATAAAAAGTTTTTAGGCAGTACAGTTGATCAGTTAACCAACCCAGGCGTTGTCGAAAAGATTAACGGATTTGTTGGAAGTAGAACTGCTAAAGCAGTTACTACTCAAGATAGTTATATTAGTGATATTAACTCTAACAGAGAAAACTATCAGTTAGAACCGTTTGCTATTGTTCAGGATAATCTTGGAAATGTAGAGTTTGATGCTGATTATGTAGATATACTAGGACAGATAAGTGCGTTTGGCGGCAATATCAAAAATCACGACAAACTTTTTGCTCAAGAGTTTTATGCTTGGAACCCACATATTGATTTTGATAAGTTTACTAACTTTAGAGAATACTACTGGCTACCTAACGGCCCGCAGGAAGTTCCTATTAGAGGACAGGGTAGACAAGTAGTTAGTACATTTACTATTGAAACTGTTGTTGACGATGATAATACAGCCTATGTATTTTCGCCTGATGGAGTAACACGTAATAAAAGTATAAAGTTGTTTAGAGGTCAAACATATAGATTTGAAGTTAACGTTCCAGGCCATCCTATTAGTTTTGCAACAAGCAGACAGAAAAAAGTTGAATATTCAAAAGATAGTACATTAGTTAGTACATTGTATCGAGAAGGTGTTGTACTAACACATGAAAATGTAGACGACACATTGGTAAATCCACAAGATTATTTAGAAGATGGATTTATTGAAAACGGCGTCATTGAATTTACAGTACCAGGAGACGCTCCTGAAAATCTTTATTATGTTAGTCAAAACGATATTGATAACAGTGGTGTGTTTAATGTATACGACATTGAAGAAAATAGTGACATAAATGTAGACGAAGAAATCATAGGCAAAAAAACATACACAACTGTCAACGGTTGGAATATGTCAAATGGCATGAAAGTGTATTTTCAAGGCAATGTAACGCCAGCAACATATGCACAAGGACTATACTATGTTGAAGGAGTAGGCACATCTATCAAACTAGTTCCAGTTAGTGACCTTGAAGTGCCGGCTATATTTACACAAGACACACAAGTACCGTTTGATGTAAACGGATTTGACCGTGTTCCTTGGAGTAATGCTAGAAGTTATGCAGGATACAAGGATTATATTTGTATAAACAGAAGAGACACTAGTAGAAATGCATGGGCAAGATACAATCGCTGGTTCCATAAATCTGTTATTGAAAAAAGTGCAAATATTAACAATCAACCAATCGAGCTAGATCAGACAGCACGAGCTAAACGTCCTATTATTGAGTTTGAACCAAATCTACGTTTGTGGAATCACGGCAATACAGCTAAACTTAATGTTGATTTAGTTGATACATTTACAAAAGATGCATTTAGCACAATCGAAGGCACTGCTGGATACAACATTGATGGAATAGATTTAGTTGAAGGAATGCGTATACTGTTTGTGGCAGATACAGATAGTTTAGTAAAAGATAAAATATTTGAAGTCAAGTTTATTACTCATACAAACACTACTCAAATAAGTTTGATTGAAACAGCAGATACTGACCCTGTTCTAAATCAAACCATACTAGTCAAAGACGGTGTAAAAAATGCTGGAAAAATGTATTGGTATGACACAACTGGATGGAAACTAGCTCAAGATAAAATAGGTTTAAATCAAGCACCAAAGTTTGATTTGTTTGATAGCAACGGAAACAGTCTCGGAGATAATACAGTTTATGAAAGTACAGATTTTGCTGGAAACAGACTTTTTAGTTATAGAGTCGGTGAAGGCGCCAATGATACCGAACTTGGATTTCCTCTTACATACAAAAACTTTGTAAATATTGGCGACATTGTTTTTGATTTTGCATTGCTTGCAGAAGATTACAAATACAAAGTTAATAATATTTTTACAACTATAAGCAGTGATGTTTTCTTTTTACAAGAATATAATAATCAAGTTATATCTTATACTAATGCTTGGAAAAAAACAAATATAAAAAGCAGTCAATATGTTATAAGAAAATACACAGGCGAAGATTATACAAATAGATTTCCAGTTGATGTTTACAATAATAGTGCTGAGTTAACTGATTTAGAAATCAAAGTATATGTTAACAATGAATATAAACCTGATTATCAAATAGTCAATGAAAATAAAACAACCAAAGTTGTACTTTCTAACGATATTGGGTTTACTGATATTGTTGTTATTAAAACTAAAAGCTCAGCAAACAAAAATGACAATGGTTATTATGAGATTCCTCATAACTTTGAAAGAAACCCGTCTAATAAAAATATTACAGAGTTTACACTAGGCGAAGTAAATGATCATGTTGAAGGACTTATTTCTGAAGTTGCAGCATTTTCAGGAGTTCAACCTGGCTTAAACAATCTAAGAGATTTAGGCCCAGTTGCTGAATATGGTAGAAAGTTTGTTCAACACAGCGGACCGCTAAATCTATCACTTTATCATTTGGTTAATAAAAACTCAAATGTTGTTGCAGCTATTAGATATGCACTAAATGAATATACTAAGTTCAAAAGACAGTTTTTACAAACTGCAACTGAAACATCATTTAACGGAACAGTAAAAGAATATGTTGATTTTATTTTCAATGAGATTAATAGTACCAAGACTACAACTACTCCGTTTTACAGTACTGATATGGCAGCCACTGGCGGCAGCAAAAAGATTGAATATGAAATACTTGATAGTAGATTAACAGTTTATGCTCTCTCAACAGTTTTTAATAAATCGGCTATCAGTAATAAAGCATTGTATGTGTATTTAAATAATCAACAACTTGTGTTTAATAGAGATTATACATTTACTGGAACTGGATTTGTAGACATTTCTGCAACACTGACCAGTGGCGATATATTAACTATACACGAATACGATAATACTGAAGGTAGTTTTATTCCACCGACACCTACAAAAATAGGTATGTTCCCGGCATATGTTCCTGAGATATTTATTGACTCAAGTTATCAAACTCCACAAAAAGTTATTAGAGGACACGACGGCAGTATTACACTTGCTTATGATGATTATAGAGACGATTTGATTTTAGAAATGGAAAAGCGTATTTTTAATAATCTAAAAGTTGATTATAATCCAGACATATTTGACATAAACGATATTGTTGGAGGTATTGATAGAAATACAAAGATCACATCACAAGAAATCGATAATATTATTATCAAAGATTTTATTGACTGGATCAATATTGCTAAGATTTCAGATTATACTAAAAATGACTTTATAGTACAAGGTGAAAGTTTTACTTATAACTACACCGGAAGTACAAATGATCGCAACGAAGCAGTACCAGGATTTTGGAGAGGTATTTACAGACAAGCATTTGATACTGATCGTCCTCACACACATCCTTGGGAAATGTTGGGTTATGGAATTCAACCAACTTGGTGGGAAAGTGTTTATGGCCCTGCACCCTATACAAACAATAACTTGATACTTTGGACTGATTTACAAAACGGTGTGATTAGAGAACCTGGTAAAACAGTACTAAGAAACAAAAAATATATTAGACACAACTTATTAAAACATATTCCAGTCAACGAAAACGGACAGTTAGTATCGCCTTTAGAAAGCGGATATGTAAGTAACTTCAGTTATGCACCGCAAAGTCAAAACTTATTTAAGTTTGGCGACGAAGCACCAACTGAAGCAGCATGGAGAAGAAGTAGCGGATATCCGTTTAGTTTGATGATTGCTGCTTTAATAACACGCCCTGCACACACAATGGGTATTGGATTTGATAGAAGTAGAATTCAACGCGATATTGCTGGAAACTTGGTTTATACTGCTACAAATAAAAGAATAACCACAACAGATTTGATATTTCCTAAGATAAAAAATGCTGTAAGTGCAGGATTTTTAAACTATATTAGTGAATATATCAATGCAGACTCGTTGTATCCATATACTACATATGTGAATAATCTAAAACTATTAAGCAATAAAATAGGATTTAAACTTGCTGGCTTTGCTGAAAAGAACAAACTAAAACTAGTATTGGATAGTAAGACTCCGTTAAACAAAGGAAATATATTTGTACCTGATGAAAACTATAATATTGTTTTGAGAACTTCTAGTCCTCAAGATGTAGCAACTTATAGTGGTGTAATAGTTGAAAGAACTGCAAAAGGATATCGCATAAGTGGATATGATAAAGATCTTCCATCTTTTAAATATCGTAATCCGAGAGAAAATACAAATGATCCGTTTGTAAACATCGGCGGCATCAGCGAAAGTTACATACAGTGGGCTGAAAACAAGTTTTTAGTTGCTGGCAAACTTGTAGAATACAACGATAGATATTATAGAGTAAATGCAAACCATACAACTGGAACAGATTTTAATTCGAGTTTGTATACTCCATTACCAAGTCTGCCTGAAAATGGCGGTAGAGGCGCCTATTTTAGAAAGGCGTTTACTAATGAAATACTAACACTTGATTACGGAACAATATTGAATGATGAACAACAGGTGGTTAACTTTCTTTTAGGCTATCAACAATACTTAAAAGATATTGGATTTAAGTTTGAATATTTTAATAAAGCAACTGAATCTGTTGAAAACTGGCAACTAGCATGTAAAGAGTTTTTGTTTTGGATAACACAAAACTGGGCAAACACTAGCACATTAACATTATCACCATTAGCAAATCAAGTTGAGTTTGAAAAGGACTTTTATGTAGTTGATAATATACACAGCAATCTTTATGGATTTGCACTATTAAATGAAAACGGAAATGTGATTAGTAAAACCCGTTCTAGTATTTACAGAGACAACACCAACAGATTTAGTTTAACATCAGAGGATGACGGAATATATCTTCTCAAACTACCGCTGATACAAAAAGAACATCTTGTGTTAGTTGATAACACAACAGTATTCAACGATACAATCTATGTACCCGAAACAGGATATAGACAAGAGCGTCTGAAAGTTGTTGGATATAGAACAGACGATTGGAATGGTAGTTTAAATATTCCAGGATTTATATACGATGATGCCAAAGTTACTGAATGGACTAGCTATAAAGATTATAAAACTGCAGAACTAGTAAAATACAAAGAGTTTTATTATGCAGCTAGATTTACACACAGTGGCACACAAGATTTCATTTATGGAAACTGGAGCAGATTGGATAGTAAGCCTGTAAGTGAATTAAAACCAAACTGGGATTATAGAGCAAATCAGTTTGCAGATTTTTATGATTTAGATACAGATAACTTTGATAGTGAACAACAAAGATTGGCTCAGCATCTTATCGGATATCAAAAGCGTGAATATCTTGCTAATATTATTCAAGACGATGTTAGTCAATACAAGTTCTATCAGGGATTTATACAAGACAAAGGTACATCAAATGCTGTTACAAAGCTGTTTGACAAACTTGGTTCAGCAGATTCCGATAGTGTTGAACTGTATGAAGAATGGGCAATACGTGTTGGTAGATACGGTGCAACCACAAGTTACGACGAAGTTGAATTTAAGCTAGACGAAAGCCAGTTTAGAATAGAGCCACAACTTGTAGAGTTTGTTGAAACAGTAGATTCAACACGCACAGATTTGGTTTATCAATATCCAAGAAAAGATGTATATCTTTCTCCAACTGATTATGCACATACATCTTTGCCATTAACATCTGGTAGTGCAGAATACACTAAAACTGCCGGGTATGTTAAACTAGACCAAGTAAACTTTTTAACAACTACAAAAAATGATATATTGGTTCTAGATATCGATAGTGTTGATATTGGAAGTTACATATGGGTGCCAAAAGATTCTCAATCGTGGAATGTTTACAAGCATGTTGTTTCTCCAATCGGTATTCAATCTATTGAGAAAACAGACCTAGGATTTAAAGCAAACTTTAGTAAGCCTATTACGTTTGCAGAAGGCGATATTGTTGGATTTAATAATGTCAATGGTGAAGTTAATGGCTTTTGGATTGTACAAAATATTGGATATACTGATTTTGAAATACAACTGGATAACCCAATAACCGAAGACTTTATTGACTTGTCAGACAGTACTATTGGAATAGTATCAGAACTATCGTCACGCAGAGTATCGTCACCTGAGGGTATAAACAATATTACAAAACTTTACGATTTAGACGATAATGACAGAGTATGGATTGACGATATTGGCACTGGAACATTTGGAGTATACGATAGTGACATTATACGTAGCTTTAAACAAAGCATTGCAGCACCCGAAACTGGTAGCAGAGAGTTTGGATCTGATTTAGCTGTCAGTGACAACAATACTACTTTAGCAGTTGGAACCCCAGATATAGATGATGGCAAAGTTTATGTATACACTCGTGGTAGCGAAGCTGGTGCATTTACACTAAAACAAACACTAGAACCGTTGTCTAATCATCATGACGCAGGCGAGTTTGGTACAAGTGTTGAAATAACAGACAACGGACAATACTTATATGTAGGCGCTCCAACTGCTGCAAATGTTAAAACACGATACAAGGGTGTATTTACTGAAGGTGAAAGTTATCTAGCTGGAGACTATGTAAGTCAGCGAGGAACATTATGGAGAGCTCTAGTTGATGTTATAGCAGAAAGTAGTACTATTAATCTATTAAGTCAAGATTGGGAACTAGCAGATCTAATAGTTACAGATACTTCTGGAGCAAGTCTTGGATATGCAAATCAAGGTGTGGTTTACATTTATAAAAAACTTATCGATGGATCATTTACTTTAGTTGATATTATTTTAAGTCCAGAACCGTCAACAAACGAACAGTTTGGTATTGCAATCAAATCAGCTTCACCAAGCGATTTCCAACACAACATTATTATTAGAAGTTTAAAAGATAACGGCCGTGTTTATTTTGTTAACAACAAAGGTCAATCTAATGTAACATCTTATGCATATTCAAGAGATTCAAACTACAAAGGCGAATGGGAAAGTATTTCAAAATATATTCCTAACAATATTGTTTATTATGAAGGCGAACTTCGTCAAGCAAATACAACCGTACTTGCAGGAAATCCTTTTAACAATAGTCAGTGGGATGTACTTGATACATATGTTGATTATTTGGGTTATGTTCCTTATTCATCACAAACTGATGATAGCACTGGCGGCTTACTTGATAATGATAGTAGTGATTTTTTAAATGCACTTGCTATTGGCTCAAGTTATGATATTAGTAAAAACGGCGAAGTATTAGCACTTGGTGGAATTCAAACCGGCGGCGAATATCGTATAGCAATATATAGAAAAACAAATGGCAGATTTGTATTTGATGAAAATATTGATCCTGCAACCGAAGAAGAAGCATTTGGATCTACACTAAGTCTAAACGATGATGGATCTAAAATAGCAATAGGCGCACAGTTATCAAATGCTAATGGTATTTACAATGGCGCAGTATATGTATATAAACTTACAAACGGAACATATGTACAAGATCAAATATTGCTTGCACCTAATGGTGAAAAGAATGAAAGATTTGGTACTAATGTAAGTTTTAATTCTAATAAACTTGCTATAACAAGTCGCAACGGTGATACGGAATCATACGTAACATTTGATAATGAACTTACAGATTTTGATAATAAAGCAACAAGCATTTATGATACAATCAAAGATAACGGACAAGTTTATGTTTATGAAACATTAAACAACAAGTTGGTATATGCTGAAAAACTTTACTCACAAGTAGATATATCAGATTCATCTGATATATTGAGTGTATTAAATAGAAACCATTTGTATGTTATTTCGATAGGAACAGCAGTTGATGACAAAACAGGACTAATTCAAGATCATAGAACAGACTTAAATGCCAACGCTTGGAATATCAACAGCCAAGGCGACAGCTATGTTGATATTGATAAAATCAAAGGTGTGTGGCTATATGATACAAATACAAATGATTTGATCACATACCTTGATTATATAGACCCTATTAGAGGAAGGATTGCTGGCCCTGCAGAACAAGAACTTAGTTATAAGACTTATTATGATCCAGCGGTTTATAATGTTGGCACTAGAGACACTGGTGTAGCAGATCTTTGGGGTAAACAGCAAGTTGGAAAACTATGGTGGGACCTTGATGCTATAAAATGGTACAATCCATATCAAGGAAGTATACAATATAAATCCAATACATGGAATCAGATTATTCCTGGATTTAGTGTAGATGTGTACGAGTGGGTTGAAAGTGATTTATTACCAAGTGAATGGGATGAAATAGCAGACACTACTGAAGGATTAGCCAGCAGTATAAGTGGAAAAACTTTATACAGTGATGATTCATATGTGAGAGCAAGAGTGTACGATAGTGTAGCAAGTGTTTTTGTACCAAAGTATTATTTCTGGGTTAAAAATAAAAATACATTGCCTGATACATATGGCAGAAAGATCAGCTCGTTTGATGTTGCAAACTTGATAGCAGATCCTTCAGGTCAAGGTTACAGACATATTACATTACTCGATGGTAAAAAGTTTGCCTTACACAATGTAAAAAATCTAGTAAAAGACAAAGATACTATCTTGCACGTAGATTATTATGTTCAAGATAATGCAGAAAACAAAAACATTCATAGTGAATATGCATTGGTTGTCGAAGGGTTAGCATCAAGCAAACCAAATAATGACATTGTTGATAAGTGGGTTGACAGTTTAGCAGGGTATGATAAAAACGGAAAAGTTTTGCCTGATTTAAATATCAGTGTTGCTCAACGTTATGGCATTTTAAATAATCCAAATCAAACTATATTTGTTAATAGAGCCGAAGCACTAAAACAAGTTATTGAAAGAGTAAACGGAGTATTATCACAATATACAATCGTAGATGATTTTGATATTTCTCCGCTGTTCCAAACTGAGACTGCACCAAGCAAGTTTAGCAATGAGTGGGACACACAGATTGATACAGAAAGTTTGTTGAGATTTGTCGGTACTGCAAAAATTAAACAAGCAACTCTTACACCTATTATTGTTGACGGAACTATTACAGGCGCAACTATTACAGAACCAGGCAGAGGGTATATTGACAGTAACTATACATCTGGCAAGCGACATGGTCCAACTGTAACTATAGAAGGTAAGGGTGTTGACGCAGAAATAAAAACCTACATCAACAATCTTGGACAAGTTATTGAAGTTGAAGTTGTAAATGGCGGCAAAAACTATTTAAGTGATACTACACTTATTGTGCGTCCGTTTAGTGTTCTTGTAACAACCGATACAGAAGTAGGCGGATTGTGGGCGGTGTACAACTGGATATCATCCACACAAGAATGGTTTAGAAACTACATTCAAAGCTATGATGTTAATAGATACTGGAAGTATGTTGACTGGTATGCAACTGGATACAGCGAAGTTACATCTATTGATTTTGTTATAAATGGTAGTTATGAACTTGCCGGATTAGACGATAAACTAGGAAATACTATTAAGATTGAAAATATCGGCTCCGGCGGTTGGATGCTATTAGAAAAGATTGACAATCAACTAGAAGTAGATTATACTATTAACTATAAAGTTGTAGGCAGACAAAATGGCACAGTAGAGTTTAGCAATACATTGTATCAAAATGATGCAGTTGGATTTGATAACATAATCTATGACATTTCGTTGTACGACAGTGAGCCAACTGATGAAATAAAAATAATATTATATGCACTAAGAGATAACTTGTTTGTTGATCAACTAGAAGTTGAGTGGAACAAACTGTTCTTTAGTAGCATTAGATATGCAATGAGTGAGCAGGTTGATTTAGACTGGATTTTTAAATCTAGTTTTGTAGTTGCAAAACACAATGTTGGTGAGCTTACACAAAAAGTAACTTATCAAAACGATAATCTTCCTAACTATCAAGACTATATTGAAGAAGTAAAACCATATAGTACTAAAATAAGAGAATATATCAGTTCGTATAATAGAACAGAACCAACACAAACTAGTGTTACTGATTTTGATTTGCCGCCTCGTTACGATGCAGAACGTGGCCAGATTATCAGCGAAACTATCAAGTTCTTCAACAATGGTCTTGTTGGAACAAATGATACCACAACTACATACCCACAAAAACATTGGTTAGATAATGTTGGATTTGAAATAACAGAGTTTGTTGTTTACAATGGCGGCAGTGGATATACTGACACAGCAAATGTAACAGTTAGCGGAGGAGGTGGTCCAACACTTGAAGGACTTGCGTATATAGGTGGTGGATCAATTCAGTACATTGAAGTTGATACAGTTGGAGCAAAATACTTTACAACTCCAACCGTAACAATAAACGGAAGTTTAACAGAAGACGGAGTTGATGCAGTTGTTTATGCACAGATAGGAAACAGTGTAATCAGATCCACGCATATGTTGATGAAGTTTGATAGAGTTGCTGGTGCATACTATTTTACCACATTAAATGAAACAGAAACATTTGTCGGTAATGGCGGTTTAACTGAGTTTAGTTTAAAATGGCCACTGAGTACAAATAGTGCAGATATATCAATAACTGTAGCAGGGGAGCCACAGCTAATAAGTGATTTTGTAGCATCAAATATTATTGATACAACCAAGACATTTGATAGATATCGTGGTAAAATAACATTTACTACTGCACCTGCAAATAATGCTGCTGTTGTTATAAACTATAAAAAATCATCCAACCTGTTAACTGCTGAAGATAGAATAAACTTCTTTTACAAGCCTACTACAAACATGCCAGGCAAAGAACTAAGTCAGTTAATGAGTGGTGTTGACTACGGTGGCGTTCAAATGGATAGTATCGGCTTTGGCGAAAATACTGGGTTTGATGCAAACGCTTATGGTATTGATTTTGATACGTTTGACACTAACTATGAAGATGAAATCATTACATTAGATGGCAGTACTCAAATAATATCATTGAGCAGTGTTTTAGAATCAGGTGTAACATACAATGTATATCTTAATAATGTAAGAATAGACGACCCGTTTTACGATGGAAGTAGTGTAACAGCCAATCCAAATGCAAAAATGGTGTCACCGCAAGGCGATAATATTACAAATACCGTATTCTTAGACAGCGATGTCGTTGAAACCAAAGACGGCGATGTTGTGATCATTAGAAAATCAACAAGCGACGGCAGCTTTACTCCAGAATCAACTGCATACGATGTAAGTTTACAAGGTGGAAACTTTGAATACACAACTGCTAAAGGTATCGACTCTGGCGACATAGTTGTTGACGGCGACGGCTTTGTTACAGAAACTACCAGCGGCGGACCAGAAGAACAAGTTCCAGGACAGGTACTTGATGCAGTTGATATTCAAGTGTACAATAGAAGTGTAGACGGCCAGGGTATTATTAGTGTTAGAAACTATATCACAGATGGCACAACCATTGAGTGGGAGTTTGACAACTTCCCACAAACAAACACCACATTGGTTGTAAAAGTTGACGGCGACATTATTGATAATGACGATTTAAATGTCGACTATGAAAATAAGTTCATAAGTTTAAACGATAGTACAGCATTAGACGAAGGAAAAAATCTTTCAATACTTACAATAGGAACCAACGGTGTAGATTTAATCGATAGTGATAATATTGTTTCTACTGGTGATACGTTTATATACAACCTGCCAATCACATGGAAGTCTGGATTGAGTTCGTTTGTAACAATAAATGGCGTATTACAAAACGATACAACAGATTACGGACTTACAGAATCAGATACTGGTAATGCCCAACTAGAGTTTCCTATCAAAGTAACTGCTGGAAAAATCATTGGATATACAATATATGACGGCAGCGTAAATCAATACAGTCAAATGGTAATCGACAATACTTTTGTAACCGATGGTACAAATAAAGTTCATAGATTTACAAATGATGTTGCACTACCAGTTATTGATAAACCTTTATCGCACAATATTTTAGTAAAACGTGGTGATGGTAGATTCTTAAATGCAGGTTATAGAAAAAAATATACAATAGATAGCAACCGTGCTTACGACATTGATAGATGGCAGTTTGAAGATACAACAGCAGTTAGAAACACTGACGTTGTATTATATATTAATGGTTCTATTGTCGATGTACTTGATTATTATTATGACACTACAAATGGCAGAGTACAACTTCTCAACAACAATGTAGGATTGATTGGAGATACTTTAGAAATCTTTATTATCAGAGATGCAGAATATTACTTTTTAAACACAACAGTACAAATACAAAATGGTTCAGAAGTTAATGATCCAGCAGTTGGACAAGATATAAGTTTTGAGTTATCTGATGATAGTACTACAGTTATTGCTTGTGTCGAAAAGTTTAGCAGATCGGGTTCGACGTTAACAATAGAACTTCAAGGATATATTAGAGAACTATTCCAGCTAAAAAGTATTGATGATACACCAGAGATTGTAGCAAGTTGGGAAAACGATAGCACAAAGGCAATCATTGGTGATATTAAACTTATCGAAACTGATGTATTATCACTAACAGAAGCACCTGCTGATTGGGAAACAGTTGATATCTATGTATTCAGCAACCATGATATAAACGGATTTGAAAGAACCTCGTATGATATTGTGTGGAATACAAATCAAGCACCAGCAGGAACACAGTTTTATATTGATAAAAACTTGCTGAGTAGAGGATTTATCAAACTTGAAAAACCTGCATTAAGTGCAAACTATGTTTGGGTATTTAAAAACGGAATATTACTTTCTCCACAAAACGATTACTCACTTGATGCAAGTGGATCTGGCGTTCAACTTTACAACAAAGTTACATCAAATGACAAAGTTGAAGTATTGCAGTTTACCGCATTAACAAGCGATCCTAAGTTTGGATATCGTATCTTTAAAGATATGTTAAACAGATTCCACTTCAAGCGTTTAAACAAAGATAACGAGTATAAGTTGCAACAACCATTAAACTATTATGATTTATCTATTCAGTTGGTTGACAGCACAGGAATACAAGAACCAAATAAAGCACTTGGCACTCCGGGAGTTGTTTGGATTGACAAAGAACGTATCGAATACTTTAGTGTTGACGGCAATCTACTTAGACAACTAAGAAGAGGAACGCTAGGAACAGGTATAAAAGAGCAATATCCAGTTGCAACAAAGGTACAAGGACAAGGTATAGAAGAAAATATTCCTTATAAAGACGAAACAGCTAAAACTATGTTTATTGGTGATTCTAGTACCAAAGAGTTTATACTTGATTTTATTCCAACTAGTGTAAATGAGATTGATGTATTTTTAGCCGGCACTAGGTTGCGCAAAGATAATATTGTAACATTTGACAAAACAGTAGATCAAGATTCGCCTGAAGCAGATGTAACAATAGATCCAGAGTATACTATTGAAAATATAATAACAGGCGACGGTAGTACAATCACAGTGTTAACACTTGCAGATTATATTGATGCTCCTGCAGATGGAATATTCATTGAAGTTGTTCGCAGAACAGGAAAAATATGGAACGATACAGGAAAATCCCTAGCAAATAGTACAAATCAAATAGCTAAATTTATAACAGACAAAACAATATCGCTACCCCGATAAATACATTATAGGAACGGAATGGAAACATGATTAACGAACAAAGCGGTGTACACCTCGAAGGACACATAAAAATACACAATCCAGAAAGTGGGCATGTATTTGTTAACAAGCGCAATGCTATTCATTATGAAAATATGAGTATTAGCCTTGCAGAAAGCCTCGGCAATGCCGGTTCAGGTTATATATATCAAATGGCATTTGGCAACGGTGGCACTAGTGTTGACCCAACAGGTATTATTACATACTTAACGCCAAACAGTACTGGTACAAATGCTAGTTTGTACAATCAAACATATGCAAAAGTGGTAGACGATCGCAGTGTAAACAATGTTGATCCACAACGAAACAAAATAGAAACACGTCACGTTACTGGTACAAACTATACTGATATTGTTGTAAGTTGTTTGTTAGACTACGGCGAACCAGAAGGACAGGATGCATTTGATACTGCGGCCGATACAGAACAACAGTTTGTATTTGATGAACTTGGTTTAGTAGGTTATTCAGCAAGCGGAACAGGAAGACTTCTTACTCACGTGATTTTCCATCCGGTACAAAAATCACTCAACAGATTAATACAGATTGATTATACTGTAAGAGTACAAAGTCTTTCAGGAGGTAATACTTAATGGCATACGAAGTTCCATTCACTGACCAATCTAATAAAGGTATTATAACTGTTGAAGATAACGCAATCAATACAGAAACTAGTCTAAAACTTCCAGGTAGACTATTATCAGATTATGGTGTTGCTATTAATGAAAACTTTTTAAAGTTATTAGAAAACTTTGCAAATGCAAATCCACCATTAAATCCAGTTGAAGGACAACTCTGGTATGACACTACAGATAGTATAGATCAGTTAAAAATATACGACGGAACAAACTGGGTTGCAGCCGGCGGTTTAAAAAAGAATGCCTCAGAACCTGATAGTACAAACAGTGTCAAAGGCGATCTTTGGGTTAATACTAGTACTAGTCAGTTGTATTTGTATACAGGCAGCGGGTGGCTGTTAGTAGGTCCTGATTTTAGCAATGGAAACACCACTGGAGCTAAATCAGTTGAGCTAGTAGATACTACAGATACAACTAGAACAGTAGTAGTCGTATACATTGAAAATATACCAGTTAGTATTACAAGTAGAGTTGAGTTTTCGCCCAAAACATCATTTGCTGGATTTAATAGTGTAACACCGATAAAAGTTGGAACAAACTTTAATCAAACATTGTCAGCAGCAAAGTTTAATGGCACTGCAACTAACGCAGAAAACTTACTTATTAGTGGAGCAACAATACCAAGTTCAACATTTATGCGCAACAACATTGTTAATCAACTTACAGAAAAACTTCAAATAAAAACCAATCAGGGCTTAGAAGTTGGTGTTTCAAAAACATTAAGTTTGTTAGTTGAAGGTAATAATAGCATTGTTGAAAACGCTGTTCCAGGTGCTCCGATAGATTTAAGAGTTAACAACAACGGCAACTTTGCAATACCAATCAGAGTTAAAGGAAACACTAATGTAGGCATCAACAACCTGTCTCCAACAGAAAGTTTAGACGTAGTTGGAAATCAAAAACTTACCGGCAACCTATCAGTAACTGGTACTACAGCATTAACAGGAAATACTAGTATAACAGGAAATCTAACTGTAACTGGAAACTTTGATGTTGATGGAAGCCTTACTACTACTAGCATATTGCCCGATACTGCAAATGTTTATTCTATAGGCTCATCAGTATTACCTTACGATACATTACATGCTAATCGTATAACAGGTAACTTAACAGGTAATGTAACAGGTAATGTTAGCGGTACAGCTGGTAGTACAGCAAAACTCAACAGTGTAACTACTTTTTCACTAGCAGGAGATGTTAGTGCAACTAGTTTTGTATTTGACGGCCAGACAGGCGGCTCTACTAAAACATTTACATCTACTATACAATCAGCTGCTATTTCTAGTAGATCAGCAGCATCGAGCATCAATAGAACAACAGATGAAGTATTATTAAATCAAGGCGGAACGTTAGTTAAAGCAACGCCTGCACAGATTATTGGTTCTATCGATACTATGCCAGTTGGCACAGTAATCATGTACGGTGGATTGATTGCACCTGATGGATGGTTTATATTAGACGGAACAGAAAAATCATTAACAACATACGGTGCTTTGGCAACAGTATTGGGATATCTTTCAGCAGATCCAACAACATGGTATCATGGAACACCGAGTGATCCTAATACATTGTTTAAAATACCAGATATGCGAGGAAGAACGCCTGCAGGGCTAGGACAAGTAGTATCGGCAAATAGAATTACATCATCAACTGTAGGTGTTATGGGTGGTGTAGCAGGTAGTGAAGATGTTACTATAACAGCATCTAACTTACCCGAACACGAGCACGACTTAAAAAGTAGTACAGGAGAGCAATTCTATGCTACTACAACAGCTACAGCAAGTGCATCAGAAGTTGTACCAGGAGACGGAGACATATCGGGAACTGGAACACGTCTGCGAACATCAGGAGGTGTAGTAGATTTAGCAAACGATGCATTAAATATAACAAATCCGTTCCTTGCACTTAACTTTATTATCTATCACGGAGTATCATAAATGGCCTATAAACTAAACAAAACAGACGGATCGTTACTAGTAGAACTAGTTGATGGTAGGTTAGATATATCCAGTGCAGATATTGCACTAATAGGAAAAAACTATCAAGGATTTGGCGAAAGTATAAATGAAAACTTTATTAAGATGCTGGAAAACTTTAGTAATAGTACAGCACCGGTAAAACCACTCAAAGGACAACTTTGGTATGATACTGCTACAGGCAGATTAAAAATATATGATGGTACAACATTTAGAAGTACCGATAGCACAATATATGCCAGTTCTCAGCCATCAGAACTAATACCTGGAGACATATGGATTGATGCATCAAAGGATCAGCTATTATTTTGGAACGGTACTAATACTGTTTTAGTAGGACCGGCATATACAAAAAACCAACTTAAATCAGGCGATGAGATTGCAACTATTAGAGATACTACAAGTCAAAATAGAGTGATTATTAAAAAGTATCTAAATGGCAGTTTATATGCAATCGTTTCAAAAGAAAATATAACCTTTACCCCGTTTCCGGCTATCACAGGATTTACTACTTTAAAACAAGGTGTAAACATAAACTCAGCGTTTGTTGATTTTGAATTTTATGGGAAAGCCTCTAGTGCTGGTCAAATTGTAGACGAGCTTGGAAATGTATTTGATCAAAACAGTTTTATAAGTGCTGTTGTTGACGATGTTACAACAGGTAGATTGGCAATAGCCAACGATAACGGATTAAGTATTGGACTTGATACAGATCTTACAATAAAAGTAAGTGGACAAACTACTGTCTGGCAGAATAATATTCAAGATGCTGACATGCGAGTAGATCTTAAAGATGTTTCGGGCACATACACTGCTATGTATTTTGACGCCGATACTAAAAAGATTGGTATATTTAAAACAAATCCTGCATATACGTTAGATGTTACAGGAGACTTGCGTGTTACTGGCGATTTATTAATCGAAGGAAACTCGGTAAGTTTAGATATTGCTACTCTTAGAGTTGAAGACCATCAAATTGAACTTGCAATAAAAGACGATAGTACATTAGCAACTGACAGCGAAGCAGATGACGGCGGCATTGTTATAAGAGTACAGGGAGACGACAAACGCTGGACTTGGTTAAATGCAACTAACAGTTGGACAAGTAGTCATAGTATTAATATTGACAACGAGTTAAACAACTATGCTATTGATAATACAAATGTATTGTCTTTAGATACGTTA
>Ga0255769_10000135_pt1 | contig 82914 bp, 76 predicted proteins | sample 041ome_9_FD_179637 | JGI IMG/M metagenome (GOLD analysis project Ga0255769, IMG submission 179637) | Coastal salt marsh microbial communities from the Groves Creek Marsh, Skidaway Island, Georgia - 041413US metaG (version 2) | ecosystem: Environmental > Aquatic > Marine > Intertidal zone > Salt...
ACCCCTTCAGTTTTAACACCACCCCGAGCCTGCGTATGGGGGCGGGCTTGGCTGGTGAGTTGGGGCAGATCACGCGCCCAATTTGCGGCGATCGGGTGCTTTTGGTCACTGACCCGGGCATGATGGCTACTGGCCTTGTGCAGCAGGCGACAGATTGCCTGCGCGCGGCTGGTGTCGAGGTGACGCTCTTTGATCAGGTGCAAGCCGATCCACCGGAGGAAATCGTGTTGCGGGCCGCTCAGTACGCGCGCAGAGCCACCGGGGTGATTGGATTTGGTGGCGGGTCGTCCTTGGATGTGGCCAAACTGGCCGCGCTTTTGGCCGCTTCAAATCAGCCATTGGTGGAAGCCTATGGGATTGGCCATGCACAGGGTCCGCGCTTGCCGCTGGTTTTGGTACCAACCACTGCGGGGACCGGCTCAGAGGTGACGCCAATTTCTATTGTGACCACCGGAGCATCGGAGAAAATGGGCGTGGTAAGCCCCTTGCTTTTGCCTGACCTGGCACTGCTTGATCCGGAATTGACGCTTGGATTGCCTGCGCATGTTACGGCTGCAACTGGCATCGACGCTATGGTTCATGCGATTGAAGCCTACGCCAGTGTTAATGCCAACAACAATCCAATCAGCCGTGCGCTGGCGGTTGAGGCGCTGGGGCTCATGGGTCGAATGCTGTTGCGCACCGTGCAAAAGCCTGATGATCTTGAAGCTCGTACGGGCATGCTTTTGGGCTCCATGTTGGCTGGGCAAGCTTTTGCCAATTCGCCCGTGGCTGCCGTGCATGCATTGGCCTATCCGATTGGGGGACATTATAAAGTCCCGCATGGGCTCTCAAATGCTTTGGTTCTGCCGCATGTCTTGCGCTTTAATGCGCAAGTTGCGCCCGAGGCTTATGCGGAGCTCTTGCCACATGTTTTCCCAGATCTGCCTGCAATGAGCGTGGCGGAGGCGGCCATGACGTTTGCCCAAGGTATGGCAGATTTGAGCCAGGCTTGTGGGCTCGAGCAAGGCTTGCGGGAGATGGGTATCGCGCGGGAAGTCTTGCCTAAACTGGCGCGCGATGCCATGAATCAAACTCGCCTTCTGGTCAACAATCCGCGCCCTTTGGATGAGGCTGCAGCTATGCAAATTTATGAGGCTGCTTGGTGAGAGAGACTCAAAAAACCCGTTCCGATTATCGTGCTTTCTCGACTCTGACCACGCGTTGGATTGATAATGATATCTATGGACATATGAATAATGCAGTGCATTATCAGTTGTTTGATACTGCAGTGAACGGGCATTTGCTGGAGCAAGGCGTGTTGGACTTGAAACTTGGCAAGACTGTATTTTTAGTTGTGGAAACTGGATGCCAATATTTCAAAGAATTAGCGTTTCCTGATATAATTACCGCTGGGATTAAGGTTAGTAAGCTGGGCACGTCATCGGTTACTTATGCCGTTGGATTATTTCCAGGAGAGGAAAGTTTTGCGGCTGCTCAAGGACATTTTGTTCATGTAAATGTTAATCGCAGAACAAGGCGACCATCAGAATTAAGCTCAGAAACGATAAAGTATTTAAACAGCTTGATGTAAAAATTTGACAGATTTTATAATTTAAAAAATACCCTGACAAAGCAGGGTATTTTCATCTTGGTAATGGTTATTAGAAATTATAGCCAATCTTTATACCGAAGCCGGTAACTGTATTGTTGGTAAATTCTCCATCGCCAAGGCCTGATGTAAGTGTTATATTTCCAACTTTAGCATAGCTGTAGCCGGCAGTTACAGTTGAATTACCACTTGAATACCTTACTGCGAGTCCAATTGCATCGTAACCGTTGGTTATTGTAAGTGGCGTTGTAGAAGCCGATGAGCCCGCAGGTTCTGTTGAATAATTTGCTATAAGAGATACTGCATCGTTTATTTTTCGACCAATCCCGAGGGAATATGTTGTGGTATCGGTAAAACTTGAAGTTGTTGGTGTGCCGGGAAAGACTGTAATTTGGTGATTGCTCCAGTCAGCCTTTCGAATTGATCCAAATAATAATGTATCCTCAGCTATGCCACTTTGAAAATTCAAGGTCATGTAATCGGGAACTGATGCGCTTGTTTTGCCGGTTCCAACGCCTGCATTTGAAGTATCTAACGAAAATTCAGCGTCGCCTTCGTAAATTAGTTCAGCGCGCAAAGCTATTTTAGGAATCGCATATGATGCCCCAATCAAGAGACTTGTTTCAGTAGCTCCTGAAACAGAAGACGCTGGCAATCCAGCACTCTGAAATATATTGGCTGACGCATTCTGAACTTGTGACTGTTTGGCACCGCCAAGGATGCTCACATTATTAGAGAGCGAATATTTCACCAAAACGGCCAATGCGTTGATGTCTAAATCGACAACAGGCAGGGCTACAGCATAGGGACTTCCTGCAGAGGAGTAATCAAGTTGTACCGCACCCTGATTGTAAGATGTTAGGCCAACAGATAAATCGCTTGAGATATCACTCTTAATCGCCAATGAAACGTAATCTTGTTTTGCGAGCGCACTGCCTGTCGGAGCGTACACTGTACCTTTAACATCAGGCGATCGACTTGACATACCAAGTTCAGCATAATTGCCTTTCTCGTACATAAAGGATGTTGACAGAGAGTTAGTCTCAAAACCTCCAGCGGTTGCACTTAATGCTGTAGTACTTAAAATCATCGTTGCAATCGCGCGTAATTTCATTTTTTTTCTCCCAGAACCTTTGCTAACGCTCTCTTTCAAAAGCTTGGTTTAGAGCCTGGCGTAGTTAGGGGATTATTTCAATATTTATTTTAAGATGGGCAAAAAAGTTGAGGGAAATTACCTCAATGCTATGCCACCAAATTTGGCCTCGAAATTTATAAAAAAAGCCCACTCCTCAGAGTGGGCTTTTCAAATAATACTTGGTTAATCCAAACTTTAAGCTGCACCAAAACGATCTGCATCCATCACTTTTGTCCAAGCGGCAATGAAGCGTTTCACAAAGAGCGGTTCAGCGTCCGATGTTGCGAAGGCTTCGGCCAAGGCGCGCAATTGCGAGTTGGAGCCAAATACCAAATCGACCCGGCTGGCGGTCCATTTCACGGCACCAGTGGCCCGATCGCGGCCCTCAAAGCGAGTTTCGTCACCGGAAACATCGACCCATTTTATGCCCATATCGAGTAGGTTGACAAAAAAGTCGTTGCTCAAGGTTTCAGGACGGTTGGTGAAGACACCATCTTTGGCGCCATGGTTATTGGCGCCCAAAACCCGAAGCCCGCCGACCAGCGCAGTCATCTCTGGCGCGTTGAGCGTCAACAGCTGGGCTCGATCTATTAGGAGCTCTTCGGCAGAGACGTTGAAGTTTCGCTTCTGGTAGTTGCGGAACCCGTCAGCCTGTGGCTCTAACACGTCAAAAGACTCCGCATCGGTTTGCTCTTGAGTGGCATCGCCGCGCCCGGGTGTGAAGGGCACGCTGACTGAGTGGTCCGCAGCTTTCGCGGCCGATTCAATAGCAGCCGCGCCGCCGAGCACGATCAAGTCGGCCATTGAAACAGGTTTCTTAAAGGCTGCCTGAACGGTTTCAAGGGCGTTTAAGACTTCTGCCAATTGCTCAGGTTGGTTCACATCCCAATCTTTTTGCGGCGCAAGCCGCAGCCGCGCGCCATTGGCGCCGCCGCGTTTGTCAGAACCGCGGAAGGTTGAGGCAGAAGCCCAAGCCGTTGAGACCAATTGCGAGATCGACAGGCCTGTGCCCATGATGGCCGCTTTCAAATCTGCGATATCCGCTGCGCTGAGCTCCGCATTGCCTGCGGGGATGGGATCTTGCCAGATCAGATCTTCCGCAGGCACCTCTGGGCCTTTGTACAACACTTTTGGCCCCATGTCGCGGTGGGTCAGTTTGAACCATGCGCGTGCGAAGGCATCAGCGAAGGCATCGGGATTGGCGTGGAAGTGCCGCGAGATTTTCTCATAAGCGGGATCCATGCGCATGGCCATATCGGCGGTTGTCATCATCACAGGAACATTTGTACCCGACCCGTCGACCTGTGGCGCGTGATCCTCATCTGAAAGGCCTTTGGCATGCCAAATTTGCGCGCCAGCGGGGCTTTTTGTCAATTCCCAGTCATACCCGAAGAGAAGGTCAAAATAGCCCATATCCCATTGTGTGGGATGAGACGTCCAGGGACCTTCAATGCCGCTGGTTGTGGTGTGAATGCCCAGGCCGCTTTCGAAATCATTCTTCCAACCGAAGCCTTGCTCAACCATGCTCGCGCCTTCAGGCTCTGCGCCCACCAGCTCGGGATCGCCGGCGCCATGGGCTTTACCAAAAGTATGTCCACCGGCGACAAGCGCCACGGTCTCCTCATCATTCATGGCCATGCGCGCGAAGGTTTCGCGGATGTCATAGCCAGAGGCGATGGGATCAGGGTTGCCATTAGGGCCTTCTGGGTTCACGTAGATCAAGCCCATTTGCACGGCCGCCAGCGGGTTTTCCAACTCGCGCTCGCCACTGTAACGGTTGTCGTCAAGCCAGCCCTCTTCGGTGCCCCAATAGATATCTTCTTCGGGTTCCCAAACATCGACGCGACCGCCTCCGAAGCCAAAGGTTTTGAAGCCCATAGATTCAAGCGCAACATTGCCGGCCAAAATCATCAAATCGGCCCAGGACAAAGCCTTGCCGTATTTTTGTTTGACGGGCCAAAGCAAGCGGCGGGCCTTGTCGAGGTTGCCGTTGTCAGGCCAGCTGTTGAGCGGTGCAAAACGCTGTTGACCCGCACCTGCGCCGCCGCGCCCATCAGCGGTGCGATAGGTGCCAGCGCTGTGCCAGGCCATACGAATGAAGAAGGGACCGTAATGCCCGTAATCTGCGGGCCACCAGTCCTGGCTGTCGGTCATCAACGCGGTTAAATCGGCTTTGACAGCGGCCAGATCCAATTTTGCAAATTCCGTTGCATAATCAAAATCGGCGTCCATCGGGTCCGAGGTTGGCGTATTTTGAGCGAGAATTTTTAAATTCAGCTGATTGGGCCACCAATCGGCATTGGACCGCCCACGGGAGGCCGCATTGGTCGCGGTTCCATGTATTACCGGGCATTTGCCGCTGTTGGATATGTCATTTCCGTCCATCTTCTCTCTCCGAAATTTCACTGGTGGTTTTGAGTGTCTTGGTAAATTGCCTCTGGCCTGAGGGCAACAGGAATCAAATAAGCCGGAGAATATAATCTTCAACGGCTCGCTGGGCCGTGACACGCGATCGGTTGACCGCTGCGCCGAACCGCCGCGCTCCGCAGTATCGGTGTTGCGGGGGCTTGTGAGCCTTTCCCGACCAAAGTGCCATAAAATTGCCTCATCCAGCGGGGCAGGGGCTTTGCTTCATGGGGCTACGGGTCTGTCTCGAAAGCTGTACGGCCATCTCACCTTTTGGAGTTCCTCTGGAAATTTTAGCATAAAAATATCTATTTAGTGTATTGAATTTAATATATTTAGACTGTTGAAGATTGCCGCCATTTTTGGTATTAGCATCTTAATTTTAAACATTTTAAACAGAGATTTTAAGCGCCATTAAACACGCATTAACGGTCGAACCATAGCACTCATACGCGGACTAACAGCCAGTCTTGCTTTCAACCTATTTGTTCTTGAAGCCGAAACTATTGGAACCAAATACGATATTTTTTTAATTGCCCAAATATTTTTCACGTTAGGTCATAGTGGCTCTTTTAGCTCTCTTGACGCTCCTGCTAACGCCAGCTGCGGGGCAATTTTATCTGATGGTGTGACCTCTGTGACGCCTATTCCCAATTCAAACGCAACATTGCGGGCGCATATCGGAACTGGTCGTGAGCAATGGCACTCTACAGGTGGACAGTGATTTTGACAGCACGACGCTCCGGCTTGGCGCGAGTGCCACGGGCGTGTTCAAGACGGCGCGTATTGAGATCTGGCCAGAACTGTCCTTTAGCTATGCAAAATCGCGGGTTGGCTCACAGGCTGTGGCGGCGCAAGCCTATGGGTTGACCGCCAATAACCTAAATCTTGCCGGCGGCGATGTGGAGATGGGGCAGCTGATGTTCATGCCGCAAATTAAATGGCCGCTGGGCGATGGCCGCGATAGCGCCGCAGTCGCAAATTTCTCTCTCTCGCCACGATTGACCTGTCGCGTAACCAGGGGTGCGGGGGGAGGCCGCGCTTGCGGAACCGGCGCGGCACTTGGATATTCGGCGGCCTCTGGGGATGGCTTGACCCTTTTCAACGCCACCGTGGAGTTTGACAATGTCGCCGACACGAAAAATGGATCACTGACGTTCAATGTCGAGCATAATTTCTGATTTGGCAGAGCCGCTTTGGCAGGGCAGCGCGATGCGCGGGGATAATTCTTTTGATTACCCCCGCGTAATCTCTTAAGTCAGAGGGTATGACAGATAAAACCGTGATCATTATCCCCGCGCGTTATGCGTCAACGCGATTTGAAGGCAAGCCTTTGGCAATGTTGACCGGCTCTACTGGCGCGCGCAAGTCACTTATTCAACGCAGTTGGGAGACAGCCTGCGATGTGCCCAGCGTTGATGGGATATTTGTGGCCACGGATGATCAGCGCATCGCTGATGCGGTTCATAATTTTGGCGGCCAAGTGATTATGACCTCACAGAACTGTCGCAACGGGACAGAGCGGGTTGCGGAAGCCGTTCATAAATTGGCTGAGCCTGCGGATATTGTGGTTAATCTGCAAGGGGATGCGCCGCTGACCCCGCCATGGTTTATCACAGCTTTGATAGAGGAGATGAAAGGCGATTCGACTGTTGAGATGGCGACGCCGGTGCTGCGATGCGATGGGCTGACATTGAATATGTTTCGTGAAGATCGCCGCAATGGACGGGTTGGTGGCACAACCGCAGTCTTCGATCAAAATTGGGATGCGCTATACTTTTCGAAAGAGGTATTGCCCTTCACCGACAAAACCTATGCTGACGATGAGCAAACCCCCGTCTATCACCATGTTGGGGCCTATGCGTATCGCCCGACCAGTTTGGCGCGATATATCCGCTGGCCGGAACGAAGTTTGGAGCGTCTGGAGGGGCTCGAGCAGTTGCGTCTACTCGAACATGGCGTAAAAATTCGATGTGTTTTGGTGGATGCTAAGGGCCGCGTTTTTTGGGAGCTGAACAATCCTGTGGATGTGGCCCGGATCGAGAAGGTGCTGCAGGCCAAAGGCTGGCCCTAGCGCCCCGTCTTAGGCAACACCGCGCTGCAACAGCTGTAACACTGTGACCAATCCAATCGGGCAGCCATCGTCTAAGACAAAGGCGGCAGAGATTTTCCTTGTTTGCAGCGTATGCAAAGATCGTGCCCCTAGATTTTCCGGCCGCAGGGTGACAGGGGCGGGGCTCATGATGTCTTGGGCCTGGTTGGACCACATCACATCCTGCATCATGCCATTGGCGTTTTTTTCTAAATATCTGCGAATGTCACCGTCCGTTATCACGCCGCTCAGATGGCCGGCCGCATCAAGCAAGCCGACAATGCCAAATCCTTTATTCGAGATTTCGGCCACCACATCAAAGACAGGGGCAGATTGATCCAGAAGTGGCAGCTCATCGCCCTGGTGCATGAATTCACGAACCGGCTGCAGGACAGCGCCAAGCTTCCCACCGGGATGGAAGTTGCGAAAACTTTCCTCAGTGAAACCCCGCATTTTCAGCAAGGTAATGGCCAGCGCATCCCCCATTGCCATTTGCAACAGGGTCGAGGTGGTGGGCGCCAGATTATGCGGGCAGGCCTCTTGGGCTGCAGGCAGAACGATGGGATATTGCGCGCGGCGGGCCAATGTGCCCTCGGCTTTGCCGGTTATCGCAACAATGGGTACGTCAAAGCGCGCGGCATAGGCGATAATATCGGCCAATTCACCCGTTTCACCCGACCAAGAGAGAAGCATCACAACATCGTCATTTTGGATCATACCCAGATCGCCATGGCTGGCCTCGGCCGCATGGACAAAATAGGCCGGCGTGCCGGTGGAGGCGAAAGTCGCGGCCAGTTTCCGCGCCACATGTCCGCTTTTTCCAACCCCCGATAGAATGAGCCGGCCCTTCATGGCAAAGATCAAATTCGCAGCTCCGGCGATCACGCCGCGCATCTGCGCTGAGTCCACGGCTTGCTGCAATTGGGACATGCCGGCGGAAAAACAAGCCACGGCCGAGAGGGCGGATGCGGCGGGATCGATCGGGTTTTTCATGGTCGACTGGCCCCAAGTCTGCTCAAAGAAGTTGCCGAAAACTACACTGATATGACGAGATATCCAAGGGCAAAGGTGATGGCTTTGAAACCTGTAAAACTATGCTATGAACAGGCTAAAGAGATATGTAGAAAGCCAAAGATATGACTGAAATCGCCGTCGCGAATATGACCCTAGGCAATCATCGACCGATGAGTTTGATCGGTGGAATGAATGTGATTGAGAGCCGCGATCTGGTGATGCGCGTGGCCGAAGCATTCGTGCAGGCCACGGGTGAATTGAGCCTGCCCTATATATTCAAAGCCTCTTTTGACAAGGCCAATCGCTCCTCCATTCACTCTTTCCGTGGACCCGGACTCGACGAGGGTCTCAAGGTGTTGCAAGAGGTCAAGCAAACATTTGGTGTGCCGGTTTTGACAGACGTGCACGAAATTTCCCAGGCCGCGCCAGTGGCTGAGGTCTGCGATATCTTGCAAGTGCCAGCCTTCTTGGCGCGGCAAACCGATTTGATTGCGGCTGTTGCGGCGACTGATGCGGTGATCAATGTCAAGAAACCACAGTTTATGAGCCCACCGCAGATTCAAAATTTGGTTGGAAAAATTCGTGAATGTGGCAATGAGAAAATTCTGCTCTGTGAGCGTGGGACCTGCTTTGGCTATGACAATTTGGTTGTTGACATGCTGGGCCTTCGGACGATGAAGGATTGCAGCGATGACGCGCCGATTATTTTCGACGTGACCCATGCTTTACAAACCCGCGCGGCCGGTGCTGCGGTCTCTGGCGGGCGGCGCGGACAAATTGCTGAGCTGGGCCGGGCAGGCTTGGCCGTGGGTATTGCCGGATTGTTTCTTGAAGCGCATCCCGACCCCGATCAGGCTTTATGCGATGGGCCGAGCGCCCTGCCTTTGGATTTGATCAAACCATTTTTGACGCAGATGAAAGCGGTGGATGATTTGGTGAAATCCTTGCCGGCATTGGTGATTGACTGAACCGTCAGAGCCTCATTGCCGGTAATTTGAGGGTGACAAGCGGCCTGTGCTGTGGCTAAGGTGGTGTCATGAAGCATATTCCCAAAGAAACCACCGATGACGCGCTTGTGCAGGAATTTCTGAACAATGGTGGGAAAATCAGTGTTGGAAAAACCAAGCCCTTGCCCAGTGAGCTGGGCTTGAGCAACAACACATGGAACAATAAGCTCACGCGCGAAGAAAAATCTGCCCGCGACGAAAAATGATCTTCCGCCCTAAAACGGCGATGAAGGTATATTTTTTAGGAAAATTTGAATTTACCAGCGATATTCACAGTCTGCGTGTCCTTCGGTTTGTTTTGCTCTGCTGCGGTAGAGAAAGGTGACCTGCCACAAGTGGTGGCGCACCAAATTTGCAATAATGTTTGTGAAATTTACACGAAACTGCTATCGGGTCCGCGAACATAGCAGGGATGTATTAGCATGGCTCAGAATGATCTCGACCAACGACACTTGGAAACTCTAGATCGAGATTTAAATCGATTCTCGGCCCTAGAGCAGGCAACGGCCTATGCCTCCCGCCCGATGATGGGGCTTGGGGTGTCATTGGTCTTTATACTCCTTGCGGGACTTGTTGCTTTCTATCTCTTTGGTCAAACCGGCAATACGCTTGTCGTGGTGATCGCTGCTGGCTTTGGGGCCTATATGGCGCTGAATATCGGCGCCAATGATGTGGCCAATAATATGGGGCCCGCAGTGGGGGCCAATGCTTTGACGATGGGCGGGGCCATTGCCATTGCAGCAGTGTTTGAAAGTGCTGGCGCCATGCTTGCAGGTGGAGACGTCGTTTCGACCATCGCAAAGGGCATTATTGCGCCTCAAAGCATGCAAACAGCGTCCATCTTTATCTGGGCCATGCTCGCAGCGCTATTGTCCGCCGCGCTCTGGGTTAATCTGGCCACTTGGGTCGGCGCGCCTGTTTCGACCACCCATTCTGTTGTTGGCGGCGTAATGGGGGCAGGGATCGCAGCTGCGGGATTTGCAGCTGTGAACTGGCCAACCATGTATAAAATCGCCGCAAGCTGGGTAATTTCACCGGTCTTGGGCGGGATAATTGCCGCCCTGTTTCTTTGGTTTATCAAAAACCGGATTGTATATCGTGATGATAAAATCTCCGCGGCGCGTGTTTGGGTGCCGGTTTTGGTTGGGATTATGGGCGGGGCATTTTCCGTTTATTTGGCGCTCAAGGGCCTAAAGAAAATCATGAAAATCGATTTTTCCTCGGCCTTGATGATTGGTCTTGTTTTGGGTGTCATCATTTGGTTGGTCATGATCCCGGTCGTGCGCAAGCAAGCTGAGGGGTTGGAAAACCGCAATAAGTCTCTCAAAAAGCTCTTCGGCATCCCCTTGGTTGTATCCGCAGCGTTGCTCAGTTTTGCTCATGGAGCAAATGATGTGGCCAATGCGGTTGGACCGCTGGCCGCGATTGTGCAGGCTTCGGCCTCAGGCGGTTTCGCAGATGCAGTGTCTATTCCGCTCTGGGTGATGGCCATCGGTGCCTTGGGGATTTCGTTTGGCCTGTTTTTGTTTGGGCCAAAATTGATCCGCATGGTGGGCGGTCAAATTACCAAACTCAATCCGATGCGGGCCTATTGCGTGGCGCTTTCAGCGGCCATTACTGTGATTGTCGCCAGCTGGTTGGGCCTGCCGGTCAGCTCAACCCATATCGCTGTTGGCGGTGTTTTCGGCGTGGGCTTCTTTCGCGAGTGGGACTCGCAGCGCCGGATGAAACGGGCGCGGATGACCGTTCCACAGGCCGTAGAACAGCCAAAAGAAGAACGCCGCCGTCGCAAATTGGTGCGCCGCAGTCACTTCCTGACAATCATCGCCGCATGGGTGATTACCGTGCCGGCCGCGGCGACGATCTCAATGTTAATTTTCTGGATCATTTCGAGTTACATGGGCGGCGCAAGCTAACCTCGCAGGTCACCGCGCAGGGCTTCGGCTCTGCGCGGAGTGGATTTGATCGCATTGAACGAAAAAAGCGTTTTTTCTGGGCAGTTTAATCAATTGTTAGAATAAACCTGCAAATCTCCGATCATGCGAATGCTTGTTGAAATACAAATGTATATGATATTTGGGTTGGCCCACTGGATATAGCGGGAAGTGAGATTGTTTATACTAATGCTTGACGTACGGGCCGTTTGAACCGCAGAATTCGCTTACTGAAGTCACGAAATGAACTACAGCAGCAGTAGAGGAAAGAAATCATGTTAGCAAATGCAAAGAAAATGGTCACCAGTTTGACCGAAGTAGCCATCGCGCTCCTGGCCCTTGCTATTGTCGCATCCGTGTTGGTTGGCCCCGATAATATGGCATTTTTGGGCGATGTGGTGGGCAATATCACAGCGCTGGTACAGCAGCTTGGAAGCGCGGGTCTGGCCGGGTTGATCGCCCTAGGTGTGGTCTTGGCTCTGTTCCAAAAATAGGCCATTTGTAAAAACCGCTTCTCCCAACAATCTAGGCGTATAGATGAAACATTTAGACAGTTACCTCACGCAGTTGAGATCCTGGCTTTTGCGTGCCGCGGAGCTCATGTCCTTGGTGCTTGTTGTCCTCATCTTGGTATACCTATTGTTGGGGGAGGCCTCCGGTGACTATGTGGTCAGCGTCATGACGAATGTGTCACTGTTGATCTCTGCCGTGACGCCGCAAGCGATTATTGGCGTGGCCCTCATCGCGGCTGTTGTGGCCTATCTGCGCCGGTAAAGGCGCATCAGCTTAGGACAGGGTGATCTCAAACAGTGCACCGCCCAGCTGTGGGCATTGTGTCACCGTGAGTGATCCGCCATGGGCTTCGATAATCTGCTGGCAGATATATAGCCCCAAGCCGGAGTTCCCCTCCCGCGCGTCTTGGCCCTCGCGGGCGCTATAGAAACGCTCAAAGATTTTGCTGCGATCGGCCATAGGAACGCCCGGCCCGGTATCGGCGACAGTCAAGACGATGCCTTGACGCCATGTTTTCGAAAGAGTGACACGCACCTGCCCTTGAGGATCGGCAAAACTTAAGGCATTTTCAACCAGATTGATCACCACCCGCGCCAGACGATCTGGCAGACCGATGAAATGAACGTGACTTTGTATGTCGAAAGTCAAACGCAGCTGCGCCTCCTTAGCCGCTGGCTCAAAGAACCCAATCAGATCACCTATTGTCTCAGAAAAATTGAACCACTCGCGTTTGGCAGCCACCAGATCATGATCGACAATCGCCGCCTCTGAAATTTCTGAAATCAATTTGTTCATACGCACCGCCTGATTTTGAATGGCGGCAAATTTTTCTCGCTCGGCTGTATTGGCCTCAGCCATTGCATTTTGCGTATTGGCAATAATCGACGCGATTGGATTTTTGAGCTCATGTGAGACATCGGCTGCGAAGCGTTCTTTATCATGGAACAGTGTGATGATTTGCTGATGCAACCGACTGAGGTTGCGGTAGAGACGCCCCACCTCATCGCGCCGTGTCTCAAAAGCTTCGATTTCAAACCCCTCCAATTGCTCAACCAAAGTTTCAGCTTTCAATCGTCGGTTCAGCCGCCGTGAGAGCCGGCGAATGGGCATCGCGATTGAAATTGCTAAGAGCGCACCAAAGACAATGGTGATGCCCGATAGGCCAGTCAAAACCATGAGCCGCGACTTGTTTTTCCCAAAATAGGCCTCACGCAGATAGTAGCTGTCCGAAAGTTCCAGCACAGCGCGCGGGCGCCCATCCACACGGATTGGCACGAGATAGCTCAATTCATACAGATCCGATACTGGATTAAGCAGTTGAAACTGCCGAGTGAAACGCGCACGTTTTGGCTCATAGGGCTCGGTCACAATCTGCAAATCAAATAGGCTTTTATACAGCACAAACAGCTGCTCAAACGGATCGAAGCCATGCGCCTGTGGTGTGAAGTCCGGCTCCGGCGCATCCGGCAGTGGCCGCACCTCAATCGGTGCGCTGATCCGCGGATTTGCCCCATCGAAATAGGTGAGTTGTGTATCCGCCAAAAGACTGGTCAGTTTGAGGCGGTCCGTACCGGCCAGAGCGCTGTCCAGCAGCACGGCTTCAATGGCCAGACGGCGATCAAATTCACTCAATTCGTCCTGCTGAAAAATGGGTTGGAGCAATTTTACATAGAAATTGGACCGCTCAAATAGCCGGTCCTTCTTGCTGCGGATTTCCACCAAAGCGGCATCTTCGGTCGCAATGACAAAGGCCCAAAGCGCGAGATTGAACATCACCAACAGGCCGAGGATTTTTGATAATATTCCACGAAACATTGGGTCTAGCCCTGAAGCCGATAGCCGAGCCCGTGGACTGTCGAAATGATATCGCAGGTTGGATCCACGGCTTTCAGCTTTTGACGAATATTGCGAATGTGACTGTCGATGGTGCGGTCACTGACGTAAATCGCTTCTCGATAGGCGGCATCCATCAGCTGGTTTCGGGTTTTGACGACACCGGGCCGCTGCGCCATCGCCAGAAGCAACAAACATTCGGTCACTGTTAAATCCACCGCCATAGTCGCCCAGGTTACCAAATGGCGATCCTGGTCAATGGTTAGCTGCCCGGCGCGCACCGGTGCATCCAAATTGGTCACAGCGCCGACCGAATGCCGGCGCAAGACGGCGGCCACGCGGAACAGTAACAGATGTTTGCTAAAGGGTTTGGTGATATAATCATCCGCCCCAAGGGTGAAACCGATGATTTGATCTTGCTCCTCCGCCTTAGATGATAAGAAAATGATCGGCAGATTGGGCATTTTCGCCCGAACGGATTTCAGGAGAGAAAACCCATCCATTTCGGGCATTTTTATGTCAAAGATCGCGAGATCAACGCTGTGTTGCTGAAGATGCGCCTGTGCGGCCAGGCTCGAGGAAAAGGCGCTGACGTGATACCCTTCTTGGGTCAACATCTGCTCCAGTGGTGCAAGTATTTCAACTTCGTCATCTACAATAATGATCTGTGTCATGCGCTGAGCTCACCTGTGATTGCGTAGACAGTGGCATAGCCCGGCTATGAGCACAAAGAAAATGCGGCCGGCTGCACAGGATCTGCATAAAGGATCACAAAATTTGCACGCGGCGCTGAAATGCTCTGCAAAAGCGGGCCCTAGGGTCAAAGGGGTCAGGCTCGAGGATGGGCCGGGTTGGATGCACTTCTCCCTCAGCATATCGCGCAGCCCGGCCCATTGGTGTAACCCGCAATGAAAGGACAGTAGATGGGCATTCTACAGATACTAACAGCGACAGAGATTTTGGTTTTCTGCTCAATATTCTGCATTTATCTCTTTCGGTGACACCCTGGCTTGTTTCCGGCCGTATCGACTTGACCACCGATTGATAAGTTTTCATTATGATCCTCACTAAGATGAGCCGAGCGGCTGTTTCGAGCTCCGGCTGACATCTGCATTCAAAGGGCGTGGCGCATGACAACTTCAAAACGGCATGAGGAGGGGTTGGCCACGCGGCGCGCTGTCTTAGGCGAGGCGCATGTTGCGCGTGCGCAGGCGCAGACATCGGCGTTTGACGCGCCTTTTCAAGATTTGATTACCGAAGTGGCCTGGGGACATGTCTGGTCGCGGCCAACCTGGGATCACCGGCAGCGATCGATTGTGACCCTGGCTTTGCTCTGCGCGCAGGGGCATTGGGATGAGGTCGCCATGCATATCCGCGCCACCGCCAATACAGGTGCAAGCCGCGCGGATATCCAAGAGCTGATCTTGCATGTGGCCATTTATGCCGGCGTGCCGACGGCCAATCACGCGATCAAAATCGCCAAGGAGACCTTTGCGGACATGGAGGATGCATCGTGAGTGAGACCGACCCCTTTAACCCGCAGGATATGAGCCTGCAGCCGCCTGCCTTGACCCCAGATTATCGCTCCTCGCGGCTTCGCGCGCCCAGCCATAAGCTCTTGAGCCTCGAGCAAGGGCCGGGAGAGCTGACCGGGCCCACCTTTGGGCATGATGTCATTGGCCCCAACGACAATGATCTGATCATAAATTATGCCGCACCGGGCTCTGCGGCCATTGGCGAGCAAATCATGGTGCATGGTCATCTTCTGGACGAAAATGCCCGGCCGGTGCCGCAGGCCCTGCTGGAGTTTTGGCAGGCCAATGCTGGCGGGCGTTATCGCCACAAAAAAGATGGCTATCTGGCGCCTTTGGATCCCAATTTTGGCGGCTGTGGCCGGACGCTGACGGATGAGAATGGCTATTTCTCCTTCCGCACTGTGCGGCCCGGTCCTTATCCTTGGCCGAACGGTGGCAATGATTGGCGGCCAGCGCATATTCATTTCAGCTGCTTTGGCCAAGGCTGGGCGCAGCGGTTGATCACGCAGATGTATTTCGAAGGCGACCCGCATATTCCACTTTGCCCCATCGTTCAAACCATAGCGGACCCAAAGGCGATTGATCGATTAACTGCGCGGTTGGACATGGCGCATACGGTGCCGATGGGGTTTCGGGCGTTCCGCTTTGACATTGTGCTGCGTGGCCGCGCGTCCACCCTGTTTGAAAATAAGTTGGAGGGGAATTGATGTCCGGCTCGCAAAGCGCATCTCAAACCGCCGGTCCCTATGTGCATATCGGCTGCACGCCCAAGGTTGCGGGCTTGAAAAATATGTATGGTGGTCATGATTTGGGCGCAGATATCTTTCCGCCCGATGTACCGGGGCGCAAAATAGTCATTTCGGGGCAAATCTTTGATGGGGCTGGTGATCCTGTCTTGGATGCGATGCTTGAGTTTTGGCAGGCCGATGCCAGTGGCCGCTATGGCGCCAATGGTGCATATGGCGGCTGGGCCCGCAGGGCGGTGGATCCTGAGGCGGGCCGCTACCGTTTGGAGACGATTCTTCCTGCCGCCACAGGTGACGAGGCTGCGCATGTGAAAGTTTGGGTTGTGGCGCGCGGCATCAACTTGGGGCTGCACACACGAATTTATTTTGAGGATGAGCCCCAGGGGCTAGATCCCATTCTGGCGGCGATTAATGAGCCCAGCCGCCGATCTACCTTAATTGCCGAGCGATCCGGTGATGATGGCTACATCTTCAACATACACCTGCAGGGTGACAAGGAAACGGTATTTATCAATGTCTGATCTGCACAACAAACCTTGCATTTTGTGCTGCGCCATCACCGGATCAGTGCCAACAAAAGCCGCCAACCCAGCTGTGCCTATCAGTATTTCTGAGCAGGTCGAGAGCAGCTTGGCCGCGGTGGAGGCAGGCGCTTCGATCATTCATGCCCATGTGCGCAACGCCGATGAAACACCCAGCAGCGACCCGGAAAAATTCGCCCGCCTGCAAGAGGAGCTGCGCCGGCACAGCCCGGATGTCATCATTCAGTTTTCAACGGGTGGCCGTTCTGGTGCGGGGCAAGAGCGCGGCGGAATGTTGCCCTTGAGACCGGATATGGCCTCCCTCTCTGTCGGCTCGAATAACTTTCCCACACGGGTTTATGAGAATCCTCCAGATTTGGTGGCTTGGCTGGCCAGTGAAATGCAAAAATATGAAGTGGTGCCGGAGGTTGAAGCCTTTGATCTTTCACATATCTTGCAAGCTCTGCGCCTGCATGACGAGGGGAAACTATTCGGCAAGCTCTATGTGCAATTTGTCATGGGTGTGAAAAATGCCATGCCAGCAGATCGAGCGGTTTTTGATTTTTATGTGGCGCAGATGCAAGCGCGCGCGCCTCAAGCTGAGTGGTGTGCCGCGGGTATCGGGCCCAATCAATTGGTTGTGAATGAATGGGCCATTGCGGCCGGCGGCCACACCCGCGCTGGGCTTGAGGACAATGTGCGCCTTGACCGCAGCACCCTGGCCCCGTCGAATGCAGCTTTGATCGCCCGTGCCGCTGAACTTTGCACCCGCTATGAGCGCCCGGTCGCAAGCCCGGCGCAAGCGCGCGAAATTCTCGGTTTGCGGGCCGTATGACGACGGTATTTGACCATGCCTGGATGACAGGCCTCTTCGGCGACAAAGGCGTTGCGGAGCACCTGTCTGCTGAGGTGCAATTGGCGCATATGCTGCGCATTGAAGCGGCGCACAGCCGGTCATTGGGCAATGAATCTGCGGCCCGCGCGATTGAGGCGGCCCGGATAGGCCCAGAAGATTTGACAGAGGGAACGGCCACGGATGGGGTGCCTGTTCCTCAGTTGGTGCGCTGTCTCAAGGCGCAGATCTCGCCAGAGTTGCATGGGGATATCCACCGAGGGCTGACCAGCCAAGACGTGATGGACACGGCCCTGGTTTTATCTTTGAAGGACATTTTACCGATCTTCCGGCAGGGATTGATCGCGTTGCAGGCGGATTTGGCGCAATTGACGCAAGCACATGGCGGCGGTGCCTTGATGGGGCGCACGCGTATGCAGGCCGCGCTTCCCATAACGGTTGCAGATCGCCTTGTCACTTGGCGGATGCCCTTGGAGCGCCATCTCGCGCGGCTCGATGAGGTGCGCGCGCGTGTGCTCTGCGTGCAGTGTGGCGGCCCGGTGGGCCTTGGCGCGGGCGGGGCTGCGCTTGCGGCGCAGTTGGGATTGGCCGCGCCGGATAAAAGCTGGCACGCCATGCGCGATGGATTTGCCGAATTGGCCAATTGGCTGTCGCTGGTGTCTGGCAGCTTAGGCAAAATGGGCAAGGATATTTCGCTCATGACCCAGCAAGGCGTGGATGAGATGCGCTTGCGCGCAGGCGGCTCTTCCTCGGCCATGCCCCATAAACAAAACCCAATTTTGGCGGAGCTATTGGTCACCCTGGCGCGCTATAATTCTGTTCAGCTTGGCGGGATGCATCAGGCTTTGATCCACGAGCAAGAACGCTCTGGGGCGGCTTGGGCGCTGGAATGGATGATTTTGCCTGCGATGCTACACAGCACCGCAAGAGGGCTCAGGGCGGCACAAGAGCTGCTGGCCCAAGTGGAAACAATCGGAAGTTGAGCGCGCGGCGCTTACGGCGCGATGATCGGCGTGGCGTTCAAGGCGCTGTCGCGCGGCGCAACCTCCGTGAACTCCGTGCCATGTTCAAACCAGCTTTTTGGCGCCGCCGCGCCCCATAGGGTTTGCCGTTGCGGATCTTTGAGGTCCCATTTGATGGGCTCATGATCGGGGTCCACAGTTTGATAATCTGAGCAATAGATTTCAATGCGATGCCCATCTGGGTCCAGGATATACAAGAAAAAGGCGTTTGAAATGCCGTGCCGCCCCGGTCCGCGCTCGATATTGCTGACATAGCCAGTGGTGGCCATGAGATCGAGCAGGTCAATGATGTTCAGCGGCGTCGGCACCCAAAATGCGATATGGTGCATCCGAGGGCCGCGGCCATTGGTGAAGGCCATATCATGCACGCCGCCTTTGCGATGCATCCATGCGGCCCAGAGTTTGCCACTGGCCTCATCCTCGGTATATTCGGTCACCCGAAAGCCAATGTCATTGTAGAACGCCACTGAGGCGTCGACATCGGGCGAGAAGCAATTGAAATGATCAATCCGCAAAGGTTTCACGCCGCGATAGAGTGCAAATTTCTGGTGCAGAGAGGGCAGGCGATCCATTTTATGATAAAATTCTAAAGGAATTCCAATATTATCCTCGGTCAACAAGGTTCGGCCCTGATAGGGGCGCTCGACCCATTGTGTCGGGCAGCCTTTGGCACGAAACTCGGCTTCGGCCCGATCTAAATCTGCCTCATCATAGGTCTTAAAGCCCATGACCTCCACCGTGCCGGGAAGATCGGATTTTTGCAAAATCACGCTGTGATGGCCGCGCTCTTCCATGGCGCGCAGATAGACATGGCTGTCTGTTTCATCCGAGACCTGCAAACCCAGAATTTCCGTGTAAAAGGTCTTTGAGCGGCCTAAGTCCGCGACGTTGAGGCAGGCATGGCTGAGGCGGACGGTGTTGAAGCTTGGGTAAAGATTTGGGCTGGGAACTGGCATTTTGGGCTCCTTTAATTCTGAGGTCAGACGCCTAGGCGTGAAATTTTATGGGCTCCGGTGGCAAAGCCAATGTGCTTTTGCTCCATATAAAATTCAAAGCTCCAATCGCCGCCGTCCCGGCCAATTCCGCTGGCCTTGACGCCGCCGAAGGGGGTGGGCAGGTGCCGGACGTTTTCGCTATTCACCCAGATCATGCCCGCCTCAAGCTTGTCAGTAAAACGCAACGCGCGGGTCAGGTCATTGGTCCATAGGTAGGCGGTGAGCCCGTAGGGCGTGTCATTTGCAATCTGAAGGGCCTGATCTTCACTGGCAAATGGAATGGAGGTGAGAACCGGGCCGAAAATTTCCTCTTGGGCAATGCGCATGGCATTATGCGCCTCCGTAAAGAGGGTTGGGCGGATGAAATATCCGGTGTCGCCAAGAACTTCCCCGCCAGCGGCCACTTGGGCCCCATCGTTTTTGGCAATATCGAAATAGGAGGTGACCTTGGCGAAATGCTCTTCGCTGATCAGTGGCCCGATTTCAGTGGCAGGATCGAGCGGGTGGCCGACTTTGATCTTATTGACCCGCTCAATCAACCGGGATTCAAAAGCGTCCTTGATGGTCTCATGGATCAAAAGCCGCGAGGAGGAGGTGCAGCGTTCGCCGTTGATGGAATAGATCATGAAGATCACCGCATCCAAAGCACGTTCCAAATCCGCATCTTCAAAGACGATGACGGGATTTTTGCCGCCCAATTCGAAATGCGTCCGCTTCAACGTATCTGCGCCCTGTTTGGTAATCATAGAACCGGTGCGGCTCTCCCCAACAAATGCGATGGCCTTGATGTCAGGGTGTTCTGTGAGCGCCTTGCCGGCATCCTCGCCATAGCCTTGAACCGTGTTTAGAACCCCGGGAGGCAGGCCGGCCTCTTCGGCAATTTCCACCAAGATCCGGGCCGTGAGCGGCGAGGCCTCTGCGGGCTTATGCACCACGGTGCAACCAGCTGCGAGGGCAGGGGCAATTTTCCATGTGGAGAGCATAAAGGGCGTATTCCAAGGGGTGATCACACCCACTGGGCCGATGGGCACCCTTGTGGTGATGTTCATCAATGTGGCCGATTGCAAATGCTGCCCATCTCGGGCGGCCTCCACTTGATCGGCAAAATAGCGAAAATTCTCCGCCCCGCGAATGGCCGCTTTTGACATGAAGCGCCAGGCCTGGCCGGTGTCCCAGCATTCGCAGAGTGCGATTTCTTCGGCGCGGGCTTCAATGCCCTCGGCAATTTTGATCAAAATAGCCTTGCGCTGTTTGGCGGGCATATCGCGCCAGGCTGGAAAGGCCGCTTTGGCCGCTTTAGCTGCCTTATCAATATCGCCTGCGTCGCCGCGCGCCACCTGGCAGATTGTGGATTTATCCACCGGGGAGAGGGTTTCAAAGACACCGCCGCCGCCCGCATGATCCGCCCCCGCGATCCGGTGCAGGATGCCGCTGCGCTGGAAGCGCGCCAAATGGCCATTGAGTTTTTCGATATTTTGTTCCAACGCGGACATTGCAGCTCTCTTTCAACCCTAGATTTTAGGTAACATGTTAACTAAATGGAGTGTTCTGATTTTTCATTGTGCTGTCAATATTTTTAAATAACATTGCACGGCAATTCATAGGTGCGTCAATGGCCAGAACCAAGCTTCAGCTTCCCTCGACACGGCGGTCTTTACCAATTGCCTTGATGCGATCGCGTGAAAAGGTCATGGCGCCGATCCGCGATATGCTGCGAGCTTCTGGTTTGACCGAACAGCAATGGCGGGTGCTGCGTATATTGTCCGAATTTGGCCCGCAGGATTTGACAGAGATTGCGCGGCAGGCCTGTTTGTTGATGCCAAGCCTATCGCGCATTATTCGAAGCCTGGCGCAAAATGGCCTCGTCATCCGGGCGTCTGATACCAAGGATCGGCGGCGGCAAACTGTGGTGATTTCCCCAGCGGGGCAACACCTGATTGATGACAATTTGGTGCAGGCGACGCAGATCGCCGCAAATTATAGAAATCAGCTTGGCGCCGAGCGCTATGAGCTTTTGTTGGATCTTTTGACGGAATTGGAGCAGGGCCCGCCTTATCCCGTGAAACGCGCATAAAAAAGCCCCCTGAAAATTACCTTTCAGGGGGCCCAGTACGACGGGAAAGAAGTTAGCTACCCGAGAATTCCGGATAGGCTTCCATGCCCAGCTCGCTGCGGTCGAGACCGGTGATTTCGGCCTCTTCACTGACCCGCAGGCCGAACATCGCTTTAAGCACCAACCAAACCACGGCGGAGGACACAGTCACAAAGGCCCCGACGATGACGATTGATGTCAGTTGAACTGAGAAGCTGGCGGCGCTGTTTGTGAAGCAAACGGCCAGAGTGCCCCAGATGCCTGCGAAGAGGTGCACCGGGATGGCCCCGACCACATCATCAATCTTCAAGCGATCCAGAAGCGGCACGGCGAAGACGACGATAACACCGCCAACAGCACCGATCAGGGTCGCTGAGACCAGTGAAGGGGTCAGCGGCTCCGCAGTGATGGACACCAAACCTGCCAAGGCCCCGTTCAAGATCATGGTCAAATCAGGCTTTTTGTACAGGAGTTGCGTTAAGATCAGAGCTGCCACCGCACCGGCGGCTGCCGCTGTATTGGTGTTGGAGAAGATCCGGCTGATATCAGCCACATTGCCGGATGTGTCCATATACAGTTGTGACCCACCGTTAAAGCCGAACCAACCGAGCCAAAGGATAAATGTCCCCAAGGTGGCCAATGCGAGATTTGAGCCTGGCATTGGGTTTACCTTACCATCTTTGTATTTGCCCAAGCGAGGACCAAGGATGATCGCGCCGGTCAAAGCTGCCCAGCCGCCGACAGAGTGCACAACTGTTGAGCCTGCAAAGTCTTGAAAGCCCATTGCGTCCAAGAAACCACCGCCCCATTTCCAGCTGGCTTGGATCGGATAGATCACGGCCACAAGAACGATGACAAAGGCGAGGAACGGCCAAAGTTTGATCCGCTCGGCCAATGCGCCTGACACAATAGAAGCGGTCGCTGCGCAGAACATCAATTGGAAGAAAAAATCGGAGCCGACAGAGGCGTAGGTTAGATCAGCTTCCACACCTTCGAGCCCGACAGGCTCTAGCGCGGTGACTGAAAAGGCACCAACCACGTTTTGAATGGTCCAGCCATCGCCTGGATACATGAGATTATATCCCAAAATGTAGAAAAACAGCGACGCCAGAGAAAACAGTGCCATGTTTTTGGTCAGCTGCATCGCCACGTTTTTGCCGCGTACCAAACCGGCTTCCAACATGGCAAACCCAGCGGCCATGAAGAACACCAAGAACCCTGAGACAAGGAACATGAATGTGGTGAAAATAAAGCCGATGTCGGCATTCAGCGGGGTGACATCCGCCTCCTGCGCTGCGGCCAGTTGTGGAACGGCCAGCAGCAGAGTGGCCAGGCTTACAGTTCCTAATTTACTCGTTAACTCTCTACGCATCACAGAGCCTCTTCATTTGTTTCGCCGGTGCGCACGCGCAGGGCTTGTTCCAGGTCAAGGACGAAAATTTTGCCATCACCGATTTTTCCGGTATGGGCCGCTTTGGTGATGGCCTCCACCACACCGGCCGCAGCCGCATCGGTGACGGCGATTTCAAGTTTGATTTTGGGAACAAAATTAACTGTGTATTCTGCTCCTCGATATGTTTCGGTGTGACCAGATTGAGCGCCGAAGCCTTTAACTTCGCTCACCATCATGCCGCTGACACCGACCTCAGACACCGCTTCGCGCACGTCTTCGAGCTTGAAGGGTTTGATCGTTGCAATAATCAGTTTCACTCGTCTTCCTTTCGTTCTACCGGGTATAATTCTGGCTCTACCTTCAAATTGCTGCAGAGCGGCGTAAACTTTGAGCCTTGGTAAAAAACCGCAGATGTCGTGATTTGCCTAAAATATAGGCAATGAGGCAGGTGAGTTTCAAAACATCAGCGCGATCGGTCTGGAGATGGATGGCATTTTCCGCGCAGGGCCGGCCCTCTGGCCTTGTCTTTTGGTGACCCGAGGGCACAAACTGGCGCGATAGCGGACATGAGCTTGAAAGATGGATGATGATTCCATGGGGTTGAATAAAGAACTGGACGGGATGACGGTGGTCTCCCTCGAGCAGGCAGTGGCGGCGCCCTATTGTGGTTTGATGCTGGCGGATGCTGGGGCGCGGGTGATTAAGGTTGAGCGTCCGGAGGGGGATTTTGCCCGCGGCTATGATGCCGGCGCCAATGGGCAGAGTGCAATTTTTGCCTGGCTGAACCGCGGCAAGGAATCGATTTGCTTGAACCTCAAAGATCCCGAGGACTTGGCCGTGATGCACCGTATGCTGGCCAAGGCCGATGTCTTTGTCTCCAATCTTGCACCCGGTTCAGTGGCGCGTATGGGGCTCGGCGGCGCAGAGCTGCGACGTGATAACCCCGGTTTGATCACCTGCATGATTTCAGGGTACGGGCAATCGGGCGCGGCGGCGAAAAAGAAGGCCTATGATTTTTTGATCCAAGCGGAGAGTGGTCTGTGTTCTGTGACCGGCAGCGCAGAAAGCCCGGCGCGTGTGGGCCTGTCCCTGACCGATCTTTCGACAGGTTTGACTGCCTTTTCGGCCATTTTGCGCGCCTTGATCCAACGGGGGCGCACGGGGCGGGGCATTGATTTGGAAATTTCCATGTTTGATGTGCTGGCCGATTGGATGAATATGCCGCTCTTGGCACATCGTTATATGGGCGGCGCTCCGGCGCGCTCGGGGTTGAAACATTCCTTCATTGCCCCTTACGGCGCCTTTGAATGTCGGGACGGTGCGCAGGTTTTAATTTCTGTGCAAAGCAACCGAGAATTTGCGGCCCTATGCCGCCAGGTCTTGCAGCGACCGGAGTTGCCCGAAGATCCCAGGTTTTCGGAAAATCCGGAGCGATATGCCCATCGTGACGCGCTGGATGCCATCGTGGCGGATTGTTTTGCACAGTTCACCGCCGCTGAGATGGTGGACAAGCTGGATGCGGCGCAAATTGCCAATGCGCAACTCAATTCCGTGGCGGATCTGTCGGACCATCCATTTTTGCGCAATTCTGTGGCACAGATTGGCGATTGTGACGTTTCTTTGGCCGCTTTGCCAGTGACAAGCCATGCCGGACCCGGACAAAAAGTGCCGAATTTGGGCGCGCAAACCGAAGCTCTTCGCGCTGAGTTTAAAGCGTGATTTTTTGCGTGCAGAAGTGGCGCGCCTGTGAATAATGACCAAAGGTTCTAGCTGAAAGCGAAACGGTATGACAGTCGACACAAGCAATCTAGGTAAGTTTTACATCGCCGGGCAGTGGGTGGCGCCGAGATCACAGGCCAATATGCCCGTTTTGAACCCCGCCAATGAGCGCCAGATCGGCATCGTGCCCTTGGGGGATGCAGCGGATGTGGACGAGGCGGTTGCGGCGGCGGTGTCGGCCTTTCCGGCCTATAGCCAGACGCGCAAATCTGAACGGGTGGCGCTTCTTCAAAGCTTGATGAAGGTGACCCAGAGCAGGTTTGAAGATTTGGCGCAGGCGATGCGCATGGAGATGGGCGCGCCGATCACCATGGCCCGCGAGGCGCAGGCCGATGCCGCCATCGGTCATTTGCAGGGTTTCATGGACGCATTGGCCGAGTTGGTGGAACGGGAAACTTTGAGCAATGGGGACATTCTTTTACGCGAGCCGATTGGGGTGTGCGGATTAATCACCCCTTGGAATTGGCCGATGAACCAAATTGCCTTGAAGGTCATCCCGGCCTTGGCGACGGGCTGTTGCTGCGTTTTGAAACCCTCTGAGCATACGCCGATCTCTGCGATGATATACGCTGAAATTATAGATGCGGCGGGCTTTCCGCCCGGTGTGTTCAATTTGGTCCAGGGCGATGGCCCAACGGTGGGCGCGGCCCTGTCGCGCCACAAGGATGTGCAGATGATGTCTTTTACAGGGTCCACCCGTGCTGGGACGGCTGTGACCCGTGATGCGGCAGAAACCGTCAAGCGGGTGACCTTGGAGCTTGGTGGCAAATCGCCCAATCTGGTGTTTGCCGATTGTGACCTTGAGGCCCAGGTGAGTGCCTCGGTCGCCGAATGCATGTATAATACGGGACAATCTTGCGATGCGCCAACCCGGCTATTGGCCCAGCGCAGCTGCTATGAGGCTGTGCTTGAGATTGCCAAACGCGTGGCAGAGGCCACCGAGGTGGGAGATCCGGCGCAAGAGGGCGCGCATATTGGCCCGCTGTTTGACCGTATTCAATTTGATCGGGTGCAAGCCATGATTAAAGTGGGGCTGGAGGAGGGCGCACGCCTCTTGGCTGGTGGCTTGGGACGTCCTGAGGGGATTGATGCCGGCTGGTTTGTGAAGCCCACTATTTTTTGTGATGTGTCAAATGATATGCGGATTGCGCAGGAGGAAATCTTTGGTCCTGTTTTGGTCATCATTCCCTTCGAGGATGAGGCTGAGGCGATTGAAATCGCCAATGACACACCCTATGGGCTGGCGGCCTACCTGCAAACTGGCGATCCGGCGCGCGCGGAACGTGTCGCGGCCCGCCTCAGGGCTGGTGCAATCCACATCAATGGCGGCGGCTTCAATTATGGCTCACCCTTTGGGGGGTATAAACAATCCGGAAATGGCCGAGAAGGTGGTATGATGGGATTGGAAGATTACCTTGAAACCAAAACGCTGCACGGATTAGGCTAGGGGTGAGGCAGAAAGAGTTCTCAAGAAACCGCCCGTGGACGTGATAGGGCGGTGAGACTTGCGATCTTTGAAAGGGAGCAGTGAACATGAAGGACTGTTGTGGACCGGGCTACGCAAGCCCGCAGGAGGCGATCAAAGCGCCGCGTGAAAAGCTGCTCTATACTATTGCGATTTACACCGGCACGGGCATTCAAAAACCCGATTATTTGGCAACGGTGGATGTTGATCCCGACAGTCCGACCTATTCGCAGGTGATCCACCGCTTGGAGATGCCCGGCATCGGCGATGAGTTGCACCATATGGGGTGGAACGCCTGCTCGTCCTGTTTCGACGATGGCTCAATGTCGCGTAAGTATTTGCTGCTGCCTGGGGTGCGCTCGAACAACATCCATGTGGTCGACACGGCCAGTGACCCGCGCGCGCCGCGTCTTCACAAGGTGATTGACGGGGCTGAGATCAAGTCAAAAACCAATCTGTCGGGACCGCATACGGTGCATTGTTTAGGCTCGGAAATCATTATTTCCATGTTGGGCGATGCCAAAGGGGAAGCGCCAGGCGGTTATCTCCATCTGAACAAAGATTTTGACATCGTCGGGCGGTGGGAGAATTCCATGGGCGATATCAAGTTCGGATATGATTTTTGGTATCAACCACGCCACAATGTGATGGTCTCTTCCGAATGGGCCGCCCCCAATACTTTTATGCCGGGGTTTGATTTAGAAGAAGTCGGGCATTTGAAATATGGCCGCGAAATCCATTTTTGGGATTTTGAGAAGAAAGTCCCGAGTGAGACGATGTATCTTGGCGAGGATGGATTGTTGCCCTTGGAGGTGAAATTCCACCATGATCCCGATAGCACCCATGGGTTTTGTGGGGCGGCGCTCAGCTCAAATGTGATCCATTGGTGGCGCGATGAGGCTGGAAAATGGCAATGGGAAAAGATCATTGATGTAGCCAATGAACCGCATCCAGAATGGCCCATCCCGGTGCCGGGGGTAATGTCGGCTATTTTAATCTCGATGGATGACAAATATTTATACCTCAACAATTGGTTGCATGGGGATATGCGCCAATATGATATCTCAGATCCGCATAACCCGGTTTTGACGGGACAGGTCTGGATGGGCGGCTTATTGGGCAAGGCGCCGGAGGTGAATGGGGTGAAAATGGCTGGCGGACCGCAGATGTTCCAATTGTCTCTCGACGGCCGACGTCTCTATGTCACCACCAGCCTGTTCAGCACCTGGGACAATCAATTTTATCCTGAAATTCGCGAGCAGGGTGGTGTGATGGTGCAGATTGATTGCGATCCTGAAAATGGCGGAATGGTGTTAAATAAGGATTTTATTGTCGACTTTGGACAGGAGCCCAATGGTCCCTCCCGTTGCCATGAAGCGCGCTATCCGGGCGGCGATTGCACGAGTGATATTTGGCTGTGATCGTGACCTTATCAAACCGAGATGGGGCGCAATATAAGGTGGACCCCCGCCGTCCCCTCTTGGACAGCCTGCGCGATCAGGGGGTAGATTTGCCCTATGGCTGCAAATATGGCGGCTGCATCACCTGCGCGGCAAAATTGACCGCAGGAGAGGTTGACCAGCGCCGGCAAGTGGCGCTGAACAATCGGCAAATCAATCAAGGTTACGTGATCTTATGTGTCGCACGCCCCATGTCTGACATCACGCTCGAAATTGGGGTGGAAAGCCATGACCGCCTCTATCGCAACCCATTTCTGGACCCGTTGCAATCCCACGAACTCAAGGCTGATATTGCCGTGCCAAAGGAGGTCTGACCATGGACCATACTCAACCCTATTCAGATGCCTATTTGCAGGGGATTCTAAAATCGGTCAAAACCATCGCGATGGTTGGCGCCAGCCCCGATAAAACCAAATTTAGCTATGGGGTTTTGCGGGTACTCAGTGAAACTGGCTACGACATGATCCCGGTCAATCCGCGCCCGGGCCTTGAGGACATCCGAGGCTTGAAAGTCTACCCGAGCCTTGCGGCCATAGATCGTCCTGTGGATATGGTCGAAGTGTTTCGCCGTCCCGAAGATCTTATGGGTGTCACAAAAGAGGCCATCGCGATCGGCGCAAAGGTGCTTTGGGGGCAAATCGGCGTGGTGGATCACGCGGCGGCCCAGCTGGCAGAAGAGGCTGGGATGCAAGTTGTCATGGATAAATGCCCGAAAATTGAGCTGTTCCGGCCATTTTGGAAACCGAAATTACACCTGACGATCTAAGAGATAGAGCTGGCTGGGTCGGCAGGACTCGAACCTGCACTCTACTGTACCAAAAACAGGTGCATTACCATTATGCTACGACCCATCAGCGAGGCAGGGGATACGCCGGAAGCGCGGACGTTTCAAGCCCTGAAATCGCAAAAATTGCCCGAAGGGCTATTGTTGTTGATTTTTCATAGATGGCTTTAAAATATCTCCAGGGTCAGACCTGTTCGCGCAGGATGGACGCGGTGAGTGACATAATTAAGTAAACACCTCCGAAAATAAGGAAAGACAATAAGGTGTTTTCAAACTTGCGCGGATAAGAGGGATCCTCAGGCCTTACGGGGGCGACAGAGGTGGCCAAATACCGCGCTTGCCGGTCGGCCGCCACGCGGGCGGCCTCAACACTTTGTACCGCAGCTTGCACCATCATTTCGCGGGTTTGATAATCGGCTTCTGCAACGATCATCCGTGCGTTTTTGCTGGCCATCGAATCTGCGCCACCGGTGGTTTGCGTCAATTCGGCTCGCTTGGCTTCGATAAGATCTTTGTTGATTCGAATGGAGGTCTTCAAAGCATTGACCTTTGAGGTGTTCGGCCGGGCATTCTCCATATGGATAGCCAAGGATTTCTCCATCTGATCGACCTCTTGTTCCAGACTCATGATTTGCTGCTGTATAGAGGCAACGGCGGTTTTTGAATCAATCACCGATAACTCTTGCTGCAAAGTGACCAGACGATCCAGCGCTTCATTGCGGGCGATCTGGGCATCCTCAAAACTTTCAATGGCGCCTTTCATTTGGTCATCGCGCAGGCGTTGTGTGATATTGCTTACGCGCTCTTCAGCATAGCCAATAAGCGCATTGGAAAATTCGACGCTGGCGTCAGGCGAGGCCGCAATCACCTCCATATTCACCAAACCTTCGGTCGGATCATAGCCGATTTTCACCGATTTTTTGAAAACTTTAAAGGCCTCCTCATTGGAGGCATCCGCTTTAAGACGGGCCAAAGGGTCAATGGCGGGGTCACTGAAATGGGCAATAAAATCGTGATCTTCATCCAAGCGGATCATCGCTTCTATTGAGGTGAGATAGCTTTGCACGGAGCTGCCATCACTCAAACCGGATCCCCCCCCGCCGGAGATCATTCCCATCAATCCGCCCCCGCTTGAGGATTGCTCGCTATTTTGTTGGATCAAAAAAGCAGATTTTGTCGAGTACATCGGCGAGGCAACTGTATAAAAATACCAGCCCGCCAGAACTGTTGGCAGACCGACAAAAAAGGCCAGGCGCAGGCCCAGCAGGGCCAGTTTCTTCTGGCGCCGCCGGATGATCGACTGTTGAATGCGCTCCACCTCACGGGCACGGCGCAGAGCCGGGTCATCCTCAGGGATCAGCGCGGGCAAGTTGTCTGATGCGTCGCGGCGCTGGGGCAATTGTGGCCGGCTGGCCCGGCCAGGTTTGGTCATAGGTGGAGGGCTGCCATCGCTTTTTGGCGCCAGCTCCAGCAGGTTGGACCGCTGGAACGGGTCAATCCCGGCTTGGCGTAAAAGGCGCACGGCGTCAAAATCAGATGTGGCAGGCAGATCATGGCGCTGTGCGGTGCGTCGCGCCATGCGCAATTGACGGCCGGTCAGCCCCTCCTTGCGAATTTCGTCAATATCGGTGCTGCCGATCGGAGCCTTGAGTGGTTGAGCAACTTGGTCATCCAAGCTGGCAACATTTATTGCAGGTTGTTGAGGCGCGGGTGCGACGGCCTTCGCGAGCTCGGGATTTCCCTCGGTCACTCCAAGCGAGGCATCGACCGCTTCCAAAACATCTGGGCGCGGAACACGGAATTTTTTAGCTCTGAGTTTCGAAGTCATAGACCTGTTTCGCCTCTTCCAAAGTGTCAAACTGGATAAATTGCCCATCGCGTAAAACGGCAGCTTGGGTTGCGAATTGTTCTAGGGTTTCTGGCTGGTGACTGACGATCACAATGGTCGTGCGATCGATCCGTTCCTGCAACAAATCACCCGCTTTTTTGTTGAATTCAACATCTGTCGAACTGGGCATGCCCTCATCGATCAAATACATGTCAAACTCCAAAGCCAGCATGAGGGCGAAGTTGAACCGGGAATTCATACCAGAGGAATAGGTCGCCATAGGCATGTCGAAATATTCATCAATATCCACCAGCCAGCGACAGAAGGCCTCAATATAATCGGGGTCGAGGCTGTAGAGCCGTGCGATATAGCGGGCATTTTCCTTTCCCGTATGGCGCGGCGATGTCCCGCCCATGAAGCCGAGAGGAAAGGAGATATTGCAGCCCCGAATAATGCGCCCTTCGTCAGGCTTTTCCAGCCCCGCCATCATATTGATCAACGTGGTTTTTCCAGTGCCGTTCGGGGCTAAAATTCCTAAGGATGTGCCCAATTCCACACGGAAAGACGCATTGTCCAAAATGACTTTGCGTTGGGTTCCAGTCCAAAAAGATTTGCTTACATTAGAGAATTCGAGCATCAGCTCTGTCCAATTTTTTCGTGAAATTAACGTAACTCAATAAAATTAAGAAGGAATCAATATGTATTTTTTAAGAGTATATCAGGTGAATTGATAAACATAACGTCTTTTGTCGCAGACGCCCCAAAGCTGCCAAATTGGCTTTGGGACGCCCGGCTATCTTGGTCGCGCCTATAGGTCTTTGCGCTCAACTTTTGTTAACTTACCGACCACCAGCGAAATGCCAGCTGCTGCAAAAGAAAACAGCGCGCCCATTTTCGCGGCGTCCTGTACGGGTCCGGGTTCGAAGGCCACAACCGCTATGAACAGCGCCACGGTGAAGCCGATGGCCGCGATACAGCCGATGACAAACAGATCGATGATCCGCATTCCATCGGGCAGACCCAGACGGAACACCCGCGCACCCAGCCAACCAAAGAGCAATACACCGAACGGTTTTCCAATCAATAGACCGGCCAAAACCAACCATGTCGCCGCCCCCATGGCGCCAAATTCAACACCGGCATTCAGCAGCCCGAAAAAGAACAGCACCACTTCAACCGGGTGTTTCAGCAGATGTTCGCAGTGGTTTAAAAGGTCTGTCAGGTATTGCTCGGCTTCGGAGAAAATACCGAAGGCGCGGTCTGCATGAGGGATAGCCGGAACGATGGGCAAGAGGCCAAGAGAGGGATGCAAGCCCGCGCGCATAAAGCCATACCAAGACAGGCCAGCTGCCAATAGATAGGGCCAAAAGCTGAGCGTGTTGCGCACCCAGGTCGAGGCGGGCCGCAGTTGCTTGCCTATATCCAAACGGCGCGGCAATACGTTAAACAGCAGATAAACCGCCACAGCCGCGCCAACTGAAAGCATGAGCCAAATCGGAGCCAGATCTCCTTGCGGATAAAATACCGCCAAAATTATCAGCCCAGCGGCATCATCAGCGATGGCCAGAAGGAGCAAAAAGCGCACCGCCGGGTGTCCTGCACCAAAGACCAACCGCCCCACCAAGTAGGAAAAAGCGATGTCTGTTGCCGTCGGGATGGCCCAGCCATTGGCCACGGCATCATAGGTATCTGATCCCATAAAGGCTGCCAACACGAGGTAGACCGAGACCGGCCCCAACATGCCGCCTAAGGTGGCGAAGAGGGGTGTTGCCGCTTTTTTCCCGCGCAATGAGCCATTCTTTAGGATGACAGCTTCCCAAACTTCCTTTGCGGCAATGGCAAAAAAGAACGCCATGAGCATATCATTCACCAGATAGTGCAGGCTCAAAACTTTGAGACTGCCAGCGCCGCCAAATTCTGCATAGCCTGTGCCAAAGCTCTTGGCCCAATAGCTATAGTCTAGGCCTACATGATCATTGAACCAAAGTGGAAACTCTACAAAATGATGATAGCTGCTTGGATTTATATTCGCCCAAATCAGCGCGATGAGAGCTCCGGAAATTAATAAGATTGAATAGTTTGCGATAAAATTCCAGACACGGTACATTAATGAGCGCTCCACTGATTGCGTGTGATTGGAGATAGTTTACCCGATGCGGGCCAGCAACTACAATGGAGAAGTTTTTTCGCAAATTGCGCAGTGCCGCCTGTGTGAAACCCGGTTTTCCCAAGGGGTTTTGGCGCATGAGCCTCGGCCGGTGGTCTGGGCGGCGCCAGAGGCGAAAATATTGATCGCCGGTCAAGCGCCTGGGCTGCGGGTTCATCACTCCGGTCGACCATTCGATGACCGCTCGGGTCAGCGCTTACGTCAGTGGATGGGCCTGAGTGACGCGGAGTTTTTTGATCAAAACCTCTGCGCCATCCTGTCCATGGCGTTTTGTTTTCCGGGTTATAATGCCGCCGGTCACGACCTTGCGCCGCCGGCCATCTGCGCCAAAACTTGGCGTGACCGGGCCTTGAAGGCACTGCCGCAAATTTCCCTGACCTTGCTGATCGGCAGCTATGCGCAGGCCTGGCATTTGCGCGACGGGCTGCGGGTCAATGACCGGTTGCGCAATTGGCGCGCCTATGGTGAGAACAGCTTTGTGTTGCCGCATCCCTCATGGCGTAATACTGCATGGATCAAACGTAACCCTTGGTTTGAAACTGAGCTCATTGCGGCGCTCCAGGCGCGGATTGGCCAGATCAGAAAGATGGCCTATGACCCCGCTTGAACGCACGATTGTCATGCTCCAAGCCGCGCCGGAAGATCCCGCGCGCTTTTCCGCGGTGCTGGAACGCCTCTGTGATGCAGAGGTGTTTTTGGCGCTCGAGGCCGAAGCATCCGATGAAAATGTAACGCCCAAAACCGTCGAACGGGACGGGCAAAGCTATGTCGCGATCTTTGATACGGAATTGCGTCTGGCTGAGGCGGTGGGTGGCTCTGCCGATTACCTTTCAGTGTCCGGCCGGGCATTGGTGCAAATGTTGGTCGGGCAGGACAGCGGTATCGCGCTCAATCCTGGGTCTTCGGCTGTTGGATATGTGTTTGAACGCGCGACGCTCGATTGGCTGGCGCGTTCTTTGGATGAACGGCCCGATGAAATGGCCCAGCAGATTGCCGAAATCGGCCCGCCGCCTGCACTGCCGCCCAAGGCGCTTGAGGCGCTTTCGGTCAAACTTACTGCCGCCCAGGGCTTGGCGGAATTTGCCTGTTTGGTGCAAGCCCGCGATGGGGCTGGGGTGCAAAATCCCCTCATTTGCTTTGTAGGAGAATTTCCCGCAGCCCAGGCTGACTTGGCGAAATTGATACAAGAATACTTACAATTTTCCCAATTGGATGGGGCGCCTTGGGATGTGTCTTATCTCTTGCCGGATCATCCGATGGTCGCGCGCTTTGTGAAAACCGGCTTGCGCTTTGATTTGCCAATACCCGAAGCTGCGCCCGAACGCCCCGCGCCGGGCAGCACGCCTGGTCAACCACCAATCTTGCGATAATGAGGCGGCTCAATAGCCGGCTGTGCGGTCGACCAAATGCACAAACGGGGCGCCTGTTTCTCCGCGTGCAATGTTTTCCACCAAGACTTCAGCGGCTGTGGTCGGGCGGGTGCCGGAGGCGATATGCGGTGTGACCGTGACATTTGGGAGGTGCCAATAGGGATGATCTTGCGGCAAAGGTTCCACGCGAAATACATCCAAACAAGCCGCTGAAATCTGCCCTTCCTTAAGTGCTGCCAAGAGGGCTTTGTCCTCAATCAACGGCCCGCGACCGGGGTTTATGATCGTAGAGCCACGCGGCATCTGTGTGAGGGTTTGGGCGTTGATCACATGTTCGGTCTCTGGGGTATCTGGCAAAAGCAAAATCAGAATTTCCGCGTTCTGCAACGCGGGTTTGAGCCCATCCGGGCCATGGTGGCAGGTCAGACCGTCTATTTGCTTTGGCCCGCGAGACCAGCCGCTCACGGGAAAATTAAGTGCGGTTAATGCGGCAGCACAGGCCTGGCCCAAGGCGCCCAAGCCCAGAATGGTGACCGGGCGATCCTGTGCCAGGGGCGGGTGGCTTTCGCGCCAAATATGATCTGGATTGACGATATGCTGGTCCATCCCCAGATGGTACCGCAGCGTATGGCCCACGACCCATTCCACCATGCCATCGCGCAGGCCGCTGTCGACCATGCGGCATAGGGGCTGCGTCAGGCTGGCATTGCCAACAATTTTCTCCACGCCCGCCCAGAGGCTCAGCACCGCTTTGCAGCGGGTATAGGGGGTGAAATCTTGTAGCGTGCTGCTGGGTGCGTAAACCACATAATCTACATCGGCTGGCGGACAGTCTGTTGTCACATTTGCATGGATCCCCCGCTGCGCCAGACCCTGGAGCAGTGGCGCTTCATAGAGTTCAAACTGCTCTGGGCGGGCGGCGAATAGGATATTTATCATTTGAATTTTGGCCTTGGACGGTGAACATGGGCGCTTTGCATCAAGCCAAAGCCGAGCAGCAAAATAAGCATAGCAGAGCCGCCATAGCTCACCAACGGTAAGGGCACACCGACAACGGGCGCCAGCCCCATGACCATGGCTATATTCACCGCAAAGAACAAGAAGAAGGTAATGCCAATGCCGAGGGTCAAAAGGGCCGAGAAGCGGTCCTTATTGCTCAGGGCCGAGGCAATGCAGGCCAGAACCACCAAAGTGTAGAGACCCAAAAGCGAGATGGAACCGATGAACCCGAATTCTTCGGATAGGGTGGTAAAGATGAAATCCGTGTGTTTTTCGGGCAAAAAGTTGAGCCGCGATTGGGTACCCTGCATCAAGCCGCGCCCCGTCCAACCTCCTGAGCCGAGAGCGATTTTCGCCTGGGTGATATGATAGCCTGCGCCCAATGGGTCCCGATCTGGATTGAGGAACGTGTCAATCCGGCTGTATTGATAGTCTTTGAGCAATTGCCACCCTGTGCCGCGGGTTTGAAATACGGCCACAACAAGGCCAATGCCACTGCCAATGATCGTTGCGAAATAGGCCCAATGCACCCCGGCCAAAAACATGATCGCGCCGCCGCCCATGATCAACAGCAATGAGGTGCCAAGATCGGGTTGTCTGAGAACTAAGAACACCGGGATTAAAATCAACAGCGCTGGCAGCAAGACCCAAAATGGGCGCGAAATCTGTTCGCGGGGCAACCAATCGTAATAGGCGGCCAGCACCAGCACCAGAGCGATTTTCATCACCTCGGAGGGTTGCAGGCGGATAAAGCCAAGATCGATCCATCTTTGGGCCCCCATGCCCGTTGTGCCGACGAATTCTACAGCGATGAGCAATAGGATCGCCAGGCAATAGGCGGGGAAAGACATGTTGCGCCAAAACCAAATCGGCACCATAGCCACCACAAAAAGCCCGGTCATGCCCAAGAAAAAACGCAGCATCTGAGGTTGGGCCCAGCGGTCAATTTGACCGCCAGCAACCGAGTAGAGCATGATAAACCCCACGCCAGAAATTGCGGTGAGTAAGATCAGAATTGGCCAATTGAGCGCCAGGATTTTGCGAAAACCGACGGGCACTGCGGCCAGATTGTTCTCAAGATAGCTCATGTTTGCACCTGTCCTTTTCGCTCCAGCGTGCTCCAATCGAAAAGTTTTGGCGCCAACTCCTCTTGCTCTTCTTTGATCTGCGCTTTGACGCCCGACGGGTAGTGGCTCAGCTCGGGCATTTGTCCGGTCAAGGCAAACAGTGTGATGTCCCGAGCGATTGGGGCGGCTGTGGAGCTGCCGCCACCTCCGTGTTCCACCACAACCGCAACGGCAACTTTGGGATTGTCATGGGGGGCATAGTTGACAAAGAGCGCATGATCGCGTTTTTCCCAGGGCAGATCTTCATTGCTGATCACCCCGGTCAGCCGCTCCTCTGCCGTGATGCGCCGCACCTGGGCTGTGCCGGTCTTGCCAGCCATTTGGAGGTCGGGGCTGACAATGCGCTTGCTATAGGCTGTGCCCTTTTTGGTGTTAGTGACCGCAAACATTGCCCGTTGCACCACTTTTAAATGCGCAGGATCCACATCCAAAGGAGCGCCGGTCCCCAAGGGCATTGCCGTGTCATCGATGGATTGCAGCAATCTGGGTTGAACGGCCCGCCCCGTTCCCAATCGTGCCGCCATGATTGCCAATTGCAGCGGCGAGGCCAATACATAGCCTTGCCCGATTGAGGCATTGACCGTATCGCCGATCAGCCAGGCTTTATCGAAAGATTTTTGTTTCCAAGCCCGCGTTGGCGCCACGCCGCGGCTGATGGCACTGAGCGGCAGATCGTGATATTCACCCAAGCCAAACCGGCGCGCCATGGCGGAAATTTTGTCGATACCAACTTTTTGGCTGATGGAATAGAAAAACACGTCGCAGCTCTGCGCGATACTGTCTTCCACGTTCAAAGCGCCGTGACCTTGCCGTTTCCAGCAATGAAAACGATTGTTGGAAATCTCAAAATGCCCGGGGCAAAAAACCGTATCATCCGGACTCAACACCCCATCTTCCAGCGCTGCGAGGGCTGTGATCATTTTAAAGGTTGAGGCGGGCGCATAGGTGCCTTGCACCGCTTTGGCCCTGAGCGGGCCAAAAATATCATCGCGCAGGGCATCATAATTTTTGCTTGATATGCCGCGAACAAAGAGATTTGGATCGAAGCTTGGACTCGACGCCACGGCCAAGAGATCTCCGGTTGCGCAATCAATCACCACCGCAGAGGCGGACAAGCCATCCATCCGCGCCAAAGCAAAGTTTTGGATTTTACTGTCGATGGTGAGCTTTACTGTGGCGCCTGGCTGCCCTTCGGTGCGTTCCAATTCGCGCATCACCCGTCCGACTGCATTGACCTCAATTCGTTGGTGTCCAGCAGAGCCGCGCAGGCCGTGCTCCATCTGCGCCTCAACTCCGGTCTTGCCGACCTGAAACCTGGGGATTTGCAAGAGCGGATCAGGGTCCTTTGTGCGGGACAGATAATGCTCACTCACCGGGCCGACATAGCCGACCACATGGGCCAAATTTTCTTTTTGGGGATAAATGCGGGACAGGCCGACATCAGTTAAGAGCCCCGGGAGTGCTGGGGCATTGGCCGCCACGCGGGCGAAATCACTCCAAGAGAGATTCTCGGTTACGGTCACCGGTACAAAGGCGCTGCGGCGGGATAATTCTCTGCGGGCTTTTTCCAGATCATTCGGGTTGATTGCAATGAGCTTTTGCAATTGTGTTAAAACCTGTTCGACATCTTCAGTTTCTTCACGGACCAGCAAGATCCGATAGTTTGGTACATTGGCGGCAACCGGCCGCCCATCTCGGTCAAACATGATGCCGCGCGCCGGCGGCAAGAGTCGCATATTGATGCGATTTTCTTCTGCCAAAAGCCGGAATTTTTCGGCTTCTTTAACCTGTAGAAACCGCATACGGGCACCCAGGGCGGTCACGACGCCAAGCTGCAAGGCGCCGACAAGAAGGGCGCGCCGTGAGAGTTTTTGGGCCGCGTTGATGATGTCATTGGGATTGTATTTCATTTTGCGGCCCTCGACGCGCTCGGATGCAATGTTTGCGTCAGGGCAAAGCTCAACATGGCGCGGAAGAGCCATTTGCAGATCGGGTAGATCAAGATGCTCAGCGTCACTTGGACGACATATTGTTGCACATCTGGAACTGGCAGAAATGAGAACATTAAGGCGAAATAATGCACCAAAAAGCTCACCCCAATCACCCAGGAGACAATGAACCATTCATAAAGAAACAGCATTTCCTTCCGACCACGGGTCCGCATGCGCAAGAAAATGGAGGCGCAGAGCACGATCAATGTCCATAGGCCAGGCGGCCGTTGAAGAATGGCGTCTGCAAATAAAAAGGCCAGTGTGATGAGGATCGGGCTCATGACATCGGGGCGCCGCATGATCCAGGCAAAGGTGATGGCGAGCGGCACATCTGCTGGGGCAAAGGGATAGGGCAGGCTTTGCAGCGGGAGGGTTTGCAACAAAACCACCAGCGCAACTATCGCAAGATAGGTCAGTTGCAGGCGCAAGACGCGCAGAGGGGGATCTTGCGTCATGGCGCCCCCCGCGGCTCAGAGAGCGGTACCCCGACCAGATCACCGGCGGTTGGGATGGGCTCACGTGGTTGGTGGCGCACCACGCGCAGAAATTCGAGCCTTTGCATATCGGCGGCCAATCGCACGCGCAGCCGTCCCGATTGGGTTTGAGTGACCTGGCCGACAAAGAGGCCTGATGGAAACACCCCGCCATCTCCAGAGGTCACGACACGATCCCCCGGGCGGACGGTTTCGGGGGCCTCCAAGAATTCCAAGGGCGGACGGCTGGTGTTGTCGCCAACAATCATAGCGCGTTGCCCGTTGGATTCGATTGAGACCGCGATCCGGCTCGAAGTGTCTGTGAGCAAGATCACCCGTGAGGTGCGCTCCCCGACGCCCGCGATACGGCCCACCAGGCCGATGCCATCAATGGCCGCCCATCCATCCACGATCCCATCGCGTCGCCCGACATTGAGCAACACCGTTTGGCGGAAGGGGCTGCCGCTGTCTGCCAGAACCACACCGGTGATTTTTGTGAATTTTGGATCGAGCCGCACATTGTTCAAATCAAGCAGCCGTGCGTTTTCCTGTTCACGTTGGAGCGCCGCTTCTTTCCAGGCCTTCATCTGCTGCAATTCGCGCCGCAGCTCTTGGTTTTGCTGATAGATCCGCGTGTAACTGCGGGCTGAGCGCAAGATGTTGACCGCGGCGGTCACCGGGGCCGTGATGGCGGAAAAATTGGGAATAACGCGATCGGTAATTTCCATACGCAGCCGCTCGACCCGCGGGCTGTCAATGCGCCACAGCAAGAAGAGCCCAAGCAGCATAACGACCAAAGCGCCCAGCATCAGCCGACCAAGGGCCGTTGAATAGCGATCTGGCGTGTTACGATCCCGTGCCATAAGCTCCCCTAAGGGTTGAGCGGTTAACGTTTAACTGTCGTAGTCAATAACATGGGCGAGCTGTTTTTCATATTCCAAAGCCTTGCCCGTGCCAAGCGCCACGCAGTTGAGGCTTTCTTCTGCAACCGAGACAGCCAGGCCGGTCTGTTCGCGCAGCGCGAGGTCCAATTCGCCCAGCAAAGCGCCGCCGCCGGTCAACATAACGCCGCGGTCCACGATATCTGCGGCCAAATCGGGCGGGGTGGCCTCCAACGCGGTCATGACGGCCTCGCAAATCTGTTGGACCGGTTCGGCGAGGGCCTCGGCCACTTGAGCTTGGCTGATTTCGGTTTCTTTGGGCACGCCATTGAGCAGGTCACGCCCGCGAATAGCCATGGCAGCACCGCGCCCGTCATCGGGCATGCGCGCGGTTCCGATTGTGGTTTTAATGCGCTCGGCTGTCGCCTCCCCGACCAAAAGGTTATGCTGGCGGCGAAGATAGCTGATAATGGCCTCATCCATCCGGTCGCCACCGACGCGCGCCGAGCGGGCATAGACGATATCTGCCAAGGACAACACCGCCACCTCTGTTGTCCCGCCGCCGATGTCTACAACCATAGAGCCTGTGGGATCCGTGATGGGCATGCCGGCCCCAATCGCTGCGGCAATCGGCTCTGCGATCAAACCGGCCCGGCGCGCGCCCGCTGAAAGGACGGATTGACGAATGGCGCGTTTTTCCACCGGAGTGGCACCATGGGGTACGCAGACGATGATTTTTGGCTTGGAAAAGGTGGTGCGCTTGTGAACCTTGCGGATGAAATGCTTGATCATTTCTTCGGCCACGTCAAAATCAGCAATGACCCCGTCGCGCATTGGGCGAATGGCTTGAATGGAGCCGGGTGTGCGGCCCAGCATGAGTTTGGCATCCTCGCCAAAGGCCAGCGCTTTTTTCTGACCATCTTTGACTTGATAGGCCACCACGGAGGGTTCATTTAAAACGATTCCCTTGCCGCGCACGTAGACCAGGGTATTGGCTGTGCCCAAATCAATCGCCATATCTGAAGAAAAGAGACCACCAAGTCCAAACATCCGCAACGCCCCATAGGTATGAACCTAAGCCAACTCAGGCCTAGAAGTTCCCCATCTATAAGGTTTAGGCATCGCCTTTCCAAGGCCTTGTAGGGTGGTTTTCACCCTACAAGCCATCAATTTACAGAAATGGGCGGGGATCAGCCGGCATCTTTGTAAGAAACCGATTTTAAGTCCTCCCCGGGCGGAGATTTTTCGCGCCGAACGATCAAGCGGTTTAAGGCGTTGATATAGGCTTTGGCTGAGGCCACCACCGTATCGGTATCTGCCGATTGTCCGGTTGCGATCTTGCCGTCTTCCTCCATCCGGACGCTGACGGTGGCCTGGGCATCGGTTCCTTCGGTCACCGCATTCACTTGATAAAGCTGCAAACGCGCTGCATGTGGGTAGAGCTCTTTGACCGCGTTAAAAGTCGCATCCACTGGACCGTCACCTGTGGCGGTAACGCTGCGCACAACCCCATCAATGGACAACTCCAAGCTGGCCTCCTGTGGGCCTTGCGTGCCGCAGAGCACGCGTAAAGATTTCAGGTTGAGGTGATCGGATTGCTCGTCGGCTGTATCTGCCCGAACCAAGGCAAGAAGATCTTCGTCAAACACTTCCTTTTTGCGATCCGCCAGATCTTTGAAGCGCACAAAGACGTCGTTCAATTGATTGTCTGCCAAATCAATGCCCAAATCTTTGAGCTTGGAGCGCAATGCGGCGCGGCCGGAGTGTTTGCCCATGACCAGGTTGGTTTCGCTCAATCCTACATCTTCGGGACGCATAATCTCAAAGGTCTCGGCATTTTTCAGCATTCCGTCCTGGTGAATTCCGCTTTCATGAGCAAAGGCATTTTTACCGACGATGGCTTTGTTAAACTGCACCGCAAAGCCGGACACCGTGGCCACGCGGCGGCTAATGGCCATTATTTTTGTGCTGTCGATCTGTGTGCGGTAGGGCATGATGTCGTTGCGCACTTTCATAGCCATCACGACCTCTTCCAGTGCCGTGTTGCCAGCGCGCTCCCCCAAGCCATTGATTGTGCACTCAATTTGACGTGCGCCGGCATCGACGGCGGCCAAGGAATTGGCGGTGGCCATGCCAAGATCATTGTGGCAATGCGTGGCGAAAATCACCTCTGTAGCGCCGGGCACGTCTTTAATTAAACGCCCGATCAGCTCGGCACTTTCGCGCGGCGCCGTATAGCCGACCGTGTCGGGAATGTTGATGGTGCTTGCGCCGGCCTTGATGGCGATTTCAATGGTGCGGCAGAGGTAGTCATATTCTGTGCGGGTGGCATCCATTGGCGACCACTGCACATTGTCGCAAAGGTTGCGGGCATGTGTGACCGTTTCGTGAATGCGCTCGGCCATTTCATCTTGGGTCAGGTTGGGAATGGCACGGTGCAAGGGCGATGTGCCAATGAATGTATGAATGCGGGGTTGGGCCGCATGGCGCACAGCTTCGGCACAGCGATCAATATCCTTGAAATTGGCACGGGCAAGGCCGCAGATCATGGCGTTTTTGCTGCGTTTGGCAATCTCGCTGACGGCCTTGAAATCGCCTTCCGAGGCGATTGGAAATCCCGCTTCAATGATGTCCACGCCCATATCGTCAAGCATTTCGGCCAATTCAAGCTTTTCGGAATGGGTCATGGTTGCGCCGGGGCTTTGTTCACCGTCACGCAAAGTGGTGTCGAAAATATATACACGATCTTGGGTCATAGGACTGTTCTTCTGCTAGGATTTTGGAAGGGTTCGGCGCTGGGCTTAGGTGAGCGTCCCGCGCCGAAAAGCACGCTCAGCCTAGGCTAAGTGTTAGAAGGAGAAGTTGCTCAGTCAAATGTTCCATGGGTCTAGGTATACCTGTGATTTTGCAAATGGGAAGTGAAAAAATATGACAAAACCCGGTGCGCGCAAGCAATTTGTGGCAAAAACTGGCGATTGGGTGGCCATGCGGATGATGCGCCCTACCTCGGGGCTATGAAACGGATTTTGATCATCGGTGCCTCGGGCGCTATTGGAACGGCCCTGGCAGAGACCTACCGCAGCCAGGGGTGGCAGTGCGCGGGCCTGTCTCGCACGGAGCAGGGATTGGACTTAACGCAAGAGCGCAGTATCGCCCCCGCCTTAGCGACGCTCAAAGGCCCCTTTGATACGATTGTCATGGCCACCGGAGCACTAACGCTGGACGGGGTTGGGCCTGAAAAGACCATTAAGGCTGTGACGGCGCAAACTATGGCGGCACAGATGCAGGTTAACGCCATTGGGCCAGCGCTCATTCTGGGTCAGATTGGCCCTTTGCTGCCGCGTGATCGTCCAGCCAGGGTTGCGGTCCTCTCAGCGCGGGTGGGATCGATTGGTGACAACCGGCTGGGGGGCTGGATTTCCTATCGGGCGGCCAAGGCTGCCCTTAATCAAATTGTGCGCACCTCTGCGATTGAATTGGCCCGCAGTCATCCGCAGCTGTCCTGTTTTGCGCTGCATCCTGGCACCGTCGACACGCCTTTAACACGGCCCTTTTCCGCAAAATATGACGCGCGGCCTGCGCCAGAGGCGGCCGCTAGATTACATGAGGTGATTGAAGCGCGCGGGGCGCATGAGACCGGACAATTTTTCGATCAAAACGGACGTGTTGTGCCGTGGTGAAGGGCTCTGGGCGTCATTCGGAGGGGCTGGCCGCGTCCTCGGGCGCAGGTGCCGCATCCTCGGCCGGTTGCAAAACCCCGTTTTCCCAAGTGCCGCTGGCAACCCCTCCGGTGGCATAGCGCATTGTGCCCTTGCCCTGACGGCGCCCGTCTACAAAGCTGCCTGTGTAGACATCCCCATTGGCATAGGTGGCTGTCCCCTTGCCGTGGATTTCGCCGTCGAGCCATTCGCCCGTGTAGCTAAAGCCATCGGTCATTTTGATGTAGCCTTCACCCGAGCGCTGCCCTTCGACAAACCCGCCGACATATGTTGTACCGTCACGGTATCGCGCTTGCCCGGCGCCGTGGCGCTTTCCATCTTTCCAGTTGCCTTCGTAGCGGTAACTGTCGGCAAAGGTCATAATGCCATAGCCGTGATTTTGCGCATTTTTAAAACTGCCTTCATAGACGAGGCCATTGGGGTAGGTCGCTTTTCCGGCCCCTTCAATGACTCCGGCTTTCCAATTGCCCTCATAGGTCGAACCATCAGGATAGGTAATTTTGCCCACACCCTCAGGCAGATCATCCACAAAGGCGCCAAGATAGATCGACCCATCCGGGTAGCGCACCTCGCCGCGTCCTGAAATTTTGCCATTCTGCCAACTGCCAGAGTAACGATAGCCATCGGCGGCCAGAAAGGTGCCATTGCCATGGCGGCGGTCTTTGTGAAATTGACCTTCGTAAAGATCGCCATTGGCATAGACGACCTTACCACGCCCCTCGCGCTTACCATCTTGCAAGATACCAGTAAAAACATCGCCATTTGCATGGGTGAGGGTACTCTCGCCGTTGATTTTACCGTTTGTCCAATTGCCTTCATAGGTCACCCCATCGGGCATGGTCAAAATGCCAGCCCCAGAGCGCTCGCCCGCCTCAATAGAGCCTTGGTAGACCGCCCCATCCGAATAGATAATGGTGCCGTTTCCCTGTTTTTCGCCGTCAACCCAATTGCCGTCATAGCGATATCCGCTGTCAGAGGTGAGAATGCCCTGGCCGTGGTGTTTGGTGTCGCGAAACTCCCCTTCATAACGCAACCCGTTGGCATAAACCGCCACCCCTTGGCCGTCGATTTTGCCAGCCACCCAGCTGCCTTCATAAGTGCCACCATCGGCATAGTTTATGCGGCCTTCTCCGTGGGGTTTCCCATTCGAAAACGCTCCCGTGTAGACCGATCCATCAGGAAAGGTTGCCTCACCCTGACCAGAAATTTCGCCATTTTCCCAATTGCCGGTGTATGTATAGCCCGACGGTAGGCTGTAGGTGCCTTGCCCGTGTTGGCGACCGTTTTTGAAGGTGCCCTCATAATATCCACCGTCTTCATATTGTTTCGACTGGATCGTGGCGGTTTGCGCCTGGGCCAGGCTGCTCCATAGCAGGGCCGTTGTGACCAATAGGAGATGTGAGATCTTCTTATTCATTGAAGTTTTAACCTCTTAGACAATGGCTCGGCGTCGGGGTGACTCTATTTTTATCCATCGCAGACTAGTAAACCTCACCCGTGAGGGCAATGTCTTTCCACATTTCCCATTCAATTGGGCTTTTGCTTCGGCGGATGTCTGATAGATAAGGCGGGGGTTTGACAGGATTGAGCAAGCAGATGACACAGAAATTTCGGTTAACCATGGCGCAGCTCAACGCAACTGTGGGAGATCTTGCTGGCAATGCGGCGCAAGCGCTTGAGGCTTGGACAGCGGCCAAAGTCGCGGGCGCTGATATGGTTATGTTGCCAGAGATGTTTGTCACCGGATATCAGGTGCAAGATTTGGTGCTCAAACCTGCGTTCACCCGTGATGCGATGGCGCAAATTCAGACCCTGGCCCAATCCTGTGCTGAGGGGCCGGCCATGGGGATTGGTGGGCCGTTTCGCGATGAGAGCGGTCTGTATAATGCCTATTATGTTCTGGCCCGTGGGCAGATCCAAACTGTGATCAAAAAGCATATTTTGCCAAATGATGACGTGTTCGACGAAAAACGCCTCTATCAATCGGCTGATATTTCAGGGCCGTATCTTGTGGGTACCCTGCGGATTGGCACGCCGATCTGCGAAGATGCGTGGCATTCAGATGTGCCGGAGGCTTTGGCCGAGTCTGGCGCGGAAGTGCTTTTTGTCCCCAATGGCTCGCCCTATGCGCGCGGCAAAATGGATGTGCGCATGGCCCATATGGTTGCGCGGGTGGTCGAAACGGGGCTGCCATTGGTCTATGTGAATATGGTTGGTGGCCAGGATGATCAGGTTTTTGATGGCGGATCATTCGTACTCAATCCCGGTGGTGCTTTGGCCCTGTCTTTGCCAATGTTTGAAAATTGCCTTGCGCATGTGGATTTTGAGCTGACCGATCAAGGCTGGCAGGCCGCGGCAGGCACCTTGGCCCATTGGCCGGATGCTTTTGAGCAAGACTACCGTGCAATGGTGTTGTCCCTGCGCGATTATATGCGCAAAACAGGGTTTTCATCAGCGCTCTTGGGTCTCTCGGGTGGAATTGACTCGGCCATTGTTGCCACGATTGCCGCCGATGCGCTGGGGCCGCAAAATGTGCATTGCGTCATGTTGCCCTCGGAGTTTACCAGCCAAGCATCGCTTCAGGATGCCGCCTCTGTGGCGCAAGCGCTGGGCGCGCCTTTGCAAACCCTGCCCATTACCGGCCCACAAGCGGCGATCACCGACAGTTTGGCGCCGATTTTTGCCGGCCGGCCTGCGGATTTAACGGAGGAGAATATCCAATCTCGTCTGCGCGGCCTGTTGCTCATGTCCCTGTCCAATAAATTCGGCCATATGCTGCTGACCACAGGCAATAAATCGGAAGTCGCGGTCGGCTATGCGACGATCTACGGCGATATGGCAGGCGGATATAATCCGATTAAGGATTTGTACAAGACGCGGGTGTTTGACATCTGCCGCTGGCGCAATGCGCATCATCGTGATTGGATGATGGGACCGGAGGGCGTGGTTATTGATCCGCGCATCATCGATAAAGCCCCCAGCGCCGAGCTGCGCGCGGATCAAAAGGACGAAGACAGCCTGCCGCCCTATCCGGTGCTCGATGGCATCTTGCAGATGTTGGTGGACGATGAGGCCTCTGTCGCCGATTGCATAGCGGCCGGTTTTGAGCGTGAAACAGTCAAGAAAATTGAGCATTTGATCTATATTAGCGAGTATAAGCGCTTCCAATCTGCGCCAGGAACGCGCCTATCGCCGCGGGCATTTTGGTTGGATCGGCGCTATCCCATAGCCAACCGCTGGCGCGATCACAGCACATAGTGGCGCGCGGCCATATCTGGACATCTCCCGCGCCCTATGTGTAAAGACTGCGCAACAGGAGAACCCTATGACAACCACACGTTTTGCCCCTTCGCCTACGGGCTATCTTCACATCGGCAACCTGCGCACGGCGCTGTTTAACTATCTTATCGCGCGTCAGGCGGGCGGAGAGTTTATTCTGCGGATCGATGACACGGATCCAGAGCGCTCCAAGGCCGAATATGTCGAGGCGATAAAGCGCGATTTGGACTGGCTGGGCCTGCATTGGGATCGCATCGAGCATCAATCCGCCCGGTTTGACCGCTATGCAGAAGTGGCCGATCAACTGCGTGACCAAGGACTTTTTTACGAATGTTTTGAAACGCCTGTTGAATTGGATCTCAAGCGTAAAAAGCAACTGAATATGGGCAAGCCCCCGGTGTATGACCGCTCGGCACTGGCGCTTTCGGAGGCGGAGCGCACGGCGCTGCGTGCGGAACGCAAGGGCCATTGGCGTTTTAAACTCGATCAATCGCGGATTGAATGGCATGACGGAATTCTCGGCGATCTGTCGATCGATGCCGCCTCGGTGAGCGATCCGGTGCTGATCCGCGGTGATGGGCAGGTGCTCTATACTTTGGCCTCCATCTGCGATGACACGGATATGGGCGTGACCCATGTGGTGCGTGGGTCAGACCATGTGACCAATACCGCGACACAGATCCAGATGATCCGCGCCATTGGCGGCTCAGTGCCCAATTTTGCCCACCATTCTTTGTTGACTGGGCCCAAAGGGGAAGGCCTGTCTAAGCGTTTGGGGTCGTTGGCGCTGCGGGACATGCGGGCGGCAGGCGTGCAACCTATGGCGCTGCTGAGCCATTTGGCGCGTCTGGGATCGTCTGATCCGGTTGAGCTGCGTGGCTCTATGGAGGAAATCGTCGCGGGTTTCGAGCTGACGAAATTTGGCTCTGCTCCGACGAAATTTGACGAGGCGGATCTGGGGCCGCTGACGGCGAAATATTTGCAAGGGCTTGAGCTCGAGGGTGTTGCCGCGGATGTCGCGGCCATTGGCGTGCCGGCAGAGATGGCCCAGGCTTTCTGGCAGGTCACGCGCGGCAATATATCCACCCTCCATGATCTCGCCGGCTGGTGGGATTTAATCCAAAATGGCGCCACCGCGGTGATTGATGCAGAAGATCAGGAGTTTGTAGCGCAGGCCCTATTGATGCTGCCGGCCGGCCCGTTTGACTCCGACACTTGGGGCGCTTGGACCTCTGCGGTCAAAGAGGCCACCGGGCGCAAGGGCAAAGCTCTATTTATGCCGCTGCGCAAAGCCTTGACGGGCCTGTCGCATGGCCCCGATATGGGCGCGCTTTTGCCGCTTTTGCAGAAAATTCCGCGGGACTAGAGTCCAAAAGAGGGGCAGGATTGCCCCTGCTTAGGCTGCCCTTTGCATGAGGGGCGCCATGAAAAAGGCCAATCTAAGGGATGCGGATTAAATCCTCAGCTTAGATTGGCCCTAAATCATATTATTGTGCTTGCAAGTCAGTCGCAGCTTCACGGCCGTTGCGGCCGGTTTCAACTTCAAAGCTTACTTTTTGGTTGTCATTCAGACCGTCCAAACCCGCGCGTTGTACAGCTGTAATGTGCACAAACACATCTTCGCCGCCATTGTCCGGTGCAATAAAGCCATAGCCTTTGTCTGCGTTAAACCATTTTACGGTGCCAGTAGCCATCCCGTTTACTCCATTTTACAGTACTGCCCACGGTATTGCGGCAGGTCGGCGTCAGTCAATTCATGTCGAGGACTGTGGCCTTGTAAGCAAAACAGTTGGTCGAGATGCGGTAACGGTCGCAGAGGCCATATGGCCGTTTCGGAATTTTTTTGCAAGCCAGAAGACGTGCCAGCGGTAAAAACTCCATTAAGTCCGTGGGAAGGCCTCAACGGAGCATGGGGGCGCTGGCAAAATCTGCGGGCTTACCGTGCGAATTTCTTATGCTTGATCCGCGTGGGTTGCAGGGCATCGGCACCGAGGCGGCGTTTCTTGTCCTCCTCATAGTCTTCGAAATTGCCCTCAAACCATTCCACATGCGCATCGCCCTCAAAGGCCAGGATATGGGTGCAGATCCGGTCAAGGAAAAAGCGGTCGTGGGAGATGACCACAGCGCAGCCGGCAAAATCAACCAAAGCATCTTCGAGGGCCCGTAGGGTCTCCACGTCCAAATCGTTGGTCGGCTCATCGAGCAGCAAGACATTGCCCCCCGCGCGCAGCAATCGCGCCATATGCACCCGGTTGCGTTCCCCGCCCGAGAGCAGGCTGACTTTTTTCTGCTGGGTCGCGCCTTTGAAGTTAAAAGCTGAGCAATAGGCCCGCCCGTTGACTTCCACATCCCCCAGTTGCACCACGTCTAGACCATCCGCAATCGCCTCCCAAACATTGGCATTGGGATCCAAATCATCGCGAGATTGATCGACATAGGACAATTGCACCGTATCGCCATAGTCAACGGTGCCTTCATCGGGCTGTTCTTGCCCGGTGAGCATTTTGAACAGGGTGGTCTTGCCCGCCCCATTGGGTCCGATCACCCCGACAATGCCGCCGGGGGGCAGTGAGAAGGAGAGATCTTCGACCAACAACTTGTCGCCCATGGCTTTTTTGAGCCCAGAGACTTCAATGACCTTGGACCCCAATCTTGGCCCATTTGGGATGATGATTTGCGCATGTCCCAGTTTTTCACGCTCGGATTGATTGGCCATATCATTATAGGCGGCAATCCGGGCTTTGGATTTGGCCTGCCGGGCCTTTTGGCCCTGCCGCATCCATTCCAATTCGCGCTCCAGCGTTTTTTGTTTGGATTTATCCTCACGGGATTCTTGCGCCAAACGCTTTGCCTTTTGCTCAAGCCAAGCGGAATAATTGCCTTCATAGGGCACGCCTTGCCCCCGATCAATTTCGAGGATCCAGCCGGTAATATCATCGAGAAAATAGCGGTCGTGAGTCACAACGAGGATTGTCCCGGTATAGTCAATCAAGTGTTTTTGCAGCCAAGCAATGGTTTCAGCGTCCAAGTGGTTGGTCGGCTCATCAAGCAGCAACATATCCGGTTGCTCGAGCAACAGCCGGCACAGGGCCACGCGGCGCGCTTCACCGCCTGAAAGATTTTCAGGCATCGCATCGTCGGGTGGGCAGCGCAGAGCCTCCATGCTCACATCAATTTGAGCATCCAAATCCCAAAGGTTATTGGCGTCAATTTCATCTTGCAGCTGCGCCATTTCATCGGCGGTTTCATCGGAGTAATTCATCGCCAGATCATTGTAACGATCCAGGATGTCTTTTTTGGCCTTCACACCCAGCATAACATTCTCGCGGACGGTCAGGCCTTCTTCCAGTTTCGGCTCCTGAGGCAGGTAGCCAACTTTCGCGCCCTCTGCCGCCCAGGCTTCGCCGGAAAAATCTGTATCCAAGCCGGCCATAATCTTGAGCAGGGTTGATTTCCCGGCGCCATTCACCCCAACCACACCGATTTTCACGCCAGGAAGGAAGGACAGGCGGATGTTTTCGAAACATTTTTTGCCACCGGGATAAGTTTTTGAAACGCCATCCATGTGGTATACGTATTGATATGCGGCCATGAGTGCCCCCGGGTGTTAGACTGAAAAATTCAAACCTCTGTTACAGTGGCGCGCGGGCGGGCGCAAATGTGAAATTGCGAAAACTGGCACGGCCATGGCTTGCGCAGGGGTCTATCTGCGCTAAAGGTGAGGAATGATGCGGTTTAACTTGCCAAAATCTAACGCTGGGCGGCGTGTCGGCCTTTTGGGCGGGTCGTTTGATCCGGCCCATGAAGGGCATGTGCGGATTTCTGAGCAGGCGCTGAAGCGCTTTGACCTTGATCAAGTTTGGTGGCTGGTCAGCCCGGCCAATCCATTGAAACCGCAGGGACCTGCGCCGCTTGATAAGCGGGTGGCCCATGCGAAACGCCTTATTGACCATCCGCGTATTGTCATCACCGATGTGGAAACCCAGCTGGACACAAGGTTCACCTGTGACAGCTTGCGTGCGCTGCGGGAGATCTATTCCACCACGCGGTTCACCTGGCTTATGGGGGCAGATAATCTGGCGCAGATCCATCAGTGGCGTGATTGGCAGGATATATTCCAGCTTATGCCCGTTGGCGTTTTGGCTCGACCGGGGCAGGGGCTGGCGGCGCAATGCGCACCTGCGGCGCGGCGCTTTGCCTCCGCCAGGCTTGCCGCGCGCGATTCTAGGCTTTTGAGCCATTGCACGGCGCCCGCCTGGTGTTTCGTGGATATGCCGCAGAATCCGGCGAGCTCTTCGGCTATTCGCAACCGTGGGGGCTGGGGTTAGCGGCGCAAGAATGCGGAGCCAAAGCCTGAGATCATCAGCAAGGCCAAACCGGCAAGCCCCCAGATGTCGGGCAGCGTACCAAAAACACCCCATCCCAATAATAATGCGCCCACCAGTTGAAAATAGACAAAGGGTGCCATGCGGGTGGCAGGTGCGCGCCCATAGGCGAGGATCAAAAACATATTGCCGAGCATGGAGGCACCGCCAGAGACGGCGAGCATGGATGGGCTGGCGAAGAGCTGCTCCGGCCAATATATCAGCGCCATAGGCGTGCAGAGGACGGCGGCGATGAGCAATTGCGAGAACAAAAGAGCTTTGGGCTCTTCTTGGCCCGCGGCCAGACGCGACAGGGTCAAAAATACGCCATAGCTGCACCCGGCGAAAAGGGCACAGGCCAGTCCAATGGAAAAGCCAAAGCCGGGTCTGGCAATGAGCAATATTCCAGTGAAGCCTATGACCAACAAGGCGCTGCGCTCTAGGGTGATGGTTTCTTTGAGAAAGATTGCCGCCAGAATGTAGCTGATGATAGGCCCAATGAAAAACACCGCGAAAACATCCGCCAAGTCTTCCAATGCAACGGCAAAGGTGATGACGCTGATGCCAACTGCCAGGAGCAGCCCGCGCCCCCAAGCCACCGGGTTGCGAAACACCTTGAAACAGCGGCGCGGTATGAAAGGCAGCACCAAGAGTGATCCAACGGCGAACCGGGCCCATGTAATGAAAAACGGATGATAGCCATGGGTATTCGACAGCAGTTTGCTGGCGGCATCGCCGGTTGGGATGAGCATCATCCCGATCAACATAAAGAGTATCGCGCGCCACATTCAGCCGGGTTAGCAGCCACCGGGCTTAGGCACCAGCCCCATTGAAGCAAGACCTCTGCATAACGCCATTTCAACACGAAAGGGGGACCGGCAGGCGCAGCCCGGTGTTGCCACCGGGCAAAGTCATTTGGCTTGGCGGTTGGGTTGTGCAGAGGTCTTTTTAAAATGGTCTTGCCAAAGACCCATGTGCCCCGCTAGCCATTGGGGATGAAAAAAACTCTCACACGCAGAGCAGCGCTCAGCACGGCCCTTGCGGCGCTTGGCTCTTCAGCCTTTGCTGTGGCGCCCTTGCGCTCTTTGCGCCCCATCGCAAGGCCGGATGCGTCGCCCATGCTCTTGGGTGGCGCGGCGGCCGTTATTCGCTCGTTTTCGCTCACAGGTCAGGTCAGCTGCGCGCTTATGGATCCGGAAACGGGGGTGCTTCTCGACGCCTATTCACCGGAGGTTGAATTGCCTCCGGCCAGTGTGACCAAAGCACTGACCGCCGTCTATGGTTTGCAAAAACTTGGGCGTGATTTTCAATTCGTCACGCGTTTAAGTCTGCAAGGACGGGTGAGACATGGGGCGTTTGTCGGGGATGTCATTTTGACTGGATCTGCGGATCCAACTTTACACACAGATGATTTGGTCAAGTTTGCCAAGGCCCTGCAGAAAACAGGAATTCAGCGGGTTAAAGGCCGGCTTTTGATTGTGGACAATGGTTTTCCCTACCTGCGTGAAATCGACAGCAGCCAATTGCCGCAAGCCAATTACAACCCGGCGATTGCCGGGGTGAATCTCAACCTCAACCGGGTGCAATTTGAATGGGCCCGCCAGGCCAGCGGCGGCTATGATCTGTCCATGAGCGCGCCGGGGCGAATTTATCGGCCGCAGATCCCCTCGATTGGGATGCGTGTTGAGGAGCGGGACGCGCCGAGCTATGCCTATCAATACGCAACCGAACGCGAGGAATGGTCCGTGCAGCGCTCTGCCTTGGGCAAGGATGGGGGGCGGTGGTTGCCCGCGCGCAATCCAAGACGCTATGCCGGGGAGGCTTTTCGGGTGATATGCGCAGAGATGGGCATTGAACTGCCACCTCCCACTATCGTCGAGGGGCAGCACCCGGATGCGGTGATGGCGGTGGATATCGCGCAAAAGAACTCGCGCCCCTATCATGAAATCGCCAAATCGATGTTGAAATTGTCGACGAATTTGACGGCTGAGGTGATCGGCCTCACAGCCTCCGGCGCGCCAAACCTGCGCCAATCGGCAGCGGCTCTGAGCCAATTTGCGCAGGCCCATGGGATGCGTGGTGCGGTTGTTGACCACTCGGGTCTGTCGGATCAATCGCGGCTCACCGCCGGCGGGCTGGCCATGTTCATGGCCTGGCACCATCGCAACGGGCTGGCCGATTTGCTCAAGCCCAAGATCTTACGCGATAAAGGAAAGCCTATGGCGGGTGTGGATCTGCGGGTTAAAACAGGCACGTTGAATTTTGTCAGCACGCTGTCGGGATATCTCACATATGAAGGCAAAAGCCTTGGATTTGCTATTTTGACCGCTGATATGGCGCGGCGTGAAAAAGTGAAAGGCAATGAAAATCCACGCGGGGCCAAGGGATGGGAGGCGCGATCGCGTAGCTTGCAATATGCGCTTTTGCGCGATTGGCTGGGGCATTTACGTTAGGGTGCGAAACCTCGCGCGTGCACCCGCTTCAATGGCCGCGCCATGCAGGCGGTCAACCTCTAGCTCATGGCGTATCTCCTGCAGCATGCGCAGCTCGATTTGCCCGAGTTTTCCATCCGCCGCGGCCACATCGCAGGCCATAGCATAGGCGGTTTCGTTCAAACCATCGGGCAGACCGTCCCGGATCAAGCCAAACAGTGCATCAAGCCCGTCTTCTTCGGACAAAAGATCCAAGACCATGGCGGCCACAGATTTGATGCGGTCCACATCATACTCTCCAAAGATCGGCAGGTGGTTTACGATCGCTTGAATGCTCATCAGCTCTGCTGTGCGAATGTTTTCGTCACTTGCAGACACGGCAATCATGACCGCAACCAGACAATCTTGAGATGAGAGGGAAGGGGGATGGGTATTCACGAAGAGACGTCCTTTACAGCTGTGATGACAACTTATTGACCCGAGGCGCGTGCGGCAATAGGGAAGCGTCAGGAAACTGGAGTTAAACATGTCCAAAATGCGTGACGCTGCTACTCAATCGAAAGCCTGGCCCTTTGAAGAGGCGCGGCGGATTTTGAAACGCTTTGAAAAGAAGCTGCCGGAAAAAGGCTATGTCTTGTTTGAGACCGGCTATGGTCCCAGCGGGCTGCCGCATATTGGCACCTTTGGCGAAGTGGCGCGCACCACAATGATCATGCGCGCCTTTCAAGAATTGAGCGACATCCCAACCCGGCTTGTTTGTTTTTCTGATGATCTCGACGGCATGCGCAAAGTGCCGGGCAATGTGCCAAATCCGGAGAGGCTGACCGCGCATTTGCAGCGGCCCTTGACCTCTGTTCCAGATCCGTTTGAGGAATATGAGAGCTTCGGTCATCACAACAACGCCATGTTGCGCCGGTTTTTGGACACATTTGGCTTTGAATATGACTTCATCAGCGCCACAGAGTTTTATCAATCTGGTCAATTTGATCAGATTTTGCTGCGCGCTGTGGAAAAATATGATGACATCATGAAGGTGATGCTGGCCTCGCTTCGTGAGGAGCGGCAGAAGACCTACTCGATCTTCCTGCCCATTCACCCTGAGACCGGTCGGGTGCTTTATGTGCCGATGAAATCTGTGGATGCGAAAAATGGCACCATCACCTTTGACACAGAAGAGGGTGAAGAGATGACCCTTCCGGTGACCGGCGGTAATGTGAAGCTGCAGTGGAAACCCGATTTTGGTGCCCGCTGGGCGGCCCTTGGGGTAGATTTTGAGATGTATGGCAAGGATCACTCCACCAATACCCCGATTTATGACAAAATTTGCCGTATTCTGGGGCAACCGGCACCGGAACATTTCAGCTATGAATTGTTCCTCGACGAGAATGGGCAGAAAATTTCCAAGACCTCCGGCAATGGCGTGTCGATTGATGAGTGGTTGACCTATGCCAGCACGGAAAGCCTGTCTTACTTCATGTATCTAAAACCCAAAACTGCCAAGCGGATGCATTTTGATGTCATCCCCAAGGCGGTAGATGAGTATCACCAGCAATTGCGCGCCTATGAGGGGCAAGACGACAAAGCACGTCTGAACAATCCGGTGTGGCATATTCATGGCGGCGATGTACCGGTCAGCAAAATGGTCGTGCCTTTCTCAATGCTGCTCAATCTGGCGTCTGTGTCTGGGGCGGAGGATAAAGATCAACTTTGGGGATTCATCAAACGTTATGCCCCCGAGGCTTCCGCCGAAACCCATGCGGACTTAGACGCGGCGGCGGGGTTTGCGGTCCGGTATTACAATGATTTTGTCAAACCTGCCAAAGTCTACCGCGCGCCCACGGATCTCGAACGCGAGGCTTTGATTGCGCTGCGCGACGGGCTGAAGGCTTGGGATCAAGGTTTGGATGGGGATGCGCTGCAATCTTTGGTTTTCGCCTGTGGCCGCGAGCGGTTTGACCCGATGCGCGATTGGTTCAAAGCACTCTATGAGGTGCTTTTGGGCGCATCACAGGGGCCGCGGTTTGGCGGATTTATTGCGCTTTTGGGCATCGAAGAGAGCATAGCCCTGATCGACAAAGGCCTTGCCGGCGAGTTTACCTAAGCCCCGACGAATTTGACCCCCTCCTGTTGCGTCCTATTTTATGGCAGTCAACAGGAGGGTGTTATGAGAAAGTTCATTCTAGCGATTGCTTTTTGGGTTGCGACGGCACTGCCGGCCTGGGCCGAGAGCCAAGAGATTGAAACAACAATTCGTGCGCAAATTACCGCTTTTCAGGCGGATGATTTCGAACGTGCCTTTACCTACGCCAGCCCGACGATTCAGCAGATATTTCGCGCGCCAGAGGTGTTTGGGCGCATGGTCAGGCAAGGCTATCCTATGGTGTACCGCCCGTCTGAGATTGCATTTTTGGAACTCGCCACGGTTGAGGGATATTACTGGCAGAAAGTGCAAATTCGCGACGGCCAGGGTCGATATCACATCATGGCCTATCAGATGATCCAATTGGACGGGGTATGGCGCATTAATGGTGTCCAGCTTTTGCCCTCGCAAGAGACCGGCGTGTGAGCACCGTACGCTACAGCTAGGCCTTCTTAACATCGAGCTTTTACCCCTGTTTCGCAGAGCAGCACCTACCTCAGGGGCTGCGGTTGCGGATCAATCACACAAACGCATGGAGCGGCGTTTGGAAAGGGGCTTTTATGAACAAAACAATCACCGATGGGATCGTCTTTACACCACCCAAATTTGCTTTTGGATTGCATCATTGGTCGAGCCAGGACGGCACGCCCGGGCAAGATGACTATGACAATGAGCCCAACGCCGCCTTCGTGCCGGCGGATCAAGATTTTTCCGGCTGCTTGGAGCTGACCAAGACGCAAGCCGTGCAAAAGCTGCGCGCCTTCTATCAAACACCGCTCTCTCCGGGCTGCTATCTGCGCATTCGCACGCGTGTGAAATTGGTATCGGGCGCATTTCCCACGGTGAGCATCGCCGGTTGGCCTGGGGCTGCGGGCAATGTGCATTTGACCGGGGTCAATGAAGCGGGGCCGGTCACCAGCCTCAACACCTATGGTGAGGTGGTCGAGCTCTCGGCCATTGTTGGGTCCGGCAATCGCACGGGCGTCGATCTGCATTGGGGGAAAGATGCGATTTATGGGCATTTTGGCCTCGACCTCACCGGCCCAAGCGGCGGTGTTGTGCGGATTGAGGATATTATTATCGAAGATATCAGCGGCGCTTTTGTCGATCAGCTGATTGGCGCGGTCGATGTGCGCGACTATGGGGCTATTGGCGATGGATTCGCAGATGATCATGACGCGTTTGAAGCGGCAGATAAGGCCGCCGCGGGTCGTGAAGTTCTGGTGCCACGGGGGAACTTCCGCATCAATGGGTCTATCACATTCCAAAACCGCGTGCGCTTTGTGGGCAATATCACCATGCCGGACTCGGCCCGTCTGACCCTACTCAAAGACTTTAATCTGCCCAGCTATATTGACGCTTTTGGCGATGAGGTCGTGGCGTTCAAAAAAGTCTATCAATCCTTGTTGAATTTCAACGATCATTACATCCTTGATATGGGCGGGCGCCGGATTGAGTTGGATGGGCCTCTCGATATGCAAGCGGCGGTCGACAATAAAACTGTGTTCAATAGCCGTCGAGTGGTTCAAAATGGTCAGATCCAAGCCAACGCCAATGCCGCTTGGACCCCAGATCAAGTGGTGGCTCAGGCGACCTATTCAACCTCTGATCCGAAATCGCTGACCTCTGTGGCCAATATCGCCAATATTGCCGTTGGATCTTTGGTTGAAGGCACAGGCGTTGGACGGGAAATCTATGTCAAAGAGGTCAATGTCGGGAGTCAGTCCTTAACCTTATCCCAACCGCTTTATGGCGCAGCGGGCACACATCAATTTACCTTCACACGTTTTAAATATCTGCTCGATTTTTCTGGATTTCAAAAGGTCAGCGGGGCTCATTTTGATGGGATTGATTTTCAATGTACCGGCAATGCCTCGGCGGTGTTGCTTCCGCCCGATGGCGAGACCTTCCACTTCCGGGATTGCTTGATCGTGAAGCCCAAAGATCGCGGCATCACCTCCCCGGGGACGGCCTGCCAGGGGATGATGTTTGATCGCTGTCAATTCATCTCAAACGAAAGCCCGCTAAAGGTGCAAGACCGGGTATCCATTGCCTTTAACGCCAATAAAAACGACGTTAAAATCCGCGATTGCCGGGCAATGCATTTCAAGCATTTCCGCATTATGGGCGGATCGGGGTCAGTGATTACCGGCAATCACTGGTTTCATGGCGACAACGAAACCAATGGGGTGCGCAAGGGTGGGATCGTTTTTACCACAACAAATCTCAAAACTCTAATCACGGGCAACTATGTCGACAATAACTTCATTGAATGGACCAATGAATATGAGGCGGATCCATCCTTCGCCAACCAATATTCATTCGGGGGACTGACCATCACCGGCAATATTTTCACTGCCAATGATGTGGCCTCTTGGTTTAGCTTTTTGGTGATTAAACCTTATGGACCCGGCCATTTCGTGCATGGGCTGACGATGACCGGCAATGTCTTTCGTTCAATCAACGGGCCAATTGACCGGGTCGAGTCCGTGGACAGCACCTTCGCCACGCTCAACCACAGCAAGGCGCGCAATGTCGTGGTGCAAGGCAATACGTTCAATGCCATCAGTGAGCCAATCTACAATCCGTGCATTTTGGAGCATAGCCAAGCCTCAGATACTCAAACCTGGACGGTTGATTTTGCGCCATCTCTACCGTTCAATGGCCGCGCGCGGACAGTTGAGGCGGTGGTTCCGGTTGGAGTCATTCAATCAGGCAGTGCGAATATCTATGAATTGTCGCATTCTCAGGCCGAGCAAGGGGGCAGCGGCAGCCAGGTGAAATTGAACTGGTCGCGGGCCTGTCGCGGGAGCGTCAACCTCACCGCGCGCATGGACAAACCCACTTAAATCCGACGCTTTTCGCAAGTCAGGGGGCATTAGGGCGCAGACCCTATTGCCCCTTTTTTTGCGCGGGGTCATGTCTATTTGCGCCGCCGGGCGCCGCCCCTTTGACCTGCGCGCCCACCTTTTGACCGGCCGGAGGCGTTATGGGCGTCTTCAACTGCTTTTTCGACCGCATATTGCCGGGCCAGGGGATCATCTGAGATCGTCAGCTCAACTGTCTCGAGGCGTTTGACCTCGTCGCGCAGCCGGGCGGCTTCTTCAAACTCCAAATTTTCTGCCGCCTTGCGCATATCGAGCCGCAGACCTTCGAGCACGGTTTGGATATTGCCGCCTTGCAAGGCCGGATCAATCTTCGCCGTGACCCGCGCCATATCGGTATCGCCCTTGTAAAGACCGGCCAGCACATCCTCGACATTCTTTTTAACCGTCAGAGGGGTAATTCCATGGGCGACATTATAGGCATGTTGCTTTTCGCGCCGACGGTTGGTTTCGCCAATCGCGCGTTCCATTGAACCGGTCATGCGATCTGCATACATGATGACCCGCCCATCGGCGTTGCGCGCGGCCCGGCCAATGGTCTGCACCAAAGAGGTTTCGGACCGTAAAAAGCCCTCCTTATCTGCGTCAAGGATCGCAACCAAACCGCACTCAGGGATATCGAGCCCCTCGCGCAGAAGGTTGATGCCCAGCAGCACATCAAAGGCGCCCAACCGCAAATCGCGCAGAATCTCAATACGCTCAATCGTATCGATATCGCTGTGCATGTAACGCACCCGAATGCCCTGCTCATGCAAATATTCCGTGAGATCTTCGGCCATGCGTTTGGTCAATGTTGTGGCCAGAACCCTTTGCCCCATGGCGGTGACTTTGCGAATTTCATCCAGAAGATCATCAACCTGCGTTTCCACGGGGCGAATTTCCACCGGCGGATCCAGCAGGCCCGTGGGGCGGATCACCTGCTCTGTGAACACGCCGCCGGCTTGGTCCAGTTCCCATTTGGATGGGGTGGCGGAGACAAAAACAGACTGCGGCCGCATCGCATCCCATTCTTCGAATTTGAGTGGTCGGTTGTCCATACAAGACGGCAATCGGAACCCGTGTTCGGCCAGGGTGAATTTACGGCGGTAGTCGCCCTTATACATCGCGCCAATCTGCGGCACGCTGACATGGCTTTCATCGGCGAAGACAATCGCATTGTCTGGTATGAATTCAAACAGTGTGGGGGGTGGTTCACCCGGCGCGCGGCCGGTGAGATAGCGCGAATAATTTTCAATCCCGCTGCATACGCCTGTCGCTTCAAGCATTTCCAGATCGAAATTTGTGCGCTGTTCCAGCCGTTGCGCTTCGAGCAATTTGCCCTCACTCACCAATTGATCAAGCCGCATACGCAGCTCTTTTTTGATCCCGATCACAGCCTGCTGCATGGTCGGGCGCGGGGTCACATAGTGGCTGTTGGCATAGATCCGCACCCGTTCAAACGTATCAGTGCGCGCCCCTGTCAGCGGGTCAAACTCAACAATGGTCTCCAGCTCTTCGCCAAAAAAGCTCAAACGCCAAGCCCGGTCGTCCAAATGCGCCGGCCAAACCTCCAAACTGTCTCCACGCACCCGAAAAGTGCCGCGTTGGAAGGCTTGGTCGTTGCGGCGATATTGTTGGGCTATGAGATCGGCAATGACTTGGCGCTGGTCATAGCAATTGCCACTGTGCAAATCTTGGGTCATCGCCCCATAGGTTTCAACCGATCCTATGCCATAGATACAGGAGACAGACGCCACGATAATGACGTCATCACGCTCCAACAAAGCGCGGGTCGCCGAGTGACGCATCCGGTCAATCTGCTCGTTGATCTGGCTTTCCTTCTCAATATAGGTGTCCGAGCGGGCCACATAGGCCTCTGGTTGGTAATAGTCGTAATAGCTGACGAAATATTCCACGGCATTATCGGGGAAAAACCCTTTGAATTCGCCATAAAGCTGGGCCGCGAGGGTTTTGTTTGGCGCAAGAATAATCGCCGGGCGCTGGGTGTCTTGTATGATCCGCGCCATGGTGAAGGTCTTGCCCGTGCCCGTGGCCCCGAGCAAAACTTGATTGGCCTCTCCCGCGGTGATCCCCTCCACCAGCTCTTTGATGGCGGTGGGTTGGTCGCCTGCGGCGGTGAACTCGGTTTCAAGTCGAAAGGCCTTGCCCCCTTCCATCTTTTCCCGGTCGCGCACATTCGGAGCGGGGTTTTGCAAGACGGGCATTTGTTCGGGCGAATTATTGTGCATATTTGATTCCTTGTGCCTCCTAGATTTGGCCTTCTGGGGGGCAGAAACAAGGGGGCGGGGCGGCAAAGTCCGATTCAATCCCTCGCTGTGATCATTTTTCCCCGCTGGGGATGAAAATTGCTTCCGTCGCGCGCCGCGAACGTGTCATGACTGGTCAAGAAGGCGCCAGCGCAGGGAAGGGCAGGATATGACGGCAGCTGCAAAAGTTGTGATCGTGGGATCTGGAATCATCGGCGCCAGCACGGCTTTGGCCTGCCAAGATCTCGGTGCTGAGGTCATTGTTGTGGACCAGGGGCCTTTGGGCGGCGTGGCCAGTGCCAATTCTTTTGGCTGGATCAATGCCAGTTTTGCCGAAACCCAAGCCTATTTCGATCTGCGCAACGCGGCCTTAGAGAGCTTCCGAACCCTGGGGCAGAGGTTAGAATTACAGGCCCATGTCAGCTGGCCAGGCACGCTGTGGTGGGAAGATGCGGGGCAAGATTTTGAGGCGCAATTTGCCAGTCTGACCGCGCGGGGCTATGGGGCCCGGCGACTTGATCACGATGAGATCGCGGCGCTTGAGCCCAATCTGCGCGCGTGTCCAGCCCATGCGCTGTTCACGCCCATGGAAGGGGCCGCACAGGCTCAATCTGTGGCGCAGTCCCTTCTGGCGCATGTGGCGCGGCGGGGTGGGCAGCTTTGCCCCGAACGGGAAGTGACGGCGGTGCGATCCAGTCCCGGTGCCGGCCATATTGTTCAAACCAATGCCGGCGATTTGCCCTGTGATTTTGTGATTTTGGCCACGGGCGCTGCGGCCTGCCGCGGTCTGGCGGGTGTCGAATGGGCTTTGCCCATGGCCAATAAACGCGGCATGATTTTGCAAACCCGGCCGGTGCAGACGCGCATTCATCATATTCTTATGACGCCTGATGTGCATTTTAGACAAAATCTCGATGGCAGTCTTGTGGCAGGGGAAATATTCAGCGGCGATTTGGATCCATCAGAGGATGCGTCCGCACTTGCGGACACTGTGATCGCGCGAATTTGCCAAAAATTGCGTGGGCAGCCGGATGTTCAGCTGGCAGAAGTGAAGTTGGGGGAGCGCCCCGTGCCCTTGGATGGCCTGCCTGTTGTGGGCGCGGTCCCCGGCGCCCCGGGGGTTTTTCTAGCTGTTATGCACAGCGGCGTGACCCTTGGCCCTTTGATAGGTCAGTTGCTGGCGCAGGAAATTTTGCAAGGCAGCCCGAGCCCCTTGCTGTCGAGTTTTCGCGCCTCGAGATTTGCCCAAGCTTGAGCACTACCCCAGCGCGTAGAGCCAGAGGCTTGCGGTGAAAATTGTGAGACCGGTGCTGATCAAGACGGCGGAAGCTGCGACCCGCTGCGCGCGCCCGTACATTTGCGCGAAAATATAGGCATTGACCCCCGGCGCCATGGCCGCTGTCAGCACCGCACTGCGAAAATCACTGGTGGAGAGATCGACATAGCTTCCCGTGATCCAAACCAAGGCAGGATGAACCACAAGCGAAATCGCGCAGATATATAAGATCACTCGGATATCGCCCTCTGGCCGGTAGCGCACCAAAACACCGCCCAAGCCAAACAGGGCCGCCGGCAGAGCCCCTCGGGCCAAAAGATCAACGCCATCGGTGACGATTTCGGGTAAAGTAAAGCCTGATAAGTTGATCGCAAACCCAAGGCTTAAGGCAATCACCAGCGCATTTTTAAATACTGATTTTATTATCTTACGCAGAAGCGCCATGCCGCTCAGGCCGCGTCCACGCACCAGCTCCATCACCGTTATGCCGAGCGCATAGCCGATCGGTGCATGGACCGCGATGATGGCAAAATTGGCCGTCAGGGCGTCCGTCCCATAGGCACGCTCTGTGATGGGCAGACCCAAGAGCACTGTGTTTGAGAACAGACAGCAAAAGCCAATGGCGACACTGTCTTCCCAACTGCGTTTAAACAAGATGCGCGCGCCAAACAGGCCCAAGCCAAATCCGGCTATCGCACCAATGTAAAAACTGCCGAGAAGCCCCGGCTGGAAGGTTTGCCCCAGGTCCAAAGTTGAAATGGCGCGAAACAGCAGGCAAGGGATGGCAAAATTTTGGGTAAAGGCCATCAGAGCCCCAACCCCTTCGTCGGAGAACCACTTGCGCCAGACGGCCAGATATCCAAAGCCAACAACGAAAAACACCGGCAGGATCACTTGGAGCAGGATGCTCATATCAGAGGACTTCTGTCATCATATCGAAGGCCGGCACCACGCCATTGGGCAATTCGGTTTGCAATGTGGCGTAGTCCAAATCCACATGCATGTTGGTTAATATGGCGCGTTTTGGCTGCACATGCGCAATCCACTGCAGGGTTTTTTCCAAATGGGTGTGAGAGGGGTGGGGATGATAGCGCAGCGCATCGACAATCCAAAGGTCGAGACCTTGCAAATGTGACCAGGCATTTTCGGGGATGTCGGAGACATCGGGCAAATACACCATATCGCCGATGCGAAATCCCAAAGCTGTGATCGTGCCATGGGCCACTTCAAAGGGGGTGAAGTCTAGCGCGCCACCGGCACCGGTGATGGTGAAGGGCCCGCTTATGTTATTCATTTCCAAGATGGGCGGATAGCTTGAGCCTTCGGGCGTTTCAAAGGCATAGGAGAACCGCGACAAGAGATCGGATCGGGTCGGCCCATCCGCCCAAACCGGCAGGCGGCGGCGCATGTTGATGACGATCATCCGCAGATCGTCCAGCCCGTGCACGTGATCTGCATGGGCATGGGTGTAAACCACGGCGTCCAATGTGCCCACCTGCGCGGTTAACAATTGCGTCCGCAAATCGGGCGAGCTGTCGATCAGAACGCGCGTTGTGCCTTCTGGTCCGGATTGCTCAACCAATATGGAGCAGCGTTGCCGGCGATTTTTGGGATTGTTTGGATCACAAGCCCCCCAATTGCCCCCCAAACGCGGCACGCCGCCGGAGGAACCGCAGCCCAATATAGTGACCCGGCGCGTCATGCAGCTTTCCAAAAGAGGCGCTCGAAATTGGCCTCTGTTTGGGCGGCAAATTCCGACAAAGAGAGACCAAAGACATCCGCACCAACCTGCGCGGTAAAGGCGGTATAGGCCGGCTCATTGCGCTTGCCGCGAAAGGGCGGCGGGGCGAGATAGGGGGCGTCGGTTTCCACCAAAATCCTGTCCAAAGGCGCCGATGCGAAGATGTCGCGCACCTCTTGTGATTTCGGGAATGTGGCGATGCCGGACATGGACAGATAAAACCCCAAATCCAAAGCCGCGCGCCCAAGCTCGGGTGATGAGCTGAAACAATGCATGACGCAGTTAAAGGGTGCGTTGCGATATTCGGAGCTCAAAATTTCAGCCATATCCTCATCAGCGGCGCGCGCATGGATAATCAGAGGCAGGTTACTTTTTTGAGCGGCCTCAATATGAACGCGCAGGGATTGCTTTTGGATTTCGGCACTCTCGGCGGTGTAGTGGTAATCCAACCCGGTTTCGCCGATGGCGACAAACTTCGGATGCGTCGCCAGAGCGAGCAACTCTTCGACCTTTGCCAATGGCTCTTTGTCGGCATTCATCGGGTGGGTGCCGGCCGCATAGAAGACCGGCGCATGAGTTTCAGCAATGGCGCGCACTTGGGGCTCTTGGCGCAGGCGTGTGCAAATGGTTACCATACGGTGCACGCCGGCCTCGGCCGCCCGTGCGATGATCTGGTCCAGCTCGCCCTCAAAATCTGGAAAATCAAGATGGCAATGGCTGTCGGTCAGTTTTGGCGCCTCGATCACGAAAGACCTTTCTCGCGCAAAATTTTAGACGCGGTTTCTTCTATCTTTAATCCCATATCTAAGATCAGCGAACTGGGGTCAAGGTTCGCTGTTTTGCCTTGCCTGGCTCTTTGGCCGAGCTCAAGCTGGGCATCTGCCCAAATTCGGGCGGCCGCGGGTCCGGGGCAGAGACGCGCGAAGACCTCCGCCTCACCGCGCGCCGCTTCTTGACCGGGCGCGCTTACCCCAGCGCGGGCCAGCCGGGCAAGGAATAGATCCAGCAGATCGAGAAGTTGTTCCAGTTTTCCATCAGTGGCGCGGCCTGTAGAATTGGCCAATTTCAGCAGAGCGTTGCGATCGAGCTGCGGCAAGCCGTGGCAGAGGCTCACAATCGCGCCATAGGTGTCAGTGCCATGGGTGAGTGACAGCTCTGCAGCCTGTCCCACAGAGCCTGCCGCCAGGGCAGTTAGGCCCGGATCAAACGCCTGTTCTGGCAAGGCTTGCGCAAAGGCGCGCTGCAAATCCTCTGGCGACAGAGGCGCGCAGGCCAGGGTGCGGCAGCGCGAACGAATGGTGGGCAAAATCCGGCTTGGTTGATGTGTCACCAGCAACAAAACCGCATCTTGCGGCGGCTCTTCCAGAACTTTGAGCAACGCATTGGCCGCATTGGCATTCATCTCATCAATGCAGTCGACAATCACAACCCGCCGACCATTGCCCCCGGCCGAGAGGCTGAAGAACCGCCGCAATTCGCGCACGGTATCGACGGGGATCACGGTCTTCAGCTTGCCGGTTTTTTCATCCACGGGCCGGCGCAAGACACATAGGCCTGGCTCCGATCCCGCCCGGATACGGCGCGCCACCGGAAGATCTGCGGGCACGAATAGGCTTGTCGCTGGTGGCGACGCGCCAAAGAGGCTGTCTCCGGCGGGCTCGGCGGTAAGCAAAAAACGTGCGATATGATAGGCAAGGCTGGCTTTGCCAATCCCTTTGGGGCCGGTCAGCATCCAAGCATGATGCATCCGGTCACCGTTGAAGGCCTCCAAGACCTGTGCGCAAGCGGCATCATGGCCGAATAAAAGTTCGGTTTCACAGGGGTGAGGCAGGCCGGCAATGCGATCGGCTTGTGGCAGATCACTCATGACGTCGCCAGTGCCAATACATCAGTGAAAATCGCCTCCGGGCTGCGATTTCCATCTATAATGCGACACCGTTGCGGATATTGCGCCGCAAGTGCCAGAAAACCCGCCCGCAGGTGTTGTTGGAACGGCAGTCCGAAATCCTCAAAGCGATCCTCGCCTGAGTTGCGCGCCAATCCGCGGGTGAGGGCAATTTCAGGGTCGACATCAATGATGAGTGTCAGATCTGGCTCACGGCCAATCATCGCGCTGTGCAGTTGATCGACCTTGCCGCGCAGATCGCCGCGGGTTGCGCCCTGATAGACACGGGTGCTGTCGGCAAAGCGATCACAGATGACCATCTTGCCCGCGGATAGGGCTGGGGTGATGGTGCGCTCAAGGTGATCGCGCCTTGCAGCGGTGAACAATAGAAGCTCTGTCTCAGCACTCCATTTGTCGGTGGCACCGGTCAACAAGAGCTGGCGTATGGCTTCCGCCCCCGGGCTGCCCCCCGGTTCACGGGTGAGCACAACCTCTTGGCCCGCAGTGGTGAGATGGGCAGCCAGACGCTTGGCTTGGGTGGATTTCCCACAGCCGTCTATGCCCTCAAAGGATAAAAATTTTGCGTCAGTCATCTATGTGCCGGACAGGCCCCCATTTACTTTACGCAATAGCACGAGTGCCGCTGTGCGCAAGCGCGGTAAAAACCCGCCACGCGTGACGCTCTGTGCTGCGACCAGTGGCAGGCGGGTCTCGGGCAGGCCTGGCACAGAAATGACAAGTTCGGCGACCTGATCCCCCTTGGTAATAGGGGCCTGTAGCGGCCCGTCATAAACAACTTTCGAGGTGATTTCCTGCCCGCCCGTGACAGGGATCAGGATCTTCGGTGCCCCATCAAGCGATAGGCCGACGTTCCGGCTGCTGCCCATCCAAACTGCCGCTTGGGCCAAAGCCTCGCCCGGCTGGCTTAGGGTTTTTGAGGTGAACTGCCGAAAGGCCCAGGTGACGATGCGCTCGGCCTCTTCGGCCCGCTCCTGCTGGCTTTGCAAACCGGTTAAAACGAAAATGACTCGCCGCTCGCCCTGTTGCGCCGATCCAACCAAACCATAACCGGCCTCCGCCGTGTGCCCGGTCTTTAGCCCATCTGCGCCGATGCCCAGAGTCAACAAAGGATTGCGGTTGCGCGTGTTGCTGGGCGCGCGGCCATCGAATCCAAATTCCGTTTCTGAGAACATCGTATATTGCTCGGGAAATTCGGTGATCAAATGCTGCGCCAGAATGGCCAGATCCTTCATCGACATTCGGTGGTTGATGTCGGGCCAGCCGTTGGAATTGTCAAAGACTGAATTTTCCATTCCGAGATCCTTGGCGCGATCGGTCATCATTGCGGCAAAGCCCGCTTCGGTGCCATCCAAAGACAGGGCTTCGGCAATGACAACGCAGGCATCATTGCCCGATAATACGATAATGCCGCGAATGAGATCCTCGACGGTGACCCGATCGGTCGTGTCCAAAAACATGGTGGATCCGCCATAGCTCATGGCATGGGTGGAGACCGGCAAACGCTCATCCCAACGCAGGCGTCCATCACGGAGCGCTTCGAAGGCTAAAAAGAGAGTCATCAATTTTGACATTGAGGCGGGAGGAAGGGCCACGTCCGCCTGCTTGGCCAGCAGTACGGTGCCGCTCTCATGATCCAGCACATAGGCCGCTTGCGCTTTGGTTTCAAACGCCAAGGCCGCCCCACTGATCCAGGTGCAAAAAAAGGCCAAAATCAAGATTGGTCCGGAACGTATGGGCATGATCCCCTCCTTGCTATGTTCGCGCGTGGCACTGATGGGCCCAAGCTGCCGAAAAATCTTTGGCCGAACCGTCAAGACCAGTCGCCCAAAACCCGCGCCCGGTTTGATCGAAAGGCCTGCCATGTCACGGGTCAACCTAACCCAATCGCGGCACAAGTGGAAAGCCCAGTGTTGCGGGTCATCGCACAAAGGCGATTTCTTGCGTCTCTTGAGCATTCTTGCTCTTGCTGAATCAATTTCTCGCGATTATGTAAGCTTTTGTCGGAGGAGTGGCAGAGTGGTCGAATGCACCGGTCTTGAAAACCGACGAGGGTGAAAGTCCTCCCAGGGTTCGAATCCCTGTTCCTCCGCCACCTGCTTTTGCAGCTGGCACAGCTCCCCAAAATGCCCTGATTTTTTGCGTTGTTTCAGAGATCTAAAAGCGCGCGCTTTGCGTGATGCTTTGTGTGAGGCTGAGATATAGGCTGATCTTCGGCCTTTACTCAGAAGCTCATTTGTCGAGGGTGGGTTTTCCCTGTTTTTTGGAATTAACAGGGAAATTAACAGGGAATATTTTTGTTTTTAAATTGCAGGTTTGATAAATCCCCATGTTCCATTGGGGTTTTGGGCGTGGGTGCTAAAAATAACAGGGAACTTAATTCCGATTAACAGGGAATTTAACAGAGAAACTGTGCCTGCTGCTCCTCCCAATTGAGGGGGATATCCTTGCCTGATAGCTTGTTTATTGTTAGCTCCTGATTGGTGGTGCCATCCAATATGGCAGTAACGAGCTTGGGTGAGAGAAAGGCCAGGCGAATACGCTTCCACAACCGCCCCTCAGAAATGCCCTCTGACGCTGTGATGTCTGAAACGCTCTTGCCAGCCTTTAGTTTTTCCACCCAGCTGCGCGATTGCACGATAGCGCGGATTAATGCGTGGTTGGGCTCGCTCTTATAGCTGGCCCAAACCATCTTGGTGCCATTACTGCGTCTTTGGAATGTCACCGGTTGTTCAAAACTGAGATAATCATGATCGAGATCATCTGTGTTTATACCGAGATGATTTACCAAGGCCTCGTGATCGATTTTAATCGCCAGGACAGAATTGCTCAAATCTACACGCGCAATCAACCTGAGCACTTGATCGATACTCAACCGTTCTAATGCCTGAATAGCTCTATTTACGTCATGAGGCTTCATCAGAGGTGCAATCTGCATCCTGTGTAGTCTTCGCCCTAACCGTTGCTTTACCATGTCCTGAAGAGCCTCCTCCATCATATCGGCCCTAAGCCGCCAGCCTGTTGGATCAGCGCCTTTGGTAATTAAGCGGTTGGAGTAGTAATACCGGATGGAGCGCCCGTTCTTACGGGTTTTGGAGGGTGTTAACCTATCTCCTGTCTCATCAAAGACCTTACCAATCAAAAAGGCAGAGGGGCCGCGGGAGTGATGGGTGCCGCGCTTGATCACGGACTTCAGCTGCATCTGCTGTTGCACCCGATCAAATTGTTCCTGCGCTATGATGGCCTCATGGAGGCCATCATAGACATCGGACTTATGCCTGACCTTTCCAATGTAGATGGGGTTGCGCAGAATATTATGAAGACGGCCGCGGCTGTAGCTGCGGTTAGGCCAAAGCTGATCGACTTCCCGCTTGAGTTTGCTCAAACACCCCAACTCCTCATAAAGATCAAAGACGCGTTGGATATCTGGCGCGTTTTGGGGGTGCGGTTCCAAAGATTGAACTTTGGGGTCTGAATGAACCTGGTAGCCCCACGGAACCATGCCGCCCATCCACATGCCCTTCTTTTTAGAAGCCGCTATTTTATCGCGGATACGTTCAGCTGTGACTTCACGCTCAAACTGAGCGAAGGATAATAAGACATTCAGGGTTAACCTTCCCATGGAGCTGGAGGTATTGAACGATTGGGTGACTGATACAAAAGAACAGCCAGCTTTCTCCAATCGCTCTATAAGGCGGGCGAAGTCTGACAGCGATCTTGTAAGGCGATCTATCTTATAGACCACGATCATATCTATGAGGCCTTTATCAACCTCATCCAGCAGAGCCTTGAGGGCAGGGCGGTCCATGGTCCCGCCTGAGACACCACCATCATCAAAGCGTTGTTTGACCAGCTTCCAGCCTTCATGGCGTTGTGAGGCTATATAGGCGGTGCAGGCTTCATATTGAGCATCAAGGGAATTGAACTCTTGATCCAAGCCTTCCTCTGAGCTTTTGCGGGTATAGACAACTGCGCGCACGCTTGGCCGCCCCAGCCCGTTCATGGCTTCACTCCAAAGAACTTAAAGCCCGATACGTTATAGCCGGTAATAGCGCGGGCCGTATGAGACAGGGACTTGAAGCGCTGCGCGTTCCAAGCAAAGCAGCCATCCTCTCCCACCTCAACAACATGGGTCTTCCCGCGATACTCGCGCACAAAGCTGCTACCGGGCTTAAAGGCGGGGCGCATAACATCGCGCAGCGCTGCGCGTTTGAGGCGCTGGCTCAGCCTTTTGGAAAAGCCCCTGTGTTGCTTTGATTGCAGTTCAAAAGCTATTATCTGGATCAGCAGGCTGCGGCTGATATGCTTGGGCGGCGGCCTTCCAATCAAAGACCGCCAGTGCTCCAAAAGTTCATCGCGGCCCGCTGTGTCCAATGCAGCTATATCAATTCCCATGTCCTTACTCCCTTTGACTTCGCTCACTGAGCAAAGCCCGAGGGCATTCGGGCACATCAACACACAGGCTTACGGCAAAACAAAAGTCCAGTCCGAAGAGGAGCTGTCAGAGGTTAGGCTGCCGATGCTGAAATGGATGCGTCTGCGAGTACCTTGGCGCCAGAAATTGGAGGCGTAAAATTAAGCTGCGCTAGCAACCCGATGCGAGTTTTAAATCGTCTCCTAGCACCCTGATGGCAGCTATGCAGGCAAAGCGAACCTTGGATCTCCGTAAACATTAGACTGCATGAGGCCGCAACTTTTCTACCTCTGTCCGATATGGGGTAGCTCCAGCAGGTAGATCTGGCACAATGACAGCGTCTTGATAATGCAGTTGCTTTATGAGCACTGGAAGCAGTCGCTTATACGCTGCAAGGATTGACGGTTCTGGTCGCGGGACATCATGTTTGATCAATTCATGTAGTTTTGGCAAGTTATAATAGGGGACCATTGTGAACATGTGGTGTTCTAAATGATAATTCATATTTAAGTAGATGAATCGGCTAACAGGGTTCATCAACACGGTGCGCGTGTTCAGGCGGTGATCGGAAACGTTTTCGGCTAGACCGACATGCTGCAATAAACCCGTCAATACATGGTGCCATGCACCGTAAAGACGCGGAAAACCTATCAGCATAAGCGGCAAAAGAGAAGTCATCAAAACTGCCGCCGCAATGGTGCAGCCATAAATAAAAAGCCAAATGCGAGCGACACGGAAGACCTTGGCGTGATCCTTTGCGGCAACATACGTGGCTTCTTCAGGATCAATTCGACCACTGGCGTGCAGGATCATGCGCTTGAAAGCGATGTAGACATCAACGACCCCGACAAATGCCAAAGCGATGCGTGCCAAATCTGGTGGACGCATTGCAACGATTTCGGGATCACGCCCCACTATGATTGTATCTGTGTGATGGCGCACGTGGCTGGCCTGCCAGATTGCGGGGTTGCGCATTATCATAAAACTAGCGAGTTGATAGACTGCATTGTTCATCCAAGTGGTTTTGAATGCGGTCTTATGACCACATTCATGCCAACGCGAGTCTGCTGCAGACCCATAAAGAACACCATAAACCAACCAGAAAGGCACGGACCAAACCGATGGCCAAAATGCGACCGCACATCCAGCACTTACAATCATCATACCGAGCCATATTGCTGTGTCGCGTATCGCAATCGCATCAGATTTTTGCATCAGGTTCCGAATGTTGTGTGGATCAACATCGGGACGGAACCACTTTGGATTGGCCGTTCCATTCTCGATCGCCAAACGCCCCGTATCGACGGAAAGTTGATAATTAGTGTTCATAAGAAAAGCGTAGCGACACGATCTGGCGTCGTCAATATGGGCTCAAAGCAGCGCTTCGCTGCAATTTGAATAAACGACTGTTTAGTCCAAGATCTGAAGCTGAGAAACGAAGCCAAGGGCCGTGGGCATTGAACCACGCACCTTCGACCTATTTTCAACGTTGCCTGGGCTAAGTTGGAGCAAGACGGTTTTGCTCGAACTGTGGTCGGTGGATCAACCGCAGGGTTGCTGCGCCCAATCGCTACCGCTAAGCCACAGCAATGCGGGCTCGGGCCCTCGATCCATGGGCCACGCGTCTTAGACCTTGGTGCTTTATTATAAGCCTTGTAAATTCATTCGTCGGTAATTTTGTCTGGTAACGCCGCCTCTGCTCAAGCACCAAATTCAAGCTGAACCGAGCCCCTCCTCTTGATGAGTGGCGCCAATTGTTGAGTGCATATATTCAAGGGGCACTAGCAATCTGACGCGAGTTCTCCTTCGCCTGACAGCAGCCTCTAAAGCTGAAATTTTTAGTGAAGTCTCAGTTCCAATTTTGAAGAGGTCAGTCGCGCTTATTATTGGCTCTATCCGCCTATCGGCCAGTAGCTGACGAAAACTTGCCCTATGATTTACTTGATTATGCGCTCAAGTTAAATTAACATGCTAGTATGGTTAGGAGTGGACAGCCACGCTAAAATTGAGGACAAAATGCCCGCGCATATAGCCCGTTATTCAGTCCATGATATTCGTTTTCCAACCAGCCACTCTCTGGATGGATCAGATGCGATGAACAAGGCCCCTGACTATTCAGCGGCGTATGTGGTGCTGCATGTCGATGGTGGGGCCAATGGCCACGGCATGACCTTCACAATTGGCCGAGGCAATGAGATTTGCTGTGCCGCAATTGCGGCCGTTGCAGATCTTCTGGTCGGAAGAGAGATCGAAGGGTTGTTTGCTGACATGGGCGCCACGTGGAAGCTTATCACAGGTGATAGTCAGTTGCGTTGGACCGGCCCTGAAAAAGGTGTGATCCATCTCGCAGCGGCGGCGGTCATTAATGCGGTCTGGGACATGTACGGCAAGCACTTGGGCCAACCTGTTTGGCGATTGATCGCCGGGATGGCGCCTGATGAGATGGTTTCACTCGTTGACTGGCGTTATCTTTCTGATGCTTTGTCACCATCGGAAGCTATAGAGCGACTACAAGATCGCGCTTCTGGCAAAGAAGCTCGGATGCTCGAAATGGAAACCACAGGCTATCCTGCGTACACGACATCCGCTGGTTGGCTTGGCTATTCTGACGACAAGATCAGGTCTTTGATGCGAGCGGCATTAGCCGATGGTTGGACCCATTTTAAGATGAAGGTTGGCGGAAACCTTGAAGACGATTCTAGGCGCGCAGCGATTATTCGGAGCGAAATTGGGCCAGACCGGTTTCTTATGATGGATGCTAACCAGGTCTGGGGTGTGCAAGAAGCGATCACTAACATGGACAGATTGGCTGAGTTTGACCCATGGTGGATTGAAGAGCCGACTAGCCCCGATGATATTTTGGGCCACGCGCGAATTGCACGTGCAGTTGCACCGATCAAAGTAGCAACTGGAGAGCATTGCCACAATGCCGTGATGTTCAAACAGTTGATGCAGGCTAACGCTATCGACGTATGTCAGGTAGACAGTTGCCGACTGGCCGGGCCCAACGAGATCCTGGGCGTCATGCTGATGGCTGACAAATTTGACATCCCGGTTTGTCCACATGCAGGCGGGGTCGGGCTTTGCGAGCTAATTCAGCACATGAGCTTTGTGGATTACATCGCAGTATCAGGAAATCTGGAAAACCGGGTGCTCGAATATGTTGACCACCTGCATGATCATTTCCTCGATCCCGTGCGCACAAAAAACGGGTATTACCTAACGCCGCAAAAGCCGGGCTTCTCCGTCGAAATGAAGGCTGATAGCATCGAAAGTTATACATTTCCGACAGGGAATGTATGGGCGAGCTAAGTCGGAGATGTATTGGTGCTGACAACTTAGTCCTTGGATGCCCTTCTCCATTTTTTGACCTTCTACCATCGATACTGTAGGCAGATAGCTTAATCTAGAGCCGGGCTGGTTTCCTGATGAAATAATGTCGCCGAGCTGCAGGCTCATGGCTCTTCTTTTGATGTTGTTAGCCACTTGTAATAGCCAAAAAATCAAGCTAACATTCTAGCATGTCAACAATTGAGATTTCAGTCCCTTTGACGCCTTTATCTTGCTACAACGGCACCTTGTCGAGCCGCGTCTATCATAGCCTGAAGGACGCGATTTTATCACTGGCTTATGAGCCTGGGCAAATCATGCGCAAACAGGATATCTGCGAACAATTAGATATTTCTCGTAGTCCGGTATCTGAAGCGGTGACGCGGTTAGCTGCTGAAGGTCTGGTTGATGTTATTCCGCAGGCAGGCACCTTTGTTGCTCGATTTTCGATGGCTGAAATTCGAGAAGGAGCATTCTTACGCGAAGCGTTGGAAATCGCCGCCGTAGAGCGTGTTGCAAAAACTATTAATGATGATCAAGTCAAACTGCTCCAAAGAAATCTTCGGGTTCAACAAGCCTTTGTGGATGACCTAGACGTCCAGGGTTTCTACCAATTAGACAGCGAAATGCACAATTTGATCTTAGGCTTTACTAATTACCGGCGCCTGGCTGTGATGGCCCAAACAAGTTGGCTTCAAGTCAATAGAGCGCGGCAATTAATTCTGCCAAACCAAGATCGGGTGGCTGAAACGCTTGCCGAGCATAAAGCCATCGTTTCAGCGCTGCAAGCGCGTGACCCAACAGCGGCGCGACAGGCGACAAAGAAGCATTTGGGCCAATTGCTTTTTCACTTAGAAGCTATTGAGCTTGATCGTCCAGAATTGTTTGACAAGAAATGACTCGCGCCAATCGCCCTCGCTACGCGGCTCGCCTAAATGCATTCAAGCAGCTTTCACCTGGATCAGATGTGAAAGACTGGATCGCGGCTGCTGGCCAAGTTGGGGGTTTAGGGGCGGCGGACCTGAACTTTCCTGATCATTTCGCCGCGCATGACGCTACCCAGATGGCAAATTTTTTGAGCGATGCTGAGCTTGCGCTGAACGGCGTTGCGATGCGGTACTATACTGACCCGGGATTCAAGCTAGGTGCTTTTACGCACCCCGATCTGGCTGTTCGCAAAGCGGCTCTCGATATTACCAAACAAGGCATCGATGTTTGTGCTGCGATGGGTGGCAAGACGGTCACACTTTGGATGGGACAAGACGGTTTCGACTATGCCTTTCAGATGGATTACGCCGCCGCATGGGATCGAACAATTGAAACTATTTCAGAGTTATGCGCCCATAATCTCGCCATAGATATTGCGATAGAGTACAAACCAAATGAACCGCGTGCCTACGCACTCATGCCCGATATAGGCACGACATTGCTGGCCTGTAAGGAAGTCAGTGCACCCAATCTTGGGGTCACTCTTGATTTCGCCCATGTACTCTACGCTGATGAAATGCCTGCTCATTCGGCCGCGCTGATCGGTCGACATTCACGAATGATCGGGCTGCATTTGAATGACGGCTATGGCAAACGCGACGATGGACTGATGGTTGGATCGGTTCACGCAATCCAAACAGTTGAGCTTTTGGTAGCCATGTTACGGATGAACCAGACCGACGTGATCTACTTTGACACCTTCCCTGATATGGGTGGCTTAAATCCAATAGAAGAGGCGCGTACCAACGTAGCATTGACTGACCGTTTGATGGATATTGCAGAGGTGCTTGCTGATGATGCAATGCTTGCGGATGCAATCGATAAACAAGACGCTGCCCAATCGCATCGCATAGTCGCAAAAGCGCTGTATGGCTCATGAGTCTTTTGGTTGTAGGCGCATTGCACTGGGATGTCGTAGTGAGGGCTCCTCGATTGCCTGAATTGGATGAAACTCTTCGTGGGCAAGAGGTTGCCTATCAATTTGGCGGCAAAGGCGGCAATCAGGCCATTGCGGCAGCCAAGGCAGGCGCGCCTGTGAATTTTGCTGGGCGCATTGGCGCCGACGCAGCTGGTAAGTCCATGCTCAAGAAATTGGAAACGGCAGGTGTCGATGTCAGCCAGCTTCAGCGGGGGCTAGGGTCATCAGGTATGAGTGTTGCGATTGCTACCGAAGGCGGAGACTACGGCGCGGTGATTGTATCGGCTGAAAATCATGCGTTTGATATGTCTGAATTTAAAATTCCATCGAATTGCTCGATGGTGTTGTTGCAGAATGAAATGGCTCGAGGTGCTTTCGCTGCCTTTGCCAATGCGGCCCGTGCAAAGGGTGCTCAGGTACTTTGGAACGCCGCGCCGGCCAAAGAGATTCCAATCGCTGATTTTGCTTTGGTCGATACGCTTATAGTGAACCGGCTTGAAGCTGCGGACCTCATAGGCCACGAGCACAATGGGTTAAGTCCCGCGGCCACGCTGGCAAAACTTGCTGAACTGGCGCCAGACGCGGAAATCATCCTCACGATGGGGGGCGACGGCGCGGCTTTTTCTGCACCAGGGAAGCCTTGTGAAGTGCAAAAAGCGTATTCGGTCGACGTGATATCAACGCATGGAGCCGGAGATGTTTTTGTTGGCACCTACGCTGCTAGCAGATTACGCGGGCTATCCTTATCTGAAGCGGTGTCCGCAGGACAAAAGGCTGCTTCCAACCACGTCAGTCAAAGTCGATAGAACTTCTTGGCTGTACCACCAAAAACCCTATCCTGCGCGGCCTTGGGCAGATCCGCTGTTAATGCGCGCGCAGCCGAATGCCAAGCGTCGTAGCTGGCCTCAAGGCGACAGACTGGCCAGTCGGACCCCCACATTAATCGCTCAGACCCAAAGACCTTCAGTAGGTGCTCAACGTAGGGCTGCATTTTCTCAAGTGACCAACCATCGGACTCCGTGACTAGTCCGGAATATTTGCAGTACGCGGTGGTCTGGTCGGCTAGACGGCTCATTCCATCGGCCCAATGGGTAAAGCCGTCCACGGAATGGTTGCGGATCTGGGGTTTCATACAATGGTCAATGACGATCCGCATGTCGGAATATCGCGTGAAAAGCGTCAAAAAGTTCTCAAGATGTTGAGGGAAACCCAAAGCATCGAATGTTAAATCGCACTCGATGATCAATTCATAAGCCCATTGAATGTCGTCTCGTAGCATCCAGTCCGTATCCGGTATGTCCTGGATCATCGGGCGGACGCCCAAAAATTTTGGGTGTTTGGCCAACCTGCGCAAATGATATGCATGCTCTTGATTTTCGAAATCGATCCAGCCGACAACCCCGGCGATTCGAGGCGATGCATCTGCAATGCCCAACATATACTCAGTTTCTTCCACCGTCGCCGCGGCCTGAACAAGAACAGTTTGATCAATCCCAGCCGCCAACAGGTGAGGCTCTAAATCTCGTGGGCCGTACACCCTAGCGAGGATTTCATTGTCCATTGGCATCCAATCGTAGTCCCCACGTTTTGGATTCCAAAAGTGTTGATGGCTGTCAATTTTCACGTTCATGGCGTGTCACTACGAAGCAAACCAGCTGCTTTCAGATCAGCCCACAACACATTGGGAATATTTGCGCTTTCTGCGGCAATGTTGCTATTCATTTCTGTTAGTCCTTGCCCGCCAGGAATCACAGATACAATCGAGGGATGGTGCAACGGAAACTGAAAGGCGGCATCGACCAGACGCACACCATGGCGCGTACAGATACTCTCAATCTCACCGACACGTTGTAGGATTTCGTTTGGCGCGCGCTCGTAATTATAATAGGCACCGGGTTTTGGACCCGTAGCCAAAACACCAGAATTATATGGCCCACCTATGACGACTCCGATCCCGCGTTTTTGACACAACGGTAGGAAACTCTGCAACGCTTCTTGCTCCAAAAGAGTATAGCGCCCGGCGAGCAGGAACAGGTCGAAATCCCCACGCTCCGCCAACCATTGGCATGGTTGCCATTCGTTTACGCCTGCGCCGAAGGCCTTGATCACGCCCTGATCCCGAAGGGACATTAGCGCATGATAGCCACCATCCATCAGTTCGGCCAACTTTGTGTTAAGCACCTCCTGAGAACCATGGTTTGCCAGATCTATGTCATGGGCAAAGAGAATATCAATTCGGTCAACGCCTATCCGTTCAAGACTGAACTCAACCGACCGCATCACCCCATCGTAGGTATAATCATAGACTTCGTTCCTTGCAGGGACATCAAACCACTTATCAAGTCCATCGCGTTTGTCCTGGGTAGTGGCCTTCAGCAAACGTCCGACTTTGGTTGAAAGGACGTAGCTGTCCCGGTCCTTGCCGTGCAGCAAAGGATTTAGCCGCGTTTCTGACAGACCGAGTCCGTATAGTGGTGCAGTGTCGTAATAACGCACGCCGGCATCCCAGGCACGGGTCAGAACTGCATGCGCCTCTTCATCGCTGATGGCGCGATACAAATTGCCTAGCGGAGCCATGCCCATGCCGAGCTTTGTGAATTTCAGGCCTCCATTTCCTAATCGGTCCCAGTGTTTAGTTTGCAATGTCATTTGCGTGTTCCTCCAACTGACATGCTAGTATGAATAATACTGGACTGCACCTACAAAATTTTGCATCATGGCAGAAATTTTAGGGGGCATACATGCAGCGTTTTGAGACCGTATTTGGAACACAAAAACCAGTGATTGCGATGGTGCATCTAGGCGCACTTCCAGGGACACCGTTGCACGACAAAGAACTTGGTCTGGTAGGGTTGGTCGAAGCCGCAAGAGCTGACCTCGCTGCACTTCAGTCAGCTGGAGTGGATGCTATCATGTTTGGTAATGAAAATGACCGCCCTTATGAATTTTCTGTCGACACCGCCAGTACTGCCACAATGGCCTATGTGATTGGGCAACTTCGCGATCAGATTACCGTGCCATTTGGCGTAAATGTCCTTTGGGATCCACGCAGCACTATTGCGCTGGCGGCAGCAACCGGTGCTGCCTTTTGCCGGGAGATATTTACGGGGACCTACGCAAGTGACATGGGATATTGGGCACCGGATGCAGGCAGTGCAATGAGATATCGCAAGCAGTTGGGACGCGATGATCTTTTCATGCTTTACAATGTAAGCGCAGAGTTTGCTGATAGTCTTGATCGGCGTCCCTTACCAGATAGAGCTCGCTCAGCTGTTTTTTCCTCCGTTCCTGATGCTGTCCTTGTCTCGGGCCAAATCACCGGTGAGGCTGCAAGGATGGAAGATCTCGAAGCCGTTAAGGTGGTGCTGCCAGATATACCAGTTTTGGCAAATACCGGTGTCAAACACGACACCGTGGCCGAGGTTATGCGAGTGGCGAATGGATGTATCGTTGGGTCGTCACTTAAAGTTGATGGCGATACCTGGAACGCGGTCGATCCGGACCGCGCTCGAGACTTTATGGACCGCGCAAAGGCTGCCCGATGATTGCGGATAATTTAAAGGCATTGATGCAGATTCCAGGCCTCTCTGGCCACGAGCACCGGGTTGCCGCCGCGATATCCAAAAGAATGCCAATCACCTGTGAAACAGACACACTAGGCAATCTGATAGCAACATTCCCCGGCAGCAATCCGTCTGTGATGTTGTTTACGCACATGGATCAGCTTGGTTTTATTGTCCGCAAGATTGAAGATGATGGATTGATCCGCATACACCGGATGGGAGGAGTGCCGGAACGCGCGCTTGCGTCCCAGTCAGTTGTTCTCAGTACAGCCGACGGGCGCGATATTCCTGGTATAATCGCCAACAAAAGCCATCATGCAACGCAAATGGATGAGAAATACAAAGTTGTGCGTGCTGCTGACCTCTACATAGACACAGGCCACAGCACCAAGGCAGCGGTTGAGAAAGCGGGTATTTCAATTGGAACACCGGTTACTTATGTGCCCAATGTTGTCGAGCTCGCTGAGGGGCGGATAGCAGGCACTTCTGTGGATGATCGCGCCGGATGTGCCGTCCTTCTTGACGTAGCAAAAAGTCTTACAAGGCGGGACGGTGGACCGACCGTTCATATCGTCTTTTCCACGCAAGAAGAGTTCAATCTTCGCGGTGCTTTGAGCGCCGCGCAGGCTTTAAAACCAGATATAGCCATCCAAATAGACCTGATGTTAGCAAGCGATACACCGGATGCGGTTGACTTGGGAGAGATGTATCTCGGCTGTGGTCCAGGCATGAGTATGTACAGTTTTCACGGACGCGGAACCTTGAATGGCGTACTGCCACATCCTGCGTTGGTATCACTGTTTGAACACGCGGCAAAGGACGCAGGCGTAGGATTGCAAAAATCTGCACAGGTTGGTGTTTTGACAGACCTTAGTTATGTTCAGCATGTCGGAAAAGGTGTTGCCGCCATCGATTTGGGATTTCCAATGCGTTATAGTCATTCTTCGCTGGAGGTCTGCCAGTTAAGTGATCTGGAAGACCTGGCCGCTTTGCTTGTTGCAGGGCTTGCGCGCATCGGTCCAGACTTTTTATTAAAGCGTTGGGTATGAGCTACACTCTTGGAATCGACATCGGTACGTTTGAGACTAAAGGCGTTTTGGTTGATGCCGCAGGCGTTGTAATTGCAACAGCGCGCCACCGGCATGAGATGATTGTTCCGCAGCCCGGCTGGGCTGAACACAGGCCTCTAGAAGATTGGTGGGGCGATTTTGTTAAAGTCACGAAAGAACTGATTGCCAATGCTGGCTGCGCATCGGAACAGATCAAGGCAATTGCTTGCTCAGCCATTGGCCCTTGCATGTTGCCCGTGGACGCAAACGACGCCCCATTGATGAACGGGGTGCTTTACGGCGTCGACACCCGCGCGATTGCTCAGGTTGAGGCTCTGACAGCACGCATCGGGGAAGATCTCATCCTGGAGCGTTGCGGCAATGCGCTGACCTCTCAGTCCGTTGGACCAAAAATCCTATGGCTAAAGGAAAAACGGCCGGACCTTTATGCCAAGACAGCTAAAATCCTCACTTCCACCAGCTTTCTGGTACAGCGCTTGACCGGTGAATACGTAATCGACCATTACACGGCGGCAAATTTTTCACCTATATACGACGTAGGTACGCAGGATTGGTGCTTTGATCTAGGGCCTGAGATCGCAACGCCAGAAATGCTACCACGTCTTTTGTGGTCGTCGGAAATCGCGGGGTACGTCACCAAAGAAGCCGCAGAGGCGACTGGGTTGGCTATAGGCACGCCCGTAACAGCAGGCACCATTGACGCCGCTGCAGAGGCCCTGAGTGTTGGTGTGGAATCACCCGGCGATATGATGATGATGTATGGTTCAACTATCTTTATCATTACCCTTACGCAGGATCGGGTTCGTGATGGTCGGCTTTGGTATGCGCCTTGGCTCTTTCCTGGGCAACATGCTTCGATGGCGGGGTTGGCAACCTCTGGAACGCTGACACACTGGTTTCGCGACCAGTTCGCCCGCGATTTGCCACTTGACACGGCCTTTACTACGCTCGCGTCAGAGGCAGACAAAGTTCCGCCAGGTTCTGAAGGGTTGCTGTTCCTGCCTTACTTCTCTGGCGAGCGCACACCTATCCATGATCCACAAGCCAAGGGCGCGTTCTTTGGATTAAACCTTACACACACAAGGGGAACTATGTACCGGGCTTTGATCGAGGGCATTGCGTTTGGGACCGCCCATGTAGTGGAAACTTATCGCGAAGCTGGAGTTGGGCTGGACCGTATTCTTGCTGTGGGCGGGGGCACAAAAAATCTACTTTGGATGCAGGCAATATCTGATACGTCGCAGGTTGATCAGTTTGTCTGCGAAAAAACTGTTGGTGCAAGTTATGGCGATGCGTTTCTAGCTCGGGTGGCCTTGGGCGAGGCAGAACTTGCGGACATCGGACACTGGAATCCGATTGCCACACAGATTACCGCAGCAGAAGACCCTGCCTACGAGAAAAACTATGCGTTGTTCCGCAGGCTCTATGAACAAACAAAGGATATTGCAAAGGAGCTTTCATCTTAAAGTTACAAAACGATATGCAGACAGTACTAGCAGAGCTTCGCACAGTTGCCGAGGGGATCGACCCTTTGCAAGTCGAAACTGCTTGTCAGATGATCGCCGACGCAGGACGCATCATGCTTTACGGTTGTGGGCGGGAGGGCCTACAAATTCAGGGGTTTGCCATGCGGCTCCATCATTTGGGCAAGCTAGTGTCTATGCAGGGTGATATGGCGGCCCCCCCGATGATGCAAGGCGACTTGTTCATTGTCTCGGCGGGCCCGGGGGCGCTGGCCACTGTCTCCGCCTTGATCGGTCAGGCAAAGGCAGGCGGAGCCTCGGTTTTGTTTCTTACCGCCCAAGCGCAGTCACAGACTGCAAAAATTGTCGATCACACAATCCTTGTGACTGCGCAAACCATGGCTAACGATCAGAAAAAAGATGCATCAACGTTGCCTATGGGGTCGCTTTACGAAGGGGCGCTATTTGTCTTGTTCGAGGCTATGATACTGAAGCTTATTGTGGACTTAGACCAAACGCCGGGAAGTATCCGGGCTCGGCATACAAACATGGAGTAAGAATTTCACGTTTGGAGAAATTCAAATTGAAAGACTAGAAAATGAAACAAGTTTATCTTCTGGCTAGTGGCGATTTGCGAGAAAGTGCAAATCAAACTTGTTGGCCGGCACAGGCTGCTATGGAAGACGCCCTGAGGATAGCATTAAGCAACGCTGGGGCTGAAAGTATCCGCGCCCATGCATTCAATCCTGACCGGGGTCACGGCTTTATTGCATCACAGCGTGAAGGCATGGATGTTTTCCGTGACATGTCACCTGATGCCGCGATCATTGTCGCGCAATCGGCCTGGCAATATTCGCACCACGTACTCCCAGGGCTAATCCATCACAATGGCCCGATCCTGACTGTGGCAAACTGGTCAGGTCAATGGCCTGGACTGGTTGGAATGTTGAACCTCAATGGATCATTGACCAAAGCAGGCGTGCCATATGCGACGCTTTGGAGTGAAGATTTTACAGATGACTTTTTTCTGGACGGGCTGCGCACATGGCTCCAAACTGACGCGCTGCAACATCAGGTGAACCATGTAAGGGACGATTTCGAAGTCCCTAACTATCTAGTAAATGTCGCGCAGGGTCTTGCCGAAAAAATCCGACGCGACAAGTTGATCTTGGGCGTATTCGATGAAGGTTGTATGGGGATGTTCAATGCGATTATCCCAGATCATCTTCTTCATCCCACGGGCGTATTCAAAGAACGCCTGTCGCAATCGGCTCTTTACTACGAGACGACTCAAGTATCTGAATACGAGGGCAGAGATGTGCTGGAGTGGTTGGAGGCGCGTGGTATGCAATTTGAGTTTGGCGAGGATGACGCTACCGAACTCACTCGCAATCAGGTGGTATGGCAAGGGCGCATGTATGTAGCCGCTGTGCGGATGGCGGATAAGTTTTGTTGTGATGCTATCGGTATTCAATACCAACAGGGCCTCAAAGATTTGCTACCCGCTTCAGACCTTGTCGAAGGGCTCTTAAATAATTCAGATCGCCCACCGATTCTTGATACAGAGGGGCGGGAAATCAAACCGGGCCAACCAATCATTCACTTCAATGAAGTGGATGAATGTTCAGGACTGGATGCGCTTTTGACCAACCGTGTCCAGGCAGCCCTGGGCTTACCTGTTGAAACAACTCTGCATGACGTGAGGTGGGGGGACGAAGACCGCGATGGCGATGCCGGTTTTGTTTGGGTCTTCGAGATTTCTGGCGCGACCCCGCCAGCGCATCATGTCAATGGTTTCGAAGGCTCAGTAGGGTACCGCCAACCACCGATGTATTTTCGGTTGGGCGGATCCACACTTGCAGGCGTTGCCAAGCCAGGCTCCATCGTCTGGTCGCGGATCTTCATAGAAGGTGACGCTCTGCACATGGACATTGGCACCGGTCAGGCGTTAGCCCTTTCAAAGCGTGAGACGCAGCGCCGCCTTGATGCCACGACACCGCAATGGCCAATCATGCACGCGCAATTGGACGGGATTGATAGGGACAAATTTATGGCCCGCCATAAGGCCAATCATGTGAATGTAGTCTATGCAAACAATGCTAAATCCGCACTTGATGCGGCTCTTTGCCGAGCAGCACTCGCGCGGGCGCTGGGGATCAAGGTACATCTCTGTGGGA
>Ga0255769_10000136_pt1 | contig 82520 bp, 64 predicted proteins | sample 041ome_9_FD_179637 | JGI IMG/M metagenome (GOLD analysis project Ga0255769, IMG submission 179637) | Coastal salt marsh microbial communities from the Groves Creek Marsh, Skidaway Island, Georgia - 041413US metaG (version 2) | ecosystem: Environmental > Aquatic > Marine > Intertidal zone > Salt...
TCTGCGCGTGTGAATGTGTGTGTGTGTGTGTGTGCGTGTGCTCGTATCAGAGCGAGAGCGAAGAGAATATGAATAAGAACGATAAAAGTTCTGCGGACGAAAACAAGAGAGAGAGAGAGAGAGAGAACTAAGTAGTGGAAGCTGAAAAGGAGGATTAGTTTTTTTGCTTTTGAGTTCTCTGAGAAGAGAAGAGAGAGAGAACTCCTTCCTCCACACTTCCACACTTTCAAGAAAAAACCAAACTTTACTTCTCTAAAACACAAAATAAACTTTCTCGCTGATTCACAAAGCGCAAAACGCAACATTCCTCTTCTCGCTCGTTCGCTTCGTTACTAAACAGAGAGAGGAAAACAAAGAGAGAAGATAAGAATAAAGAAATGGTCGAGGACGAGGACGACGTGATGCCTCCCAGAGGAAGTCAATTTAGAAAAAACAACGACGATGGCGGCTTTGGAACGAAACGGAACAACAAGGAATCGTACAACGACCGAAACGGTAGAAAACAACGAAAGAAACACAGAGGAGGGAAAAACACGTCGTTATCTTTGGAAGCGTTTGCCAGAGCCGGGAAATCCACGTACGATAAGAGAGAGGTTTTGAAAAAGCGAAGAGCGGAGATGGCGGCAAAAATAAACAAGTTTCGTAAAGTGGTGAAAAAAGCGGGAGAGTTTGTGGAACCGACGAAAGGCTTTGATCCGGAAGAGTACGCCAAGAAATTGACGAAAATGGAAGATCCTCTCGGAGATAAAGCGTTCGTAGAAAGAGCAGCGATGGAAGAGTACGTCGGGAAGAAAATTTTACGAGCAGGAGATGACGACAAAGACGAAGACCAAAGAAATACAGAAGGGAGCAGCGAAGAGGGAGAAAAAGAAGACGATGCCCCGCCGGAAGAACGCCGAGGCGTCTCCGAAAAAGGCAAACACAACAAAAAGAAAGAGCGACCTCGCACCGCGCACGAGTGGAAAATGCTCAAAGCGCAACCGGAACGAGACCGCATTCAAAAGGAAAGAGAGGAAAGAGAGAAAAAATTCCAAGAGGCGCAAAAAATACGAGACTCGAAGCGAAAAGAGCGAGGAAAGTTGAGACACTCCATGATGAAGGTGAATAAAAAAGGTCAGCCGCTGATGAGGAACAGAATCGATGCCATCTTAGCCAAGTTAGAGAAGAAGTAATTTATTAGCTCGTCGTGATGCGTAGTAAGTGTAAAAGTAGTCGCTTAAAGTTGTATAGAATAAAAATATATTAATAAGAAGAACAAACGCTCTCGTTTTTGAAAAGAACGCCTGTTGGATGTGGTGGGGGTGAGTCTCGTTTGCTTCTTATTAAAAAGCGAACAAGTCAGAAGAGAGAAAAGGGGACGAAGCAGTGAGTGAGAAAAAGATCTCCTGGTTTGCAAAAATCTTCTCTCTCACTCTTCCTGTCTTCTGTCATCTTCTTCGCGGATAAAAAAAAAACTAAAAGCGCGCACAGCTTCATAAACACGAAGCTGCACACGCATCGAGAAAAATGAGCGCCATCATCGCGTCTGTCACCTCCGCATCGCTGTCGTCGTCTTTTGCGATTGCGAAAAAAGTGAACCGATCGACGAACACAAAACGAGGATCGTCTTCATTCGTCGTGAACGCGTCGTCGTCCGAATTTTCATCGGAAAGTGACGACGTAAACAATAACGACAATGTATCCACTAGAAGAGCGGCAATTGTGAGCGGGTTTTCGGCCGCGCTCGCGATTTCTTCCCCCGCTGCTTTTGCCGCGGATAAGAACGAGGAGAAGAAGAAGAAAGTCGTCGCGGTTCCGTACACTCCGTACGTTCCGCAAAGCGAATCCAGCGAGGAGATGTTGGAAGTGGCGAAGCAGTTGAAAGATGCCGGGGCGCGATTGTACGGCGCGTTTTGGTGCGAGAACTGCAACAAACAAAAAGAAACGTTAGGTAAAGAGGCGATGGAGATGATAGAGTACGTGGAGTGCTTCCCGGATGGGGTGTACCAAAATGCCCCGGATGGAAGAGCGGACGTTACAAAACCGGCGGAGTTTTGTGGACCGTACTCTGAAGCGTGGCCAATGTGGGTTTTGCCATCGCCGACGACGCCGGAAACTCCAGAGATTGGGGTGCAAGGTAAAGTTTTGAAAGCGAAAGAGTTGAAGAAGTTGGTGAAAGAGGCTGCCGGTGAGAAGGTTGACTTGGTGAAGTATTTCACTACGCTCGAAGTCAAGTAATTTATATACAGTTTCTTTTCCGCTACGTATTATTTTTTAAAACAAAATGTCTTCTATTCTACATATGCTTACATGACGATGATAAACATCAATATCATCCCGCGCTCTTCCTTTTCGCCTCTCTCAACTCGTCTATTTCTCTGTACGCAGCCTCCCAATCAATCTCTTCAGGCGCTAATTGTTTCGTTGGAGGAGGAGGATGCGGAGGATTTTTTGACGATTTTGCTTTCGCATCAATATTGTCATTTTTGCCAGCTCGCAACAACTCGTTCGCTTTCTTTGAAACCTCTAACTTTCGCACCTGCTCCTCTAACCGTTTTTCTAGCTTACTAATTCGTTTGTTCTGTTCGCGAATGACGTGGTGCGATTCCCTGTTCTCTTCGACGACGCGTTTCGTCTCTCGAGCCGAGTTCATCGCCGCTACTTCCGCTTGTCGTATCCTCTCGTTCAAATGTGCTTTTTCCGCGTTCTTCTCAAACATATCGGACATTTTCGCGCTCAAACTCTCGCATTCTTTCTCTAACAACTTCACCGATTTCTGTAAAAGTTTCACTTGCTGTTCGAACTGATTCGAACGCGCCTGTTCATCCATTAAAAGCAGTTTCTGTTCCTCGATGATTTTTTGCATGAACTCGACTCTTCTGTTCTCTTTCTTCTTCTCTCGAGATTTCTGTTTCAACTTTGATAGCGACGACGATACTTCCATTCCCCTCGACGCTGTTATTTCCGGTGTTTCTCTTCCTCTTCTTCCTTTATCTCTCTCGCCCGCGATGAGGTCCTCGTCCTGCTCGCTTTCCGCGTCTTCATCGTCTTCGGAGGCAGTTAGTTTCGTCTCAACAGAATCTCTCATTTTTATTTTCCCCTTCTCGTTGGTATACACCCACGCGCGAGGCACGAACTGAGACGCGAACTGTCTGTCTCTCGCGCACGCGGTCTTTGTCGTCATTTTACCGCGTCTGTTTCTTCGTCGTCGTTATCGTTATCGTCGTCATCGTTTGTTCTGTTGTGTTGTTATATTGTTTTAATGGTCAAACTTCTATATACGAACTTTTTTTGTCAAGGTCAAGGTGGTGAAAACACCATTTCTTCGTCGAGTTGCCTCTCTCCCCTGTCATTGAATATTAGTAAATGAAAAGCCTGTACGGCGGCTACAGACGACGGGGCAGCTTATCACCAACGGCTGGGTCGATGTTTTCGTCGGCGGCGGCGTCTTCAACGTCGTCGTACAGGTCTTCTCCGTCGTCTTTGTATAACAACAACAAACCTTCGTCGTCGTTGTTCATCTTTTTGAAGAAAAACAGATATTGCCGTCGACTGTTCGTTCTGTTCGTTTTATACGTGCTCATACAAACGTTCGTATTCCTAAAGACGTGGTATCCGGGAGATCCTACTTTGAGGAGAATCTCCGAGAGTTCGTTGAAGCTGATGTTCAGTCGAAGCGGGTTTTCGTTCGGGACCTCTCGAATCTTCTCGAAGAGATATTCCGCGAAAGGAGGAGAAGTGAAATTGAGAAATCCAAAAGAAACGAGACAGACGAAGAAACAGTACGTGGTGCAAGGACACATTCCAGACCGACCGACGTGGGGGGAAGACTTTGACATTCAAAAGTACGTAAAAGATGTTAGATTAGGAGAGAAAGGAGGAGAAGGCGGAGAGGAAGAGTATAAGCAACTGCAGTGTTTCTTCGTCGTGGACGCCAACGAACCGAAAGTTGTGCTGTACGACGACGGACGCACGCACGTTGTACATTTAGGTGGAGGAAATACGGGGGTAAATATGAACGAGTTAAAGTGTGAGCACTTTCGAGCGACGACGAGCGTGGGGAAAGACGATAGAATAGAAGAGACGTGGAGTGTAGAATCAGAAGGGGAGAATGTTGGCAAACTCGCCATCGTGTCGTCGGCGACAAATGTGGAAATGTTGAGCGAGTATCACCGCACTTTGCTCAATCACGTAGAGTATGCTAAATCGCACAAGTACGCCAATTACCTTTCATTAGTAAAACAAAAAACTTTAGAAGGACGGTCGGGGAAATTTGCCAAGCACTTAGCGATGGGTGCGTTGATTTCAACGGGAGATTTCGACACGGTTTGTCACGTCGATTTAGATGCCTGGTTCGCCAGTTGGGCTCCGCTCTCATATTACGCGAAATCGTGGCCAAGAGATAAAGATTTGTTGTTTGGAGATACCGACCAAATATGGATCAACTCTGGGTTAATGATTGCCCGAACGACGACGTGGAGCGCGCAGTTTTTTGAAAAGGTCATGAACGCCGTGCACAGCGTAAACGGGCAGAACGACGAAAAGATTGGTTTTAAAAGGGACCAACCGGCCGTGTGGCACGTTTTAGCCGAAGAGTGGAAAGAAAATGGCAGAATGATGTATAAAGGCACGGAGTGCGAGAGTTGGAGCCAGTGTAACCCGGACGAAAATCCCGTGGAGTGTTGGCACTGGTGTCATTGGGATGCGTTGCAAAGGATCAAAGGATGGACCGGTTTGACTTCTCTGAACGCGTTGCCGAACATTCACCTTGTCCCTACCGACGTGCACCCACAAATGCACCGCATGTGTATTCGCTCGTGCTATTCAGTCGCTGCGAGAGTAGCGATGGGTATTTGCTCGGGAATAACTCGAGGCTCGGCGATGTGCTTACCGAAAGATGTGGACAAGATGAGTTTGTGCGATGGGAAAGGGTGCTTGAAGCAAATGGAATCCAACGGTGGGGCGTGGTTGAAGCATACCGGGCATCAACACTGGAGAGACGTTTTGCCGAGTTGCGTGCCTAGAAACAGAAATGAGGCTGCGTTAGAACAGAAGAATCCGTTCGCGCTGTGTTCGAAATCTTCTTGATTTTTGTGATAGTATATGTGACTTTAGAGCGTTGATTTTAAATTAGCTATTCTACATTTTTGCGTGCTCGCGCATCACCACCTTTCGGATGAAAGCCAGAAGAGCGCAACGACGTAGAGTCACCCCTACCTAGTATTACTGCGACTGGTGCGCTACCTTTTCGAGTCGGCGACATAGGAGCTAACAAGACGTCTCCGTTTGCCATTCCGCCGTTTTCCATCTCTTTCATTCTATCCAACTCGCTCGCAAACTCGTCCCCTATAGATTTCTCCGTCATCTCGATCTCCTCTCCTTCTTCGGGTATTCCACCCGGTCTCGCCGTGCTAAAACACTGAGGTCCTATGTCTACGCCTCCTACTTTTGCTCCTAAAACTTCGTTATATATGGCTACTATCCTCTGCGTCACGAGAACCGTCACGATTAAACCAAACAAGTAAAACAATAACTCCACGTGCGAGGCTTTCGAACCAGTCGCAGCTTTACGTCCCGTCACTCCTAAGTACACGTAAACAAAACTCGCCGGGACAATACCAGCGTACGTGCACCAGCAGTACGGCCAAAACGGAACCGCGGTTAATCCGAGTAAATACGACATCACCGTATACGGCGAAAACGGCGAGAGACGTAAAAGTAAAACGATTTGCCTCGAGTCTCTGACGACCGCTTGATCGAGAATTTGGAACCTCCCGCCTTCTGTAATAAATAGCTTCTCTACTAACGGTCTAGCAGCGTATCTCGCGATGAAGAAGGAGATAATTCCGCCCGTACCAGCCGATAACACAATCAGAATAGTACCAAATCCTGCACCAAAAATCACCCCGGCGGCAACGCACGTCGCCGAAGCGGCTCCAGGAATGACTGCAAACGAGGTCACGACCGCGTTAAAGATGAAGAAATTCACCGGGTTGCTAATCTTTGGTATCACATCGTCCTTTAACGACAGGTTTCTCGATCCGTGCATGACTACCAAGACGGCTAACAAGAGGACGCCGAGTAACGCGATGCCTCGCAGCCATAATTCGATTGGAATTTTCGACTTCCTACCGCTCGAAAGAGACCCGTCCAGCAAGACGTTGTTCGTCTTCATCGCTTGACTGGTGTTCGGAGTCATCGGCGACCGAGGCGTTTTCGGTGGTGCCGGCATTTTTCTCCCTCGAGCGCGTCTCTCCTCCCGGGGGAAGAAAAAATATAAGGAATCACAAAGTTTTTTAGCAGAAAGGAGGAAAGGGTGGTTGGTGTGTAGTGAGATTTCGTCGCGCTGGGACCTGAATTTTCTTTCGCGTTTCCTTTTCAATTTCTCTCTCTCACACGCATATGCCAAAACATTTTACACACTTACACATTTCTTTCTGCTATTCTGCATAAAGTCTGCGCGGGGCGAAAAACTTTAACGCACTTTATGCACCAAATTTTATCATCATCAACTTCACCTTCTATCCTCCACGGACGACGACGACAACGCAGACAGACTTCTCCATCATCGAATAAATCCGCCACAGCCGCCCCTTCCAGTTGTCTTTCCCGCTCCACCTCCTCGCTTCTTAACGACGACGAAAACAACGATAAATTCAAACTCGTAAAAAAAAACGAAATGAAACGAACGTTGTTCTTCTCTCGAAGCAGAAGAAGATATCTGCTTTGCTCTTCGTCGTCGACGTCGTCTCGTCCTTCGACGTATGAAATGCTCCCGTCAACGTTCAGAGCCATCGTTGGTTTCGAAGGGAGACGTGAGAGCAGTCGGAATGATGCAGTCGCCGTGGCGGCGAGACTACGCTCGAATGTTAGCAGCAGCTGCAGTAGTCGATCAGCTTCAACTACTTTTTTCTCAAAACAGCACCAACTGCAACGCCGGCTTCTCTCGACGTCGTCTGCGTCTTCTCATTCACCGTTAACAAAAACAGCAAGAAAAATAACAGCCAGAGCAATCTCAACTTCCAGCGAGAGCATGCAAGATTACGATTCGAGTTCTATTCAAGTCTTGGAAGGGTTAGAACCCGTACGGAAACGTCCCGGTATGTACATTGGTAATACCTCTACGAAAGGTTTGCACCATTTAGTTTGGGAAATATTAGACAACGGCGTGGATGAGATTCAAGCCAATCACGCGAGTAATGTCCAACTCACGCTGGAGCCAACAGGACACGTCGTTGTGACTGATAACGGTCGCGGGATTCCAGTGGAGATTCACCCGAAAACTGGCAAGTCGAGTTTGGAAACCGTTTTGACGATATTACACGCAGGCGGTAAGTTTGGCGGAACCGAGTCGGGATATTCCGTGAGTGGCGGTTTGCATGGTGTAGGTGTTTCAGTCGTGAATGCGTTATCGGAAGAGTTAGAGGTGACGGTTTGGAGAGGGGACAAGCAGTATTTTCAAACATTTTCGAGAGGGAAGACAACTTCGGAGCTACAAATCTCCGAGAGAAAAGCAAAAGATGGAAATCCGAAAACCGGGACGAGAGTGCGATTTAAGCCCGATAACATGATTTTCCAGAAGGTGCAAGATTTCGATCCAAACATTATTCGCGCGAGAATGAAGGAACTCGCGTTTTTGAACTCGAACGCCGAGCTTCGGTTTGCGAGTTTAGATGGCAAAACCAAGGAAATGAAAGAAGACGTGCTGAAATACCCGAATGGTTTGACAGATTACATCACAGACTTGAACAGCGATAAAAATGTAATTCACGAACCAATTACGTTGAAAACAGAGCATGAGGGCGTTAAAGTTGAGCTCTGTATGCAATGGACGCACGATGATTACTCGGATACGATTTTAGGCTACGCAAACTCGATTAGAACCATTGACGGTGGGTCTCACATCGACGGTTTGAAATTTTCGCTGACCCGCGCATTCAACACGGCGGCAAGAAAAGCAAAATTGTTAAAAGCAGAAGATTCTAATTTAGGAGGCGATCACATTCGCGAAGGTTTGTCGGCTGTTATTGCTGTTTGGGTGCCACAACCCGAGTTTGAAGGTCAGACAAAAACACGTCTTGGAAATTCCGAAGCGCGGAAAGCCGTCGAAGCTATGATTGCAGAAAAGTTTATGGAATATCTCGAGTTTCATCCCGAGGTTTTATCATCCATCTTCAAAAAAGCGCAAGCCGCGCTCAAAGCTTCCGAGGCGGCGAAGCGAGCGCGAGATTTAGTGCGCAGGAAATCCGTGTTGCGATCGTCTTCATTGCCGGGCAAACTTTCGGATTGCGCGAATTCAAACGCCGACGAAACTGAAATTTTTCTCGTCGAAGGTGACTCCGCTGGTGGATCGTGCAAGCAAGGACGTGATCGCGCGTTTCAAGCAGTGCTGCCGTTGCGTGGTAAGATTTTGAACGTCGAACGTAAAGACGAACAGGCTATGTATAAGAACACGGAAATTCAATCGATGGTGACAGCGCTCGGTCTCGGTGTCATGGGTGAAGATTTCAATCCAAATAACTTGCGTTACTCGAAGATAATCATCTTAACTGATGCTGATGTTGATGGTGCGCACATTCGAACGCTTTTGTTGACGTTTTTATATCGATATCAAAAAGCATTGTTCGAACAAGGACACATTTACGTCGCCGTTCCTCCGCTGTATAAAGTGGAATCGGGAAAAAAGAATGTGAAGTATTGCTACGATGAATTAGAGCTAAAGAAGCACTTAGATGAATTAGGAGATAATCAACCAAAGAATCTGCAGCGATTTAAAGGTTTGGGTGAAATGATGCCGCAACAACTGTGGGAAACAACATTAGATCCAAAGACGAGAACTTTGCGCAGACTCACGGTGGACGATGCAGCTATGGTCAATCACACGTTTTCTCTATTAATGAGCGATAAAGTAGGACCACGCCGCCAGTTCATCGAAGATGAAGGACCGGACTTGATGAATCTTGACGTGTAATAATATTACGATTGAGCTATACATTAGTATTACGGACGAAGTAGCAATTCTCTTTCCATTTTTCTCATGAGCATCGCCGTCGAACACTCGACAGCATTCGATCCACTTCACTTAGCAGCGAAACTTCCCCGTTTCCTCCCTCGAACTCTGTGGAAAATGTGCTAAATGAAGACGTTTCGAATGGTTCATACGTTATTGGCGGCATCGAAAGCGGGAAGAACTTATTTGTACGATTGGTTTTCGTGATCTCTTCGTGTGTGACTTTTTCTTCCTTCTTATTCTTGCGAAGCGTTTCGATGTCACTCTTTAACTTTGTGACTTCGCTTCGTAACTCGATCAACTCTCGATGAATGGGTGATAACAACGCGCTCATTTCTCTCAAGGTGACTGAACATGCAGCAGTAATCGCATTAGTAGTATTTGACTCGAGTACTCTTTCCTCCTCCTTCTCGTCGTTTCTTATATTTTTCTCTTCCTCCTCCTCTTCATCGTTTTCAATGAGCTCGCGCGTATCACATAGGATTTTCGTCTCATCGTTGAGCAATTTATCGAATCGGAATGTTTTGCGCACGGCGGTGCACGATTTACAAGTACATCGAGCGTGGTGCATTGAGTTATTTATGAAGTCGAGTTAAACCTTGGTGGTATTTTTTAAACTTTTAAACAACCCTCGTTGAAAAGGGTCGATTTTGCTTTGCACCTCATCGTTGAACATTGAACTGTGTTATTGAAATAGTTTTGAGTTTTTATATTAATATTCATCAAAATGTATGTATTCTTCTAAAACTTCTATTCGTATGCGTGTGTGAATGTGTGTGAGAGAGAGAGAGAGATAGTCCACACCGAAACTATCACCATCGCGTATACTTTATTTACTAAACTTGCACCTACTTTGCTGGTTTCTCCTTGCGCTCCTCAGCTTCCATCAAAAATGGCTTCGACGTTTCTTCTTGCAAACGTCTGAGCTGCTCTTTCTTATCTTCTGGCAAACTCGCTAAAATCTCTGGATCTAATTCTCCGCTCACTTCACCCGCGTCGCCTCGAATTTGAGATAAATATGTCGTCCATTGCAAGTGGAACTCCCTCCAGTGTTCCTTCGTCGTCTGTGCGCTTTTCAAGTGTTGACGAAACTCCGCCTGCACGTACTTATCTCCTAACGTTTTCATCGGCTCCGGTAACACCGCAACGTGTGTGCGCAAGATTTGTCTATATAGCGCTAGGATAGGCCTAGCTTTTTCTAGAAGCGACGATGCCGCTCCGGACATGTTTTTCTTTTATCGCGCGCGCTTTTTGAAGAGAGAAGAGTGAAGAAGAATGAAAATGTACTTCTCAAGAACAAAATCAATTTAGAGTTGTTGCTGCTGTTGTTGATCCGCCAACACTCCCATCTGTTCCTTCTCCATCTCCATCATCTGCTCTTCACGGTGCAATTGCACGATTAATGGCACGACCAAAACTAAAAACGTCGTTCCAAACGTCCACGCCGCTTTCCCAGTAGAAAAGGCCCAACGAATGCAGTGTTCTTTCGTTTTCTCCCAGTCTCGAGCGGACTTTTGGGACGCTGTTTTAGAGATTGAATCTCCCGCGCCTGGAACGATATCCATCTTTTCTCTTTTTGTCGTTGTCTTCTTCTTTTTGTTCTTTTCTCTTTTGTTTATATCAATCAATATCGATCGATCTGAGTGTGTCGTCGTCGTCTTCTGAAGATTTTTCTTCTTCTTGGTATTTCTCCGATCTCCCCCGTTAGAAAAAAAAACAGAGGTGGAGTAGTGGGACAGCTCATCAGCCCAACTTTTTTTTTTCGCCAACGGGGGTCGATATATCTAAAAGCGCTTTCATTCCTGTTTCGGTTTTTCCGAAAAACGTCATACAAAAGCTTCGTCTCACTCGAGCTTTACACAAAACTTTCACATCCTATCACATCTTTTAGTTTTTGAAAGGACATCGTATCATGTCCGCTAATCCTTTCGCCGCGTTAGGCGAAGACGGGCCGAATCCCGTCGCCGCGAAAGGTGCGAAATTTCTCTTTTTTTTTGTTCCAGGGGCAAATGTTAACTGGCATTTCGCCTTTGTTTTGGGCGGGTCGAGAAGCGAAAGGAGAGGGATGCAATTTGCAAACGCAATCGACGCGCGAGAGCTTTGCGCGAGATTTATTTCCGTTTGAAACCAATCGAGACGGATGAATATACATTCTATACGTTCGAATTGATTTGTTTCAAAGGAATATGTGCGCTCAAACGCAGACATAACCTCGCGGATGCCGTCCAGTCAGACGAGCTAACCCTCTCTTCCTGGGGGAGGCTGCTCTTTCCTCTCCCCTTCAGTTTTTTCTTTTTTTCGTGGTGGCTGCTGGTTGGACGTGCCCTCTTTTCACTCCACCGAAAAATAAATATCTGATATTTGCTTTGCAGCAAAGCAAAACAAAGGCAAAACCGTCGGCAAAAAATTCCCCTTTCGTTCAACTGACATGATTCTCATCTCACTATATTTGTTATTCGTTACATGAACAACAGAGAAAGCGAAACCGGCTTCGCATAAAGAAGTCACTGGCGGCGCGAAGGAAAAGCAATACGGTGCCAAGGGCCAGCAAGGCGACAAGAAGAAGCACACTTCTGGTAAGCACGACCGCTCCCACCACGGCAAGTCCTCCGACCACAAAGGCGGCGCCGGTAAAGGGAACTGGGGCAAAGCTGGCGACGAACTCAATGCCAAAATGGACGATGCTGGCAATGAGTCTGCCACGGAGCAAGAAGTGGAAGCTCCGTCCAACGAAATCTCCTTGGAAGAGGCTATGAGACTCAAGGAGGAGAAGAAGAAAGCCGTGGCGGCCCTCGCCAAGACTGGGCCGGCGAGAGCGGTTGACACTTCTGCTTTTGCCTCGATGGCGGCGCCAAAGAAACTCGAAGACGAGGAGAATCATCTCGATATGCTCAAAGTCGACGCGAAGTTTCGCAAACGTGGCGAAAAGGAAGTGAAGGTCAAGCAAACGCTCGACTTGAACTTCAAGGTTGCCCCGACTGAGTCGAACGACCGCGACGACGACAGACGCGACCGTGGCCGTGACCGCGGTGGACGCGACCGCAACCGTGGCGACAAAGGTAAAGGCGGCGGTGGCCGAGGTGGTGACCGTGGACGAGGAGGCCGAGGCGGCAACTCGGGTGGTGGCCGAGGTGGCAACTCGGGTGCTCGAGGTGGTGGTCGCGGAGGTGGCCGCGGCGCCAACATCAATGTTGCGGACAACGCTGCATTCCCGTCTTTGGGTTAAATAATATTTCATTTTTAACATTGGAATAGAGGGGTATCAAGTGAAGGAGTGTGAAAGAGAGAGAAGGAGTGGGAGAATTTTTAGAGAAAGAGCGAAAGGGAGAGAGACAGAAAGTGTGTGTGTATTTGTGAAGGAGCACACTGAAGAGAGAGAAAACGAAGAATTATATTTGAGGCAGAGAGAATTTATAAACAGTAATAGTAGATAAGGGAGAGAGTTGATATTGGATGACGAAGCGAAGTCGAAATGACGAATATGTGTGTGACGACAATGAGAAATTGGAGCATGTACATTTTTATGCCGAGAGCACCAACCGAGCGCCGCGTTAGAAGAAGCTGTTGCGTCTCTCAATGAAAAACGAAAAAAAATAATATCTTGCGCTATAGAAATAGCAAGGCAGTCTAGTGCGTGCTGATGGATTCGATGACGAATGAATTAGAGATAGGATGAGGGTCATCAGAGAGGAAGCATCATTAGACTGGCGGAGTAGTAACGTAAAAGTATTTAATATAAATCAAACAGACAAAAAGAATCGCAAAAAATATTTTCCACTCTTCTGATAAGCAAACATGCGTTCGCCCGACGAATCGTCGTCACCGCCGTCGTCGTCTGGTATTCAGATATCCGTCCACAGCTCGGTAGCTTTGGATGAAACCATTCACGACGTGAAATGGATCCCATCCAGCGCTCGGTTTTGCGTCTTAGGAGCGCACGCTCGAGGCACCGGAAGTCTCCAAGTCTTCGAGCTTGAAAACAACCACGGGGCTTCCTTCTCTTCTCCTTCAGCAATGCCATCGTCTCGTCTCGTTATGAACGCGAAAGAAAAATGCGAGCACGACCACGCCTTGAAATGTGGAACTTTTGCCGGGTCAGACGAGATTGAACGCACGTTCATCGCGGGAGATTTTTCTGGTCAACTTCTCAGTTGGGACGTGGAAAACTTGACTAGGCCAACGCAAGTCGTAAAAAATGCACACGAATCAATCATCAATTGCATAGATGGGTGCCACAACAAACACTCAAAAGTGATCGTCACGGGAAGTCGAGATGGATCTGTGAAAGTATGGGACTTCAGACGGAAACAATCTGATCCCGTCGTGAGCTTTGCGCCGTCTGTAACTACCACGGTCTCGCCCGAGTGCTGGTCCGTAAATGTCGGCAACGCAAAGAACGATAGCGAACCGATGATTTTAGCGGGATACAGCGACGGTACAGTCAAAATGTTTGACCTCAGAAGAGTGAATATGAGCGGTGGTAATTCTCCACCGCTGTATTGGGAAACGAATGTTGGTCGAGGCGTCTGCGGAGTAGAATTCGACCGGAAAGCGATAGAGATGAATAAGTTTTTGGTGACATGTTTAGAATCGCATTCTAAAGTATTCGACACTCGTACGTTTAATCCTAAAAGAGGTGGCTTCTCGAGCTCTGTCATCACAGAAGTCACGGAAAATGGTCCCACGATATGGGGTGTAAAACATTCTCCCTTTAACCGAGAGATCTCTGCATTTCTAGGTGGCAATGGCACTTTATCGGTGCATAAGTACGCGTATCCAAAACAAAGACGTTTACGACTGAGTGAGGAAGAATGCGTCGGTAACGCCGGTCAAACGCACCTACTTGTGGAATCAAAAGTATCCACGCAACCCATCACCGCATTCGATTGGAACAAAGATAAAGAAGGGCTCGCAATTTGCTCGTCTTTCGATTCAAGGATTCGTTTACTTTTCATCACCGGTATGAATAAGCTCTAAATTTGTATACATGTCTTTCTAAATTACAAAGGATAGTTGAGACCATCGTCTTCGACGTCTTCGTTGTCTTGATCGTACGATTCTCTTTGAGGATTTCTTTGTTCGTACAACCGCTGTTCCAGTTCTTCTCTTTTCGTCTTCTCTAACATCAACTCTTCTATCACTCGTTCGTATTCTTGGGCCGTAATACTTCCTCCGCCTCCACCGTTTAAGACTGCGTTTTCGTCTCCCACTCCGCCGCCCGATATCTTTCGAACTAAATCTTCAAACTCCCTTCTCACCACGGAGGGTAAATTTTCCAACAATTTCTTTGCCTTTTCCCGGCTCAAGACGAGCACTTCGCAAAAGCACAAAGCTGTAGCCGAAACTTTCGATTGTCCACCAATCGTTCGTCTTCCTAACCCACTTAAAGATGCCTCACCGATGTAATCTCCACCCGTTAAAATTACCGCTTCTCCTCTCTTTTCTAATCCTAACTCGTCGCCTTCCCAACACTCGACTTCTCCTTCGGAGATGAAGTATAAATTCCTCGCTGTTTCGTTGTATCGAATGAAAACCTCCCCCGGCGCTAAATGCTTCATCTCTAATTGTTTTAATATCGCTACTTTTAAGGAATTCGAACACCCTTTTAACAACTCTCCGTTTGTTACGCTCGGATTTATTTTCAACAAAATTTCTCCTTTCAATGATTTCGGCACTTCCTCTAAAATTGCATTATCTGCAGTCAGCTTCGAGAAATGGTCTCTGTTCCTCAAATGTTCGTAAAAATCAATCAAATCCTTTGATAACTGATCTGGTAACTTTTTCCTCTTGATGAATTCATTCACGTGGTCGATTCGACTCTTATACAACCTCGTTTGTTGACCAAACGTGTCGTGGTAAATATTCGTCGCTGATGTGAGCGAGAACAAAACTACGACTGCTCCGGTACACGCAAAGAACAACGTTGTCCAACGTTCTAAATTCGATTCTGGTTTGAAATTCATATCGATGGTAAACATGACCATAACCGCGTGATATAAGGACAGCGAGTATTCCGTGTATGGATCGCTCATTAACTCGCCTTCCCAAATGCCTTTTTGTTTAGCGACTTCGAACCAGGCATGGTCTTCTACTCCGTCTATTTTCACGACGAAGAAAAACACGCAGGCGAACCAGTGCGCGTACACAAACGTCATCAACACGTACCCCATGATGTCTAACAAAGCGTATCGAATTTGTGGCATTCCATCCCATCGATTGTTAAATGCTCGGTGAATCCGATGCACTCGCAACACGGACGCCATTTTCATCAATTTGAACATGCGCAACAGCTTTGTCAAACGTAAAGCGGAGACGTTATCCGTCAACGAAGATTCTCTGAATACTAAATCTAAAGGAATTGAGGAAATTACATCAATCGAGAACCAGCTCGTGATGTATCGATCGGATATTCGTTGTCTGTCCATGACTAAGTTGTTCCCGGCATCGTAAAATCCAGTGTTAAAATTCACGAATATATCGACGATAAACACGACGTCTACGACTCGATACATCAACTCGTGAAACGAACTCATTCTGACGTTAAACGCTAGGTGAAACGGACAGAAAATGGCGTTGTATATCACGGCTACGGCTAAGAAGGCGTCCCATATTCTCTTTCCTCTCGCTAACGGGTGAATAGTCGTCCCCAAGTCTACTCTCTTCCTTCGTCCCAAACGAAAAGGGGTGAGAAAAGTCGCTTTCCCCTTGTTGATGATGTTCGAGGACACGTTTTTTCTCCCTCCGCGAGGAGAGTGCAGGATCGTTGATGGATTCGAAGACGAAGAGGGATGATCGGGAGGAAGAGGATGACCCTTCATCTTTCCTTCTTCGCCTCTTCTCCTTCTTGTTCTTCTTCTTCTCTCTGTTTATTACTACTCACTCTGCTTTGCGATGTGATTTGATGATGTTTTCAAGAGCTGAGAGTGAGAGTTTCGGTTGCCGAGAAGAGGAGAGAGCAACTTCTGTGAGCAAAATCTGTAATTCTCAATCAACGTTTTTTCGACTCGCGTTTTGCGTTTTGGTTGACCAAAAAGCACCCAAACAAAAATTTAAAAAAAACACGAAGAGCGAGACGTCAAAAAAACGAGAGAGAAGAAGAAGAAGAAGAAAATCATTGCGAAGACACGAGAAGGAGAAGAGACGGAGGCAGAGCAAAGAAAAGGCGGCGGTCGAGAGGAAAAAGAGAACAAGAATACTTTCATCGGCCTCGGAGAAGAAGAAGACGAAGAAGATCTCTTTTTAAAAATGTCGAACAAACGAGGAGGTCCGGCGGAACCTCCTTCGTTTCTCCAAGAAGTCGCGTTTCTGGCCGTCTCCGCGTTGTTCAGTTGTTTAGTCCTTTCGTTCGGATTGAAACGCTTAGACCCGAACAGACAAACCTCGAAAGCCGCGGAACAGAGGAAGAAAGAAATCGCGAAACGATTAGGACGACCTAAATTAGTCACGAACGTGTACGAAGACGCGATCGCGAGCGACGTGGCGAACCCGGACCACATTAATGTCACGTTCAACTCCATCGGTGGTTTAGAAGACACGAAAGAAGCGTTGCAGGAACTGGTGATATTGCCGTTAGTGCGACCGGAATTGTTCTCGAAATCGAACTTGCTGAAACCAGCGAAAGGGGTGTTGTTGTACGGACCTCCCGGAACTGGGAAGACGCTGTTAGCCAAAGCGTTGGCGAAAGAGTCGCAGGCTTGCTTCATCAACGTCCGAACGAGCACGTTGCAATCGAAGTGGTTCGGCGACGCGCAGAAACTCGTCACCGCAGTATTTACTCTTGCGTGGAAGTTACAACCCTCGATCATCTTCATCGACGAGATCGATTCATTTTTGGGAACCAGGAAAAACAGCGAACATGAAGCGGTGACGCAGATGAAGACAGAGTTCATGACGTTGTGGGACGGTTTCAATACGGACTCCAACGCGCGAGTGATGGTGTTGGCAGCTACCAATCGACCGTGGGACGTAGATGAGGCTATTTTGAGACGGTTACCGCGATCATTTGAGGTTGGGTTACCGAATAAAGAACAAAGAGCGAAGATTTTGGGTGTCACCTTGCAACACGAGAAACTGGAGAAGGGATTCTTTTTGAACGAAGCGAGCGCGCCTATTTGGCAAATCGCGGAAAGGACAAAAGGATATTCCGGATCTGATTTGCAAGAGTTGTGTAAACAAGCCGCGTATGGACCAGTGAGAGATTTGTTAAGAAGTGAAACGAGAGGAGAGAATACTGGTGGTGGCCCAAGAGCGCTAATGATGAAAGATTTCGATGAGATTTTAAGAACTTCGAATACGAGCGCCCAAGCTGCGAGCAGCTACCAGTTCGCCGACGAGATGAGGAAGAGTACTAGAAGCATGAACGCTAGAGAAGGATACCAAGACCCAGAAGAGTTAGAAAAAGCACAATTAATGATGCAACAGATGATGGCGGGTTTGTTCCAAGCCGCTCAGAGCGAATCTTCTAGGTCGGGTTCACCAAAGCCACACCCGAAAGATCTGGACTGAGAAAGGAAAAGGAAAAACGCCACTCTTGAAAACAAAACAAAATAAATTAGTACACACACTATATAGATAAATTGCAAAGAACCAATATCTACGCGTTGAAAACATTCGAAAAAGCTCATAATAAACGAGAAAACACATTTGCTACCATTGAATCGCGCTATCTTCGGTTGATTCAGGGGGATTCTCCTTCTTCGTTTGCACATTGCTACAAAAACTGTAAAATAAAATAAAATAAAAAATAATTCAATTTGAAAAGCTTTTCATGAAATATTCCCGGTGAAAGTCAACATTCGTTATTGGATTTTATATTTCACTTCATCTATTGAAGTTGATTTGCTTTATACTCGGGAAATCTTACTTTGAATTGAAATAATATTTTTTATCAAAAAAGTTTTAATTATAATATTAATTAAACACATCAGAACAAAGATTTCACCACTGTGATGGATTTATAATTGTATGATCATTATATTTTATATCTAAAAAGTGGATCATGAATTAAATTGATTAAAGGAGTGATGTTTTCGAGATAGTCCACTAAATTTATATTTTAATAAGAAATTAAATAAATTTATTAGAGATCGAAGATAAAGAATTTTTGGGTAATCATTCTTTAAGTATGTACAAGGATATAATTTGTTTCAACTTACAAAATTAGGGATATTTATTCATTCTTTATATCTGTGAATCAATGGATAGAAATTAAATTTATTTTATTTTCGCCACAATTTTAGCGCGAGTAAAGAAGGAGAAGAAGAACATCAAAAGATGGCGCCTTCCTCTTCTTCTTTCGGTGCAGAGAGAGTTTACCGGAGTTGTGACGTGTCCACGAGCTTTGCGATAGATGTTTCGGGCTTGCACGGAAGATTTGCTGCAGCTGGAGGAGAAAAGAAAGAAGTTCTTGTCGAAGTTCGAATTCTTTCGTCCACGCCAACTAACTCAAACTCGAACACTCGAGAAGACTTTACGGAACTGACAACATCCAGCTCCACGAGGACCTCCTTATATCAAAATGGCTGTGCTCTCTTTCAAGAGAAGATTGAATTTCCCATGAAAGTGAACGATTTACCCTCGGATTCAGTCTTGGAGTTATCGTTGGTCGATTGTAATCGTAATCACCTTCAGAAAAGTAGTGGTACACTTGGTGAGAAACAATTACACGCAGGAGCAGGAACAAGAACGCGGAGGAGGAACAAGAACAAGAATGACGAACAAGATTCATCCATAATAGGTTACGCGCGTATAAAATTATTCGACGAAGCGACCGGAAAGCTCGTCGAAGGGCAGAAACGATTGCCGCTGCAGCTCTCTTCATCTCCTTCGAGCACCGCGAGTGGTATGAATACAGCGAATGGTGTCGCAGGGAATAACGACGACATCTCCCTTTCACCTCTAGAAGAATCCGCGACAGAAAAAGAACTCATCGTATTCACGGAAGAGCTCGAGCGTTTCGAGGAAATGCTTTCGAAGTACGAGCGAGGTGAAGTGCCGCACGTCTCTTGGCTTGATAAGATGACGTTCTCTAGAATACAAGATATGCGCCGGGCGAGACTGGAAGAGTTGGAGGAAATGAGCGGTTACGTTGAAGTTCACGTGGAATTTCCTACGTATGCGTTACCTATCATTTTCAGCGAAGGATTAGAACCGAAGAACGTGAGAAAATCTAGGAAGAAAAATTGGGAAAGTCTCGTGTGGCTTATTGACGAAGAGATAGCTATCGAGACCCAAAATCCTTCCGAGATCATGCACTACGAGTTGACGAGAACTCACGGGAGAGAAGTTGTCGATAAAGATTTAAAACCAAACGCAGAAGAGAAAGCTCGATTAGCAATTGCCATGTCGTCTCCGAGTACGAGGAAAATGGATATGGATACCCAAAATTTACTCTGGAAGTTTCGATACTCGTTGAGCTCTGATCCGCGAGCGCTCACAAAGTTTCTCAAAAGTGTGGATTGGAACGATAAAGATGAAACGAAAGCAGCGATTGGATTAATGCATCAATGGACACCCATCGGTCCCGCGGATGCTTTACAGTTACTCACTCCCCATTTCAAAAATATTGACGTCCGGAGCTACGCGGTGGCCGTTTTATCTCGAGCGGAGGATGACGAGATTCTTATCTATTTGCTCCAGCTTGTCCAAGCGTTGCGATATGAACCTTCGGACGATTCCGTCTTGTCTAGATTTCTCATTTCCCGCGCGCTTAAGAATACAGTGTTAGCCAATTTCTTTTACTGGTTCTTAGTCGTAGGTTTTGAGAACCCAAGCTTTGAGCGACGCGCCATGGCAACGCATCAGATGTTTGAGCAAGCTTGTCATGACCTTGGACCGGAAGGGACGCAACAGTGGATAGCGCTGAAACGACAGGGCGTGTTGATTGAGCGCTTAACGTCAATCACTGCAGACATTTTGAACTTAAGAGGCGCGAGAAAAGTTGAAAGACTACGAGCCATTCTGAATGGACAAGGCATAGGCACAGAGTTGACATATTTCACGCACAACATACCACACTTGTTGGATCCTTTAATTAGTTTGACGGGAATAAACTCGGAGGAAAGTTTCGTGTTTAAGAGTGCCTTGAGCCCGCTCAAACTCGCGTTCCGAGACGTCAACGACAAAACTCAAAACGTTATATTCAAAAGAGGCGACGATTGTAGACAAGATCAGTTGTGCGTGCAGTTGATTCAGCTCATTGACAAGTTATGGAAGCGAGAGAATTTGGACTTGCGATTGACCCCTTATCGCGTCTTGGCCGCGTCCACTGAAATTGGTTTGATTGAATTCGTGAAGTCTTCCGCTATAGCCGACATTCTGAAGGAGCACGACAGTCTTCGCGCGTACATAGCTATCCACAATCCGGACCCGAAAGGGCCGGGAGGGTGCACGATGCAGTCCTTGCAAAATTTTGTCAAATCGTGCGCTGGATATTCAGTCATCACGTATTTGCTCGGTGTCGGCGATAGACACTTAGACAACCTGATGCTAACGAAAGATGGGAAGCTCTTTCACATCGATTTCGGATACATGATGGGAAGAGATCCAAAAATTTCTCCCCCAAGTATAAAAATCAGTAAAGAAATGGTCGATTGCTTGGGGGAGTTCATGGACGATTACAAAAGGTACTGCGTTGAGGCGTACAACTTGTTAAGAAAGCCACACTGCGTGACATTAATTTTGAACTTGTTTGAATTAATGGCTGATTCGGATTTACCGGATTTACGAGGTGATGCTGGCGCGAAGTTGGAGGCGAAGTTTGCGATTGACTTGGATGACGAAGCCGCTGGCACACACTTCATACAAGAAATTCAACGAAGTATGAACGCGTTATTTGATCCTTTGTTTGAGCGAATACACGCGGTAGCGCAGAGAATGCGCTAATATGAATAGATAGCTGCACATAAAGATAGACATAATGAATTAGTGTAAAAGTAAAGCTAAGAAGAAGCAATTTAGTAATACATACAACAAAACAACAAAGCACATGCAAGAGACACGAAGACAAACAAATTAATCCTGGTTGATGTTATTCGGTTTGCGCGTTAAACTATCCGCATTGAACGTCATTTCAGAAAGACCTCTTTCCACCCAGTTCATAGCTGCAATCGAACCTTCTCTAGACTGTAACAACGCTTCCAATTCGCGGTAAGATGGTCTCTCCTCAAATGGTGGCAACGTTTCTACTTGCCCACTTTGTTGGTTCAAGACAAAAACTTGCCACGGCCCTCCAAAGACTTTTTGCAATCGAAACGTTTCGCCTTGAATCCTTTGCTCTTTCAAGAAATACGCAATCTCAAAGTCTTTCACAAACTTTTCGTTCTTCTCTCTCCACGGGCCGAAACCGAAGTCGTTCAATATGTTTCCGTTCAACACCCACTGCGGGTTGATAATCATATTCGCTCTCTTGGCGTCTTTCGTGATTTGTTTCAAGTCCGAAAGGACCTCCGCGGTTGGAAACGTCGTGCAAACGTCGTCACCGCTAGTTATTTTGACTACCGCGTCTGCATCGTCGATGACTTTCTTCGTCACCGTCTCTTCTCCGCTCACCGTTTTCATAAGCGCTTCGACCATAGGACTCATACTCTGATATTGCTGTCTCACCCCGCCTGGCCAATCGTCCAAATCCGTCGCTCCAATCAAAGGAATATCAAAAGTCACCTCCAAATTCTTCTTCCCACTCTCCAAGGCTTTTTTCACCGACTTCGCGGCTAACTCAACCTGTTGCGACGTGCTCTTGGGAAGTTCTTCCAAGTTTTGTTCCTGCGTCGTCGTCGTTGATGCCGATGACGACGAGAGCACTCTGACGCGGGTACTCGACGACGATCGTTTTTGTCGATGACTGCTGGCGAGGGTTACACAGGGACAAGAAGGAGGAGCGATGAAAATCGAAGAGTGACTCATCATCGTGAATGTCGTGATTGTTTCGAACACACGAGCGCGCGTGTGGATGGTAGGTATTCTGACGACTAAGAAAAGATTAGTCGCACGGGCGCAAAAATCAGAGCACCTTTCTTTCGGGTTCTTCTCGCGAGACGTCCGGCACAAAAAAAAGAAGACGCCGCGTTGCTGCTGCACCTACTCACCCTCTTTTTAAAAAGAAAAAGACATGCACATTTGCAACGGATGTTGGGCGGAGATTGAGGACCACGCGTACATCACTCGATGTGGCCATCAGTTCTGTGAGTGTTACGGCAGCTCGTTTTGACGCTATTAAAGCGGCGCGCACTCGTCGTTTTTTTTCCTTCTTCTCTTCCGCGTTCGCGTTCGTTCTCTCTCGTATTTTGTGCGACTCTTTCAAACTCACTCACTCTTTGTGTTTAAACGAATCGATGACGCGCGCGCGCACGCACAGGCGAAGAGGACATACAGAGAGTGCTGAGTGCAGGAGAGTGTCCAATCTGTCAAAAAGCGGTGCTCGAACGACACGTGAAGCAAACGCCGCTCGTCCTGGACGAGGAGAAAGTTCAGGTATGCGTCTTTGTTGTTTCTCTTCTTCACACGATAAAACAAAAACAAATATAGCTTGCATTAAGAGGATTCAACACGGATAACATCTTCACCGCAGCGTACCACGCGCAACAGTTTGCAATCAATCAACTGGAAATGGCGTATGCAGCTATACAAGAGCGAGGGCAAAGGGAATTCGAGAAGAAGTACGCAAAGGCACGAACGAAGCTGGAAGACGTACACGCGGCGTATTCGAAAGAAAGGGCGAGAAGGCAGGAGATGATGAAAGCTCTGAATGCTTCAAAAACGAAGCAGAAAGAAATTTATCGGCGATATGAGCAAGTGTGCGGCCAAAAACGTAGGTTAGAACAGATGTGTAACGAATTGAGAAGAAGTCACGGCGCCGGTGGCGGGAACGCAATACACAAGCAAAGCTTCTCAAACCAAGAGTTACGAGGAGTTGAAGGTGGACCGCACTTCTTGGACGAAGACCCGTTCGGCGATACGCCGATGCGCGATTCTGGAGGGAAAAGAGGAAGCATGGGGAATCCGGTTCGCCGCTCTTTACGGACGCACTCGCCGGTGCCTATGCGATCGCTGGACTCGTTGAATGACTCGCATGGAGAAGTAACGACCAAAGCTATGGAAGCTCCACCGGTAATGAATACCAACAAGATACCATCCTTTGGGCAAAATATCAACAACAATAACAACAATAACAACAATGATAGGAGGCGCTCGAGCTTTGGTTTAAACGCGACGAAGAAAGGCGGTGGTTTCGCCCCTGGTTTGGGGTTCGGGAGCAAACCGCAGTATAACAAACCCACTGCGAACCCGTTCGCTTCAAAGCGGTTTTAATCAACCTGTTCTCCCATCAACAATAACTTAAGTATCTTAATGCTTAATACGTTATATTCTAATAGACTTTAACGAACCACAAACACATACTTAGAAAGAGAGAGAAACACAAACATATATTTTAACATATATACACATACTCGAAGATATACTCGTATTCTTTTATATTTTCACTACTATACTGATTTTGCTAAGAATTATAATTTTCCTCAAAGAAACGATTGGATCGCTTGATTGAGCGCGGATAAAGCACCACCACCTACTCCATAAACTGCCATCGCTCGAGGACCGTTCATGCTCTTATACAAAACGCCAGCGCCGGCGCCTGCAAAAATGCTACACGCCGGATCGAATCTGTGTTCTGTATATATCATTGACGCCGATTCTAAACCAGCATAAAACAATCCTACCGCACCCCAGGCGTTACCGAACGTTCTTCCTCTGTACGACACCGCGTTCAGCACTCTGTTCACTTTTAATTTCGTCGTATCGATTCCAATTGATTCTCTAGGCGTTTGTAATCCTTTATACAAACCTATTCCTCCTCCAGCGACTGAGCCGCCCAGGTACCCCACCCCTGTTAAATACGTCAAGTTTTCGCTCCATGATCTCGTTCGCATCTGCCTCTCTTCGTCGAATAAGTATTCTGGAGTCGTGCTTATGGAGTATAACTTTTGCGACATCCCCGGGTCAAATGGACCGCCCAATCCAGTGTATGGATTGTACGGCATCGAAGAAGCGCCGCCGCTCGTACTTGCTAAGGAGGAGGACGACGTCGTTCCGAATCCGCCGCTCAAATCGGCCGGCGTTTGCGCCGTGGATGATGTGCTCGGCGCTGGAATAATCTCATCCAACTGCTCAGAAGTTCGACCACTCGAACTGCCCGCTTGTTCTTTCTTCCCTCGGATGCCTAATAAATCTCTCAACCCCATGTTTAAGTCTGCTTGTGTGTTAATAACTCTCTTTCTTCTAATTCGATCGCCGTCAAATCAACAAAAACAGCACTCCTTCAAATAATAATAATACTGATAATAAGAGCAAGCGGAGAACGTGAAGAACGCGACTATTACCCTTCTTCTTCTTTTCGTACTCTTCTGTTAATATATATATGTATATATATACTGACAGTTCACGTGCGCGCGTGTGTGTGTGTGTTTTCTTCTATGCGTCCAGCAGCGCGATTATTATCGAGAAGGAAGCTTTCGGAAAAAAGAAGGGCTGCCTCTGCTCTGGCACGTGTCGTTTCGTTTCTTCGTTCGCTTGCCCCATCAGCCATCAGCACCGCGCGACTTTTTTTTTTGTTTTTGTGGGCACGAGTGAGTTCGCGAGTACGCGAGAAAAATATAATAAAGGACGCTTTTTTCCAGGCAACACAAAATAGGCAGCGTATGTATACATACATACACGCATAGACGCTAAAGAAGAACACAACGCAGCAAATAATATACAGCATCGCAGTAGCTATTTATAGTAATAATCGTATTAGTAGTATTCACGATGATGTTGGCGACGACGGCGACGACGACGGCGACGACGGCGACGACGATGAGGACGGATTCGAAAACGAACAAAAAGCCTACTCTCCGAGGTAATCGCAGTAAACAGAAGAAAGCTTTGAGTAGGAGGAACGCGGTAGCTGGTTTAAACTCAGAGAGACTCTCCAACAACGAATATCCCATCGGTGAAGTCGTTTTGGGCATCGAGTTGAGAACACATGGGGCAAAAGGGGCTCTCATCGATACCGCCAACGCAGATTTTATGCGACCAGGAGTAGAAGTTGATTTAGAAGAGTTGAAGGAAGAAGCTGTGGAAGAGGCGCTGTCGAAAATTGCAACCTATTACAATTGGGGAGGAACAGTTGGTGTGAGCTACACGAGAGCAGTCATGCGAGTGTGCGGGAACCGCGATATTAACAAACATTTAGTGAAGATGTTTCCGAGATCGAAAGGCAAAGTTGGGTCGATGATACACACCGAGGCGGCGGCTTACGCGCAAATGTACTACGGACCAGGGAGGGATGTTGATGGTGTGGTTCTAGTTGTTACAATTGGTAAAGGTTTCGGGACGGTTGTGTATAACCACGGTCAGAAAGTGAGAAATATGAACATGACAAACTTTACTTGGACGTATGAAGGCGAATTGAAGAAGTTGCAGCAAAAATACAACTGGCAAGGTATCGCACCAGTGTTTCAAGACGACAAAGAGGAGGAAGAGAAGCAGAAAATACTGCAGTGCATCGATGACTTTGGCTTGCAGGGGAGTTGGGAAATGTCCTTCGATGATGTTGAAAAATGCGACATCGAGCCGAAAACGAAGGAGGTATTGGAGGAGTTTTTAGCGTGGGGCAAATTAGTCGACGAGTATCTTCAAAAAGTAACCTTACACGTGAAACCAGAGCGAGTGATTCTTTTGACGACCGGACACGCAAGCACGCTGCCGACAAACTTACTTTTCAAATTGTTTGCGCCGGCTATAGCCTCTGCAGGTATGAATCCCACAGACGCCTTGCTCATCTCGGAATCTCCGTCTTGTATTGTTAAGGGTGCTGCTTTAGGAGCGAAGCTGGAACTTTCTAACAAAGCTACGGTTGAAATTCTCCGAGCTGCGATTTGCAAAGATATCACCGGTTCGCCTGAACCGAGAATATTAACCGATGAAGATATGCAATTCGTGTTCAAAAGATTAGATAGAAACAAGGATGGGCAATTAGACGCAGAAGATATCCTTCGCGGTGCCGCTTTGTTTGAAGTAGTACTTTCGGAGGTAGAAGCAAACACTGTGTTGCGAAGTTTTGCGGGAACTTCGGCGGCACGAAATCATACCGCCTCTTTTGACGATTTTGAGCGTTGGTGGATAAAAACAGTGAAGAAGTCCGTCGTCAAACACGTGCAGAATCAAGAAGAACTAGAGACACACTTGAACGAAAAAACTTCGGCGAACGAGAATCCCCTCATTGTTTTGCAGTGTGGGTACTCGTATTGCAGACCATGCATAAAGTTTGAGCACTCGTACGAATCCGTCGCGAAGGACCCTCGGTTCAAGAATGTCAAATTCTTAAAAGTTGTAGGTGACGCTTCGCCTGCGCTTTCGCATTTGACTCACGAGCTCGAAGTTGAAAACACACCAGATTTTCGTATCTTTCGAGGAGACAAAGTGGTGCAGAGGTTTACCGGAGCTAACAGAAAGAGACTAGAAGACAACATAATCGCGGTTTTGGAAGGCAAAGATGTCAAAGAAATTCCAGGGATTATAATAAAGTAGTTTACTTTTAGTATGATAAATTGTTTGTGAATGCAATTTGCGCCTATCGTATGTGCTCCGATCTATTTCTTATCTACATCTGCTACTACTAGATTCTATACGTACACATGAATTGCTACGTTCTATTGCAAATAGCTGAGCGCGACTTTATTTCTTTACTTCCCCGTTGGTAGTCATATTAGAAGAATGGAACCACGCATTGTCTTTGATTTCCTTCTCCCAATTTGCGCTTCCGTCCAACACGGCATCAAGTTTGATGCGCACGCCATCTTCGGCACAACTGCTTCCCAATTTTTCATACTTGAGCTTCGAAGGATGCCAAACGCACACTGAATCTTCTCCAACATCATTTACGAACGATTTCCAAGAAACATTTTGATCTAAATCAACGTAAGCGAAGCGCAACAGTCGTTCAGACTTAAATTTTTTAGCGAGTGCTTGTAAGTCCTGTATTTGCTCCGCAATCGCTCCTTTCTCGCGACTGTTAACGAACTGAAGCACTACGTAAACGCTCTTCGTGAGTGCCGTAGTTCTTTCTGAGATTTCGCTCAGATTCATGACGACGTCATTGGCATCGAGTGCACTGAATGTTGAAGTATCCACGCTATCAGCAGACGAAACATTTTGAGCACCCTTGGCAAACTTTCTGTTGTGCAAAAACCGAAAGAGGGATATCTGAAGAACAAGCATGAAAATAATTGGAAAGGGACCAATCTCTACCATCACGATAACAGATTCTTCCAGGACTCGAGCGAGAGTTTGCGAAATATCCGTTCGAAACTGCTCAAATTGCGTTTCCAAAGCGAGACGTTCCCTTACCAAAAGTGCATTCGATACTTCGTCTTGGACCCAACGACTTGTTTCTTCGGTGTTGAACATTCTCCCAATCCATTCGTAAACTTGCTCAATATCTGCAGCATTGCCGTTGAATGGTTCGTTATTTATCTTGCCCGATTTGTCAGAGGTGAAGTGGAGCGCTCTCAACTCTGCATTTGAGGAACCGCTTTTGAAGGAATATGCATAACATGCCTTCTTTTGTTTGGCGCAATCTATCCGGGCAAAAACAACCTCGTCGTTCTCTAAAGCGGCGGCTATACTCATCTTCATCGGATCGAGTCGTTCTTCTCGAGTCTCATCTCTTTCTTTTCGTAAATCTTTCTTGATGCTGCTCAGAGTAAGCTTGAGAGCTTCCGTCGCTTTCCCGCCATAACCCAAGAGGAGCACACACAGTCGAGTCAACCCGCCAGACTTACATCGTATATTGTCCACACTACGTGATGTGATCTCTGGGATGAGTTGTAAATGATGCTCGGCAAATAAGCTCTTTAAGCTCTCTTTCCCAGAAACGCCGTGTTTCACAATGACTTCGTTCGATTCAGATTTCAGAACCACCACTGCTGGCGCTGATTCAACTCCGTATATCCGCTTCCACTTTCCTTGATCTCTTTCCGTGTGATGAATTCTAACCACATTTACATCATTTGAATAATCCGTTGCGAGTTTGCGTAATGTTGGACTTGGCGTCGTGGCGCGAGGTGAAAAGACAATAAACTTGACTTTGTCCTCCTTAATATTTCCCCTAGTTGTTGTTGTAGGAGCAAAGTTCTGCTCTAGCTCTTCCGACGTAATGCTGGGAACCTCTTTCAGTCGCAAAAGCTTATCCATAACGAACGTTCCTAAATCGTCTGCTTTCATTTCGCCTCGATATCTTTGCGCACACCAAAAGTTGTTGCATCCTTGCGCAAAGCCAACCACCGTGGGTAACTTGGAAAATGCAATCGGTTCGTTGGACATGAAGTATTTCGGAGCTACTTTCACGGCGAGCTGTCGATAGAGCTTTTGGTTCACTCTTCCGAACTTTGCAAAACCGTCGAGTGCTCTAGCGGCTTGTTCCCAACTCGATGACGCTCTTTGCGACGGTTCTGAAGCATCATCGTAGACTTCAATAAGCCAAGTGTTCCCGCTAGCGGCGTTATTGTTGTTGTTCCTCCTTCGGTTAAAAACGATGGACTCGAACGCACTCAAGCTCGTGAAATCGAACGTTTCTGAATCAATCGAATCAATAGTTTGTTCTTCGGAATCCCACCCACCTCGTTTCATTCGCGAAGACGAGGACGAACCTTTCTTTTTCGCAAACCGCTGGTGGTATCCGCCTTTTTTCTCTCCTTCCTCCTTCTCTTTCCTTCTCTCGTCTCTTTCCAAATCTTTCAAGTTTGCGTACCCTGTCACGTCGTAATTCCTCCTCTTCTCCGGATCAATCAGCGTCTTATACGCCATTTGGATGTTCATGAACTTCTCATCTATCTTTTCTTTTTCTTCCTCATTGATATTCTTCGCGTTTTGTTGTTGCTTATCCGGGTGAAACCGCAGGGAGAGTTTTCGGTAACTTCTTTTGATGGCTGAAGCGTCGGCGTTTTTGTCCACCCCTAAAATAGTGTACGGGTTCAGGTCCTTCTCTCCGGATGTGAAATGAGAACAAGACGAAGAGAAAAAGAAGAGGAGACAGAAGAGACGGAAGAAGAAGCGCGAGAGAGTAGGCGCGCGAAAACGCGCCGCTCTCTTCGTCGTCGTCATCATAGCGCGCGTGCAGAAAGAGTGATGATGATTTTTTTTTTTTGGTCGTTGTGTGATGAGAGTGACTTTTCGTCACGTGTTGTCCCGGGACGATCCCCTCTTCTTCGTGTCCGTTTTCCTTTTGCAGTTTTGGATTTGGAGTTGGAATTTTTTTCTATTTTTTCAGGGTACAGGGCGTGGAGACAAAACATCTTCTCTTCTTCCTCGTCCGTTCTCCTCATTCTTTCGTTCGTTGCACACGTACAAACAAACACCACGCGTCAATCAGAATAAACGATAACGGCGACAAAATCATCACACGCACGCACTCAACGACGAGATGGGGATTCGTCGGCAAACGAGCCAATCTTCACTGACATCACCGTCCATAACGTTCATATTAGTCTTCTGCTCGGGACTCTATTTAGGCGCTTTACTCCCGAACGAACACTGGCGACCGAAACCATTTATAAGCAAAGATAGTCCGAGATACGGAGGGCAAATGTTACGCGCGAGTTTTATGACGTCGAGCAGCGAGAGCCAGGCGATTATACCGGGAGCGGCGACTGATTGGGTGGAGAGTAGCAGTGGGAGTAGTGGTAGTGATGCGAATACACGTAGGAATAGGAAAGGGGATAGGAGTAGCAACGGAGGAGGAGGTGACGAGCAGAATGAGAGCGATATTTGTGACTGTTCCAAGAAAAGCGCGTCTGAACTACTCAGTTCTTTCGGTGAGAGCGGGTTAGGACAACTCGCTTCGCCATCGATTAGCAAAGAAGATGCGCTGGCGAAAATCGACGCGTTGCAACGAGCGCGAACGCACCTCGCTAAGGAGAAGGCAAACTTAGAAGGCGAGCGAAACGCGCTGAATAAAGTTGTGAAAGAGGCACAAAGAAGCGCAGAACAGTGCTTAAAAGACTTGAAGAAGAAAAAAGGTGGACACTGATGATGAATTCAGAGTATTGATGATATGTATCTCATCTCCTTTATTTTAATTTGAAACTATTACATCTTAGCGCTGCATTACAACTAAAGTTCTATTGCATATTCCTACCATAAAATTCAAAGCCTTTATTCGTCTTCGTCCATTTCGCCAACATACTCGGCGATTTCATCGAGATCGATATTATCGTGTACGGTAAAATCATCGCTCAATTGGATTCGCGCAGTATCGTTACTCTTATTCTTCTGCACTACCTTACCTCGGCGGCCTCGCAACTTCCCGGCGAGAATGACAACACGACCACCGGGTTTCTTCGGGACGCACGTTTCTAAATACGATTGACGAACGTTAGATATGAGCGACGAAGCCCTACCATTATCCCCATCAATTTGCACGGTACACTCCTTGGGCGTTGGAATATCTACAATCGTCCCCTTCTTCAGATAGTATATCCCACCTAAGAAAGATTTCGAGATGATTCGAACCCGAATGGACGGATACAGCCACGGTGCATCATCATCATCTTCATCTTCTGATTCTTCCTCCTCTCGTGGCTTCTTACTCTTCTTATTACCCGTATCTTCGCTACTCTTTCGCTTCTTATCTCCGTGAGGGGCGGGAGCATTTGCCATCTCGTCTAATTCAGAGCAACGCAACGTGATGACTTCACCCGAGGAGTCAAGTTCAAACTGTGCTTTCCCGTCAGCTTTTTGAATTTTCAACACGCGACCAGATAATCCTTCGTGCTTTCCTTTTGCAACATACATTCGTTTTCCTTCTTTCACTCCTAGCTCTTCTTTCTTCACGAGCTTTTCGTCGATAGACTTGACGTTCCTCATCCCAGGTGCTCGAGAAGCGTTTGGATCTCTCACTAATATTTCTGTCTTTTCCTCCCTTGATTCGCCCGGTTTCAATATCTTCTTATCGTTATTCTTCTTAAGCGTTGCACCAGGTACGTCCATGGTATCCGCTCCTAAACCTAATCGACCCATTCTCGGCACGAATTCTACTGGATCTGCTCTTCCACTCTTCGCGTTCCTTCCAACCCCTTCGCCTTCTTTCCAACCCATCCCGCGTAACATGGCCGCACCAAAATCCTCAATCGGCATCGACTCGTACGCCTCCATCGACGCTTCTTCCGGTAAATCCTCCACATCTTCTTTAAATGCCTCCAATTCCTTCTCTGCTAAGCTCTTACCGATGAACGATTCGTTCTTATTCTTATCTTGCTCTTTCTTCTTGTTCTCGTACTGCGCTTTCGCGTCGTCGTCCTTCGGCCCCATCCTCGTTAACCCGTACGTGGTGTTACTTCCCTGCGCGGTTTCGCCTCCGATAGTTTCCGATATCTCGAATCGTTTATCATCGTCTATTTTCTCGCTTTCTGTTGGAAGAAAACTCGGCGCCTGTGGTGATGTCGTTGTTGCACAAAGAGGAGGTGAGTTGTAAAGCAAATATTCCCCTACTATTCAAAAGCACAAAATAAAAAACGAACGAACGAACGAACGAACGAACAATCGAAAAGACAGACGAGATATATACAGAGAGATATGCATCTGAAGAAAAAAATAAAGAAAGACGGCGCAACAGGCGAGCACCTTTCTTTGTCTCCCAGTCCCGACTTCAAAAGTATTCCTCATCGCCGGAATAACCTTCTTCTCTTCCACTTTTTCCCGTTCTTCTTTCAAATGCATCTTGTCTTTCCCGACGGCTAAAACAGCCTCTCTTTTTTCATTCTTGTCTTCCCCTTCTTCTTCTTCTTGGACGTTGATTTTTCTCTTCTTCTTCGTCCCTTTGATGCCTCCCGAGAAGCCCTCGAACGATGCCATGGTGTTACTTCTTTTCTCACTTTCTTTCTGTCTTTTGAGCGTGTGGTGTGTGTTCCAAAGCAAGGTTGCGTGCGCGTAGGGGATTTTCTATTTTTACGTAAAACTCTCCTTTTTGGAACACCCTTTGTGCTTTGTGATGAAGTCTTTTCGTTCCTCATTTTTTTTTTCAAAAGACAACACACGCACGAAGAAGAAGAAGAAGAACAAGAAGAAGAAGAAACATAATCATCGTCAACAACAACAACAACAACAAGAGATGAACAAACTCAACGCGGGTCAAAAGAAAGGGGTGCAGGAGTTCGTGGCGGTCACGCAAGCGACCAACACGAACGCGATAAAATATCTGAAGAAATTCTCGTGGAACTTACAAGCGGCGGTGACGGACTATTTGGAGCATCCACCTTCTTCATCGGGAACGTCGTCGGCAAAAAACAGCGGTGGTGCAAACGCGTTCTCGGAAGCGACGTTAGAAACGTTCTTCGAGAAGTACCAATCGGAAGAAACGAAGAAAGAAACGGCGACGGATAAGAGAGAAATCGATGCGGAAGGGATCTGTCGGTTCTTTGATGATTTAGGCATCGATCCGGAGTCGGATTTGGTCACTTTAGTTTTAGCGAATAAGATGAACGCGCAAGAGATGGGGAAGTTTACGCACGAGGAGTTTACGAAAGGAATGCGACAAATCCAGTCCGATTCGATGGTGAAGTTGAAGAAAAAAGTACCGGCGATGAGGCAAGAATTACTGGACCCGTACGCGTTTAAATCGGTTTACGAATACGCGTTTAAATTCTCAAAGGAGGAAAATCAAAAGGCGTTGAATTTAGACACGGCGTGCGCGATGTGGGAACTTTTGTTGAAAGACAAGTGGCCTTTGTTGGATAAGTGGTGCGATTTCTTGAACCGAGAGCATAAGAAGGCGATTTCGGGAGATACTTGGAATCAAGTTTTGGATTTTTCGAGGATGTATAAGTCGAGCTTGTTCGGGTACGATGCGGAAGGGAAGGATGCGGCCTGGCCGTATTTGATCGACGAGTTTGTCGAGGAGCAAATGGAGAAGTTAAAAGAAGGCATGAAATGAGAAGGGAAGAGCTTTGCGGGCGACAGAGGAGGTGCAATAAACAATAGCTGATAGCATTATAAAAAATAGGATATAAACACACGCGAACAAATGTAATTAACTAGAACATACATACAGATACAAATATTATTGTTTTTATGCTGTCAGCGAGCGAGAAAAGAAGGCGCGCACCTGCCCTTTTCGTGTATATGTTTTACAACTAAGTTTTTTCTCTAAGTTTTTTCTCTATGTATGTATAATATAACGTTACTTTCGACGTCTTAATTCATCATCCTTTCGATACGAAGCAGGCATTTTATCTCTTCTTTCCTGAATATCTGTTTCTGAAGCTGGTTCTGAGGACATCTCTCCAGGAGGAGTCGATACGGAAATCGTATCGTCCTCGCTCGCTAAAATTGACTCGATGAGTTTGTCTTGTCTCTTGTCTCTCCCGCCAATCGTCGCACTCGTCGATTTAATCGCGTCAAGAACGTCGTCCATCATTGTCGTTCCTTCTTCCTTACCTGACACAGACTTCATAAACACAATCAAAGAAGTCACAATCACGGCGAAAGTGTTCAAGCAAAACCAGTTGAAACCAACCACCGAAAGCGTTGATAGAATCGGGTAAAAATACAATGCTTTCTGCAGAATGTTCATCCGCAAAGAGATCGTCGCTGACGCCGAATAAATCTCCGGTAACAACCCATTTTTCGTCTGTCCTCTGGGCAGTAACTTCACCGCTACTCTCGTGAAATCTCTTCTTTCCTTGATCTTTGAAAATACTCTCACGTCAATCGTTTGCTTCTCTTCCACGAATCCCGCCACGTGAAACGGCCAGTATGCCAACGTTTTTATCCATCTCACCAACGGCGATTGATATCTCAACAAAGTCGGCCTCATAGAATCTAATATCGTTTCCCCGCCCGAATTCACCAATTCTGCTTTCACTTGAAACATCCCAACCTTTCGATTATATTCTGAATCCGGCACGTCCAACTTCACGTGCACGTCAAACGTGGAATACGGAGAGACGATCCGTTCTTGAACTTTTCTCGAAAACCATGGGAGAAACTTCAACGATCTCTTCACGATGTTGTTTATTTGCTGTTCTTGTTGACCTTTATTATTCCCAGTAGCATTTTCTAGGCTTCTGCTGCCCTCCCAATAGATCGGTTGCTCTACGAACGACGCCATCGCGGTCGGTGTTTTCTCCGCAAAGTTGAAGAATAATTCCTCTCGCATTATCGCGGTGCCGGATGGCAAGACCAAATATCTCAAGGCGAACGCGAAGAACACGGACGAGAAGAGGAAGAGAGAGGAGAGAAAGAGAGCGAATATGCTCCCTAAAGCGGTTTTCTTGACCAGAGACGACGACATTACGTGTTGTCCGGATCGCGAGAGAAAGGAGTGACGACGAAAAACGAGAGGAGCGATTTTTAGTTTTTTGCACATTTTTTTGATTTTTCCGGATCGTACGTTTGTGTGTTTTGTGTGTGGCACAAACAAACCAAAAAATACCTAAACTACATGCGAAAGAATCGCTAGTAGATCTGTTTGATTAAAAACTTACTTTCGCATTGCTACTACTACTGCTACTACTACTACTCCAATTCTAATATAATCGTTATCATTCATCTCTATTCGACCGTCTGTACACGCGAGATTGAATGAAAATGACCAAGTCGCACGATATTGTTCCCATCGATCCGAGAAGAAAGGTAAAGCTGTTCATGCGTTCCTCTTTGCTTTCTTTCTGTAACAAGATGGCGGTGAAGTAGAGCGTGTTCGCGAGAGCAATGTTGCAGAACATGTACAAACTGATGCCTTTCGTCGATTTGCGAACGAAGTTTTTGGAGATTTGGAAGAATCTCCCGAAAATATAACACGAGGCGGAGAGGTATCCGCACGCCCTACCAAACCTCTTTCCCGTCCTGGAGATGTTTAGAGTTCGAACGACGCATCCAGTGCTAGAGATAAGTTTTCGCCTCTCGCTTGATTTCTTTTGCGCTGGCAAGATAGAAAAAGTACTGTTGTAGTATCTTCCGTGTGCAAAGAGCGCGAAGGAGGAAATGGAGAAGAAGAAGAAGAGGAAAAGAGCAGTCGCGCTAGGCGTTGCTGAAGATGGTGTCGTCTCCGGAAGAGTTTCTGATGGAGAAAGTGTTGTTGTTTGTAATCTAGATTCCGAATTCATCATCTCAATATCTTCCCCGTTCTCAACTTCACCCTCTTCCCTCTCACTTTCTTCTACTACATGGTAATATACGCGTGAGACTCGCGGTCGACAGGAGTTTAAGTGTTCGTACCAGCAGACTTGCGCAACCAAAAAAATATCGCTCACGGCAAAGTAGATGGCTGTGTAGAGCTGTAGTGGCGTCTGTCTCGTCAGTACGCAAGAAGTCATGTTCGCCGTATCCCCTATGAGCCATAAAAAGACAAACCAAACGCTTAAACCGGCCGCAGACTTCGTCCTAAAGTTCAGAACGTACTGTGGGAAGAGCGGGAAGATGAAAAGAAAGAGCGCAGTCACGCCCAGAAGAAAGCCGATATAATGCTTCGAAGTGTACAAACACACGCGAAAAATGTCTCGAACTATGCCATCCTTCGCTTTCGTAGCGTTAGACTCGTTATACCATATCGGACAGTCGCAAGAGGAAGGCATCGAGCGCGTGCTGTTTATGATGGGAACGTGAGAGATATAAAATTTTTTTCGTGCTGCTTTAAAGAAGTCGTCGTGTATTTTATGAAAAACGTGCGAGGATACGATACACAATGAATGAATAGAGCACAATCACTCCTTCAGAGCTTTTAAAACAACAATACATTTCTTCATTTCTATTTAAAAAAATAACGTGGTGTGCGCACTGATCGCATTACGCCGGCAACTTGTTTGCGGTGATCAACTCCAACTTGCGCTGCAAAAACGCCGATCCGCACAAGAACAAAGTGCACATTCCAAACATGGCCGATAATGGGAACATGGCAACGTTGTACAAAATTACGCACACGAACAAGTTCAAAGGAATGCGGAAGAAGTTCATCACGGTCGAACGAACGTCTTCGGGGACGTATTGAGCTCTCATTTTCATCATCGAGGGCCAGAAAATACCAACCATGAATTCAAAAACGAGGAACCCGCACAGTTGCAACTTGCCTTCAAATGTGATCGGTCCGCCTTTATACCCGCCGGAGCCTAACTCGAACGTTTTAATAAACACTGGAATAGATAACGAGCACGCGGAGATTAAAAACACCGATTGCATGTATTTCTCAACTCTTAAATCCGTTCTTGCCATCAATCTCGAAGACATGGACGAACCGATCATGCAAGCGACCATCATGGTGGCGAAAATCATGCCGTGAGGGATATCTTCGCCATTTGGCGACAACGCCGGCGTCCACAAGAAGACGAACGAATACATCGACGCTTCAAACAAAGATTGCATCGCTCCCAAGTAGAAAATTTTCTTATCGGAGAAAATCGCTTTGTATGCGGTCGAAAAAGACTGCTGTAAGTTTGCGTTCTCGACAACGTCGCCTGTGTTTTCCGACCAGGTGAGAAAAATGACCGCGCCGCCGATGGCCAAAAAGCAAGTCGCCGCATCGAACGGTGCCACCGGGCCCAAACTCATATCGGTCACTAAATAGTTCGCCACTAACCCTGAAACTATAGAGACCAACCCGTTCCCTAAGAAGATGGCTTTTGAGAACGTCTTATCTAACCAATCCGCTTCGTATCCTCTCTTGAAGTGCTCCGCAACCAACCACGACTCGAACACCGTGAACAACAAACTCGTGGCAATGCCACCAAAAAACCTCCCGAGCATTAAAACGTAATAATCCGACCAGTGCTTGGTCACGCAACTCGCGATGTACGTCGCCACGTACACCAAAGCAGCCGCTTTCCTCCCGTGCTTATCCGCCATAGAACCAACCACCGTGCCGAAGATCATTGAACTCCCAAACCCGGCGATGAAAAGTTTCCCGATATCCCCGGTCGTGTATCCGTAGTGCTGGTACAACGCGTACACGTACGGGCCTTGCAACCAATCCCCAGCCATCATCAAAGAATACACGAACAGATAGTTGTTTCTGAAACTCACAAAGGACGAAGGCATTTGCGTCTTGTCTTTTTGGGTGAACTTTTGGAACTCCATGAGCGTGCAAAACACCGCCAGGATGCTAAACTGCGTCCAGTAATACGCTTCCATTGTTTCTTTCTTTTTCTCACAAACAAAGCGCGAAGTGTGCGAGTGTTGTTTTTCGTTTGTTTTTTGTCGTTATCGTCCACAACAATAAGAGCGCGTTTGAGTGTTGGTATTTATCAAACAGCACAACTTTAACTTTAGCTTGTGTCCTGTAGTGTGTGGAATCGCGAGCGAGAGAAAAAAAAAAGGGCGAAATTTGGGTTTTAGCAGCGAACAAACAGTTTCCCTGCGGTGGGGAATCTGCTCTTCTGCTCGAGATGGTCTTCTGATGACGGTTTTTGGCACGATGGGCCCCTGGTGCTTGGTGCCGGGAAAAAAATTCAAAACAACAACAACAACAACTGACATCACGTCTCCTCCTCATCTGAAGAACCACACTTCTCAAACAGAAAACGCGCGCGAACACACGCGCACGCGGTTTAGAAATACACACACACACACACACACACACACACACACACACACACACAAATCTATTGTAAAGAGGAACAGAAAGTAAAAAAAAATCAGAGAGAGAAAGAGAGAGTGTGTGCGTGGATTGAAAAAGCAAATATGGACGAGATGGACGATTTGGACGCCCTCATCGACGACGAGAACGAGATGGAGACGTACATCGATGAAGACGAGGAAGATATGGCATTTCTAGCGGAACAAGACGACGGAGACGAAGGAGAAGAAAAGAACATCGCCGGGGGAACTCAAAATCCGCCCGGGACGCAAGATTTGGATTGGTTAGAGAACGAAGCCGGTGCGACGCAAAATTCAAATAAAAAACGTCCCTCTTCTCGAGAAGATTTTGAAAATGCGCGCGCCGAAAACGATGGCGGAAATGATGCCTCGGCGGGGGCGGCGGCGGCGACGGCGGCAGCGGCAAAGAAACGACTGACGAACCCGACGCCGTCCTTGACCGAGGAAGAGCTGGCGAAAGAATTGGAGGAGAAGAAACGAAAACAGCAAGAGTTGGAAAGGAAAGAACGAGAGTTGGAGTTGGAACTTTTGAGATACAAGTCCGTGGCGAGAAATGCTCCACCTTTGTTAACTTCGGCCGAAGCCGTTTCGGCGGGATTCAAAGTCGTCAGCGTGACCGATCCGAACGACGTGACGAAGAGAGTGTATTTGAAAGTCGAGGAGCGCCCATTGGGGGAGTTGGATGGTGATTCGAACGATGAACACGATGTTTTGTTGAGCGAAAACCAACTCGCGCGAAAGAAAGGAAAGAGAGGTTACGACCACGCTCGAGCGACTATCAATCGTATTCACTTGTTGAATGAACCAATAAACGATATGCTGATGGAAATTGAAGAGAAAAAATCAGCCGCTTTGGCTGCGAGATTGGCAGAGCAAGCGGACAGAGAGAACACAATGCCTACGGAGGAAGAGATGCGGAGCGCAGAGGAAGAAGAGAAGATGAGCGCGGAAGAATTGGCGGAGATGCAAAGAAGGAAGAAGAAAATTAAAGAGTTGAAGGCGAAGATTGCGAGTTCGTCGTGGTTGACAAAATACGCGCCGAGAAAGTTTACGGATTTGATATCCGACGAACGATCGAATAGAGAGTTGTTGAGATGGTTGAAAATGTGGGACAAAATCGTGTTCAACAAAAAGACGCCCGATGAAAAGATGAATCATTCAATGATTAATCCTTCGGTTATGAACGGAAGCAAAGGACAGAATAGGAACAATAACGGCAAGTATCAACAAAAAACGGAAGAACTTTACGATGCATCGGGAAGGCCGATGAAGAAAATAGCTTTGGTTTCCGGCGGTCCTGGGGTTGGTAAAACGACGCTGGCGCATATTGCAGCGAAACACGCAGGATATCGAGTCGTAGAAATCAACGCTTCAAGTACGCAGAAATCGTCCAATGGACTCGTCGAAGCCGTAAAGCAAGCCGTAGAGATGCGCTCGGTGTTGGAATCGATGAAAGGGATCTCCGTTTCAACATCGAGTAGTAGCCAAAATGCGATGCCAAACTGTTTAGTCATCGATGAAATTGATGCCATCTTTGGAGGAAATGAAGGCAAAGGCGCCATGGGTGCTCTTCTAAAACTTGTGAACGGAACTTCAGCTGGTAAGAAGAAAAACTCAAATGGTCCCTTGAATCGTCCGATTATCCTCATTTGTAACGATATGTATTCGGCCGCGTTGCGACAGTTGAGAGAGGTATCGAAGCTCGTAAGGCTGCGTCCGCCGATGGCAGCGAGAGTCACCAATAGGTTGCGAGAAATCAGTGTGAAGGAGAAAGTTTCATCTGATCCAAGAGCACTCAGTCAGTTGGCAGAGATGTGTGAATTAGATATTCGTGCCTGTTTGAATCATTTGCAATACAAGTCGCTCGGGAGAGGTAAATTTACCATGGCGGATGCGCCCATTTCCGGCGAGAATAAAGATATTGGGGCAAAAGCGTTAGAGATGATGCGTGATGTATACCGAGGAAGACATACATTCATGGAGAAGACGTACCCGGGAGCGGCAAAGCATTTTGACTGGATGTACGATAGATTTGAAACGTTTGGAGATGACAATTTGTTGTTGGAGTCTACTTTTGAAAATCTTCCCAGTGCGAAGCTTCAGGATTCAACTATGGAAATGTTTGCGTTGGCCTCGAAAGACATTTCTAACGCGGATGTTTTCAAAAGCTCGAAACTAGCGAACTCGACGGATTATTTCTACAGTCAAATTGCATCCGTGCACCACCGCGCGAGTGGTTGCAGTACCATGGATTCCATGGAATTCCCAAAAATCAAAGCCGCAGAGAGAGAACTGCAGAGGAAAAGCGAAATCTCGAAGGAATGGATGGAGAAAGCAAAGATTGATTCGCGTTCTATTTCAATGCGCAAGTCCAGTCCGGTTGACGTGTTACCATACGTTTTGACAATTATAGCTCCTGACGTGGGCAGAGCTGCTGGGTACGATTTCATGTCGCAAAATGAGGCTGAAGTGTTGAAGCGCGCAGTGGACGTGACGCGTTCAGTTGGTCTGACTTATGCAAAACCGTCGTCAAAAGGTTCATTCGATAGAAAGGCGTACAGTTCTGATTTACAGTTACAACCGGCGATTGACGAACTCGTAAAATACGGATGTAGTGTTCCTGGAACGGAGTCGAAACCAATCTCTGCTAATGGTGCCGCCATCCGAATGTCTCGCGAGGAATGGATCGCACAACGAAACGCATTGAACGATGAAAAAGAGAAGCTAAGAAACGAAAAGCTTGTCGATCGTCGCGAGCTTGGTCCTAACGCTCGAGCATTGGTCGCCCGAGAAGTTGCCATGGACGAAATCCGCGAACGTGCGAGAAGCTTTGATCCTGAACGCGTGTTCACTCCAGAAAAAGGAGGCGAAGGAGGTGTCGAAAAAAAGCAGTTTACGAATCAAAACGTCGTAAATTTGCCTCAGTCTGCCGCTTACGACGAGATGAAGAAAGCCGGCAACGCGAGACTCGAGCTCGGCTTCTCCGGCGGGAACAAACACAAAATGGCTGCGAGTACCAAACCAAAATCTTTGACAAGTATTGGTGTTACAAAATACAAATACAACGAAGGCTTCACGAACGCTTTGAGAAGAACAGTGTATATGAAAGACTTATTCCCCGAAATGGTAGCCAGCAAAGATGTGGAAGATGAGGAACAAGAAGAAGAACCAGTGAATGTGAACAATGTAGGAGAAGAGGCGATGATGGTGTAATAGTTGAATAATATAAATCCAGCGACATGCTTTATTTCTTTTGAGTTCTCTCTCGCGTTCAGGTTGTTTTCACACACACATATAATTTTATGTTTCGAAGGCGAGTCACGAAGACAAACACAAACTAATCCACACATTTACACACTAACACAAAAAGTAGGCTTACACGCGGAACGGGGAGGGCAGATTTCAAATCTCACACGCACACGCAAAAGACGAAAAATGCTCGCACACGCTCGATTCGTTTGTGCGCCATCGACGTCTTCTTCCTCCTCTTATCGTACTCAAAAATATACGTTTTCGAGCAGGAGAAGCTTTCCTGAACAACGTCACTCGGCTCCACAAGTCCATCGACGAAAAATGAAATGTTCCCACGCTGCGTTGACCAACGCGGACATAGAACGCGCTCGAGGAGGTGATTTTCGCGAAGCTGCCGAGTGTTTTGTCGATGCGTTTTTCGTCGACGGTAAATCGAATCCGAACGACCGAGAAATCGACTCTTTAGAGCGCGCCCAGGCGTCTGATTTATCCAAAAGATACTCAAATGCAAAGAAAGGGGCGATGTTCATCGTGCGAGATGATGAGACGTGCGATTTGTTGGCGTGCGCGGGGGTGGAGTATCGACGTTATTTAGGCGATTATGATTATGATAACGTTCCCGATGATGTGGATAGATTCTCGCTCGGGTCCTCGATAACGGTACCGATTATTGCAAACTTAGCCACCTCTCGAAAGGCTCGAGGGAAAGGCTACGCAAAGGCATTGGTGAGAGAGTGCGAAAAGGAGGCGAAGAATAACGGCTTCGAAGAGTGCGCTTTGATAGTAGAAAGTTCGAATAATAAAGCTCGTTCGTTGTATAAGAAATTGGGGTATAGAGTTGCGAAAACGCTGAAAAATCAAAATGCGTTGAAGATGCAGAGCGACGGGAAAGCGAGAGTCGTGAAGGTGACCACTTTGTTAATGAAGAAGAGTTTACTCAATCAAAGACAAAGCATCGATTTAGAGAGTCTCATCGTTCCGATTGGTGCGGCAGCGGCTTTATACGCACTCAGTGCCAATGACGACCTTCGAGACGCCATCTTCGGCTTTCTTGGCACCTCGTAAAGAAGTGTCATGAAGGATCAATATCATCACGGCAAACCAGTTAATTTGACATCCCAGAGTAGTGAAGAGTGAGCGCTGAGATTTACATCTGTTTCAGTATTTATATAATTACGTTGTTAATATATTAATCTTTCCGAAGGCAATAAGTCCCCGGAGTAGCCGCCTCTAAAGAGCTAAATTTATCCTTTACTTTAGTTTACGTACGTTAATCGTCGTCTATTTTCTTTTTATTTGTTTATTTTCTCTCTTCAAAATGCCTCTTTCTTTTGCGCGCAGCTTTTAGCGTATTTTACTCGTTCTAGTCGCGATCATCACGCGTCGACTTTCTTCTTTGCTCTTTCTCTCTTAAAGTCCTCTAAAGTCTTGAACTTGGTTTCCATGATCTCTTTCAAGTCATCTCGCATGGTTGGTTTCTCTGGACCTTTGTAGTAAAAATGGAAAGCCCAAAACTTTTCCAACCCGTAGAGCGATCCACTCTCATAATCTCTCAAGGCATACTCTTCAAAGTCACGATATATTGCAGTTCGAAAGCGCGACTCTAAGCCATAAGAATAGAATCTGAACAAGCACTGCAACCCATAGTGGTGGTTTGCTCGTGCATCTTCCTCAGCGAGACGGCAGAACTCTTTGTACATCTTCACGTTGAAAGTTTGCCTCAAGAAATAACTCCAAAATCGAAACAAAGTGTTCATTTCTTCCGATTGACCACAGCCAACCCGCTTACGCTCCTCGATGCAACGTTCGTGGAATGCTTTATATTTCTGCTGCTTGAAGCCATTTTCTTCCAACAAGGCGTGCGAAACGTGTGAAGGTGAGTCTCCTGCTCTTCTTTGCTGCGCTGCTTGTGCGGCTTGATGCATTTGAGAGCCAATTTTAGGAGAAAACGAACCCATCAACCAGCCGATGTCTTCGCGTTGGGTCTGCCCATCTTTAGGAAGCGATGAAGGGAAGAAGTTCGCGGTATCTTTCTTCCAAGAGCCAGTGACAGAATTTCTCACCGGGGTTGACATCGCTGGCGTCGCGCCTGCTCCCGCAATCGGCCTCGCTGCGGAACTCCCGGATGTACTTCCCGGACCGTGGCGGGCTCCCTTCTGCGTGACAATCATTAGTCGACCAACATCGACGTCATTCATATCATCCTCTTCGTATTCGTCGTCGGTGTTTTCGTCATCGGACTCATTATTATTGTCGCCAAAGTCTTCATCCATCTCGAAGTCGTCCGACTTCGTTGGTGGTGGTGCTGCTGCTGCTGCTGCCGCGTTGCTATCTGCGGGTTGTGGTGCGCTTGCTGATCCATCGGCAGATAACAGCCAGTTTCGCCATTGATCACCACCGATTCGAATCGCATCCTTAGCCTCGTTAAATTCAATCACTGTCGACCCTTGCAACGCTTCAGACAACGCGGTCGGATCAGGAGTAAGCATACGCACTCTGTTGAAGGCGCCAATCACAGAAAGAGGAATCCAACCTTCCGTCGGGTCCATCTTTTGTCTAAGGAATAAGTCGCGGCATAAGTTATCGACCGAGAAGTAGTATTCAACTTGTCGCTTCAACGCCGCCAAAATCTGAGCTCTAGTCGCTACCGGGGCTGCCATATTCTGCGGATAATATCCATAGCTTTGAGGCGGCATACCTCTTCCTCGGACGGGATACCCTTGTGGCATGTAACCAACGTTGTACGGCTGTTGGTTATAACCTCTTCCACCATTGTTCATGCCTCCTCGCCCTCTGCCTCCTCTTCCTCTACCAGAGTTATCGTTATCGCCCCCTCTGCCTCCTCTTCCTCTACCTCCGCTACCATATGCATACTCGCCGCCGTGGTCTGATCCTACAGATCCTATGGAACCATTTCGACTGTGTCTACCACCACCTCCAGCTCGCCCACGTCCTCGGGCTTTAATGTTCGTATCGACACCGCCTCTGCCGGGGCCAGTTCTCCCACCCGGGCCGGTTCTTCCGCCTGTGGCCGCACTCGCCGGCCGATTGCTGTTACTGGTGTTGGTATTGTTCGCATTCGGATTGGCGTTGTTGTTGTTGTTGTTGTTGTTGTTGGTATTATTGCTGTTGTTTTGATTGGTTTTGTTTTTGTTTTTGTTTTTGTTTGCTTCGCTATTCTCGTTGTTATTATTATTGGCATCTTTGGGCATCGCATTTGAGCCATCCTCGCTCGATTTTTGGCTCTTTTTTGAGCCCGAGTTTGAAGCGCCTTTCATTCCGTTCTCCGCCGCTGCTGCTCTCAATAACTCGCTCTCCGCGCCAGTAGGTACCGCCGTTTCATCTCCTAACGAAGGCCAGACAGCAGTTTCTGCGACCGCCGCGGTCGGACTCGAACCAGGCGTTGTTCCGCCGAGTTTCACTCCTCCCCACGCCGGTTTCGAAGGGGCTTCCGCCGGCACTAAGTTTATTGGTTTCTCCTTCTTATCTCCGCCTTCTTTCTTATTATCGGACGACGACGAGTCTTTATTATTAGCGCTATTGCTATCGTTATTGTTTTTATTCTTCTTCTTTTTGCCCGAAGATTTGTTATTGTTCGAACCCGAGGAACCTTTGTTGTTATTGTTGTTGTCTTGTTGAGAAGTTGTTTCAATCGTATCATTTAACGTATCCTCAACTCTCTTCTTCCCGCCGCCGAACAAAGACGCGAACGATGTCACGGCCGCGGCCGCCATGCTCCCGACGGTCGTCGCGGTCGATTGGCCTTCGTTTGAGCCCGAATCTTTTTTCTTCTCTTCCTCGGGTTTGTTTGCTACCGCCGAAGAAGCAGCTCCGTCTTCGTTATCTTTCTCCGAGCGCGACGATGAGGAGTTGTCTTTTTTCGTCCCACTGGCTTCCTCTGTTTGAGCGGATTTTACAGCCGCTGTGTTTTTTTTCTCGTCCGCAGCTGCCGGCGACCCGGTGGACTGCTTGAGCACGTTGGCCCAGGGCGCGGACATTTTCCTATATAACTCGAATACTTTGTTACTCGAATCCACTCTTTCTCGGTGCGTTTATCCTTCGCTTCGAGGTTGTTTTGCTCGTTTGATTTGCGTTTTCTGTTAAGTGATTTTTACGCGAATTTGACGAGAAAAAATGTGTTTGTGCACTCTCTTTCCTCGAAATGCGCCCCTCCTTGCGGAAAATGGAGACAAAAAAAAATGAAACTCTCTTTTCTGTCGCAATGGGCGTCTCGCGAACCGTATTCTTTCGATAACTTCACTCAAACGCGTGCGAAAGTATTCAAAGTCTGCGTTTCAGCGAGAGATACTCGGGATATTTCCACGCGAGAAGCACGAAAGCACCCTGAGGAAAAAAATAAAGAATCGGCAAAGCTGCAAACCAAAAAAAAGTTGCTTCTTATTTCCCTTTTTTTTTGATTCGCGACCTGTGATTCTATTTTGCCCGAAAGCAGTTGCGGAGGGGTGTGACTACGATGCTTCAAAATTTACGCTGGTTTATAAAAACATACTCTATGTTCAAGCTATTAACATATTTTCTCTCTCTCTCTCTCTCTCTCTCTCTCTCTCTCTCTCTCTCTCTCGTGTGGTTTACTCTCGCTCTTTCTCTTCGTTTGCTTCCTCGCTCTTCTTCGTCTTCTTCCTGGCATCGCTCGTCGTCGCTCTCGTCGTCGATCCACTCGCTTTTGTCGCGTCGTCGTCCTTGGACGAAACGACTCTTTTCACGCGCTTGACGACTTTTCGCGTCTTGGGAGAACCGCCCTCACTCGTCGGCGCTTCTACTTTTCGAGAGCCCAACTTTTCGGCTAAACGTTTCGATTCTGCATCGGAAAGTGATGACGCTGATGATGTGGTTCTTCGATGGGACTTTGCGGACACTCGGCGAGTACCTGGGGCGACTGGTTGTATCACTCGAGAGGAAGAGGAGGAGGAGGAGGAAGCGGACGGTTTCTTAATGCGACCAGTCGTGGTCGCACGAAGAGCCCCTGTTGGATCAGTTTTCTTCCGTTCCGGAGCCGACGACGCCATAGAACGGGAAGGAGAAGAATGTGAAGAAGAAGGTATTTCAAAACCCATACCATACGGACTAAACGTAGTTGACGACGACGATTTTGAGTCTGGGGCGTTGAGTTCAGACATGAAAACGTCAGCTCCTAGATCTCTAAGAGACGCTTCTTCTCGCGCTCCAGCAGTCAACTGCTTCATGGTTAAACCAGCGTGCTCGTAGAGAAGATTTGCCACGTACTCGCGTCTATCTTTTTCTGCTATATTATGCCAAGTGAACCATGGTATTTGAATGAGCGTCCATCCTTGTTTTGCCAAGATGGCCTCTCTCAAGTTATCGCCACCGATTCGAACAGTGGGACGGTTCGTCGCGTAATGGGTCGGTCCATCGGCTTCAATGCAAATCTTACGACCTTTCAACGCAATATCTAAAGAATATAAACCACCTTCGCTGAGAAATTCGAGCTCGTGAGGGACACCCATTTCTGAAAGCGTCGATGAGACTTCTTGATGAAACGTAGAAATCGTCACGCACTTTCTCGTGACTTCCGTCCAACTCTTCCTCGCCATGCTTTCCAACTCCGGGTATATTAATTTTCCACCGTGCGAAGAAAGGACCTCGTACGCAAAATGAGCCTGATAAGCTTGATTCAAGGAAATTTGCTTGATTGCTCCTCCAGTCACGAGACGATTATCGTTCTCGGAAAGAAATTTCTCAAGGTCTATCGTCGCGAACTTTTGACGAAACGCTTCAAAAATATTTTTTTCCTCGATAAATCCCATATTTGCAACTGCCCAAATACAAGTCGTCAATGATTGAATGGTGGTTAGATCCATCTGCCGTATCAGCGACTGCACGAGCGCATACACTATGTCTTTCGGAATTTTTAAACCTAAAATCGACCACGACCACAACATTTGCGAGATCCCTTGGACTGTAAATTGGTCGTTTTCTGCTTCCATTTTAGCTCTTTTACTCATTATTTCAACGAAATCATCGTCGGGTAAATACGTTGTGAGCGCCAAGCTTCTCATGTAATTGACGATTGGTTGCGTGCAGTTCTTATTCTTTTGATGCGGATCGTACGTTACTTTAAGCCATTCGGTCATTTCTCTCATGACGTGTTGGTAGCACCTTCCGTTGTCACTCGGATGGACACCAATTTCTGACATCCCGTAGATTCCATTTACGAATACCATGACCGTAAGCGTATCTTCCGTGTAAGCTTGGCCCATTCTCGTAGATTCGGATGTATCCTCTGCAAGCCACTTTTCTTTCACCATCGTGCTCCGCGAGTAGAGCATCGCGAGATGATCCACAAATTTCTGACTCGGACGAAAGTTTTTGAACTTAGTGTACGCCCAGAACGCGTTGCAACTTTCCACCGTCGTTCGATTATGCAAATCATCGTCCCATCTATCACTCGCTCGTCTTATGAAGTCATACTCTGGCTCGTACTCTAAGCAAGCGTAAGCCCAAAGACTATTTGAAATGCCCTGAACAAACATCGTTTCAAGTTTTGGTTCGAGCATATCTTCAATTCGCTTGAGTAAACCACGCGGAGGCGTGTAAACATCACCAAGACCTTGCTCTCGCAACGTTGCAAGAGCCCAGAGTATGTTCGTGAGCGACTGAATCGACCATATTTTTGGATCATTGAATAAGTTTTCTGTCATGCTGTGAAGGAACATGCTCGCAAGATCTTCTCCCATGTCAAATTTGAGTTGCGCGCACGCCCACAAAATATTGGAAGTTTCTTGCGTCTTGAAGCTGCCAGCACCAAAGCCATACGCTGAAGATGTGCGAGGTCGGCCTAAATGCATCGCTATACCTTTTCTAAACGCCGCTTCCGTTTCGGGCCGAAGTTTATAGCCTAGCGTACCGTATGCCCACAAACAGTTGGCGACACCTTGGGGAACGTACCCTTCCATGACGTTCAAATTCAATTTTTCGATGGCGTCCAGAAACTCGGCTCTCATACTCTGCGGGACTTGCTCCGTAGGAATGCCCGAAAACAAGTCCTCCACGTTATGATCATCGCGTTTATAGTAAAGCATGTTTTCTTCTTTGACGGCTTCGTCGTATTTACCCGAAGCGCTCATAATCGTGTATGCCCAGAGTACGTTTGAAACGTTTTGCGCTGTAAATTTCATATAATCGTTCTCCTTCGCACAGTTTATGTACTGTCGAATCAAAAGTGTAATGAGTTCGTTTGCCTGCAATCGCGTTTGCGCTCCGCAGTGCGCTAATCCCCACAGCATATTCGAATATTCACGGCTCGAAGGCGTTCCGTAATCCTTCGCCAGATCTCTCAAGTCGTTTGCATCGTTCGATCTGGGTAGCAACTCTTCTATGCGCCAAAGCAACTTCTGGAAGTGCTTGTTCTCCAAAATGGTCTTACACGTGTAGATGATGTTTTCGTTCGTTGCAAATTCGTCCTCCCCTTCGTCACCACCTTTCTCCACCAAGCTTCTAGCGTTTGGATTTACTTCTGTCAACGAAATCTGTCTTTTGTCACTAGACGTTCGAAGATATTTGCTATCGCGAACAAAAGTCCCGCACTTGTGAACAGCCGTCGCACAGTTCACCACGCTAAAGTTCATACCGTTACCATTGATGTAATTTAGCAACGATTTTATGTTTGGTTTATTTTTAATCGTATCGTTTCTAAATATGAAAGTGTCTTTCATATATTTTTTGGATAGCAGTCTGCCAGACTTTCTGCTCTTCTCTTTTATATTCGGACGAGTGTCCGCGACATGTTTATTCCGCGATGGTGAGCTTTGCTGCCGCCCAGACGACGACGACGACGACGACGACGACGACGACGACGGCAAATTTTGCCGAGGCAATCTTTCGTTCGAAATATCCCCGTAAGCCCCGCTTGATTCTACTTGTCGTTGCACGTATCTTCTCGCGCTGACCCCCTTCTCTTTCTCTTCGTCGTCCGCTTTTCTTCTCCCTTCTCGTGGACTCCTGGTTTTGCTATCCTCGCTCGCAGCTTTTCTCTTCTTCTCTTCTCCTTCTGTACTACCACCACCGGAAGACGAAGAGGAATCGCGTATCGCGCGCGTCCTAAAAGCTCCTCCGAGGGGATGACAACGCGTCGCTGCTCTTGAAGCGAACGATGCCCCCAACGGGGTAAAATTGATTTCCAAAGAAGAGGACGTTGAGGAGCACGACGACGACGCCAACGAAGAGGAAAGCGCTCTCGTTCTGTTCAGGCGTCTTTCCGTTCGCGTGGGCCTTATTCTATTACCACCACTCCATCTTGTTCTCGCCGATGACAAACCTACAGTCGTCTTCGTCGGGAAGGAAGAGAACGTTAAAGGCACTCCTCCTCCACTCGACGACGACAACGACGCGTTAGTTTGCTCGTGCTGCTGCTGTTGACACTGAGAAGAAGACGTCGTCGTCGTCGTCGTCGTCTTCGTTGCCGCAGCCGCACCACCGCGCAGCAGCAGCGCCGAATGAAACATCCCTCTCTCTCTTTCTAATCACCGAGAGAAGAAGAAGAAGCAAAGAGACTCTCTTACCGTGGCCTGTTATGTGTCTCTCTCTTTCTCTCGTTTTGTATCTCTTGTGTGGATTCCAATTTTTTATTTTTGTGTGGTCTCTTACGTGGGGAGTGCTAAGGTGCAGCGAAAGAGCAGCGAAAGTATTCAATATCAATGTGTTTGGACAATTTTGGCTTATGACAAAAGCTTATATATATACGTATGGGTCTCTCTCTTTCGCCTCCATTTCTCTCTTTCTCTCTTTCGCTCTTCCCATCTCACTTTCTTGCTCTTTTACTTTCCTCTCGAGGGGCGCACTCGCAGCTCTTCCGGCGCGAACGCTCTCCCTTTCTCTTCATCTCCACGCGTATACCCGCACGCTTCCTCTCCTCTCCTTTCTCTCTCTCTTCACAGTTTAGCTATTCTATTTATTGTTTTCGATGACGATGAAATAATTTTTTTCGCGCGTATTGCTCTCCCCTTAATAACTTTCGTCTCTGTCCAAACGACCGAGATAGTATTGCAACGTGTTCACCACCAACTGCTCCATGTTCGAGTTCAACGCCTTTCCGTGATACGTGCACAACATGGTATCCACAGCCGCAGCGCCGATCGTATCAATTTCCGCCTGGACGACGTTCAAGTTCAAATCCTTCAACACGCGAACAATTTCAGACAATAAACCCGGTCTATCTGTAGTTTCAATCAACAACTTGGACTTGGTCCCATTGGCGACTGAGGACACCGTGATTCTAGTCGGCACAATTTGTCTCTTCTTCTTCGTCGGAGTCACGTACTCAGTTTCCGCATCGTCCGTAACTTCGTACGGCTTCGAGTTTCTCGCCGTTTGCTGCACAAACTCTTGCGCTTCCGGGTGATAATAGCACATAGTTGTCAACACTGTTTGTCTCAAATCCTCCAATCTCGCCGACGCCGTGATCTTCTCCGAACTTTGGTGGTCCGTCACGTAGAAGCGGTTTTGGTTGCTTTCCGTAATTTCCGCTCGGGAAATATCCAAACCCAATTTTCTAATCGCTTCGCAGGTATCCGCGAGTTCTCCGAGTTTGTCTCCAAACTCAATCTCGAGGATAGTTGCCAACGGGTCCGACAAGTTATCGATGATAACTTTCGGGACGACTTTCTGCGCCTCGTCCGTCGCCGCTTTGACGCATACGTTCGCTCTGCGAGCAGTCGATCGCGATTTCGAGGTCGTTCTGTTTGTTTATGCGTCGAAGTACGAACCAGAATTAAAGTGTGTACGTGTGAGAGAGAGAGAGAGAGAGAAGAAAACGTCGTCAGTATAAATCTATAAACTCTCTCTTTATTTTTTTTTGCTTTTTAGGGCCGCTGCTGCTCCCTCTTCAAGACTCTCTTCTTTTCTTCCTTATCTTTTCAGAAAAGGCACCTTTTCCCTTTCTCTCTTCTCTCTTTCTCAGTTCGACACGTCGAAAAAAAGGAGAATTTTCAGCCAAAAAAAGAGACGTCTTTCCACCACGAGGCCGTTCGGCCTCGCTCTCTCTCTCCTCGTCTCCTTTGTCTCTCTCTTTCCTCCTCCTCTCCACGGCGATTTTCGATCTGAAAATCGCATCTCGAAACTCGATCGGTCGCGATCGATCACTCGCAGATCCGACGAGCGATTCATCGAAGATCGGATCGGTAGAGGAAGAGTGCGACCATCAAAACAAACGCGAAACGGGAAAAAAAAAAGATTCGTGTCGGAAGCGTCGCGTCGAGAAGGGGTCCAAAGTGAGTCAGCCATTTTTTTTTTACGAGAGATTTTTAATTTCGCTAAAAGAAGAGACGTACCTCGCGCGTAAAGGGGCGAGCGCGCGCGCGCTGGTAGCGGTTGCGTGCATGGTGTTTGTTAGTGTGTCTTACGATGTGAATGTAGAACCCGCGAAGGTTGTTTTGACGCGCGTTTCCTTTGTAACGAAAAAGAAAGTGTCTCGGGAAAATGTTCTCTTCGTTTTTTTTTCTGGCGATATGGTTTTTTGGGTGTTTGTTTCTCTCGTTCGTTCGAACTTTTTCTTGTCTCTTGGCTTTTCGATGAAAGGATCACGCAAACGAATTGACAACAATTGAAATGTAACCGAATTGACAGTCGTTCACTACTAAAAAATTATAATACACGAACTCTCTCTCTCTCTCTCTCTCTCTTCTAAAGCTTTTACAATGTGACCTACTAATAATCAACGTCTTCATCGTCGTCGTCGTCGTCGTCCCACGAAGAAGCGCTGTTCTTGTAAGTTTTACTACTACTTCTACTAATGCTACTGTTGTTACTGGTATCGTTATTATCCTCCTCCTCCTCTTCCTCGTCATCCTTGTTCATGCTCACTGCGAAGGAGGACAAGTCGGCGTCTTCGTCGGCGTCTGACATTATTTCGTCGTCTTCTTGAGACAAACGCATGTATTCTACTCGCGCAAATCGATCCCACTCGGTCAAATGCTTCTCTTCTCTTTCTTGACGAATCGTAAACGGGTCTCGAGTTTCGAATAAGATGAATTTGTTCAGGTTGAACAAGACGTTGAACGTGTTCCCGCTCATCGGCAACGAGTTCACCATGTCCTCTAAAGTGATGAAACCTTCAATCTTTGGTTTGATCATATCTGTCAGTTGACACACGATATCTTCGAAGAAAACCGGTTCTTGAGCCAAACACTCCATTCGTTGTAATTGTTCTTCGTAAAAATACGCCAGATCACCGCTGGTTAAGAGCCCGTCGTTATCGATGTCCACGCACTTGAACCAATATTTAAGAGACAAGTCTTGAGATTTGTGCTCTTCTGAAAGGACAAACCAAACGAAATCTTCGTATCCCATTTTACCGGGGACGCCTGAAGTGAACGGTTTCACGCTTTCCGATAAAACGCGATCGACAATTTTATACGTCAAAGCGTGGTTCCCGTATCGCAACAAATCGTCTCGGTCGATTAAGAAATCGTGGTCGGTATCAAGCTCCCAGAATTTGCAATAAATCACGTAAAAGTGTTCATAACTGAAAAATCTCAAGACTTTGTTGATATCCTCTTCGACTTCGCACTGTTTGAATGCGCTGATTAACTCGGATCTCTTCAACTCTCTCAACGTCAATCGACCGTTCCATTCTTTATTCACCGTGTAAAAGATTCTGTATATCACGGTTTCTAGATATCGATCTTGAAACTCAGCCGTGTGCTTCAAAAACTCTAATCCAGGATGGGTGTCAAGCAACGCTCGAATGACTAATCTGAAATCGTTTTGCGATACGAAATCGCCTTTTTGCTTCGGATTTTTCAAGATGTTATAAATCATCTCCGTCTCGTCGTTATATTTCGACAAAGTTGTCTTCCAAAAGCGCAAGAAGTCGTCCCTTTTGATTTGAGTCACCTCTTCAGATTCCTCTTCTCCCAAGTCGTCTTCAAAATCCTTCATTTCAGTCGTATTTGCTGATTTTGTGGATGATTCCGACGATACTGGGACTTCTTCTGCATTGCTACTGCACATATCCGTCGCGCGCTTCATAATCAAAGGGCCAAAATAACTCGGAATGCCTATGTATTCTCTCACCAAACTCGAAAATGTTTCTTTGCTCAAAACGCCGGGTGTTTCGTTATACAAGACGTCGTTGAACTTTTGGGTAAATTTTTCCATAATCTTTGCCGATTTGACCTCTGGAATCCACTTCTTGTTCGGAAAGAAGAACTGAGGAATCAAATGGTTCGAAGACGGTGAAGTTGCGGCCGACAACGAGGACGAAGATGCAGAAGATTGAGAACTCAACGCTCCGTTTCTTTGTCCGCCTCGGCTTGGACTCAAGCCTCCTTGTTGCTGTTTCGCGAACGGCGTCTTGGCTTCCAAAACCAACGTCGAGGACTTTTGCTGTTGTTGCTGTTGTTGCTGCTTCTCAACAACGTTCTCCTTCTCCGCTTCTAAAGCTAGTTGTTGCACGGAACTCGTGATTGTTTTCACGCTAAAATCTTCGCTATCATCGCTCTCCGGGATATTAAGAATCGGCGGCTCTAAATCGTCGCTCTTCTCTTCGTCACGCGAAGACGAAGACGTCGATACACCCTCACCAAAATTCAGCTGCTTCTTCTTACTCTCTCTCGTTGGCGACAACAACGACCCGGGCGACTTAATCGGCGACTTTGGAGGCGACGCTGCCGTGACGCTCGATTTGGTATAAAAGCTGCTCCTCGTCGGCGACTTGGGCGGGGCGACGCCGCCGTTGGCGTTGTTCTTGTTTCGAACCGGCGAACCAAACGGCATCGACGTCGACGAACACACATTCGCCGCTTCTTCCTCCTCGCGAAGAAACGCGTTCGATATCTGCGAGATGATGAATGAGAGGAGATGCGCGTGAGACGGTTTGAAAATATGTTTTTGAAAAAATATCACGGAAGCGAAGACCACACCAAAACCAAAAAAAAGTAAGTAGAAAGAGAAAGCGTACCGTGATGCGATTGTTCGCCTCGTGAACCCAAGCTAAGAAATACTCTTCCATTTTTAACTTTGAGGACGGTCGCAGCGGAGTTTGAAGCGTCGCACGCGGCGTTTCTGTTGTCGTGTGTGCGCGTGTTTACGTGCGAAAGAGACAGAGAGAGACAGAAAAGGTCAGCGCTTTAGTAGAAAGAAAAGTCAAAATTTGCGTGTCGAAGAGAGAGAGATTTTAAAAAAATGAGACACGATGCGATTAGCGCGCCGCACCTCGCGCGAAGAAACGATAAAAAAAACGCGCGAAACCCGCACCTTTCCCGCTCGTCGAAACCGCCCCATTCGCCGCTCGCTCTCTGATGTCCTCGTCGTCGTTAACCGTCGCGTGTTTCGCGAGCACGGACATGTTCTCTCTCTCTCTCTTTCTATAGATTTCAAAAGCCGTCTCTTCTCCTCTCGGTTTAAAATTTTCCCGGTATAGCCGGACGAGTTCTTCCTCTCTCTCCCCCCACCGAGGCGTTTGAATTATTGAACGCGTCAGCGCCGCGCGCAGAGGTGTTGTGTTGGTCGGGAGGAGAAATGCACTCGCGGCGGTTTTCCTTTTTGGAGTGCTGCGCGCCACTTGTGTGTCGTTGTGTTTCAAAAACTTCTTCTCTCTCTCTCTCTCTCTCGTCTTCGCTCTCAGACATGAATTTTGGCGGGGCTTTTTTTTAGGGACACAAACCCTAAACTCTCGCGCAAAGAAAAAAATATCGCAAATATTCCACGACACAGGTGGTAACCTTTATAATATAATTAACGCTCGCGCACGACGAACGAACGAAAACCAAACGCGCGTTTTTGTTTGCGAAGAGAAAAAGGAACTTTTCGAGAGAGAAAAACACGGAGAGATACTTTCTCCGTTTGATTTTTAGAGCGCATCGATATTAATACTCGATACGCGCCCTTCGTGTTTGAAGACGCTCCTCTTCGAGCGCGCGAGAAAAAAAGCGGGTAATTTTTCATACCCAGGCACCCAAAAAGTGACTGTGTACGTCTGCGCAGAGCGCGCGCACATATAATAATAAACGGGAGAAATGATAATAACCAACATCTCGAACGCGATTTTGCGGAACACGCAAAACTTGGCCAAGGTGTCCATTTTTGGCGGGTTTGCGTACGGGTTTATTCAAACCATGAAGAGCGGAGAAAGCGCGCTCGTGCCCACCTCGAAGTGGCTGTCCAGTCACCTCTTGTCCAGTCAGCAAGAAGAAGAAAAACAGACCGAGCAGGAGGAGGCTTTGGTACGACACCAACAGCGGCAGCAGCAGCAGCAGCAGCAGCAGCAGCAGCAAAATCATCAGCGCCAAAGCGGTGAAGCGAGCGTTCACGGAGAAGGAATGGAATCCTCCGATGTTGAGCGGCGGAGAGTGAACACGGCCGTAGCTTGGAGCAGCATGAGATGACGAGAAGAGATATCTCTCATTTTTTCGCGATAAAAAGCTTTTGCCAGCTCGGATTCGTCTCGAGGAGGAGGAGGAGGAAAGAAAAAAAAGTGTACCATATCTATATATAACATCCAAACCCCTTTGTGTATCAATAAGAATGCATGAGAGATAAAAGGGCTCTCTCTCTAGATTTGTACTTTACACTACTTACACTATAACTTTACTTCTACTGCTCCTATACGCACAACTAAATATTTTTTTCTCTCCTTTTTCTTCTTTTAATGTTAATTGTTTTTCTTCCATATCTTCACCATCCCGTTCGAAATATTTTCAAAGCCGTATATTTTAGCCAACGATACGACGAGTAAGACTCCACCCAACACTATCCATAACAGGTACCAAAGCTCATCCGCGGCGATCACGGCGACGGACACGACTAATTGCACGAGTTGCATCGGGAAACCAAAATTTAAGAAATCTTTGAACACGTACCCTCCCGGGCCGTACACCATCAAGTTCGTTTGGTACCCAAACGGCGACATGAAAGAAGCCGAGGCGCCAAGCATGAGAAGGTAAGACATTTTGAGTAAGGATATGTTAGCTTCTGCAGCTGCTTCTGCGGCAATGGGAAACATTAATGCCGCGGCAGCGTTATTCGTGACGACGTTGGATATCAAAAACGTCGCCAGGTAGACGCCGACGAATAAACCAATCTCTCCGGTATTTGTCGCCGTGCCCAACTTCACGAGCTGTTCAGCCATGAAACTTGCCACGCCGGAATTCTGGAGCGCTTTAGATAAACCAAAAGCAGCGGCAATAGTAACGATGACGTCCCATTTGATGGCATCTCGCGCCTCTTGTTGAGATAATGCGCCCGATGCAATCATAACACCAGCGGCGAGAATCGCCGCGACTAATAGACTCATCACGCCGAACGTATACAAAGCAATCATCGCTACCGCGCACGTTATGGCTGGTACTAACAGAGAAAGCCGTGGAGGTGCCGAATCCTCTAAAATTGAAACCAAAGCAAAACCTTCGCGAACTAAATCTGGGCCCGCGTCCAATAGTAACACATCTCCGGCGTGTAAAACAACCTCGCCCATTTTCGCGTGAACTCTTTGGCCTTCACGATGAACTGCTAAAACGACCGCGTTATATCGCGTGCGAAATTTCATATCTCTGATACTTTTACCGACTAGAGGCCCGTTCTTAGCGACGACGGCTTGAACGAGTCTTCGCTCTTGATTAGAAGACGAAAGTTTGGATGCTTGGTCAGAGCCGAGCGTCGTCAAGCCTGGGATTTTTCGAAGTGACGAAACGGCCACCGCAGCTCCGGCATACCAAAGGATATCCCCAGGCGCTAACTCCTCCGTAACATCAATAGTCAGCTCTTCTTTTAACACGTTATTCTCATCAAACACGCCGCGCTCGATAGAGACGAGGAAAAGTTTCGGCAAAGTTCTCAATCCGGATTCAATCGCGCTCTTGCCGATGAACTGTCTCGCCGTGTCTTCAATTTGTACCCCAATTAAAAACTCTTTGGCGTCGTCACCCAACTGCGCGACATCTTCCCACGGAATATCAAAATCAACTTTGCATCTATCTAAACCAGTCAAATCCTCCACATTCATCTCCATGTTTGCAACCGCGGTGAGTTCGTTCCTCAAAGCTTCGTTGTATTCGGCATCTTCATGATTCCCACGTTCGAGGTCCAAAACTGCCGTCGTTGTTGTTGGTAAGTCGCTCGAGCTCCGGTTTCGTCGTGACGAGTTGAGCAAGTTATCTTGGCTGCTTCTTCGGCTATTCGAGCCGCTTCCCCGTCTCCCATCGCTCTCTTGCTTTGACTTTAACGCTGCGTTCCTTGCTATTTGTTGCAACGTCACCAAGGAAGAATCTGGTCTGACCTGTACGACTAAACTGTCGTTTGCCTCTAATCGAACGTCTCGTAACTTTCCGCTCGGTGCGCGTCCGTTCCTTTGTACTGCGATGATGGCACCACCGTACGTCGCGCGAAAATCGACGTCTTTCACGAATTTATCTACCAGCGTTGATCCAACTTTCACTTTGCATCTCATAACCATTTGGCCTCGTTCCTTTTGGGCACCGGAGCCAGTCGTCGGCGCCAACATCGCTTGGACCACGGCTCGAATCTCTTCTCTCTTCGTTTCAGGATCAAGCGCTACTATTCTCCAGATAGAAACCGATCGCCCACCAACTGCGCTCGCTTCGCTGTGTAAGCATTGCACTTTGAGACGATTGAGACTCTTCGAGATATCGTGTAATAAACCGGGTCTATCCGCTGCACTGATGCCAAGCACCATTCGGGCGTGATCGTCTTCCGATGCGTCGGGGTCTTTTTCGACGGAAACTAAAGCCGGTCCAAGTGCTGCGTTCATCTCTGCAGCTGAAACTGAAGCATCGGCGGCTCCTATGGTATCGGAAGTATCGCGACCGTCTTTGTAAAGATGTGCGGCTTTGTCTCTCCCATCGATGGCTTGGGATCGAGCCAACGCTTGTAAATCCAGAATTTCTTTCATTGCTTCCGAGGAAGAGGCCCTCGAAATAGGCACCACATTTTCTCCCTCGTTCGATACTTCCGACAGCGACGGTTCTTCATGGTCGTCATCTTCGTGGGTCATCGCAGTCAAACCGTGATCGCTACATATACTCCCAAGAGATTCAATCAAGCCGGTAAAATATAAAATATCGCCTTGATTAATAACAAACTCGGGTCCAACCGCGCGAATCAAACTCCCACTTCGTCGCACGGAAACAAGATACAAACCGGGTAATCCTCTCAATCCACTCGCCTCGATGGTTCTTCCTACAGCGTCCGACCACGGCGTCACTTTTGCTCCAACGATAACGTCCTCGTGGTCGTCGTCTCCAGCAGCTCTGTTTGCTTGCGAAGACGACCCGGATCTTCTTCCTCTCTGCAGATTCCCACCCGGCAACAAATATCGAGAAAAGATGAGCACGTAAACTATTCCACTGAACGCTACCGGTACGCCATACTTTCCTAAATCAAAGAGTCCAATATCTACGTTTTCAGTGCCTACTTCTTCTTTGTTCTCTTTCGCCCACGTTTCCAACATCCCGGCGACGACCAAGTTCGTCGAAGTCCCAATCAAAGTGCACGTCCCGCCTAATATAGAAGCAAACGAAAGTGGCATTAATACTTGCTTTTTCGACATTCCGTTATTCTCGGCCCATCTTTGAACGATTGGAATCATAACCGCGACTACCGGCGTGTTATTCAAAAAGGCTGATATGACCGCGATTGGGAACATCAACCGAATCTGCGCCGAGGCAATCGTCTTGGGCTTGCCTAAAAAGCGGCCCATGTACCAATCTAAACCACCCGTGCTGGATATGCCCTGCGCGACGACGAACAAAGCCGCCACGGTGAGTAATCCTTCGTTCGCGAAGCCTTGTATGCCTTCCTCCACCGTAATGACTTTCCCGGTTATTAAAAGCGCTAAAGCGGCACAAAACAGCAAATCGGATTGGACGTAGTCTTTCACCAAACACACGAAAGAGATGGAGACGATGAAGACGGTGTACCACGGTTGAAAGTATCCACTCATCGCGACTCGTGTGGTTTATATACGCATTATTATTATTATTATTATTATTATTGTGACTAATGTACTAGTGCTTCTCCTGTACGTTCATTACTTTTATCTATTGTGCTGTTTATTCGAAATGAGGAATACGAAAATATTTTTACATACAAAACAGAACAAAACTCATCCGAAGCTTCTACCGGTCTACGTCTCTAAATCATCTCGGGCCCGTGTCGCTCTATTCGTTATCCTCGTCCTCGTTCGGGGATAACAAACCTAAACTCAACAGCATATCTCTAAACATTTCATCTCTGGCTAAAACCGCTTTCGGTTGCGACACCATGTTCCTTCTGAACGTATCGCTCCTCGCCAAGTTGATCCACGCGGCGACGATTTCATCCTTGATTTCCAAGGCTAATTTGGTTTCGTTTTCATCTTGAACCATCTTAGCGAACGAGCTAGTGATGGTGTCCCACAAAGCCACGGAAATCTCGCCAGATTCAAAGTATTCGCGAACAAATATGCCGCTGACATCTTCTGCGGTGACTTTTTGGCCCTTCTTGCTTGCCTCCGGGTATTTGGCCGGACGAAACGCGCAGTCGCCAAAGATATCGACAGATAATTTCAACGTCTTTTCAAAAAGTTCAGTCATCTCGGCCGCTTCTTTTGGCAGCAAGTCTTTGTTTTCTCGCATTTCTTCATTCAACCACGATTTGGCTGGCAAATAAAATCCGCTCGGCGTCGTGCGTTGCATGGTGAAAAATCGCAAAATCAACTCTCGATCGCGCATTCTCAAGTGCGGCATTTTCGATCGATTCGCGAACAAAAAGCTTTCGTTCAAGGTCAACTCCTCCAACAAATCCGTGTACGCGCCTTGATAGATGCAATTCCTCAACTCTTGTTCGTTCAATTGCGTCGCACCCATGTTCAATCTCTCAAAAACCTCAAACACAAAATCTGGTTGCGACGTCTTGGAAATCGTGTGCACGTTCAACGGGTAATCCAAAATAATCTCTTGGAACGTTTCGTTCAACTCATCGAACGTCTTCCCGTTCAACTCGTGATACACTTCCAAACCACTCAACTTAAACGCTTGCCCACCGGGAAACTCGTTCTGCACAAACGACCAGATCGACGTCAATCGCTGCTTCCCGTCCACAACTTCCAATTTTCCCGATTTCACCTCGTGGAAAAACATCGTCGGCACTGGAATGTTCAACAATAAACTCTCGATTAACTTCGACGCCGTCCGAACCGTCCACACGTACTCTCTCTGGTAACTCGGTCTCAAATCGACTTTCCCTCTGTTGATTTTATCGATGATCGAAGACACCGTAAAATCAGATTTCGATATGCGCAGCGCGTCCCTCGTGGTATCTCGAAAGAGTTCCGCCGCCGCGTCTTCCGCGGAAATCTCCTCCTCTTCTTCCTCTCTCTTCTTCTGAGAGGAAGACGAAGACGCGCGCAGCGCTTTCGTCGTCGCCACTTTTGGCGTCGAAGAGTTCGAAATCATCGCTTCGTTCTTTGCGGATTTTTTGGCTGCGCCGACGGAAGATTTTTTCTTCGTTTTTCTCACGGCGACTTTCTTCTTCGCTTGTTGAGGTGTTTGTGCAGTTTCATCGTCTCCTCCTCCTTTTCCTCCGCTCGTCTCGTTTTCCATCTCTTCTTCTTCTTCTTCCTCTTCCTCGTCGGCTAACATCTCCCACAGAGGTTGTTCACCGCTGGCAGCGGCAGCACTACCACCACCGAACGTCATCTCGTCGTCTTCTTCTTCTCGTTCAAAGTCCGGAGCTTCCATCAGTTCGTCCCATAAACTCTTGTCCTCGCGATCTCCGAGGAGTTCCGCCGAACACGCGAGTAAACCGCTTCTCCCGCGACGATGATTTTGTTTTCCGTGCTTCTTCTTCTTCTGCTCTCGCGCTCCAAAAGCGACGCCTCTCGCTCTTCTTCGAAGAGAGGAAGAAGAGGGAGAGAAGAAGCGCGCGCGCAAACCCGCCGCCGCCGTTGATGTCGTCGTCGTCGTCGTCGTCGTCATCATGTGTGTTATTATTATTAGTAGTATTATTGTAACGCGAACCGTCGGGGAAGGAAGAAGCGGGAAAAAAGGACGCTGATTTTTTGAATTTTTACAAAGTCAAGTGCGCAAAAAATTGACACACGTTTCATGCGGGGAGAAGAGATGAAGGAATACACGCGACGCTCCCGCTACCTATTGCTAATATACGACTACTTTTTGTTTTTGAGGTGGTGCTCGAGCATAGTACATAACGCGCGATGCGAAACCTTTTCTTCTCTAAAATCCTCGAAACAGAACGCCTTCCTCGCCGTGTTCTACGAACACGCGACCGAGGCCGACGCCGGTGGACGGGTCGCATTGGACTATTTTACCAATCACGGAGGAAGAGGCGTATCCGTTTTCGCGAAGTTTTTGGATGCACTTGCTCGCTTGGTTCGCTGGAATCGTCGCCAACATACCACCGGCAGTTTGTGGATCGAATAAGAGAGGGTAGGCGTCGAAATCTTTCACGCTGTCGATGTTCGCGATGGCTCGGTTTAATCGCACGTTGGATTTTTGAAGGCTGCTAGTGATGCCTTTTTGGACGCACTCGACGGCGCCATCGAGCAAAGGGAGCGCAGCTAAATCAATAGTTGCGCCTGACGTGGTGCTGTCTTTGATCATTTCGTGAAGATGACCTAAAATACCAAAGCCAGTGACGTCGGTACACGCCGTGGCGCCATGGAGGAAGAGGATTTCTGCCGCGCGTTTGCTCGGTTGTCGCATACTTTTTAAAGCCTTTTGGACGTCCGAAGCTTTCGCTTGGGACCGCATGTCAGCCGCAAACAAGGCGCCAGTACCAATTGGTTTGGTTAAAACGAGAACTTGGCCGGATTCGACGCTCGTTTTCCTCAAAAGTAAATCTTTTTCGACTTCGCCGGTGACGGAGAAACCGAGAGAGAGTTCCGCACCTTCTCCAGAATGGCCACCTCCGAGGGCGCACCCGGCGTCGCGCAGAGCATCGCAGGCGCCAGACATGAGTTGAAACAACGTCTCTTCAACTTGCGATTCGATGCCAAACGGAACGACGACAGTAGCTAACGCACTCACGGGGTCTGCGTTCATCGCCCACACGTCGCCGAGTGCGTGGACGGCGGCGATTTGGCCAAATACATACGGATCGTCGATAAAGCTTCTAAAGAAATCAACCGTTTGCACGGAAACTTTACCAGGAGAGGTTTCAACGATAGCCGCGTCGTCACCTGCGCCGAGCAAAACGTTTGGATGCGTTGGAATCGGTTCTAATCGTTTCATAACTCGCGATAATATCGTGGAGCCGACTTTCGCGCCGCATCCGCCGCATCGCATAGGCGTCGCTTTAATCGCATCTAGCGCCTCTTGGCCAGCAAACGCGGCAACTTTGTTCGCTTTCGCGTTCAACGCGTTCTCTTGCTCTTCGCGTTCCATTTTTTGAAGCATCTCTAAATTCGGTTCGTACATTTTCATCCACTTTTTATCGATTTTATCTTTCCATTGCCACAATCTTTCGCCGATGGCGCTATCGTGCGCGCCCCAGGATCGAGATCCGTACGAAGCGATAGCGTGACCGTCGCCGGTGCTAATGAGCGCTAAACACGTCTTTTGCGGCGTGAATGGGATGACTTCTTCTCCAACGCACCGTCTTCGTAGGTTCTCTGCCAAAGGCGGACCTTGTCTGACTGCGTACACGCCCGCTTTCGGTCTCGGATGCTCGACGTTGTTACACACGTCGCCAACGGCAAAGACGTCTGGAATGTTTGTCGATTCCAAAGTCGCCTTGATGTTCACAAAACCTTTCTCGTTCAACTCTAAGTTTGTATTCGTTTGCAACCATTTCTGCGCTTTCGCATCCGTGCACCACACGCATTCGTTAAAATTGAGTTTCTTCCCAGACTCCAGAGACAAAATCGACTCCTCGACTTTTTCGACGCCGTCGTTTTCGTACACTTCGAAGTTTCTCGCTTTTAAAGCGGCTAATATTTTCTCCCGCGCAGATTTCCCGTGTCCTTTGAGCACTTCACTTCTCGTGACGAGCGCGAACTGATACGGCGAGTGAGCAGCATCGGAGGAGGAGGAGGAGGAGGAGGAGGAGGACGTAAGGCTAACTTCGCTGGCAAACCTTCGCTCCATGGCCAAAGCGAGCTCCACGCCTCCCGCGCCACCGCCTACAATTACCACTCGAAACCGTTTTTCTTCGTTCTGCCTCTCGCGCAACTCTTTAAAGTGTCCCAAAACGGTCTCAAACCTCGTCGCGAACGTCCCGATTGGCTTCACCGGCGTCACGAGAAGCGGGGCACTCTTCGCCTCTGCCGCCGACGACGGCAACATCCCCGGCGTGATCCCAACATCCAAGCTACACACGTCGTACTTCACGCTCGGCTGATTCTTAAGCGTAATCCTCTTGCTCTTATCGTCGATACCGACGCACTCGTCGTGTATCAATCGATGTCCGCCTTCCCTGCACAACTTTCCCAGGTCCACGTGACACTCCTCGTACGTGTATTTCCCGGAAACGTTTCCTGGAAGCATTCCCGAATACGGCGTCATCACGTCTTTCGCGATTAACGTGATTCGCACTCCAGGTTCTGGCCGCATGGAGAAGTTCTTCAGCACGAAGACGTGCGCGTGTCCACCGCCGATGAGGACGATGTCTTTGATGACTTGATTGTTGTTTTGTTGCATTCCTCCTCCCATCTTCGTAAAAGCGTTGTTGTTGAACGAAAGCGGCGTCTTTTGACGACGACGATGACGATTATAACGAGGACGACGAGATGTAATGAAACGACTACTACTGGCAGTGCTCGTTGTTCGATGCGTGGTGGCCGAAGAAATGTCGATGTTTGTTCGTCCGACGAGCGCGGCTGGGGAAGTAGGCATGAAAATTTGTGCCGCCAAAAAGTCGCTTTTTAGTTCAATCTGTTCTACAACTCTATACAATAACTTAATCTAAATCCATCTATCCTTCTATCTACCTATCTGCCGCCAAGCATTCTCCGAATGACGAACCTGGCGACGTTTTCTAACACTCTGAACGCAAAGCCGACAATCATTCGAACACCGGCGGAACGCATCCACGTGGCGGCGACGGTGGCAAGCGCGGCGAGCGGACTCAGCGCCGGCGGATGCGACGACGAGTATTGTTGTTGTTGTTGTCCGCCGTAGTCGTACGATTGTTCAGCGCTACCGCCTCTGTATTGTTGTTGCGTACCCGCAGATGATCTTCGTATCACTCTTCCCGCGTTTGGTCCGCTGATGACTCTCTCCACAATCTCTTGCTTTCCGGTCCGCATATCCGTCGACGTGACTCGAGAAATGACGTTTCCGTTTTGGTCTTGATATCGCTCTTCGCTGTAACTCGCTCCAAACGCCGCCGCACCTCTCGTCATCGCTTGCATCCCTCCGAAAACAGCTCTCGCTAACTCTTCTATGTCTATGCCATCAAAGCCAGGAGGCGCGCCGGCGGGTCGTCCACCTCTCCGGAAATTTCCATACGGCGCGTACCCGCCGCCATTCATCCCGCCCATGGATCCCATGGAGCCTCTCATTCGCATTTGGCGTTCAAACTCCCTCACGAAAGCCTCGCCCGTGGTTCCAAACACGTCTCGGAAAATTCTATCCGCGTCTTCTCGCGTGAAATCGCTTCTGTACGTGTATTGTTGTTGTTGTTGTTGATGTTGCTGATACTGCGATTGCTGTTGTCGATATTGTTGTTGCGCCTGTCTGTACCTCCCGCTCGCGCTCGCGCTCGACGCCGACCCGTACTCGTAACTCTGTCGTTTCATCGGATCCTTCAAAGTCTCGTACGCTTCGCTCACTTTCTTAAACCTCGCCTCCGCTTCTGCCCTCTTATCCGGATTCCGATCCGGATGCCACTTCAACGCTTGCACGCGATACGCCTTCTTCAAAACTTCCTCGTCCGTGGTGCCTCTCGGAACGTTTAATATTTCGTACGGGTCGGTTACGTTTGCGGAGGTTGTAAAAAACCTTCCCCTCTTTTCGAAACTCTCTGTTCTTCTGCTTCTGCTTCTTCTTCTTCTCAAGAAATCTTCGACCGCGGCGCTACGGCTACCGCTCGCAGTGCTCGCATCGCTCGCGCGTTGGCGGTGGCGATGATGAAGCGTCGTGGTGGTTGTTTCGTCGTCGTCGTCTAAAAGCGACTTTGAAGACGACAAAGAGAACAAAGACGACAACGCTGCCGTGCTGCTACCACCACCAAAACCACCAACACCACCACTAAAAGGAAAAGAAGAAAAAGAAGAGGGAGAAGAAGGAACGCGAGGAGCGTCCCTCCCCTTCCTCTGAAGAAGAGCGAAGACACGACGAGCTAGTGCCCTTCCTTCTCTCATTCTTTTGGATGTTTTTTTTTCTTCTTTTTTGTCGTTCGTGTCGTCGTTTTGTTTTTTTTGCGAAGGCAATACAAAAACCCTAAACACATTATTTTAATAACCAAGAATAAGAAAACTTACTTTTGTGGCTCCGATTGCACACGAAGGAGATCTTTTTTGCATTTTTGTGAGGTGTGTTTTTCGTCCAAACCAACGAGACGAGTGTTCGTGTTCGTACGCGCACGAACAACTCTCGTTTTAACGGCATTGTTATTGCATTCTGTGTCTCTGCCTGCGCGCGCGCGTGCAGCAACAACAACAACAACAATAATAATATGACGACGACAATGGCAACGACGGCGTCAAAAGCGAGCTGCGAGAACTTTATCGGAAGAAGAAGAACGGGAGGAGGAGGAGGAGGAGGAGGAGCGTCGATGGCGATGCGGAGGAGAAATAATACTAATAACACATCATCGAAGAAGAAAAAGATTATTGTCACGAGAGCTTCGTCGTTGCCGACGTCGTCGAGCGCGACGAGATGGGAGGAAGAATTCGGGAACGAGAAGATCTTTTACCGAACGAGAATGACGACGAAAATACAGCGACAGCAGCGATCATCATCGCATCGCGCCGGCGATGGAGTTGTAGTCAGAGCGAGTAGGGAAGAGTGGGCGAGTAGGGAAGAGTTATTAGAAGAAATTGAAAGGTTGAAAGCTGAAAATGCAGAGTTGAAGATGTTGCGAGCGCAGTTGGAGGACGTCGGAACGGACGACAAGGAGGAGGAGGAGGAGGAGGAAGAGGATGAACCGACCACTACCGCCGCCAAGACGAAATCGAAAAAAAACACCACCAAGAAAAGAACGGTATCGGGAGGAGCGCTTCGAACCGATCCTAAAAGTGAATCTGAAATCGAATGGCCGTTGCCGATTACCACGGAAGGGTGCCCGGTTGGCGAGGAAGACAAGAAACCGTTTTGGGAAACGAGACCGAAGAACGATCCGGACGAACTGTTTTCACTTCCAGACGACGAGGAAGGAAAAACGACGAAGAAAACAAGCAGGCCAAAGAAGATTTCGCACGTCACCGCGGAGTTAGCGCCGTTGGCAAAGGTTGGTGGCTTGGGCGACGTGACGCAAGGGTTGGGTCGCGCGATGAAAATGCAAGGCCACGACGTGCAGGTTATTTTGCCGTTTTATCAATCGCTCGACGCGAACGAGATTTTCGATTTAAAACACGTGATGGACTTTGACGTCCCAAAAGGCATGAAGTGGGACGGAGAAAACGTGGTTTCGATGATGAAAACGTCCGCGTATTCTGGGAACATTGGAGGGTGCGACGTGATTTTGTTGAAACCGCACGACGATATGAATTCGAACATTTTCAAAGGTGGCGCGATTTACGGCGGCAGTTACAACGAGCTTGAAGCGTATTTATATTTCTCCCGAGCGAGTTTAGAGTTTTTGGATAAATCAGGGAGAGACCCGGACGTGATTCACGTCCACGAGTGGCAAACGTGCGCGGTTCCGATGTTGTACTGGGAAGAGTACCACGGGAAGACGAGTTTGAACAAAGCGAAGATTGTCATGACAATTCACAACTTGGACAACACGGGAGAGTGCCGAGAGGAGGAGTTTTTCGCGACTGGCGTGGACGGAGCAAAATTTAACGTCATCGAGAAAGCGTTGGATGAACGAACTATCGGGCACAACCCGGAAAGAATGTGTTTGATGAAGGGTGGCGTCGTGTACTCCAACAAAGTTACCACCGTTTCGCCGACGTACGCGAAAGAAACTTTGGACGGAAACGGTGGCTTCATGTCCCAAATTCTGAAAGCAAACCAAGATAAATTCTCCGGTATTTTGAATGGTATCGATTACCAGCTCTGGAACCCGGCGTTAGACGCGACTTTGCCGGCGAACTTCGCCCCAGGGAACAAGATGACTGAAAACAAAAAGCTGTGTAAAAAATACTTGCAAATCGGCTTGGGATTAGACGTGGACGAAACGAAACCGTTGATCGTGTGCATCTCGAGATTAGTGCCGCAAAAGGGCATTCACTTAATCGAACGCGCGGTTACGCAATCCGAAAAAAATGGGAACCAGTTCGTATTACTCGGCAGCGGCCACAGCGACGGCGGTTTCAAACGAATGGCAAACGAAGAGTTCTCCCAAGCGAACTCGACTAACGTCCGATTGATGATCACCTACTCCGACGCTCTCTCGCGATTAATGTATGCCGCCGCGGACTTTGTCTTGGTCCCATCAATGTTCGAACCGTGTGGTTTGACGCAAATGATTGCCATGCGCTACGGTGCCTTACCCATCGTCCGCTCTACCGGCGGACTCGCCGACACCGTCATCGACTGCGACACCGACAGCGAAAACGGCAACGGTTTCGTCTTTTACGGCGCCGACGACCAATCCTTAGACGAGTGCATTCAAAGAGCCAACAAAACGTTTAAAGACCGAAAGAAGTTTCACGAGTTGCAAGAACGCGTCGCTAGAGTCGATTACGGTTGGGAAGCCAGCGGTAACGTCTACGCGGAGTTGTACGAGAGTTTGTAATAGAATTTATATATTTATGTTCGCGGTATAAATCTGGATAAAATCCTGTGATCTGTTTCAACTTTTTGTTCTCTCCTTTTTCTCGATTTTTCCTTTTTTCATCCAACCGGATAAAAAATGGCAACGATGACGCGCGCGGCAGCGGCTTGCGCGAGCGCTCGCGCTGTGTTCCTTCGATCTCGTTCGTCGAAGGCGACAACCACCACCACCGCCACCACCGTCGTTCGATGCGCCGCGATTTCAGCGAGCGAAGGAGAGACGAGCGCGAAGAAGAATACTGACAACAACAACAAAGTGGCGATTCAACCATCGCCGGATGCAACGAAAATCCACCTGCCGACGTTTATCGCCTTGTTGGTGGATGTCGCCGAGGACGGGTGCGATATCATTCGCGAGGTGACATCCAAAGGCGATTTGGCGGTTAAAGACAAAGGTGGGAGCGAAACTTTGGATAAGAAGTACATCATGGACGCCCAAACGGAAGCGGACAGGCAGGTGGAGATTATGGCGTTGAGACGGATTACGACGTTCGCGGGTGGGAAGTTGCGCGTCGTCGGCGAGGAATCGTACGAAAACGCGTTAGAAGGCGAAGCGGAGTGCGACGACGAGACGTGTTATGCCTCGTTCGACGAGGAAGAGGAGATGTCGAGGAAAGAAGAAGGGAAGCATTACGTGGATAAAGATATTCTTAAAGAAGTGTTGGAGGCGAAATGGCCGCCCGCGATAGCGTCCGGGGAGATTGACATTTCCAGAGTGAACGTATACGTCGATCCTTTGGATGGGACGAACGAGTACGCGAACGGGGAAAGACCAGCGGTAACTGTTTTACTTGGTGTCGCCGTAGATGGTGTCCCAGTGGCTGGGATTATAGGTCAGCCGTTTTTTGGTTGGGACGCCAACGTAAACGATTCGAAACATTTAGAAAATTTGGGTAGAGTTGTCTGGGGCGGCGCCGGCGCGGGGTGTAAAGGTCTCCGCGTGGATGAGACGCAAAAGAAACTTGCGATGCCTCCGACAGGGCCGCACGTCGTTTGCTTGAACAGAAACATTCGCGACGAACGCCAAGCGCCGGTGATGGAACAAACGAAATCTGAAGTTGCCGTGTTAGTTTCTGCGACTGGGTACCATTATTTGTGTTTGTTGGAAGGCAGAGCGCACTCGGCGATGCTCTTACGCAAAGCGAGTAAGAAATGGGACACGTGCGCTGGGGAGGCGCTGTTGAGGTCCGTCGGTGGCGCAGTCACTGATACAGTTGGTCGACGATATAATTACGATTGCGACATGCCGGGCGTCCCTAACGTTTGCGGCATGGCGGCTTCGATCGATATTGATTTACACTTGGAGCTCACGCACTCAATCATCCAAAAAGAAATCGAAAAGTTGGGAAGTTTGTATCCGTACGACGTGGTGTGTTCGTCGATTAAGCAACCGATTTTGAAAGAAGCGTACAGAAAGAACGTCACCTTCAAAGCTTTATCGGTGGATGCCGGCGGTGTTCTCGTCACGCCTGCGAGAGCGGTTCACGATGTCTACGCCGAGCACGCCAAAGCGTACGGCTTTACCGACGTCACGCCTGAATCTGCCAAAAAAGCGTTTAAAACAGTCTTTTCCACGCCTCTGAGCGAAAACGAATTGCGATACGTCGGCGATGGACGCGAATCGTTTTGGAAAAAGTGCGTTTTTGCCGCATTAAACGTCGACGAGTCCAACGAAGACTCTTTAAAGCGAGGCAACGAATGTCTCGACGCGCTCATGAAATTTTACGAACAATCCGAAAACTGGGCCGTCGCCCCCGGTGCCATCGAAGCCTTCCGCCGCTTGCGCTCGCGAGGCATCAAGGTTGTCGTCACCAGCAATTGGGACGACCGCTTACCGAACATCTTAGAAAAACTGAGCATTACCGACGAAGTCGACGCCGTCTACTGTTCAGCCATCGGCGGTTTCGAGAAACCTCACCCGAACGCCTTCAAACACTCTTTAGCAGCCATCGATATCACTGACGAAAGCGACTTCAAAACTGTCGTGCACGTCGGCGATTCAGACGTCAACGACATCCTCGGCGCTCAAAACGTCGGCATCGGTTACGCCATTAAATGGGGCGGCGACCGAGAGAATGCTCGCGCCTTCCCGGCGTTTGATTTCCAAGAGTTGGCGGATGAAATGATTGCGAGCGTGTACGCTTTCGGCGACGCCGAGAGTACTCGGCGGTACTTTTAAAAAAAGGTTGCGAGTATGGCACATATTTTCACCCTCTTGTTCTTGTTCTTCTTGTTGTTATGCACGTGTTATGTATGTATTACGCGCGCGCGCGTGTCTGTACCGTTAGTTTATATATCATGTTTACCTTCTCACATCTCTTTTCAAGAGACAGATGAGAGAGAACACACCCCTACCCCTAAATTAAAATCACCTAATAAAAATTTAAAAAATCCACGCCTCCTCGTTTTTTTTTCTTCACAATAAACGAACGCGCGCGCAAAGATAGAGAGAGAGAAAGACAACAACAACAACAACAACAACAACAACAACAACAATATTTCTCTCGAACAACCGTTCGCTTTTTATCGTCATTTTCATCGATAGCGTCATGTCTCCTTCTCTCCTTTCTCCGCGAGAAGAAGAAGAAGAAGAAGAAGAAGAGGAAGGAAAAAAAATTTTCGTCGCCGCTTCGCGCAAAAACAACGAGGACGAAGAAAAAGAAGAAAAAGAAGAGGAAGACGTTTCGACGCCTCCGAAGCAACAACAACAACAACAGCAAGAGGCGATCGTGTGCGTGCAAACGGTCGTCCACCGGTCGAAGATTGGCGTCGTCGTTGGACTTCGCGGGAGGACGGTATTCAACATCGAGCGGAGAACCGGAGCGAGCGTCTCTATCGTGAGAGAGGAAGAAGAGGAAGAGGAAGAAGAGGTGAAAGTGGTCTTGACGGGTACGGCAAAAATGTGTAAAGAAGCGGCGAGGATTATCGCGAGCATCGCGGACGCGAGCTTCGTCGATGTTGATGGAGAAAGAGAAGACAACGCGGTGGTCAGCGGTGAAAAGAAAGAGACGCGCTACGGGCGACGAGCGGTATCGGTATCGAGAAGGAAAAATGGTGGCGGCGCGAAACTGCGCCCGCTGGACAAGGCATTTTTAGGGTGGACGAGGAAGAGTTCAGAAGAGGAGGAAGACTACGACGACGACGAAGACGAGGACTCAACGCATTCGAGCGAGAATGAAGAAGACGTATTATCCACAGAAGAAGAAAACGACGACGAGCGGGCGGATGTCTTTCGTAATAACCACCATCACGCGACGACGACGACTACGACGACGACGAAGCAACGTAAAACACTCCCGCTGTACGAAAGAGACGCGTCGAGGTTCTTCGGAGCGCTCGCGACGGCGACTGTACGAATCCCAGACTCCAAAGTGGCTTTAATTATAGGGAAACACGGCGCACACATCGAGTTTTTACGACACATGACCAACTGTTCGCTAAATATGGCCAGCGAGGTCGTGGATGTCAGAGAAGTCTTCCTGGGAAAGGACGAGAGCGTTTTCAAGGCGGCAACGAATATGGCCGAACGCGTATTACTAATCGAAAGCACTTCGTTAACGGATGTCGCAAGGTGCGTCGCACTTGTAGCTGATGTCGTCGAAGGTACATTGTACTTGCAATCAAAGAAACCCGGAGGAGTTGGTTTTTCGTCCACCGACGACGACGCTATGCCAAACATGAAGGAAATTCACGTCTCCGTTCGCCAATATGCGAGCTTATCGACGAAAAAAACGTTTCGCGTCAAAGCAAAGGACGAAGCGAAGAGAACTTTTACGTTTCCTTCTTCATCTGCGCAGCAGCAGCAGCAGCAACAACAGCAACAACAACGTCAACAGCGCACTCCTGCGACTGCTTCGCAATCGAGACGCACGTCCACTTCATCTTCCGCGGAACGTCGTTCCTTTCACCACCAGCACCACCACCAACAACACTGCGATCCCGCCTCCTCTTATTACGACTACTACCCTCCTTCGCTGAAATTTGATCCGATAACGAACGAGTTATTAGCTATCGTACCACCTCCCGCTGTTTCTGCACCGATACCACCATCTTCGATAATCGTAAACGTCGACGGAGACGACTATTTTTGCGAAGACGACGAGTCCGACGCGTACAGCACCGACTCCGAGTTCGCCGCGTGAGAGAGAGCGATGCGCAAGTTGAACACGTACATGTAAACACACACATCCCGCGAGAAAGAAAAAGAAGAAAAACACACATGTAATGAAAAACACACAGATACACAATAATAAGAACGTGCATAGCAAACATTCACGCCACTATTCACTCAATATTAGGAGTACTTGATTATCATTATTATTATTATAGTATACACGTTTGCGCTCTTCTCGTCTCGCCGGTCTCTCTCTCTCTCTCTCTAACTAATAAATATTTATGCGTCTAATGATGATAAAACATCCTCGCTACGTTTGAATCCTCGTCCTCTAGCTCCAATTCCATATCCTCGTGATGACTACGATGAGAAGATGACGACGACGGAACGTGAACAACCTCATCCAAACCGTGATGATGTTTCGACGACGACCGCCGAAACACCAACCGCGAAAAGAACCCCTCGCCTTCTTTCACGATGTGCTTCGTCTCGCTCCCAATGTACGGTAAAACTCTCCTGTGCCGGTTGTGCGCGGCGACGATCGCGGATATGTAGAGGTAGAAGAGCACGCTCAGAATAAAGCTCATGCAGAATATTCCCCTGTGTTTGTTGCGTGAAGAGTAGTAGTAACGCGTTGTTAGTATTTCTATTATCCAAACGCGGAATGCGCGCAAAAAGAGCTTCAAACGGATATCTTTCGCTCTTCTTCCAATTTTCAAGACACATAAACATATAAAAAAACGATCTCGAGGGCGCACCTGTATCGCCTCCTCTGCAACCTCGGCGTGACCGGTAAATCCAGTCCTCTGTTTTTTAACCCTTGCACTTGATTTATCGCGTGTTCGCTGAATTGTAACATGGACGCCGACTTGCGCATCTTGTTCACCGTGGTGCCGTTGTTCGTTTTATTCGTGGTGGCGCTATTATTCGCGTTGTTGCTCGTGGTGGTGTTGTTGCTCGTCGTCGAGGGCGTGTTCGCTCGCGGTGCGCTCAACGTCGTCGTCGGCGGTGAAGAAGAAGACATCCCGTTGTTGCTATTGTATTCCAGTCGCTCGGAGGAGCGCGTTCGCGCGTGTAGTAGCTCCGAAGACATTTTTTTTTTATCTTTTCCCTGCTGCGTTGTGGCGTCTCTCGAAAGAAATTTTTCTCCTTTTGCACCCGAAACGTAATAATAATATACACGCACGTGTGTGTGTGTGTGTGAATACAAACGCGCATCATCAACGACCGTAATAACAAAAAGAGAACGAAGAAAAAGGAGGCAAAGAATGCTCGGTAGTATCGCTATTCGGTGAGTGCGAAGAAAAAACCACCAGACTTTGGGGAGAGTAATGCTAATGCTAAAAGAAGAGATGGAGAAGGACGAGGCGGCGGTCGGCAAAAAGAGAAGGTTTGATGAGACCATCGATTGCACCACCGCCGCGATTTCGAACGGAACGATGACGACGACGACGACGACGACGATTAAACGAAACGGCAACGGTCAGTCGCACTTGTTCAAGAGAGGCGGCGCCAAAGCGACGAAATATTCCGAACTTCTCGAACAGGAAAAACCAGACGCGAAATTACCCACGAGAGAGGAGTTGAGAGTGAAAACGACCGAACGGGCGAAGGAGCAGTTTGATTTGTTAGTCTCCGCTTGGTCGAGACAACGGAAAGTGTCGACGAGTAACATTGCGGTGGCGATATGGGATAAGAAGCTGAAACTAGCGAAAGTGGTGAAACAGAAAGGGAAGTCGTTGTCCAAGTTTGGGTATTCGGCGTCTTCGTCGGCGGCGAGTGGCGGAGGCGAGACGGTGATGACTTCGATCGATGCAGAGACAGAGAACGGCGGAGGAGCGGTGTATTTGTTCCCGGAGGAAGTCGCGTTCTTAGTAGAAACAGAGCGGGTGTGTTTGTTTTGGCAAGCGCGAGGTAAGGGTTTAGAACCGGCTTCGGTGAAGAGCATACACGGGATGTTGGAGGAGTGCGGGGTGTCGATGGAGACGTACGTGACGTACGCGCAGTTGTGTAGGATTGGGTACGTAGCGAGAAGATTTGGGGCGCCGTGGGTCGTCCCAGAGCAAGTCAAGACAAACGCAAAAAAGAACAGAGGAAAGGACGAGATGTACCTCCATCGAAAGATGGCTGGGGAAGGTGACTGGGTATTCAGAGGCGTCGACAACAACAAAAGCAGAATAGGGGATGTCGATGTCGATGTCGATGACGAGGGCAAGGTCAAGGAAGGCAAAAAAGAAGACGGTGATCTTAATGACGTAACCGTAAAGAAGCAAAAAAACGCAGACGTAGCGATAGAAGAAAAAGTAGAAGTAAATGATGACGAAGAAGCAGAAATCGTTCATTGCTCGGGAACTCGCCGGTGGTTTTATTGGTCTGGTTCGAAACACCACCCGTGGATTGGTCCGGAAATCCACGCGTCGTATGCTCGGACGCAAAAAGTTAAACTAGAGGAACGAAAAAAACGAGAAAAAGAGAAAGAATTACTTCGACGAGAGAAAGAAAAGCTAGAATTGATGAAAATGCGCGACGCTGGAGGTAAGTGGCCAACATTCGACGTATGGCGACCGAACGGGAATTTTAAAAAATCGGGCCCCGGGGAACCAGATTTTCGAGTCGCGGTATGTTCCGAGAGACCGCCGCACGGTGAAGAAGCGGAACTCTTATGGAAACGCTCGAAGAATGTGAAAATAAAGATCGCAAACGTGGAAAGCGGAACGATTATGCTGTTCGATTTAGAAGCAGGTTTAGCGCGATGAGATAGCGTACATGATCTAGATATCGTTGCATTCTATGTTACTACTTTCTGAAATCTATTCGTTTCGCCGTCAAATATATACTTTTGTCCGTCGAATCTTCGCACGACGGGAGTACCGATATATATGTAACTCCATCCCGAGCGTTGACCTCTTTTCACCTCCGCGACTGTATTCGAATCTTCCTCGATAATGCGCAAAGCCTTCATGTCTCGTTTCGCCGCGGTGAACACGTCTTGCCTGGACATGGCTAAAGCAGAATCTTTGGTTCCCAAATAGCGAGAAGCGCTCTGCTCGGAATTCATCTCGCTCACGAAAGCGTTCAAAAATCGCAATCTCGCCGAGACCTCTTCTCCGCTGAGATGAGAAGAAGAAGACGTCGAGAGCTTTTCGATTTCTATTTTTGCATCTTTCCGAACGATAGGTTCAAGGCGAGTGCATAACACGACATCCGCTAACAGCCTCCGAAACTGAGGCGCGACTCTCGCTAAGGATATGATGTACCCCGAAACGTACGCCTTGTCGTCCTCAGAAAGCGCATCGAACGTTTCTCGAAGCTTTGGCGTGAGTTTTGCGGACGAATCCGGCGTGAGCGCGTTTAACATTCTCAGAACGTCCTTCTTCACTTCTCTCTCCTTCTTCTCGTCGTTATCGTCATCGTTCACGTTACTTTTTTGAGTCGACGGAACGTTTACGACAATTTTGCGCTTGCCGCTGGAGCGCTCCTTACCAGTATCTTTTCTCGATTTAAATCTTTCGAAAACGAGCAGTTTACAGGCATCTAAACTTACTTTCGCGGTAAACGCGGACGTAGTTATTCGACACGCGATACCTTTCATGTGATATGAATCGCACCCGGCTCTCAACAAGAGCTCTTTCACGCCCTTCCCGCGATATTTGGGGTTCACGACTAACCGATTCACAACGCAAAATCGTTGCACTTTTGAGGCGTTCAGATTTTCGACGACGTTTTCAAACTGAGGTGGCGCTTGCTCCGTGTGAAAGCTCGCGTATCCAATCAGATTTTTATCGTCATCGTCATCTTCACCGTCGGCGTGTTTGTGACTAGTGACTTCTAAATACACGCCGTAAAGAGTAGGGAGAGATTCCACGTAGTGCCACTTTTTGAATTCATCGTAGCGTTCTCTCGTCGATGCGACGACAGCGAAGGTACCATCATCGCTTCTATACTTTTCTCGATTATCGCGAAAGAGCTTCGAGATATCGTTCGAAACTTCCAATAGCTGTTCTCGTACTCCTAACTGCACGGACGGGAAATAATCGCGAGCGTCTTCCTCCCTCTCGTCGTTCTCTTCTTCCCTTTCAGACGACGACGAGGACGACGACGAGAACGACGAATGCGACATCGTCAAAGCGTTCTCGTCTTCACGAAACGTCGTTCCGCTCGTATTTTCCGCGAGCGTCTTCGCCAACCGCCTTAACTCCATTCGCCATCCTTCCGCGCACTCCGCGCCGATGCCGCAACCCCACTCGAAACTATCGCCACTGCTTCTCACTCTCAACCAGTCCTGCCTGTTTCCGTTCGTCTTCACCACCGGAATCAACGTTTTAAGCTCAACGCGCATCGTCACTCTCGTCGTCCAAAGACACCGAGACGACAAACCCAAAAACAGTTGGAACGCGCGCAAAATATTCACTCCTTTGCACCCTTCGCCGCCACACAAGAGCACAATCTCTTTTCGTCGTCGCTTCTCCTCCTCCTTCTCCTCTTCCCTCGCCGCGATGGTATCCAACAAGTGTCTCAGAGACGATTTATCTCTCAAAGGCGTCTTGCCTTTCCAACTCTTCCACGTCTTCTCCATCGTCGTCATCATCTTTTCAAAGTCGATGATGCTCTCGTTGGTGCTACTACTCCTTTCCTCTTCCGCGTAGCGCATCTGCGCTTCCCTAAAATCAACGACTAACAAATAAAGCCCCCCCATTCGTCGTCGTCGTCGTCTTCCGTCATCGTTCCTTCGGCTTTTTGTTTGCTTTTTGTTTGCTTTTTGTCAACTAACTTTTTTTTCCCCACAACGCTCACTGTTTAGGGTTTGAAAATCCGAGACCGCGGAGGAGGAGGAAGAAGAAAGCGCGCGCGCAATACTAAAATAAACGCGGGCGCGCAACCGCGACGAACAAACATGCTCGCGGCAGCCGCGGTGACGCTGTCTCTCAGCAACGGCAAGAAGAAAGAAGGAGAACAAGAAAACGAGAAGACGAAGAAGACGGCGATGATAGAATTGGAAATCTTGAAGCGGAGAAAACCGTCGTACGAGGCGATGGTGACGCGGATGGGCGCGTGGGAGATATTGGACGGTTTAGACTCTAAAGAGAAGAAGAAGAAGAAACGCACGAAGAAGGACGGAAGAAGAGAAAGAAAAGACGCGCTGTCGAGATTTTTGGACGACGCGAAAGCGGTGGCCACGCTCGCGCCGGAAGTGCTGCCGGATACGGAGGAGCGGAAGAGGTTCGTCGAAACGCTCGGCGAGGGTGTTATTCCAACCGCGGAGAAGAAACCGAACGTGTACGTGCAACGGTTTAAGATCGATACGATCGGAACGACTGGGATGGTGGATAACGACGAAGACGCGATCGAGGAAGAGGTGGAGAAAGCGGTGAGGACGGCGGTTGGGTTGAGTAATGGTGGCGGTGGCGACGACGACGAGGACGAAGAAGAAGGAGAGGACTCTGACGACGACGAAGCGTCGTGCGAAGTTCGCGTTCTGCAGACGTCCGAAGGCGTCGTCGCGCCTTTGTCTTTTTCGTCTTCTGCGGAGGATATGGACGCGATTATCGTCGTCGTGGACTTTCGAGAGAAGGAAGAATCGGTTCCGAGCGTATCGTTTCAAAGCGACGACGAAGAAGATGAACGAGACGAAACGGAGACGAACGACGCCGCTCGCGCTGCTGCTACCACCACCACCGCCACCACCATCACCGCCGGCGCCAAAAAAAATAAAACAGAAGAAGTTTTCGAAGGCGGCATTGTGAAACCGGATTTGGAAACGAGCTTGAAATCGTTGCATCCTTTCGCCATTTCCATCCGACGACTATCCAGGCGACTCGGTGAAGACAACGTGTTCGTAGTCGTCACGCACTGCGGCGACGATTACGTGGAGAAAAGAGACTGGTGCGAATTAATCGACGTACCACCAGAAAACGTGACGTTTTGCCAAAGCTCGTTCGTGCACGCACTCTCCGAGGATTACAACAAAAACAAATCGAACAAATCGAGCGCGACGCACGTGGATATTCCAGACCGTCTCCTCATGTGGATCGACAATTGGAGAGAAGAGAGAGGGAAGTCGTTGCGAAGCGACTTTCAGAAGTTGAGAGAGACGGTACATTTTTTTGCTGCGCTGAAAGACGCGTATTTCGTTCCGTTCGAAAAGAAAAAGAAGAATAAAAAAGATCACGAGAAGGAACACGGTGAGGAAGAAGCAGAAGCAGAAGAAGAGAAGAAAGTGGAGGAAACGAAGCAGGAGGATGTTGAAAGTGCAGCTTCCACCAAAGACGGTATCGCCGTCGAATCTGGCTCTGGGACTGAAAACGATGGCATCTCAAAGAAAGTCATCGATAGTCACCAGAGAATCTCGTTGAAAACAGTTTCTGCGTGCTTCGACCGCGCCATTGAAGGCATGGGTGCTGGAGTTATCAACGGAGCACCGGCGATGGCGGCCAAATTCGATATGAATTATGCGTCCTCTGCTGACAAGATGATTACTCGCAATCAGCTCCATTATTTCGTGTCCAAGCACGCCGTTGCGCAATATCCAGCGGCGTTCATTCTCGCCTGGGCCATTCCTGGTCCGTTCATGGCGCATCCGGTGCATTTATCCAACCGATTTCGCATCGCTCTGTGCTTCGCCATCGTCGGAGGACGTGAGTATTTGGACATGGAAACCATCGCTACGACGTTGGCACTCGGCGCCGGGGCGGATGGTTTGGCCGTTCTGAACGCATCTTTTGAAGAAAAGGATTTGGAAAGGCAAGAAAATGACGACGACGACAATGACAACGACGACGACGACGACGAGAGCGAAGAGTCAGTTCGCGCCTCTGTTGAAGTGGAGGAGAAAAAAGAAGAAAAGAAATCTGCAAAGGAGAAGAAGATACCGCTGCCGATTACGGAGACGAAACAAGAAGGAATAAAACACGAAAAAGAAGAAGAAGGAAAAGAAACGAGTACCAGTAGAAAGTTATTCGCGTCCTTTAGCGAACGCGTCAACGCTGCGTTGAGTGCGATTGAAACGTCCACATCGGAACTCCGTCAAAACGCCGAAAATGCCATAAAAGATGCGTTTACCATCGCCGACCAAACGGTGGCGAAAGCAGAACGAAAAGCAAAAAAATTGACTCGCAAATCACTCAACAGAGCTCTCGACGACGGCTTGATCACGAGAAAACAAGCTTTACAGATGAGCAAAGGGTTCTTTCGAAACGCGTTTTGCGAGTACGTCATCAAAGACGTCTCGGCTTTGATTTGCGGACCGAAGTACCTACTGTTCACGCAGGCAGATTTGACGCAAATCGTCAACTCATCGATGACTTTTTACGTCGCCGAGGCGGCGTGTAAAACTTTTCTACCAGACAGATTCAACAACAAGGAAAAACTGGAAATTGATGGCGGTTACGCAACGACAACGGCGAAATCGCTCGCGGAATCGGAGGCAGCGATCAAAGCGAAGGAGTACTGCGACGCGGCTTCGGAGAAACTTTCTCAAACCGCGGAATCTGCGAAGCAAACGGCGGAAGCCGCGAAAGCGAAAGCGCAAGAAGCTGCTGCCAAAGCGGCGCAATCTGCACACGAGGCCGCCGCGAGGGCGGCAGAGTCTGCGCAAGAAGCCGCGAGAGCAGCTCAAGAGAACGCGCAGAAAGCTAAGGAGGCGGTTTGGTCCTACGTTTCTTCAATCTCCTCTACGGTGGCTGCCGCGGTTACCAAGAGCGACGACGACTCGGATTTGATTGATAAGAGTTTAGACCCAAACTCGTACGCAGCCAAGTTGGTCCCGCAAATCCCATCGTACAAACTCCCGGCCGCTTTTAGTGGCCCCGCGATGAAGAAAGCGTTGGCGTTTAACCTTCCGTCTCTCCTCGCAGACGCCGATTGTCGAGATTTGGGTTTCACAAAATCAGTCTGGACTGGGAATTCGAAAGAGTTAGACGATCTGTTTGCGAAATACGACCAGGAGAAACGCATCCGTGCCGTCGCTCGCAAAGCGTTAGTCTTATGTCTCCAATCTTCGAACAAGAAAAGCGTCGCCGAGGAGCTCAAAAAGTGCGGCTTGATGCAAAGCGAGAAATCGAAGACTCACTTGAAGTTGGAAGAGCGACAAAAAGTGCACAAGAAAGAGAAAGGCAGCGCGCAGACCTCACCACAAAAGTCACCCGCGTCGACGCCTCCTCCTCCTCCTTCTTCATCTGCCTCGAGCGTGTTCGCCAACGTCCATTTACCTTCCATCCCGTCCAGTCTCTTCTCCTCCTGGGGCCGAGCGGCGGGACGCGACGCCAAAGAAGAACGCGAGGAGGAAAAAGAAGAAGAGAAAAATAAAAAAGAACAACCGATCGCACCACCGATCGTCGCGACGAGGAGTTTTAAGCATATAAAAGAAGAGGAGGAGGAAGACACCTCGCCGAAATCGCCCATCGCCGCTACCGTCAAAGCCGGCGGTTGATGATGATGAAGTTTTAGTGTAAAATTTTAATGTGTAATAAAAATCGAAAAAATTCCTTCACTTAAAAACCACAATTCACACATTTGTTCCAAAGGGAGGCACTCTCTCTTTAAACACACATCGTCAAAAAAAAACAAGAAAAATAGTATGGATCGACCATCCGTCGACGAGGAGGCATCGCGTGGGCCTCCTCTCCGTCGCAATCAGCAGCAACGACAACATCAGGTGCGAACGAGTCGTTCTTCTTCGCTTTCGTTTTCGTTTCTCTTTCATCAGAGGAGTTAATTTTCGCGGTGGTGTTTTGGAAAAAAATTTTCAAAATCTCTCTTCTCTTCTTCCCCGGGGAAGCCGAGAAGAGCTTTTTAAAAAAGTTGCGCGCGCTGACGTTTTGATCGTAATAAACACACGCACACGCACGAACGAACGCAGGAAAAAACAACGCTCACTGATTCCAACGTCGTTAACAACAACGCGAGAGGAGACGGCGACGACGACGAGAGGATGATGGTCGAAAAGAGAACTCTTTCTCCGCTTCTTCTTCTCGAAGAAAGCAAAAAAAGAGCGAAAAAAAATTCAAACGACGACGACGATTTTGTCGTCGCTGCTTTTAAAGGAGGCGATGATACAAAAAATACAGAGGAGGAAAACAACGACCCGAGCGAAGAAGAGACGAAGAAGGAGAACGGCAACGAGAACAACACGCCGACGATTGCCACGCAAACAAAAGAAGAAGAAGAAGAAGAAGAAGAAGACGAGGAAGAAGCAATCTTAGGCACGGATGTGAAAGGCGAAAAGAGCGAGCGGATTTCACCCGTCGTCGTCGGCGGCTGCGGCGCTCCTCGCGAGGACGAGGAAGAAGAAGAGGAGAAGACGAACGACGAGGAGAGAGCCGCGCGGGAGGCGAACAAAGAGGCGACGACGACGACGAGCGGCGAAGAAAAAGAAGAAAAGAAGATGTCGGTGTTGGAGCTTCACTTCGGGAAACGGAAACCGAACCCTCCGAAAGAGCTCAAGTACGATCAGAAACCGAAGGAAGCGGATCCGAACGCGGAACCGTTGCCGGAGGAGTTGCAGGAGTGGAAGGAATTCGCCGAGCAGCAGTTGGCAGATTTGGTGAATTTAATGAAAAAGAAACTCATCGATTGTTTCCACGTAAGAATAGGGTTATCGGTGATGATGATTGCCTGTCCAGCGAAGGAGTTGAGAGAAGTATTGAAGGATTTAAGGGACATGAAAGTGGTAGGAAATACCATGCGACCTTATTTGATTTATTTGAGAGAAATTTTAGACGGGTGCGGCGAAAAGTATCGCGATAAGTTGGACGCGGATATGGAGTTTTCCTCCTCGGATGAAGAGGAATCTTCTTCGAGCGACGACGATGAAAGTGGTGACGACGGCGACGACTCCGACTCCGAGGAGATCCCGGAAATCACCCGCGGTAACGGCCCTCTCGCCAAGACTGCGAAAGTTCGCCACGCTACAAAAATACAAGGCTGTTCGTCCTCCTCGGAGGAGTCAGACGATGACGATGACGACGACGACGACGACGACAACGACGACGACGACGACAATAGCTCTGAAGAAGAAGAAGAAGAAGACGTGAAAAAACCACCGAAATACGACCGCCAACGATGCCAACTCTTCTCTAAATTCCTCGGTCGTTTCATGATTGAAAACCGAGTCGAGGAGCAAGTCGAAGCCGCTCGCCTTCTTCAAGCGGACGGCTGTCGAGAGTTTTCCGACGACGAGTGCGTCCAGTTTTTAGACCTCTTGCAACGTCAAGGGAAAATAATGATCGACGGGCCCAACATTCACGTCATATAAAATAAGCGCCGCTTCGACGCGAATAATACCTTGACTTTTAAAATCGAGCATAGTAGAGAACATAGAAACCGTTGTATTAACATTATTAATAAATTCTTCAAAAAAAAATGCCACACCCTAAACTACAAAAAAGGGCTTCAAAGTAGAAAAAAAATCAATCATCGGCGAGCACACAATCCATCATTCGCGCGCGCTTTTTATCTTAAAGCGCTAGCCACACATCGACGCACCGAGAGAGAAAACGAGAATCAGGAGCATTTTTAGAGCTTAAACCACCACATCGAATACACACACACACGCGGACTCAGTTTTTTTTAAAAAAGTATGCCGACGGTAAACTTAAAGAGAGACGAGTTGTTCCAAAAGCTCGGGAAGACGTTCACCGAGGAAGAATTCGACGAGGTATGTTTTGAT
>Ga0255769_10000137_pt1 | contig 82391 bp, 81 predicted proteins | sample 041ome_9_FD_179637 | JGI IMG/M metagenome (GOLD analysis project Ga0255769, IMG submission 179637) | Coastal salt marsh microbial communities from the Groves Creek Marsh, Skidaway Island, Georgia - 041413US metaG (version 2) | ecosystem: Environmental > Aquatic > Marine > Intertidal zone > Salt...
TTAATTTTCCAAGCTCCACAAGAATGGCGGCAAGCATTTTGCGATCTGGAAATTTTCTCGCTGCACTTGGCCCCAGCATCGTGTAGCGCCCATAGTCTGTGAACGAGAGGCCATGCGCTTCTTTTCGGCGCCACACTTCATTATATTCATCATGTGTAAAGCGAAGTTTTATATCTCGTGTTTTCTTATTTTTACTCATTATATTTCCCTTTAAATTTTTTTTAACAATAAAGCTTTTAAAAAATTAGAAGTCGTACGGTCGTACATTAAAATGGTCGTACAACGCATGGCTTGCTAAAAATGTTACCCAAAAGATTTTTATTTTGCAGACACATGCACACTTATCATTTTAAATATTCCAATATAAACTTTTAAACTTAAAAATTTCTTCAATGTTATAATATTAATATAGAACACAAATATTAACACAAAATTAAAAGTATCATTTTTTGGATTGAAGAATATTAAAATAATATTAAATTTTTAAAATAATTTTTAATTTCTTAATATATTTAATATTGAAATTATACTAAATATATGGTATATTAATATTAGTGATACATTATATTTTTAGTATTGCGAATTATTTAAATCAAAACATAAAGGAATATAAAATGAGTGAATTTAATAAAGTTTTAAATTATGGTCTATGGCTACTTTGGGAGTGTCATTATGATCTGTGTGAAGAAGAAGATTTCTTTGATTACAATGAGGATGGTTTTAAAAAGCACCCTTGGAGCTTCAAAACAATTTGTCATAAAGATCTTGGATGGACAGGTAATATTAATTTCGCATTTGATGCAGAACCATCACATGTTGATCGCGAATATAATACTCGCAGTCAGGCGGAGGCATTTGATGCGATTATGACATCGCTATACTGTGCCGATGCGCACCAGGATCTAAGACGTCACGTCGAAGATGATGTGCTCAGTGATCAAGAGGACGCCATTCAAGACATCCGTCTATTCGTCGATAAAGCGCTCGCTCTTTCACTGAAGTATGGCCCCTTTAACGATGCTGAGATTAAAACCTTAGAGTTCAGAATGGATTTTTTGCGCACACTCATCAGCTATCATAAAGGCAGAATTAATCCATCACTTATGTGAGGCAGTATCTGTATATCTTAACATAGATTTTTGTTAAGTTATTGACAAATATATATTATTATGCTAAGAAAGCATTAATGACATTTATTTTTCTCATATGATTTAAGAATTGGCTGCTCCCTTTGGGGCAGCTCTCTTAATGCCATCCTATGAGAAAGACGATATATGTTACTTCCAAAATTGACCGCCCCAAAATATGCAGACGTTATGTTGGACTTGGAGCCTAAACTTCAAGGTATTTTATTTTATGGCGATCCACATTCCAACTGGGCACCTCTTCTTTATAGCGTTAATGAACTACGGCCTAAGAGTGTTTTTATCTTCGGGGACTTAATCGACAAAACCCAAGGCCCAAAGGCCCTAGAGGACACGAGACAAGTTCTATTAGAATTGCTCAATAAACAGATCGATGTACGCATCGTCCTTGGAAACCATGACGCTGACACAGATGCAATTTTCAATCTCGTCTTTGAAGAATTTGGATCTCTTATCTGTCATGGAACCGTGCTTGAGTTAGAACAACAGGGGCTAAGAGTTGCCTGCCTAGGCGGCGTATTCAGAGGTAAAATTTGGGATCCAAATATCCAATCACACCCTCCCTTTTATTCCCAAGCCGAATGGCTCAGAAAAAATGTAAAGACGGCGCATTTTAAAGGTGGCGTTGCAAGGAAACATCGCACCTCTATTTTTCCTGAGACATTTGAAACCTTACGACACACTCATGCGGATATCTTAATCACCCATGAAGCGCCAAGCACACATCCCTTTGGTTTTAAAGTATTAGATGATCTCGCCATGGACTTGGGAGCAAAGCTTATCATCCATGGTCATCATCACAAAGTTTCAAAAGATATCGCATGCGGCGGTAAGATCGCAGTGCGTGGCCTAGGACTGGCTGAGGTCTGGAGACCCAATCATTTAAGCATATGAGGTGATCACTTTTTCCCGTTTTCACTCTGTTTTCACGCGAAAGGATCTCCAAATGAGCCATAATATCTTGTCTAATACCACTCCCCTCTTGAGCGAACCCCTTGAGGTAACCGTTTGCTCCGAAATTGGAGATGCAACATCTCCAGATGGAAAAAAGTTGCAACGTATCTACGATACGATCATCAATACCCCACTCCAAGTCCAGCCCCTCGAAAATAACCTTCCCAAAATTGCATCTTATTTAACTAAGAAATTTCCATGGGCACGTGAGGCACTCAATTTGGTCCTTGGCGAAATCGCTCAGAAAGAAATGTTTGGAGATCCAAGATTATCAGGCGTCTTAAAGCCTTTTCTCTTGGTTGGCCCACCAGGATGTGGGAAAACAAAATTTGCAACTGAGCTCAGCCATATTTTAGGTCTTCCAATGGATCTTTTGTCGGGATCAGTCTCGGATACTGGCGGATTACAAGCGGTATCGCGTGGCTGGGCTTCAACACTTCCTTGTGGCCCTCTCGTTGCGATGCAGCGGCATCAATGTGCAAATCCAGTGCTACTGATTGATGAAATCGATAAAGCAAAAGGTTCAAAGAATAACGGTCATATTTGGACCACACTTTTGTCTATGCTCAATGGGGATGGTAATTATTTTGATAGTTGCCTGATCACAAATATCGACTTGCGGTTTGTAAATTTCTGGGCAACCGCAAATGATCTGAGTGGGCTTCCCAGCCCTCTTTTAGATCGCTTCATCATTATTCAAATTCCAAGCCCGAATATTGAGCATGCAAATGATATCATCGATAGTGTTGTGAGAGATCATCTGGCACAAATTGGTTCTGAAACCGCTCCAGAATTACCAATCTTGGTGCGCCAGAAGCTTGCAACAATTCTGGCCTCAAAAACAGGAAGTATTCGAAAGATGCAACAGGCCTATGCCGACTGGTTGCGTGCTCAAGCCTTGCAACGTGCCTTGCCAAATCTTGATCTAAAGTGCAGCACGATTGGAGACATCGTTCATCTGCCGCATCAAAGCGATCGAGTACACTAAGAAGCGAAATATCATGTCTCAATTACTAGCCTAATGAGGCACAAAATTTAAACCCAAGAGCGCATTTTGTGGCACTTAGAAAAAGGCGAGGGTTGCGCGTTCGAAATTGGATCTCGCACAAGGTGGCCCATGAAACTTACCCGTTACGACATCTGAACTCATATAACGAACTCGCGCCCTCGACTTATTCATGCTGTGAATTTGCCAAGATATCTCTGACGATCGCGGCAATTGTCTGCGCTAAAGTTGGAGGAACAGAATTTCCTATCTGTCTGTAAATTGCAGTCTTGGGGCCACAAAAAATGAAGTCATCTGGAAACCCATGCAATCTTGATGACTCGCGAATGGTGAGACGCCGAAGGCTTGAGGGAACCGCATGCTTAGAATAAGGATCACCCCCTTGGATTAAATGTCTGTGATACATAGAAATCCAATCGAACCCATCCCCATAATAGAGGCGCTCATCAAGGATGGGCGTTCTATTTCCTCCCATGGAGGCAGGCAAAGTTGGGGCAACTCGATTGGGATGTATCGGCCGCCCTGCTCCATTAAAGAGCATTCCTGCATAGGGAGATTTTCTGAGGACTGGTGAGGCAGCAATTGTTACCGCGGCGTTGCACGTGCAGGGGTTTTGAGCAGTTCCTTGGATCCCTAAATCTGAAATTGCCTCAAGTGTGGATGGTGCAGTTTTTAAGTATGCGCGTGAACGCTGTCTTAGATCCACGTCTCGATTTCCTAAAACACCAACAAAAAACATGCGCCTGCGATCTTGTGGGACGCCAAATTCAGAAGAGGAAAAAATCTGAAGATCTGTGGCATATCCCAAGGAATGCGCATGTTGCACCAATTGTTCCCGAAATTTTGTAAATTTATTCAAAGTCGCAAGAGAAGGTACATTCTCCATCACAAAACTCTTGGGGCGGAGCGCGCTAATAATGTCCATAAATTGGTAAACCAACTTACTGCGTGGATCATCTAAATCCATTTTACCAGCAACAGAAAACCCCTGGCAGGGTGGACCCCCAAAGACACAGTCAACGTCAGAGAACCTCTTCAAGGATTTTGCAAGGAGTTCTATTGGACCACTGACATTCTCAGTCTGGAAATTTGTCTGATAGGTTTCACATGCTGTGCCATCAAGATCATTCGACCAGTGCACATCAAACCCGGCACGCTCAAACCCTAAATCCATGCCCCCCGCGCCAGAAAATAAAGAAATTGCTGACAAAGTGTTTTTTCTATCGTTCATATTTTATGCACTCTGATTGCGCCCCAATGAGAGGCATAGCAGAAATTATTTCTCTGGTATCGGGAGAATATCTGCAATCTTTGAGAGCCACAAATCAAGCAGGATACGAGGGACGGCCGCATCTATCTTGAACAGATTGTTTTAGATTACAGGGAAGGTTCAGAATACGCTTTTGTCTTGATGCTAACGTTTTCAAAGTAATCCACAGAGGCGCACGTCTAATCACTGCTCTAAATTTGAGTCTATTTGTAAAAGCCTAAACCTTGCCTTCGCATGTCTTTGTGAATTCCCGCAAAAAAGTTTTCGCTTAAATCGAGAGACGAGCGCTATTTCTGTTTCGTGGATCTGATTGCGATATAGGCAAAGGTCCTGTTTTTGGATTGATCCAATGGCTTTTGCACGAGATGCACTTGTCCTTGTTGAGATAAGTCAATGAACAGCTCTTTTAACATACTGCTCGAACCACTCATACCGACGTGATAAACGAATTTGGTTTTGGGAGCTGCCTTTTGAACGTCTACAATATATCGATCCAAGTCATTATGGCGCGGGCGTTCTTTCGACCAATCTATAATATCCAACATCTCTAAAAACGCCCCCAACTATTCCAAAAGGTACACGTATACTAAATACGCATCTGCTGCAAAATAAAAGTCTCGAAATGAGATATTTTTAGGTCATCCAAACCGCGCTTCAGTAAATTTATTAACACTATAGTTTATTGACAGAATGTGGCGCATCTTAAATCTTCACATGAAACCCGAAGAGCGTGTGCGGCGCTAAAGTGAGATGTTCTTGTGTCAGCGCTAGAGCCTCATTTGACTTGCAGAACAAGGGACGATCTCAAAGCTTCCAATACGCTTTGGGGGATGAATAGAACCGTATAAAAGGAGAGACACCACCTACGGATGTGCCCTAGGTCAAGAGATCCAAGGTCTTTAAATACTGGTTTGAATGTCCCATATGTCTTGCGTCAATAACACTAAGAGATGAGTTATGGAAGAATTTAAGAAAAGTGCGCGTGGACAAGTTCTCATGCGGGGCGCTCTCATGCTGGTTTTTGGTTTGCTGCTTAATCTGGCAATAACTTTGGTAGGTGTATTGGCCTCTATCCAATTTCTTTGGATGTTGGTCACAACAGAGAAAAACCAATTTATTACTGACATCAGCTCTGATCTCTCTCGCTGGATGTCGCTAACCGTACAATTCCTGTTAGGCCAAAGCGAGGAAAAGCCCTTTCCGTGGTCCTCTCTAAAATATGCGCGTTAAATCCAGTATAGCATTGGTGGTCCTGCTGGGGATGTTCTTGCCCATCTCTGTTTATGCGCAAACAGAGTTAACAGGCCCGATAACACATGTGCGCGATGGCGATACAATTGAAGTTGGTGAAATTGCGATTAGGCTCAATGGACTGACCTGTGATGAACGCGGCACAGCTCTCGGAGATCGCGCAACAGCTTACCTCAGATTACAAATTATTGATAAGGTCGCGACCTGCTTCTTAAATGGAGAGCGCACCTATGACCGTCTCGTTGGACGCTGCGCAACAGAGGAACTAGGCGACATAGGAGCACATCTGATTGCTCAGCAACTCTGTGGTCGCTGCACGCGATACGACAGCACTGGTATATATGAAGACGCACAAAAAAGAGCAGGGCGTTACGCTGGCGCGATACCTTCATACTGCAGGCCAAGTTAGGGGCGAAATGATGATTGGCTTGCGCGCTTGCCCTCTGCCGAGCAGATGATTAGACCTTCGTGTGAAATACGGGTACTGCAGCCAGTGTCGACGTCTTAATTAGGAACCCATTGGCAAGCTGTTCAAGAGGAGGTGTTGCGTTCATCAAAAGCATTAACTTCTTAAGAACGCTCGTACGTTCACCCAAGCTTTTTCTGCTCAAGCGACTGAGACAGCTCAGCCGCCTGAACCAAGGATCACCTTTTTTACGGTCTGATCACAAAGTAACCGCTATCATCAAGCTTCATGAGCCTTCCGACACCACCTGGAACAACAACAGCTGATGCAACAAGTTGCGGGGCTTTTCCTTCTTTTTTTGTCATCCCATTGATCGTGTTTTGACAAGCGCTGAAACGTAGATCGGGAATGCTTGCTGAAAAGTTCTTAACCCGGTCAAGAACGGGTGATGTATCTTCCCGCAACATGTGTAGTCCTGCATTGAACGCAACGATTTCAATTTCAAACATATTGCCTTTTTCACTTTGCATACGGGCAAAGTTGGCAGCAACGTTCAACACTTTGTTCAATGTCGCAGGATCATTGTCACTGACCTGAAGGGCAAGTCTGTTCACACCATCGCCTGCCTGACCAGCAAAGGCGCCTGTGCTCACGAAAACACCAACCACCAGTGCTAAAATTGATTTGAGAATTTTATTCATGTGTCTCTCCCTATTTTTATAGGTTTAGGTTAGCCAAATACTTCTGAAAAACAAATGATTTCATAAAGAATTTGCGTTCTGAATTACTTCACTTCACACAAGAAAGTTGCATCCCTTAGCCCATCATATGGATCGACATATTCAATATGAGTTGGGCGCATCCCGATTAATAACACGACCCAACATACATTACTCACAGACTAGGGCGGCGGTGTGATCAGCTTATTGTGGTATCACCGCATATTTCTAACGAATGATTTTTGACTTATTATGCCAACTTCAGATCTTCATACTCAGCATATCCAAGCAAGTCTCGATTTCATCATAACTCAATAAATGAAGATCATGCTCACAACTCTTCATGAGAATAAGCATGCTCCATAAAAAGGCGGATGATTTCAATGTCTGTCATACCTATTGAAACGGCATTCATCGATAACTGCCTAAGGCATTTGAAAGTCCCAAAATGAGATTGACTTTAGTGCGACCGCCTATCAATCTAAGCTTACACTTAGATTGTAACGCTTCAACTCTCCCCGGCTGACAAATCATGCCCTCTCTATTGGCTAAGTGTAGTGATGACCGTGGATGAACTTCCGATTATTTAACTACGCCACGGTCATCATTTTTAAATCTAAATGGACCTTCATGCGTGAAAATTTCATGAATGACGCCTCGTTCGGTTGACGTAAACTAGATGAGCAGTCAGGTTTTACTCAGTGCACCTTTAACATTATTTTGATACATTTTCGGATGGTTTCATCGAACATAGAAAACGTTGGGCGCCTTAGGTGTCATTGAAAAAGGGTCACCTGCACTACTTCAGATGACCCTTACTCACGGAAAAGACTTTAAATATAATCTCACGATGAGACAGCATTGATCAAATGTCAAGAAAGTGTTAACTGATTTGTAGTAAAGTTAGGAATTTTATGACGCAAAAGTTTAATAACCTTATTGACCTGGTCAAAATCGTCTCCGAAATGGAACGGGATTTAGGTCTTAGTGATATCAGTAACTCTGAACGCAAGGTGCTTCTAGCAATCTCTGATTTAGAAAATAGAGAAGGTGTCGCAAAGACAAAAGCCATCCTCTCCCATGAACTAACAGTAGGGATATCCAGACCATCAGTTTTTCGAGCATTGGCGAAGTTGGAAAAACTTGGTAAGCTGTCTCACAAGAATGACACCAACGGAGCATATGAACTGATCTAGTTGGTATCCTCCAACTGGAAAAGTGCGATGCGAGATACACTAACCTCATTTGTAATTGTATCTATCGCCTACATCATTTCATATGCACTCACGTCTGGTTTTGTTTACCCGATACAGACAACATTGCTCCCAAACGTTTCAGAGAAAACAGGTTTGCTGTTTCTTCCTCATGGAGTGCGTATTATCGCAATGTATTATTTAGGCTGGAGAGCAATGTTTCATTTGTTACCAGCCAGTTATTTGATGTGGTTCCTATCAGTTTATGGAAATGGACTAGACCTGGGCGTGTATCAACCGATTATGAGCTTGCTCGCTTGTTACGTAGGTGTGAAACTCGCTGAAGTCCTAATCGACTTAAGACCTCATGTTTTAGATTTAGCAGCGTGGAAGTTTTTGATTATATCAGGCGTGTTTGGCTCAGTATTTAATGGTATCGGATTGACAGCTCTACAGCATGAAGCTCAATTCCATTGGAATGTCCTAGGCTATGTAATCGGAGACGTCGCAGGTCTCTTCGCTAGTCTATTTTTATTGCTGTATCTGTTTAAATTCTTGCGACATTATAAGGGTATTTAAAACCTTTGAACCTGTAGCGGTCACATATATTTCCCAAATTTTACTACAAGGATTTCAACTCGAACTATTGGTGCTTATTAAAGCACTGCATGTTGAGCAGGCATGTATTTATAACAGCAGGCCCCCACTGTGAGGTGAGGGCCATTCCTGTTGGACTTTATTTTCTCTATCTTTAGGAGGAGATAGATTATGAGATGTTTAATGGGAGGTAACACCTGACACCAAAGTTGCCGCACTGCAGCATTCCTCACAATGGCTTGGTTGAAAATTTCTCCTTAAAAACTTTTGATGGTGAGAATTCACGCATGTTTCATGAAACTTTGGTGAAGTTTTAAGCATAATCATAACTTCATGTGCACATATAATGGATAGATAAATGTGACGAGCAATGAGTCTCATCGTGCGATTCTATTTGGTGGATTTAAAATTGCATGCTACACTTTGTGTATGTGTACCGGTGTTTGCTACTAACACCTCCCTTAGAATGACAATGAAGCATTCATGTTTAAGCTGCTCGGTTGACATCTTGTGTGAGGCAAGTCGAGTATATTCCATCTCTCCCATTAGGCCGACTTGCCTCTACTCAAGACTTGACTATTCCCGTGCAATTTATCAGATAACCGCACCTCGTTTATCGGGGTCCAAACGGACGGTTCCTATGATCCTTGGGAGGGCGATCATTGTTGAGCCGTCCTTTTTATTTGTAGCCATGTGAGACATGCATATCGGTTATGCGAACTTATCTGTGGTTCAATCACACTCACGGGCCTATCTACAAACCAACAGCAGTGATCCTCCCATCATTGCTATGACCAAAGCGTCTTCTCCTCCCTGTGACGCTGCGGGATAAGCGAAAGGCCTCCGATATTCGGGGGCTTTTTTGCTTTTAAAAAGTAGAACCTCACCATCCATCAGACTGGGCGTATTTGGGTTCAATTTGGGCAAATTCATCGCCGTGTTGAACACAGTAATCATGCCCCTGCTGAAATCGGAACGCAAATAAATATGCTGTTTTCCAGCAAATATTTGCCCGCCATTTCGATTGAAAATTTAACCCAAAGAACCGCTACTCGCGCTATTGGTGTGCACTCAAACACTGCATGTTAACATGGCATTTATTTGTAAATGGCCCAACAGTACTGTTTAAGCAAAATGGGCAAACAGTACTGTTGCAAACACAGTGTTTGATTAGCAAGCTTGTGGATAAGTTTTCAAAAACTGCGTGATTGCAGAGTGTTAGGTGTGATTTGTGTTCGGCTGGCTATTTTATCAAAAAGCCCTCACGCCGTTTGTGAGATCGCACGACAAGATTGCTTGGCTTAGATTAGTATGTTAACAAGTACTATCTAGAGTATTGTTGAGGTCGCGCTATGCCAAGTATACCAGCAAATGAACTGAAGACCCGAGGCGTCACAGCCATAGAGCAGGCCTTGGCTGAGAATACAGAAGCAATCGTCTCCGTGCGCGGCAAAGACAAATACGTTGTGATGAGCTTTGAACAGTACTCTCACCTGCGCACATGTGAGCTAGAGGCTGCTATTCATGAGACACGTAAAGACCTGGCGGAGGGCCGGTTTGTCACTGAGAGTCCTGCAGCTCACGTGAAGCGCATCGAGGCGATGGAATGAGCTATCGGCTGGTCTTCACAGACAGCTACAACAAGAAAGCTGCCAAATGGATCAAAAAGCACCCCACTCTAAAAGATCAGTATCTCAAAACACTTCAGTTGATGGAGCTGGACATCCATCATCCGTCACTACGGCTGCATAAGCTGTCAGGGAGTCTTACAGGTTTGAGCTCGGTCTCAATTAACATGAGCTATCGCATCACCCTTGAATTGATTATCCAGGACCGTGACATCATCCTGATCAATATCGGCTCCCACGACGAAGTGTATCGTTGGTGAATGAGCGTGCTGGATAGTTGAGCCGCCAGGGACATCACTGCGCAAGAGTTTCCCTATTGTTGCATTTTGCCACCTTTTGCGACATAATGATGCAAAGGAGATAAACATGCCCCAATCCGTGAAACTTTCTGATGAGCTGATCAAGCAAGCACGTCAGTATGGCGATGTGTATCATCGCTCTACCGCAAAGCAGATTGAATACTGGTCCACGATCGGAAAAATCTCAGAAGAGAACCCTGATTTACCCTACAGCTTTATTAAAGATATCTTGCTGGCGCAGAGCGAGGTTGCCAGTGGTGATGTGACGCCCTACGAATTTGGGTGAACCATGAAAGTTCTCCAGTCCCTGCAGTTTGCAAAAGCGGTTAAAAAACTGCATGCGAACCAAAAGTCTGATTTGGACAAGGCAGTACAGCTACTCATGCAAGATCCGCTCATTGGTGATCGTAAGTCTGGGAATCTTGGCGGCATCCGCGTCTACAAGTTTAAAATGGTAAACCAGCTGAACCTTTTAGCCTACAGCTACGAGGACGAGGTTCTAACACTAACGCTCCTTGCTCTGGGGTCTCATGAGAATTTCTATCGAGATCTAAAGCAGTCGCTTTGAGTTTTAAGTGCAGAGACCGCAGTTACGACACGCGGACTACAAGATCACCGTGTTCAACACGACAATCATGCCCTTACTAAACTCAGAACGCAAACATTTCTGCTGTTTTCCAGCACATATCTCCATAACTTTATTACGAGATTTTCATCCCTCAAAAACATAACTCACGCTATTGGTGTGCTTTCAAACATTGCATGTTAACATGGCATTTATTTACAAATGACCAAACAGTACTGTTGCAAACACAGTGTTTACTTTGAGTTTTTGTGAATAACTCACGGAGTTAATTATTAGACAAGAAAAAGCATGTTTATTAATCACTTCGGTTTTGGTTTTTGATCCCAAGTCCCTGACAAAATCCTTTCGGCATTTCCAACAGGATCGTCATATTGATTAGTGCGGAGTGTGAACACGAACGCACCCAAACCAACAATACCTAGGAAAAGAGAGATGGGTATCAGAAATAGGACTTATTATTCCATCCGAGGCAAGGCCATTAACCCGCATGATCGCACGCGAATTTGACCAGTATAATTCGACTCAAATAAGCTATAGCGCAGCAATTTAATGAGCAGATTGACTTATTGGTTGATTTGGTAGCGGAGGAGGGACTTGAACCCCCGACACGCGGATTATGATTCCGCTGCTCTAACCACCTGAGCTACTCCGCCAACGAAGGACCGTTTAGGATTATCCGCGCAGATCGTCAACCCCAATGTCGCTTTGCTTATTACTTTTTAAGCGCGCGCGATGTGCTCAGTTGGCACAAAATTTCGAACATAATCGAAACGCCCAAGAATGCCGTTCCACCACTTGGATCAAATGGAGGCGACACCTCAACCATGTCGGCACCAATTAGGTTGACACCACTTAATTCGCGGACAACTTGCAACGCCTGATAACTATTGGGCCCACCGACCTCTGGCGTGCCCGTTCCTGGGGCGAATGTGGGATCAACAAAATCAATGTCATATGAGAGATAGGTGGGATCCTGACCCACAATTTCACGCGCCTCGGACATCACGTCTATCACGCCGCGTTCGTGAAACTCTTCAATCTTGATGACACGAATTCCAACCGATTTTGCAAAATCCAAATCCTCACTGTCATACTGGGTGCCCCTAATGCCAATTTGGACAACCCGTTTAGGATCCAATAATCCTTCTTCAATCGCGCGTCTAAAAGGTGTGCCATGCGTGTACATTGTTCCACCAAAATAGCTGTGGAACAGATCGGTGTGACTATCAAAATGTACCATACCAACAGGTGCGTCTTTGGCCAATGCGCGCAGAACAGGCAGTGACGTCAAATGATCGCCGCCCGCGGTCATGGGAGTGATCCCAGCCTTTTTCACCTGATCATAAAATGCGGTGATCCGGTCCATACTGTCGATGATATCGGCGGGATTGGGTCCAACGTCCCCAAGGTCTGCTATATTCATCGCCTCAAATGGTCTAACCCCGCTGACGGGATGTTCAGCACGGATCATTGTGGATGCATCACGTAACTGGCGTGGACCATGACGCGGACCCGGGCGATTTGTTGTACCACTGTCCCACGGAACACCAATAATTCCTATATCCACATCGCTTAGCCGCGCATCATCAAGCGTGATGTGTGGTAGGCGCATAAAGGTGGGAACCCCCGCAAACCGCGGTAAGTCAAAGCCAGAAACAGGTTGGAAAAAGGGGTCAGACACAACTTATCCTTTCAGTCGTTTGTGAGCGATGATGGGACCATCCCCAGAGTTTTCAATTCTTTTGATAGCATCATCGATAGGTTCCAATGTGACAGCCATCGCATGTGCGTTTGCATGCAATATGTGACCCACATCATGGACCAACGCAACATGTCCCTTCCAGAATAATAAATCTCCGCGTTTCATGTACCCTTTGACATGCTCTCCCAAAGCTGCGCGTTGCAAGTCACTGTCTGCAGGTGCTGCGATCCCACAAGCGGAACAGGCAACTTGAACCAAACCCGAACAATCAATGCCCAATGCCGAATTACCGCCCCATAAGTAAGGTACTCCCAGAAATTTTTGTGCCTCTGTCACAATGTCTGGGGCATTTTCTGTAATCGGTTTCACATGCGCCAAAGGAATCCAGCCTAAGTCAGTTTTGCCAAACTGCGCTCTATGCTCGTGCACCCTAATCTGGGACTGCATGGGTAACTGCGCTTTGTCAGGGCTTTTGAAATCCGCGTCACGATAGCAATGGGTAAAAACGCTTGTGACGTAATGCGTTGGGGCGGAATAGCTGCCCAATGCGGCAGATTGCACATACCCTACATATCCATCCGAGTGTTGACGCACAAAGGCCCAGCCTGCGACGTCTTCAAACACTTCAACGGGTGCACCATAAAGTAGTTGTCGCTGTCGATCTCCGTTTGGCAGATCCAGCAAATCACATATTGGCACAGTAATCTGGCAGCGTTCAGGATGCACAAAATTATGATGATCGATATCTGATTTCAGGTCGCTTGCAGCGACCCGTTCATTATATGCCTGAAATCGCCGATCCATCACAGGTTTAGAAACTTCGGCAACGCCTCAAACACGGCACGTGCACCAGTGGAATTTCCACCCTTTGGACGCCCAGGGGCGTTTTGCGCGCTCCACGCAAAGATATCAAAATGCGCGTATTTTTCGGGATCATTCACAAATCTACGTAAAAACAGGGCCGCTGTGATTGCGCCGCCCAACCCGCCCGCTGGAGCATTGTCCAAATCCGCAATATCGGGTTCAATCATCGCCTCATACGGATCCCAAAATGGCAATTCCCAAACAGGGTCCTGTGCGTTGTGACATCCCAACAACAAGGCCGATGAAAATGCGTCCGATCCAGAAAAGAATGGTGCGATATCGGGGCCAACCGCTACACGTGCGGCGCCCGTCAATGTGGCCATGGATAAAATGAAATCGGGATTATCCTCACTCGCCAAGGCCAGTGCATCTGCCAGAACCAGGCGACCCTCTGCATCGGTGTTATTGATTTCGACGCTTAATCCTTTGCGTGAATTCAGGATGTCTTTGGGGCGAAACGCATTTCCAGATACGGCATTTTCGACCGCGGGGATAAGCACACGTAGTTGAACAGGTAATTTCATTCGCATGATCATATGTGCCAATGCAATCACATTGGCAGACCCACCCATATCTTTCTTCATCAGGGCCATACTGGCGGCTGGTTTCAAGTCCAACCCGCCCGTATCAAAACAAACGCCTTTGCCGACCAAGGTAATCTTTGGCCCTGCACTGCCCCACTTAAGGTCAATCAAACGCGGCTCTTGCTCTGCGGCGCGCCCTACGGCGTGGATCATTGGAAAATTTTGGGCCAGTAATTCATCGCCCACGATGACGCTAAATTCCGCCGTATGTTGTGCCGCCAATTCCCGGACTGCATCGGCAAGTTCGGCTGGTCCCATATCGGCCGCGGGGGTATTAATAAGGTCTCGGCACAGAATTTCGGCCTCGACCATCGCCGCAATTCTATCGGCATCGGCCCAATCAGGTTTGACCAATTGCCGTGCTGGTCGCTTGATCGTTTTGTATCGATCAAAACGATATTGATCGATGAACCAACCAACCAATTCCACAGGATTACCTTGCAATGCATCATCATTGCAGAACTCGTAGATGCCATCGGGCAGCTTTGCCGCTGCAGCTGCCAATGCAAAGCGTCCACGTTTGCGTGCAGCATCATTTCCGATACCCAACAGTGCGATGGGGTGTTCCGCTGCATGCACAATCAATGCTTGGCTCAAACCACCGTCGAAACCATGGAATTGAGCAATCTTTTGTTGGGCGTCCGATAATTGAGCTAACACGGCCTCGGCGGTTTCTTGTGTGCAGATGTATGTTTTTATCGCCTCGGCACCCGTTGGCGCAAATAGATCAGCCATGCGTTTCCCCGTCAGAATGGTTTATTGAAACACTGGCTAAAGAAACATGGAACTGCAAGTGCCAATCATGAATGGATTGGCATGTCCCAGATTGCGAAAAGGGACTGTTCCCCTACGCGAAGAAGCCGCTGAAATGTGGAGGACTCAGCAACAAGATCATTCCCATCGACACAGAGTTTTACATCCTGCGCAACACGCGATAGATGTCTAAATCCAAATTTTTGGGCTTGTGAAGCGACACTATCCACACTGTCGCGCAAATTGTCGTAATCTATTTTCAAATATTGCAATCCTTGGCGGCCTAGGATTCGTGCGATATCCTCAACAATATCGAAAATCAAATCATGCCTGTCACGGTCCGCCGGCAGGTTAAATTGCTGGAACAATTGCGCCTGATCAATCGCAACGCATTCTTTCCGTTCCATCATCGTCACAATAGTCATATCGGTTCCCTAATCACTTTATCACCGTCTGGCTTTATTCCATGCAAAGAAAACCAAAGTGTTTACGGCACAAAATTTAATTCTCGAAATTTATAAAAATTCGATATAAGCACCTGCGAGAGAGGGCGTAGGAGAGTTACAATGGACTATATCAAAGTTCTGCCGGGATATTTGTCAAAACGGTATCACGGATGGCACGCGACAAGTTATTCCGAGAATAAAGCTTGGTTCCAACATCTTGCGAACGAGGGGCAGCATCCACGCGCGATGGTAATCTCTTGTTGTGACTCTCGTGTTCATGTCACATCGATCTTTGGCGCGGATCAGGGTGAATTTTTTCTGCACCGAAACATTGCAAATTTGGTGCCCCCCTATTCCCCAGATGGAAAACAACACGGTACATCCGCGACGATCGAATACGCAGTAACCGCGCTTAAGGTGGCACATGTTATTGTTTTGGGACACTCAAGTTGCGGCGGTGTGAAGGGATGTTTGGATATGTGCACCGGACACGCGCCGCAGTTAGAAGAGAAATCAAGTTTTGTCGGACGTTGGATGGATATCTTGCGCCCAGGTTATGAAGCAATTGCGGGCCATCACAGTGACGAAGATATGCCACGCGCCCTTGAAAAACAGGCGGTCTTGGTATCGCTAGAAAACTTGATGACCTTCCCATTTGTGAAAGAAGCGGTCGAAAGTAATCAACTTAGCCTGCATGGGCTTTGGACAGATATTGGTGAAGGTGGGTTAGAGAACTACGACGCCGAACGTGGTGAATTCGTTCCCGTGTAACGCGCGGTCCAATGCTTTAAAAACGAATGCACAGCCGAGCTTGGCCGCGTTGCTTTGACCAGATTGGGCAGGGCCCTCACAAGGTGCTTCTTACGATTGCGCGCATATTCCGACAAGGACACATCATCGCCTATTTGGGGGATTGATGTCATCAACGCCTGATCTCTCGCAAATCGGACTTGGGCGTATAACGTTCATCACTATTATAAACCTTCAGCGTTAGGATATCTGCATTCGCAACGCGCAATTCATATACGAACAAATGTTCCAACTCTGCTCGTGTAACACTGTTCTCACTGTCACTTTCGATCTCTTCACGGGGTTTACGCGCTCAATTCGGCGTTCTTGATCAAGTCAACATGCCGGAAAAGAAGGTCATTTTGTCACCATGTCAAACCAACCCGATGCCCAAGGTAAGGGATGCGGTGTCGGAGGCACCGGGCCGGTTCAACCTCGACGCGCAACGCGCGTTTAACTCTTGGGGACGGACGACCCAATGGCACAACATCCCCTGTAAAAATTCGTAACAAAGAAAACTCCCCAACGCATCGGAGCGTTGGGGGGGCATTATATATCTTTCGCTACAAAACCAATACATTAGGATTGGATACGTAGCTAGAATCAACGTGGTGACGACAGATCAGCCTTTTTTCAGAACTTTCTGTCCCAATACTTCGGCAATCTGCACAGCGTTCAATGCAGCACCTTTGCGAAGGTTGTCTGAGACACACCAAAGGTTCAAACCGTTTTCAACCGTACTGTCTGTGCGAATGCGACTGATGAATGTTGCGTAATCACCAACACATTCAATCGGTGTCACATACCCACCATCCTCGCGCTTATCGATGACCATGATACCAGGCGCTTCGCGCAAGATGTCACGTGCTTCATCCTCATCAAGGAACTCTTCGAATTCGATGTTTAACGCTTCTGAATGACCCACGAAAACGGGGACCCGCACACAAGTCGCGGTGATTTTAACAGCAGGGTCCAAAATTTTCTTGGTCTCTGCCACCATCTTCCATTCTTCTTTCGTGCTTCCATCTTCCATAAAAACATCGATGTGCGGGATCACGTTAAAGGCGATCTGCTTGGTAAATTTCTTCGGTTCAACTTCGTTGACAGGATTGTAGACTGCCTTTGTCTGATCCCAAAGTTCGTCCATGCCTTCTTTACCCGCACCAGATGTCGACTGATATGTGCTTACGACAACGCGTTTGATTTTTGCGCGATCGTGCAACGGCTTCAGCGCGACAACCATCTGCGCTGTTGAACAGTTTGGGTTGGCGATGATGTTCTTTTTCGAATAGCCCATGACCGCATCCGCGTTCACCTCTGGAACGATCAGGGGAACATCAGGGTCATAGCGATAAAGTGAGCTGTTATCGATGACAACACATCCTGCCGCCGCGGCCTTGGGAGCGAATTCTTTAGTTGCGGATGAACCAATCGCAAACAATGCGATATCCCAACCAGAAAAATCAAACGTAGCAAGATCCTTCGTCGTCAATGTCTTATCACCAAAGCTTACTTCCGTTCCCAAAGAGCGACGGCTTGCAAGCGCTGCAATTTCATCCACTGGAAACTGGCGTTCTGCCAGAATGTTCAACATTTCGCGGCCAACATTTCCTGTCGCGCCACAAACAACGATTTTGTACCCCATTTTATCGGGTCTCCTTTACTACGGGTTCGTCCCCTGAACGGAACAGCACGGGGCATACACGATGGGAAACACCGTTGAAAGAGCAGTAGAGGCCTTTTTAGGGGTTTTTAGTCCAAATTATCCTTGGAAAAAGCGTAAATCAGCAAACTGATGGCGATCAGCCCGCTCATCAGCAGTAATATATCGCTATAGCGCGCCGCACCTGTGATTCCTGATGCAATTTGGGCGGCGTGCATTTTTCCAGATAGTACCTGAAAAAATCCAACCCCACTGATTGAAAACAAATTCATCAATGTAACACCCCGCCCCGCGATATGCGGAGGTGCAAATGCACGGCCATGCGCCACAATCATCGGGAATGTCATGCCAAAAAACCCGATGGCGGTGAATAGGGACACGGCCCAAGTGAAACTGAAATCACCCGATAATAGCAATGCGACCAACGCAGTTAGCACAATCACATTCCCAGCAAAGATGACCCATTTCCGCGATCCAAACACACGATCCAATGGACCATAGGCAAATGTTCCTGCAATAATCGCAAGGCTCATCATCATGCTGGCATTGCCGACCTGCGTCGTATTTGCACCATAGGTATCAACCAAATATGGACCAATCCATAATCCGCGCAACGCAGCGACGGGCAGGTAATTCACAAACACAAGCGGAATGATCAACCACAGAACTGGCATCTTCAACAGGTCACTAAACCGACCAACCTGCGTACTCTCGACCTTTGGAGGATTACGCACGAATATGAAGGCAGCAATTGCAATCAACGCACTGACGACGGCCAAGCCCCACAGCGTTTCGCGCCACCCATAACTTTGCACAACCCAAACCAGCGGCACAGATCCAGCCAAGTTGCCAACAGATCCAACACCAATGATTGTGGCCGCAAGTGTGGCAAATATTCTGGGGGAATAAACACGCGCAAAAATATAGTAGGACGCCATCAAAACAGGGGAACATCCAATTCCAATCAGTAGCATCGCCAGTTTTACGTGCAATGCAGACTGCGCCACCGCAAACAGTGCTGCACCCCCTGAGCCGCCAATCAAAAATAACACGGCCGACGTAAGACGTGGACCAATTCGATCCAAGGCTCCACCCACGGGAATTTGCATCAAGGCAAAGGACAGAAACCAAAGGCCCGACGCCGTTGATAAATCATCGGGTGTGACGCCAATGTCCTGCCCCAAGATACCTGTTAAAACGGCCAAAAAGCTGCGAAAAAATTGGCTTAGCACATAGGCCAAGCACAGCGAAACAATGCCTGCGATCATGTGTTATGACGATTTCAAATTCTTGGCAGAATCTTTGATGGCAGCATACTGACCAGACGGGCGATAGCACCACAAATAATCTGGCAAAATCGACGCCATCGATGTGGCCTCAATTCCCAAATCGCCCAATGTTTTCGCATCATCCGCAACAACATTGTCGTTTTGCAATTGCTTCAACTGATCCCGTGTTAGAATCGAATTTGTGATTAATCCAAAAGTAATCGCCTGCGCCATATCCGCACCAAATGCCACGCACCACGCCACAAATTTTGGCAAAGACAGCGTCAGCGGGCGACGTTGAATGACCGATTTCATACGTGTCATAAGTTCGGAGAATGTTTCCACATCTGGACCGCCCAATTCGTAGATACCTGCAGGGGCCTGACCCATCGCGCCAGCCACAGCCGCACGCGCCACATCATCCACGTAAACAGGTTGGAATTTGCTGTTCGCCCCTGAAATTGGAAGCACTGGAAGCGAGGCTGCCATTTGTGCGAAGCGATTGAAAAACTGATCTTCAGACCCAAAAATAATAGACGGACGCAGGATCACCGCATTGGGAAAATGCTCTTGGATCGCGGCCTCGCCTTGTGCTTTGGTCACCGCATAAGCGCTTGGACCATTTTCGTCCGCACCGATGGCCGAGATATGTACCAAGTTTGAAACGCCATGTTCATTGGCCAAACGCGCGATACGCGCAGCGCCCTCTGCTTGGACATCCGAAAATTTGTTGCGACCCACTTCGTTTAGGATACCGACACAGTTCACTACGGCATCTGCACCTGACAACGCCGCCGCAACTGACGCATCATCACGGATGTTGCAACCGATTGGTTCAACCTGACCAACGCTACCGTAGGGTTTGACAAAAATGGCCTCGTTTGGACGACGAACGGCAACACGAACACGCCAGCCCGCTTGCGCCATGCGGCGTGCAATGTAGCGCCCAACAAATCCTGACCCGCCAAAAATGGTTACCAATTTTGTCATCGTTCGACTCCTAAGCATTGTTGTGCGTTGCTTATCTTTATTGCGCCATTCTGACAAGAGATATGGTGAAATTTGCGCATTAAGTTTCGATTAAATTATACGTGCTCTCGCGAGAAAATTTTCAACAGCGAATACAATATATTTACATTTATTTACGGTGGATTACCTATATGACGAGCCGCCGAAATGAGAGAATAATTATGGATAAAACATTTAGCCGTATTCAAGAATTTATTAAATTGGAAACCAGCGGTGGTGTCGTTTTAATGATCGCCGCAATATTTGCGATGATTATCGCAAATACACCTCTTTCTGCAAATTATGACTTGATTTTAGGTACATATATAAAGGTCGGTATAGGAAATTTTGAAATCGCAAAACCCGCAATTTTATGGATCAACGATGGCTTGATGGCGATTTTCTTCTTTCTCGTAGGCCTCGAAATAAAACGAGAAGTTCTGGCTGGGGAATTATCAAGCTTTGATAAAGCAATTTTGCCAATCATGGCTGCCATAGGCGGCATGGCAGTCCCTGGAATAATCTTTGCAATCATAAATTGGGGAACTCCTGAAAATCTGAATGGTTGGGCCATTCCAACGGCAACAGACATCGCCTTTGCACTAGGGATATTGGCGTTAATTGGATCGCGGGCTCCCATTTCATTAAAAATCTTTTTGTTGGCAATCGCGATCATCGACGATTTGGGGGCAATTGTGATCATCGCGATATTCTATACCTCAGAACTCTCACTGAGCGCTCTTTCTTTTTCTGTGATAGGGTTTGCGGCAGCGGTTGCCCTAAACCGCATGGGGGTTCAACGCACTGCGCCCTATTTGTTGGTAGGCATCGTAATGTGGGTTTTTGTGCTAAAATCAGGCGTTCACGCGACTTTGGCAGGAGTGCTAATCGCATTTACCATCCCACTAAAAACAAAAAATGAAGATGAAGCGCTTCTCTATAAAATGGAACATGGGCTTCACCCTTGGGTTGCCTTTCTGATTTTGCCGGTTTTTGCATTTGCAAATGCAGGAGTGAATTTTACAGGCATTGGCATTGATGACCTTCTCCAGCCACTAACATTGGGAATCGCTGTTGGATTGTTCCTTGGTAAGCAAATCGGAGTCTTTTTGGCGACATGGATTGGTGTCAAAAGTGGGATTGCGCGACTGCCTGAAAACGTTTCGTGGAAACATGTTTATGGTGTTGCTTGCCTAACAGGTGTTGGCTTTACCATGAGTTTGTTCATCGGTTCGCTGGCATTCACGACAGCTGATGTGATGAATGCTGTGCGATTGGGCGTGGTCTTAGGATCGGTTTTATCGGGGATTATTGGGTATTTACTGCTGAAATCCGCAGCTCATCATTCCGCACAATAGTTGACCATCAAAGGCTGAGATATGTATTTGCCGCTTCAATATTGAACATTCCGTAAACACGGTTTTGTTTCTTATTTGTGATGCCTGCGGAGTTCCTCGACCTAAGTTGACATGCGGGCCTAAATACAGCGCCCACCATCAACTTCCATGCAAACGCCAGTTAACATGCTGGCTTCGTCAGAACAAAGAAAACAAGCTGCGTTGCCCATATCCTCTGGTGTGGAGAAACGTCCCAATGGAATGGTTGAGAGGAATTTAGCGCGCATCTCAGGCGTATCCTCTCCCATAAACATTTTGAGGAGTGGTGTTTCACCCGCCACTGGGTTGATTGCATTCACGCGGATACCCGATGATGCAAGCTCAACCGCCATACCCTTAGTGGCGTTATTCATCCAACCTTTTGAAGCATTATACCAATTCAGGTGTGGGCGAGGGCTCACTCCGGCTGTCGAAGCAACATTTAATATAACCCCAGATCTTTGACTCTTAAAAATAGGTACAATGTGCTTCGCCGTCAGAAAGACCGACTTACAATTGACGGCAAATACGTTGTCGAAATCTTCATCGCTTACTTCTTCCATCGGCGCGGGTAAGTGAGTGATGCCAGCATTGTTAACTAATATGTCGACCCCACCCAATTCAGCTGAAGCTAAAGCAACCATTTTTAGCACACTGTCGTTCTTGGCTACGTTTGTCTCGGAAGCCTTAACTGCAGTCCCCAACTCATCTGAAAGCTTTTGCGCAGCCTCAATGTTTAAGTCAGCAATTAAAACATCTGCGCCCTCAGACACAAATTTCCTAACGATGCCCTCACCAAATCCAGAGGCTCCGCCCGTTACAATAGCTTTTTTGCCTTTTAGTCTCATCTAAACATCCTATCCATGAAGAGCCGCAACAGTTTTGAGAGTAGTAAATCCATAAAGCGCTTCAAACCCCTTCTCACGCCCATGGCCAGAAAGACCAGTACCTCCAAAAGGAAGTTCCACCCCACCTCCAGCCCCATAGTTGTTAAGAAAAACCTGACCAGCGCGCAGCTTCTTGGCCATTCGCATCTGGCGGGCCCCATCTGCCGTCCAGCAACTGGCCACAAGACCGAAATTCGTGCCATTTGCAATCGCAACAGCTTCATCTTCGTCCTGGAAAGGGATGACGACTTGTACAGGCCCAAAAATTTCATCCTGAGCTAAAATATGATCAGGATGCACACCTGCAAATAAGCTAGGTGCGACGTAGGCACCGCCTGATGGAGCATCTTCCAAAATCTTACCTCGCCCCACAAGCTCAAGATCCTTACCTTTAGCAAGAAATCCCTCAACAAGTTGCTTCTGGCGATGCGACACAAGTGGACCTACGTCCCAATCATCCATGGCTGGTCCTGCTTGCAGTGCATTGTAGCGTTTGGCCATTTTTACCACGACCTCTTCATAAAGACTTTGGTGCACAAGAATACGCGAAGATGCTGAACAGGTTTGCCCCGCATTCTGGATGCCTGCATTGACCAAAAACGGTAAAGATGCCTCAAGATCTGCATCTTCAAACACTACTTGAGGAGATTTGCCACCCAGTTCCAGCGTGACAGGAACAACATTATCAGCTGCTGTCCTTTGAATTAATTTTCCAACTTCGACGGAACCAGTGAAAGAGATATGATGCACACCCTTATGTCGCGTCAGAGCTGCACCAGCCTCAGACCCCAAGCCTGGCACCACGTTCAAAGCACCGTCAGGCAAACCTGCCTTGTTTGCAAGCTCTGCAAAAGCCAAAGCCGTCAGGCAGGCTTCCTCAGCGGGTTTAAGTACACATGCATTGCCTGTAGCCAGTGCAGCACCAACCGACCTTCCAATGATTTGCATCGGGTAATTCCAGGGGATTATATGTCCTGTTACACCGTGTGGCTCTCGGAGAGTATATACAGTGTAGCCATCAAGATACGGAATGGTTTCCCCATGCAGCTTATCAGCTGCTCCAGCGTAAAACTCCATGTAGCGCGCAAGTGCTAGTACATCAGCTCTTGCCTGTTTGTAAGGTTTTCCAACATCCTGCGCTTCCAGAGTTGCCAATTCATCCTTATGCTCAAGAACAAGATGCCCTAAACGCGCTAAAATTCGTCCCCGTTCTGCCGCTGTTGTTTTACCCCAGATACCTCGTAAGGCGCTTTCTGCCGCGAACACAGCTTGGTCGATATCTTCTTTGCTTCCTTTTGCAATATCACAAAGGACCGAACCATCAGATGGATTAATAAGTGAAAGACACTCATTATTGGCAGGAGAAATCCATCTGCCGCCAATCATGCATTTTTCAGGCGCAGCACCTAATGGTCTAAGTGTCATTGTTCTCTCTCAATTCTATTACGCCAAATGCGTTGAGTTTATGTCAACATTTGGAGACGGAACGCAAAATGCTTTTTGCTTCCGCCTGGTGTTCGTAATCTTAATCATGTCAATCCAATAGCTCCCACAGCGGTTCCGACATTCGCCCAACACGACTTTCAATCTCTCCCATTGCATTACAAATCAGATCTTCGCGCCATCGCTGTCCAACAAGTTGCACCCCAATTGGTTGCTGTCCACCTTGTGGTGTTGACAGGCGAGCGGGAACAATTCCAGCCGGGAGGCCCACATAATTGATTGAATAGGAGTAAAGCGCTGCGCCTAAAACTTCGCGTACCCCTTCTGCCCCTTCTAAATCGCGATCAGGTTTAAAGATGGGATTTGGAAGAAACGGTGTTAAGACCAATGGATAAGTATCCATAAATTCAGACCACATGCGCGCATAGTAAGTTCGCTTTGCCAGCGCCTCAACGAACTCTTCTTTGTCCATTTGAGGAAATTGTCGGTAATACTCTTCAAATACCATTTTGATCGCCGGTGAACCATGGGTTTGAATATCAGCTCCAATTGTATGCGAAACTTCGGTGAGTAATGCACGGTATCCCTCCATTGCGCACTCTCTTAGCAACGGCAGATCCACTTCTTCCACCTCATATCCCGCATCAATAAGTGCTGATTTTGCTTCATCAAGCGCTTTTGAAACCTCTGGGTCCAGATTGAATTCATACATGTTCTTAGTAAACGCGACTTTGACTGGCGTTTTTAGACGCTCTCCATCCCATGGCACAGGCGCATGAAAAGGATCCCCCAAGCATGGTTGTACAGCTGTTTGCATTCCAAGCCTAAGGTCATCAACAGAACGGGCGAGGAATCCTTGGACTGACATCTGTTGAGCGAGAACGCCTCTTTCGACTTTTTGACTTGGGTTCCATGCAGGCACGCGATTTAGTCCCGGCTTTATGGTTACGGCTCCTGTTGCATAGGCAGGAAAACGTAAAGAACCGCCAATATCGTTGCCATGCGCTAAGGCACCAATTCCTGACATAACGGCAGCGCCAGCCCCACCGGAAGACCCACCTGGTGAAGCATGTAAACCCCAAGGGTTATGAGTTCTACCATGAAGCCTGTTTTCAGTTTCCGCCCGAAACGAAAATTCAGGTGTGTTCGTACGCCCTATCACAATGGCACCAGCATTTAATAAATTAGTCACGAGGGGCGCATTTTTTTCAGCGATGATATCCTTGAATGCAAATACTCCATTTGAGGTTGGTGATCCGGCCTGATCGACATTGATCTTAATCGTCACCGGGACACCGTGGAGCGGTCCGAGTTCAGCTCCTGACGCTCTTTTGGCGTCTAAATAACACGCCCTTTCAAGCGCAGCCGTACTGAGGTCTTCAACCACTGCATTCAGTTGTGGGTTGATTTTCGCCATCCTATCAACGTGCGATTGAGTAACCTGTTCCGCAGAAATATCACCCACTCGCGTCAATCGTGATATTTCAACTGCACTCAACCGCCAAAAATCTCTTTCATTCATATGTTTATACCTTCCACAGGCTGGATTTGTGGTGCAGACGCAATCAATTTTTTAGTGTAGTCATGATGCGGTGAATGAAAAACCGTTTTTGTATCACCATGCTCTATGATCCTCCCATCTCTCATCACAAGAACACGATCTGAAATGGCTTTGACAACAGTGAGATCGTGAGTGATGAAAAGATAGGTCAAACCTCGCTCTGTAGAAAGTTTTGCCAACAGATCGAGTATCTGCGCTCGTATCGAAACATCGAGAGCTGATACTGCCTCATCGAGAATGATAAGCTCAGGCTTGATGATTAAAGCACGAGCAATAGCAATTCTCTGTCTCTGCCCACCCGAAAATTCGTGGATGTATTTATTCCGATCTTCGGCCTCAAGGCCAACAGAAACTAAACTCTCCACGATCTCATCGTTTGTGGCTGACCGTCCCAAACGAAAAAAGGGTTCAGAAACAAGACGACCCACTTTGTGTCTCGGATTAAAAGATCCATAGGGGTCTTGAAACACAACTTGCATTTTTTCTCGCGCCGTCTCATCGGCGAAAACATCCTTTCCATTAAGTGATATCACACCACCCTGTATGTCATCTAAGCCCATGATTGCACGCGTTAAGGTGGATTTCCCACATCCACTCTCCCCTACGAGTCCCAGACATTCACCCTTGTAAATGTTGAAGCTCACATCATTCAGTGCACGAAAAGGGGCAGGTTTTTTTATCAGAGACTTTCGAGCCATTGGATAATCGCGAACAACATTCTGCACAGATAGAAGAACAGTGTCCTCAACCTGTCCTAACCTTTCAGGTTGATGGGTTGAAGCTTTAAAGAGCGACTTTGTGTAGGGATGATTCATATTGCTGTAGAGCGCTTTAGCCTGACCCCGCTCAACCACTTTGCCATTATTCATAATAATGATGTGATCTGCTATGTCTGTCACAACGGCAAGATCGTGCGTTATAAGCATCAGTCCCATGCCGTCTTCGGCTACCAGACGCTGAAGCAGCCGAAGAATCTCCGCCTGTGTAGTTACATCAAGTGCTGTTGTAGGTTCGTCAGCAATCAATAATTTTGGTTGCAAGGCAATTGCCATCGCTATGACTACACGCTGACGTTGACCACCCGAAAGTTCGTGCGGATATCGGCTCAACGGAAAGCGCTCTTGTGGAAGTTCGCATTTTCTAAGGGTCTTTGCTGCTTGCACCATAGCATCCGATCGCGAAACACGTTGATGAATACGTATGGTTTCAGCCACTTGCTGCCCAATAGTCTGTACAGGATTTAGTGCCGTCATGGGTTCTTGAAACACCATGCCCACAGCCCGCCCTCGTATATTGCAGAGTGTTTGTTCATCAGCTTGTAAGATTTCAATATCTGATAAAGCTATTGAACCCGAACACGTTGCGCCTTCAGGCAATAATTGCATCACTGAGAGCGCAGTCAGCGATTTACCGGACCCACTTTCTCCAATCACGCCACATATTTCACCAGGGCCAATATCCATTGATACACAATCCAGTATAGATTGACCATGAATGGACAAACTCAAGTCTTGGATACTCAGAAGACTCATCTTCTGGTCCTCCGAATGCGTGGGTCCAAAAGGTCGCGCAAACCATCTCCTGCGAGATTCAACCCCAAGACCGTTAAGAGTATCGCAAACCCTGGAAAAAGAGCGAGATGTGGTGCAATTGAGATAAGTGTTTGGCTTTCGGCAAGCATACGACCCCAACTGGGGATCGGAGGTTGCACGCCAAGACCAACATAGCTTAAACCAGCTTCAGCAAGTATACCCAGCGAAAACTGAATGGTACCTTGGACAACCAGCAAATTTGTAATGTTGGGTAATATGTGTTCAACGGAAATACGCGCAGAACCCTTACCAGCGACACGCGCAGACAAAATAAAATCGCGGGTCCAGAGAGGAAGAGCCGCTCCCCGACTGAGGCGTGCAAATACTGGAATGTTAAAAATCCCAATGGCAATGATCGCATTCACTGCCGAAGGACCGAAAACCGCAGTAATCATGATAGCAATTAACAGCGATGGGAAAGCAAAGATGAGATCGTTTCCACGCATGATGAATTCATCGAGCAATCCACCACGATAAGCAGCTGCAGAAAGTCCAAGAGGTACACCCAAGCCCATACCAATACCGACAGCTATGAAGGCCACTGAGATTGATGTTTGCGCGCCCACCATAACCATTGAAAATGTATCTCTACCAAAATGATCTGTTCCAAACAGATGTTCCCAAGAAGGACTTTTTAGCTTTGACGAAATATCCAACTGAGTAACATCATAGGGTGTCCATATGAGCGATAGTAACGCCGCAAGCGCAAAAATTGACGTCAAAGCGACCCCAATAAACAAGTTGCGTGATTTTAATGCTGTTCGACTTGATCTTGTCTCACTCATCATTACGAACGCTCTCTCAAACGCGGATCGACCCAAGCATAGGCCAGGTCTACTAAAAAATTGACAAGAACAACGGCAAAGACCAGGAGCATGACAACGCTCTCAACAACGATGAGATCACGCTGGGTAATTGCCTGAAAAACTAATCGTCCAAGACCTGGCAGGAAAAATACATTTTCGATGATGATAGCCCCCGCCAACAAAAAAGAAAATTGAAGGCCAATAATAGTAAGTACAGGGATCATTGCATTACGCAAAGCGTGTCGCCACATAACCTGTCGTCGCGAAAGTCCTTTCGCACGCGCACTCCTGATATAATCTTCTGAAAGTGTGTCCAATAGTGATGATCGCATCACACGTGCAAGTATGGAAGCCTGAGGTAATGCCAACGCCACCGCGGGCAGTGTCAGGGCCTTTATCACAGCTAAGATGCCTGCATCCCATCCCGGGAAACCACCTGCTGAAAACCAGCCCAAATTTATGGCAAATACGATTACCATCAATATCGCGAACCAAAAATTAGGAACAGCAATACCAAGCTGCGTCGCACCCATGACAAAAAGGTCCACTGCTGATCCACGCCAAGCAGCAGCTAAAACGCCTACCGGGAAAGCTATTAAGATAGTCAGAGTTAAAGCATAGAGCGCAAGCGGCACAGATACTTGCAATCGATCTGCAACAATATCTGAGACCGGCGAACGGTAGGTATATGACGTCCCCAAATCACCTTTGAGTAATCCAGATATCCAAGAAACATAGCGTTGCGTGTGGGATGTGTTGAGCCCCAATTCTTCTCGCAAAGCATTGACTGTATCTGGCTGAGCATTGACACCCAGCATAAAGGACGCTGGATCGCCCGGCACAATCTCAATGCATGCAAATATAACAAGGCTCGCTACAAATAATGAGACAATGAGCGAGCCAAGTCTTTTTATGAGATACGGCAGCATCTAATAGTGATCATTGCGACCAAGATACCGCAGTAAGATCAACGGCCTGCGTTGGTGCGTCTTTCCAAAACCCACTGAGTTTCGCATTAACAACCGATGTCAGAGCCAATTGAAAAAGGTACCCGTTCACATAATCTTCAGAGATAATGGTCTGTGCTTTTTGCAACATTTGCGAACGCTTCGCTGGGTCACTTTCGATGCTCAGCTCTTTTATAAGCGCCTGGAAATCAGCGTTATCATACTGGAAATAGTATTCTGGTCGCGCATAGATTCCAATATCCATTGGTTCAGTATGACTGACTATCGTGAGACCATAATCATACCCCCTAAATGCCTGCTCCAGCCACTGTGCCCATTCAAGATTGCTAATCTCAGTTTCAATTCCAATATCACGAAGCTGCGCGGCAATGATTTCGCCGCCGCGACGTGCGTAAGAAGGTGGCGGCAGCTTCAACGTTGTTGTAAATCCTTCTGGATAGCCTGCCTCTGCCAGCAAGGCTTTAGCCGCGCCTGGGTCAAATGGCGCATTACCCGTCAAATCAATATAGTCTGGATGGTGCGGTGCGAAGTGTGAACCGATTGGCGTTCCATACCCGAACATAGCCCCATCGATAATTGATTGACGATCAATGGCCATACTCACAGCCTTTCGAACGCGCACATCATCAAAAGGCTCCATCTTATTATTAATGGCGAGGATTGTTTCTCCTTCGGTATTACCAGCAAGCACCTGGAAACGTGGGTCTGCTTCGAATTGAGCAAGGTTTTCAGGAGCTGGATAGCCGTAGAAGGCGTCGATATCTCCCGCCATCATTGCAGCGAACGCAGCCGTGGGTTCAGAAATGAACTTGAACGTTGCTGACTCCAGCGCAGCCGCATTTCCCCAGTAGTCCATATTTCGCTCTAAAGAAATACTATCACCTTGCTTCCATTCGCCGAAACGGAATGCGCCAGTTCCTATTGGACTAGATTTGATATCAGCAATACTTTCTTCTGCTACAATAACAGCATCACCCCAGGCCATATTAAATAAAAAGTTACCCTGTGGCGCCTTCAACGTGACTTTGACGGTGGTAGCATCCACTGCCTCAACATTGTCAATTCCTGCAAACAATGCTTTCTGCGCGTTAGTGGAATCTTCAGCGCGCGCACGATTTAGTGAAAAGACAACATCTTCGGATCCAAAACTTGAACCGTCATGGAAAATTACACCAGATCTAAGTTTGAATGTGTATGTCAGACCATCGTCAGAAATATTCCAACTTTCAGCCAGGCCTGCATTCACGGACCCATCTGGCCCAAATCGTGTTAGTCCTTCAAAAACGTTCGAGTATAAGACCTGGTCTATAGCCCCAGCCGCTGCCGATGTAGGATCAAGATGAGGCGGCTCTAGTTGCAGGCCAACTATGACATCGGTAGTTTTTGCACAGACAGCATTTGCTGTTAACACAATCGCTGTGGAAAGTAGCAATCTCTTCATTATTTTCTCCCTATTTATCGCTCTATACTTCTTCCTGAGCACGTCACCTGATCTGCATTTGCACATTGAGTACCACAATACTCTGTATGAGAACTCATAGAAGGCGACCAACCTAGTGCAGAAGCACAAGCATATTATGCCACGGGGCATAGCTTATCATGCGACCCCTGAAGGTATGATTACAATTATGTAGATATTGTCAAATTAAAACAATCTGAAGCGGATAAGGCTCTCTTCAAACACATGGGTACATCCTGACGTTAGCCAATATACTATCCTCAACCACCCCCGATATCCCTTAATTGCCGGTTATGATCCTGTTTAGCTCTCTACTATGAAAAGCAAAAAACTATATACAGCTCACACTATAGATTATGTTTTTGGCCACCCTACAATGTGTGACGACAATATCATTCCAAACTATAGCATTGAATAGGGCGTCCGGGCATTTTCCTTGGCCTTGGCCCACCATGCATCCAAATCCTGCGCGTTCATTTCTGAGGCAAGCCCAATGGCAACCAATCCCGTTTCAACATCATTGGGAAAGGTGGTCACATCGATATGCGCCCCAACCACATGCACGGACAACATGCGGGTTTCTGCGCGTACAAATCCCTTCATCCGAAACACACCTTTTGGACGATCCTGTAGCGCATAGATCAGGGTGTTTCGGTTGAATTCGACATCCGCCTCTGCAAACCATTTGGTATAGGCCGCGTGTGGCGCCGCTATCTGGTCCGGAGCTTTGGGTGTGCTCGGGGACAGCAACATTTCAATTGTTGCCGCATCACTTTTCAAAATGGGGGCTTTGCTGATTGTGGCCAGTTGCATGGACAGATGATCATTCAATTCAGTTTTAGACACGTAAATCAAATCAGCCACGCGGATCTGATCACGCACCTGATTTCCAACAAAGTGATCGACAAGCTGATCCAAAATATTCGCACCATCCACTACTGTGATAATTCCCTGATACACCAGATCGGGTTCCGCCACAGCGACATTCGCGATTTTTGCGGGATCAGCGATACCGCTGGCCTCGATGACAATATGGTCTGGGCGCATATCCCCATCCAGCACATCTCCAATCGCCAAAAAAAGGTCCGCACCCATCGTGCAACACACACAACCATTTGAAAGCTGAATCGTATCCTCATCTGCTGAAACCAAGAGCGAGGCATCCACATTAATCGCGCCAAAGTCATTGACCATGACCAAGTACCGCTTACCCTGCGGTTCGCGCAAAATTTGATTGATCAGTGTGGTTTTACCCGCACCTAAATATCCGCCAATTACGGTAAGTGGTATGCCCGTCATGTAAGGTGTACTACCCCGGAGCTTACGGTGCCTTTCACGTCAATATCCTTAAGTGCGCTTCCATCGCCTTCTGTGGGATCTTGAGCCAAAATAGCAAAATCTGCAATTTTTCCTGCTTCGATGCTGCCAATATCGTGATCCAGCTTTAATGTATAAGCCGCCCCAAGTGTAATAGCGTGCAATGCCTCCTCAACCGAGATGCATTGTTCCGCGCCCAGCACACGCCCCGACATCGTTTGACGGGTCACCGCACACCATGCAGTGAACAGTGGTCCCATGGGCGTCACGGGTGCATCAGAATGGATTGCAACATTCACGCCCGCATCCAATGCAGCGCGTACCGCATCCATACGTTCAGCGCGATCATTCCCGATGGTCAGTGCAGCATGCTGATCCCCAAAATACCAAATGTGATTGGCAAAGATGTTGGTGCAAATGCCCATATTTGCGCATCGCTTGAACTGATCTACTCCCATCATCTGACAATGCTGCAAAACATGGCGTGCCTCTGTCCAAGGGTGTTTGCGACTGGCTGCTTCGATCGCACCGATCGATACATCCGATGCTTCATCCCCATTGACGTGAATATGCATTTGAATGCCTGCGCGCTGCATTTCCTCGACCAATTCATAAATCAATTCAGGTGGCGTGTTCCACAAACCGTTTGGTTGCCCGCCCACATAACCCGGCCATTTGACACGCGCGGTCCAACCCTGGATTGATCCATCAGTCATTAATTTCACCGCGCCCAAACGCAATTTATCAGTAGACATTGATCGCAGCTTTAACGCGAATTGCGCGATTTCAGGGGGGGCTGCCCCAACCGCTGCCAATGCGGGCACAATGCGAACGGGAAACTGCGCCTCGCCCGTGATTCGGGTTAGGGTTGTCACATCGTCATCTGTCAAAGTCGAGAACAAATCAGTGACCGTTGTCACACCTGCGCGCTGACATACCTTGGCGTAGCTGCGGATCGCAGGTTCCGTTTGCGACAATGACCTAAAATCAATGCCCAATCGACGCATCACCGGGAACATTGCTGCCATTTCCTGCAATTCGCCGGTGGGATGGCCCGCATCATCCTTGATCACACCTTCGGCGTTGGTTTCGTTTGAATAGCCCACCACTTCCAACGTCTTGGAATTCACACACATCAAATGGAAGTTTGAAAACAAAACTGCAATCGGGCGTGTTTCGCTTATTTGATCCAAATGTTTACGGCTTAGGCGTTCATCTTGCAAAAAGATTGGATCCAACCCCCAACCCACCAATGGTTGATCCTCAGGCAGGGTTTTTTCGTATTCTGATAAATCCCCTATCACGCTGTTCAGATCACCTTTACCGCTCCACAGCTTTCCATCTGGGTCAATACGATCATGGTAACCCGCATAGGCAAAATCCCAAATCGCACCTGCCATCATGTGCGCGTGTCCTTCGACAAATCCAGGTGTCAGAATGAAATCTGAAAGCGAAAGGTCATTGGTCACATCTCCCCACTGATCCGCACAATCAGCACCGCCAACGGCCAAGATGCGATCACCCTTAACCGCTATATGGGTCGCAGTGGGGCGATTTGGGTCCATTGTGATTACTTTTTTCGCTTCAAATAGGATTATGTCACTCAAAATAAATTCCCCTGTTGATATGCTGCTGTCTTTATCAAAATTTATGAAGCTAAAATCAGTGTTTAGTGAAAATCTCGTAACACTTTGCCGGCATTAACTTTGGTACGTTTACCATTCAGCATAGACAACTTACCGTTTACAATGACATGTGCTATGCCACTGGCGTAGCGCCTGGGATTTTTCGCGGTTGCATTGCTTACAATTTGCTCAGCGTCGAATACACAAAGATCCGCGTGATAGCCTATTTTAATCTCACCACGCTTAATCAAACCAAGGCGCTTTGCTGGGATAGAAGTTATTTTTAACAGTGCTTCACGTAAACTCAGAATGTTCCGATCTCGCACATAATACGCCAAGAAGCGAGCAGCCCAGCCGTATCCAGAGAGTGATCCAACGTGATCCTTGAGAATGCCGTCAGTCGCAATTGCAACCGTGTCGGAAATGACGGCACATTCGTTTTGTTGCAAACACAAATCAACATCAGTATCTTTGAAACTTTTAGAAGACCACATACAACCCATCATCTCGTCGCCTTCTTCTAACAGTATATCCAATACGGCATCGTATGGATCACACTTTCTGATCCGACCAATCTCTTCAAAGGTTGCACCTATGAGATCTCGGTTGACGCTCGCACTTAACAAAATAATGTCGTCCCATTTCTTTTGCTTTACCAGAAGCCACATGGGTTTAGGATTAGATTTTATTAATTCTCTGGTCTCGGGATCCGATAGCCTCAACATTACATCATCAATTGTTCCTGCCTGCGCCCACTTCGGTAAAATCGCAGCCATTAGGGTATGATTCCAATCATGAGGTATGACATCAAATGAAACATCAACATCATTACGCCTAGCTAAGTCGATCATTTCAAGTGTGTGGTGCATTGCATGTGTTGGAGCGCCAAATTTTGGTTGGATGTGGCTAATTTGAAGTTTTGCACCTGATTTTTCTGCAGTTGTAATCGCCTCCATGAAGCCTTCTGCATAGTCTGTATCTCTATTTCTGACGTGTGTGGAATATAATCTGCCTTTTTTTGCGGCAATTTCGCATATTGGGGTTAAATGTGCCGGAGTAGATAATATCCCAGGGAAGTATTCCAGGCCGGAAGACAGCCCGCCGGCGCCTTCTTCAAAACATTGATCAGTTAGTCTGGACATTTTTTTAATATCGTCTGGATTACCAGGTTCCAGCGTATCGCCCATAACAGCTCTATGAATGGTTCCGTGCCCAACGAATGCCATCACATTAACGCCAAGCGTTGTTTCATCTAATGCGTCCAGATATTCTGAGAAGCTTAACCATCCTTTATACTTTGCTTTCGAGGTAAACCATGGAGATACATGCTTAATACTGTCTTTTGAAACAACTGGCGCACAACTTATTCCACACTGACCAATTACCTCAGTGGTTACACCCTGATGCACTTGGCTTTCCGCCCTTCCATCTGCAATTAATGTAAAATCAGAGTGTGTATGCATATCAATAAAACCGGGCGAAACAATAAGACCACTAGCGTCAATAGTTTGTTGCGCTATCCCCGTTAGATTCTTTCCAATATCAACAATCATGCCGTCCTGGATCGCAATATCTTGTCCACAAACAACGCGACCTGAACCATCATACACATCGCCATTTTTCAGTAGTAAATCAAACATCCATCTTAAACTTACTTTGGTGGTCCGTAGGCCCAATTTGGGAGAAACAAAGTTAAATCAGGGAAAAGTGCTAAAACAATCATACCCAATACATAAGCAAATATAAAAGGTATTACTGCCACCGATATTCTTTCTATGGAAATTCCAGATATCCTTGCAGCAACTGTCAAATTTGCGCCTAATGGCGGTGTTAAAAAGCCAATCTCACAAGTAATGACCGTAAATATTCCAAAGAAAACAGGATCAATTCCCAATGACGTCACAAGCGGTAAGAACACGGCAGTGAAGAGCACAATTTGTGCTAAAGATTCCATAAAAGTTCCAATAAAAATATAAAAAATTCCAATTAGCATAAGCACTAAAAATGGATTTGTGGTAAGTGATGTGATCCCCGTCTGCACTGCAGAAGGCACATCATAAAAGGCCGTCAATTGCCCAAATGCTAATGTGGGTGTGATAAGTATCAAGATCCCAGTCAACAGCGCTGTGAAACGCAACGCATCCAACAGCTTTTCTAAAGTGAGTTCTTTGTAGATGAACAATCCCACAAATAATGAATAGAAGACCGCCACTCCAGCAGCCTCCGTGGGTGTAAATGCTCCACCATAAATACCGCCCAGAATTAAGATGGGAGCACCTAATGACCACTTCCCCTCCCACAGGGCTCGAAGAAAAGGCCCCCATGTAAATGGGGCACCACTGCCACCATAATTCCTGCGTCTCGCAATTATATATGTAGTGAACATTAAAAATATCGTGATCAACAGGCCCGGTATTAAACCGGCCAAAAAAAGGCGTGGGATCGAGGTTTCTGAGACCAAACCATAAATTATCATTAAGTTAGATGGAGGGATCAGACTACCCAGCGCACCTGCACTGGCAGTTATAGAGGCTGCAAAAGGGATATCATAACCGTCACGCTTCATCGCTGGTACAGTCACTGAGCCAATCGCTGCAGTAGTAGCTGGACCAGATCCAGATAATGCTGCAAATAACATACAGGCAAAAACTGTTACCAAACCCATTGATCCTCGATATGCGCCTACTAACTTGGTTGCAATCGATATCATCCTGTTCGCCATCCCGCCGACTTCCATGAGACGTCCTGATAAGACGAACAACGGAATTGTTAGGAGTGGAAATGGTGTTAAGCTAGAATAACCTGTCTGAGCCATTAATGTATATGGGATGTCGATTAGATATAGTGCAAGCAAAGTGCTTGCGCCTACTGATACAAAGAGTGGCACTCCAATTATTGTCAATAAAACAAAGACAATAGCAATTAGTAGTAATGGACTCATGTTAACCTTTAATTTTTATATTATTTATCAAGGTCTTCCTCAAGAATTCCCGGCAAACCAGCTGCACCCCCTCGAATCCAATGGTAATAGGTTTCGACCAGCCTGATCGACATCAGGGCATAACCAAGGACTAATATTGTCTGTGGATAAAATTGATTAATGCCAAGGCTTGGACTCACTGATGGAAATTTCCACATCACGGCCAAGTACTCCCAACTAATTTTCACCATGAACAGGCTAAAGGTGATCCAAATAAAATCTGCTGCAAAAATGATGCTTTTCGAAAATTTTAACGGCAGATTCTGTACAAATACCATTATTCGGATGTGATATCTTTCTCTGACGCAAAGCGAAGCCCCAGTATAGACCGCCCAGACCATTGCAATGGCAGCAACCTCCTCAGTCCAATGTAAAGCAATTTCCAGTAGGTATCTTGCAATAACTTGCGCAAAAACGCTTATAGAAATTACTACCAAAGCGGTACAACAAACCACCTCTTCCAAGTGTTTAAAAAACCATCTCATAAGCATTAACATCAAAGCAATTGAAGCGGCGCCCTATCATATCACAGATCAAAGCGCCGCATTAAATGGTGTTAATTTGCTGCGGCTTGAATTTTTTGGACTAATTCAACAAATTCCGCGTCACGCTTCTGTGCAAAGGCATTTTGTACAGTCTTAGCAGCTTCAACAAAATCTGTTTTGTCAGGCGTTGTCATAGCCATTCCGCCTTCAGTCGCTAACCAATTACGAATTTCTTCCGTCTCAGTGGCGACTTCTTTTGCCAGCGCTGCTCCTGCAGCTGTCGCTGCCTTTTGTATTATGGCGATTTGGTCATCATTTAAACGTTTCATGAATGCGTCAGAAGCAAACAAGGGAGCAAAAGCGACAAAATGCTCTAAGATCACGAGATGGGGTTCAAATTCGTAAAACTTCATATCACGAATGAAAGATGTTCCGTTATCGCCACCATCCACGGTTCCTGTTTGTAGTGCAGTTGGCGTTTCTGACCAAGCGAGGGGTACTGGATTAGCTCCAAAGGCCTCAAACGTCGCAATCATTACTTCGTTCTTGGGAACACGTATTTTCAAGCCCTGCATATCTGCCATTTCATTAATTGGCCGGACAGAATTGTAAAAATCACGATACAATGCTGGGCCAAAAGCTAAAAGATGAACACTTGTGTCTTCTTGAAGCTTATCTTTCATAAACTGCCCAACTTCTCCATTTAGAACTCGATCAAGGTGTGCCGTGTTCTGGAAGATATAAGGTAGAACGGTTACATCCATTAACGACCAGTGCGGCGATACGTTATTTGCGGTAATGAAAAAACCGTCCACTGTACCAAGCTGCATTGCTTTGAATGCCTCGTCTTCAGTCGCAATTTGGTTACAACAACGGAGCTTCACATCAATCGACCCACCGCTGTATTCTTCAACAAAATTTTCGAAATGTTTTCCAAATCGTCCATATATTGAAGCTTCTGGCGCACCAAAACCTACATTCATGGTTACATCTGCAGCCAATGATGAAGTCGCAGTGACACAAAATGTCGCGATCGCTGCAGTCAGCCCTCGAATATTAAGAAATTTCATTAGTAACTCCCTGTTGTGATTTTATTATGACTATGGCGAGAGCGTTGCATAAGCAAAAAATTAAGTAAAATGTTTTTTAACTTGCGAGGTCTCGCTGGTAGATGGCTATTTTGTCTATGAAACTCATTAAACAATTTTACCATAATCTTAGTTCAATCGTTCTTTTTTTACCAAATTGGGAATTATGGATCGTTCAAATGGGACAATATGTTAAATTAATTTATCAATTCAAATGATATGATCTAAAATTTTGTAGAGATACTCAGCCAATTTATTGCTACATCTGATCATCGAAGACCAGATCGCAACTCAGCATCTTATTTATAATGTTCGCGCCGACGACCAAATGTGGCGACTCGTTTCCGCCAAGCTCGATAAGACCCTGTGCGCAACGTATTACGCATCAATGCGACCACTTCTTTCTCCTTGAGGCCGTACTGATGTTCAATATCTGAAAACGCAACATGATCCGACAAGGCCATCTGAACGATATCGGACACCTGCGCGTCGCTCAGGTCATGGACTGATTTCATTTACCGGGCTTTCATTATCTGACACAGAATTAGTCCTGCCGAACGTAAGGACAAGAGAACCTAGGTTTTGGATAATCGACCCGGTACCGCGGACTGCGCAGTGGAAATACCCACCGATGTTAGCATGTCCCACGCAAGCGCTTGATTTGAAGTGACGATTGCAATCCCCAGTTCATCTTCCAAATCGTCAATCACATCCACAGTGCGCAAGTTGGTGCAAGACACGAAAACCGCATCTGCCCCATCAACTGACGCAGCGCGTACTGCACGTTTGATGGCATCCGCGGTGATACGTGCAACAATCGCTTCTGTACTGACTTCGAATGAAACCAGCGCGGAAATTTCAAAACCGTTTTCAATCAACAGATTGCGCATCTCTTGGCTGACATCTGGTATATAGGGTGTCACCATCCCAATCTTTCTCGCACCAAGAGTGTTCAGCGCTCGCATTACAGCCGTGATTGGCGTGCAGACCTGCGCATTCGGATGCACCTTTTGCACTTCAGTCGCAACATTTTTGGGGCCAATCATTGTGGCTCCCGATGTACAAGCGTAACCAACGAGATCAACATTGAAACTGGGCGGGATCATCGAAGCCGACGTCGCAAGGCCTGCCTTCATTTCCATCAGTGTGTCTGGAGTCACCTCGGGTGCGGAATAAATACGCGTTTGAAACAGAGAGCATGATTTTGGCAGCATCGCTCGAAACTCATCCTCGATGGTTTCATCTGAACTCAGGACGATTAGGCCCAGTTTGATGGGTTCATTCGGATTTGTGTCAAATGGAAATGCCGTCATTTTTGACCCCTGTCTTTTGCGAAAACGCTATTCAGGTTTTGGGTGTGTGTAAACCCGCTTGACGGTTGAAAATAATTTTGACCATGCTGCAAACATGACCCTGATAAACATACAAAACCCGCATATTGGAACAGGCCTTGATTTATCCGAGGCCGTGCAACTAACAACTGAGATTGAGGCACTTGGACAGCTATACGCCAAATGTCCAAAAGCAGATAAAACACCGCTACATTGCATTGATGCGACTGCGGCCCAGATCGGAATTGGCGCCCTATATGTCAAGGATGAGCGCACGCGCATGGGACTGGGTAGTTTTAAGGCACTGGGCGCGGCATCCGTGATCGCAACCATCGCCCAAGACCGCGCCACAAATAGCGTTTTTAAAAATGTACTATCAGACATGACCTTTGTTACCGCCAGCGCGGGCAATCATGGTTTATCCGTCGTTGCAGGTGCCAATGCATTTGGCGCCAAAGCGGTGATTTATCTGGCCGAAACAGTCCCCGTCAGTTTCCAAGAAAAGCTGCGTTCGATCGGTGCCGATGTGGTGGTCGAGGGTGTCGATTATGAGGCCAGCATGTTGGCAGCCGAACAAGCGGCCAAGGAAAATGGATGGTTTTTATTGTCCGATTCCACCTGGCCAGGATATGCGGTTGGTGCAGATGTGATGAAGGGGTATATGCTGTCTGCGAAAGAGATTGTAGAGCAGTGCCCAGAAGCGCCAACACATCTATTTTTGCAAGCGGGCGTTGGCGGATTGGCCGCGGCCATGGCGCTATATCTGCGCGATGCGTATGGCCCAGATTTGCGGATCATTGTTGTTGAACCTGATCGCGCCCCTGCCCTTCAGGCGGCGGTGCAATTGGGCGCCTTGTGTGATGCGGGCGCAGGTGTGTCCAGTATGGGACGACTGGATTGTAAACGGGCCTCTTTGTCCGCACTTGATGCATTGGCCCGACATGCCAACGATTTCACGACCCTGACTGATGAAGATGTAGAAAATCAATTACCAAGATTGTCAGAACTGGGCTTGGACACCAGCCCCTCTGGCGGGGCGGGTTTAGCGGCAGCATTGATTGGTGCGGCACAGGGTGAATTTGGTCTGAACGCGACATCCCGCGTGATGTGTATTGTTTCCGAAGGGGCCGTGAATGACTGATTTTCCACGCGCAGAATACGAAGCACGCCTAGAGGCCGCAAACCGTGCAATGCACATAAACAACCTTGACGCCATATTGTTGGCGAGCGAGGCCGAGCTCCGCTATTTCACAGGATTTCGCACACAGTTTTGGCAAAGCCCCACACGCCCATGGTTTGTGATCTTGCGGCGCGATCAAACGCCATTGGCAATCATTCCCGAAATTGGTGCCGAGCTGATGGCACGTTCAGACATCGCCGAGATCGAGGCATGGCCCGCACCGCGCCCGCATGATGACGGCCTATCCCTGTTGAAGGATCGGCTCGCAAATTGTCAGCGCTTGGGTGTCTTAATGGGGCACGAAACCACATTCCGCATGCCATTGCGGGATGTGTTTGAATTACACGCAGCACTGCCTGCGGAATGGATCGATGCGACGGATATCATCCGCGACCTGCGCATGGTGAAGTCAGACCGTGAAATCGCCTATATCCGCCAAATTTGTGGGATCGCAAGCCAAGGATTTGCACGCGTTCCAGAAATCGCAAACGCGGGTCAATCGCTGTCGTCGGTGTTTCGAGAATTCAAACGAATTTTGCTGGAACTGGGCGCAGACGATGTACCCTATTTGGTTGGTGGTGTTGATCATCCATCTTATGATGATGTGATTTCGCCACCCGATGATCGACCCCTGTCCAATGGGCAAATTCTAATGTTGGACACAGGCGCAACACTAAACGGATATTTCTGCGATTTTGATCGCAACTATGCCGTTGGAACGCCAACAGCCTCTGCGCAGCGTGCCCATAGGAAACTATACGATGCAACGGATGCAGCAATGGAAATAGCCCGCCCCGGTGTGCGGGCCTGTGATTTATTTGCCGCCATGGCAAAGTCGATGGACACACAAAATTCCGACGTTGGTCGTTTTGGTCATGGGCTGGGAATGCAACTGACCGAATGGCCATCACTCGCGGCGTGGGACGAAACCATTATTCGGGAAAACATGGTTCTGACCCTAGAGCCAAGTATTGATGTCGATGGGGGCGGGATTATGGTTACCGAAGAAAATATCCTGATCACAGACGCTTCACCCATCCTACTTAGTACGCGCGCGCCCAAAGAACTCCCAGTTCTGTAAGTCGAAAAGAACGACAGGACCCGTCGGAAACGGGCTTGTGCGATTCTGCAGCAATCGTAATGCTGTGACCAAATTAGTCGGAGGCAAAAATGTACCCAATCCATTTTAATGAACTGCCCAACGGTTACGCAGCATTAGAAAACGAACCCGAGTTTGATCCAGCCATTCACTTGGCCCTGGAAAAACCAGAGACGCTCTATTCCTTGTCTGACTTGGGCTACACCGGCGAAACATTGGAAAGTGCCCCTGCGAAATTTGCCGCAACTTCTGTTTTTCGCGTGCTGTCAGCAGAAGGCGCAGAAACGCTTTATCATACGGTGAAACGTTTGGAAGAATTCGCCACATCCAATCCACGCATTGAACGCAATGTGCGTGGTGGCGTTTATCGTTCGAAATTCCTGCGTGATCTATGTTTATCGCCTGATATTACCGAATTTTTATCAGATATCGTTGGCCTAAAGCTTATGCCGCACACAATCCCGCATCAGTTGGGGCATCTGAATTTCAATCCGAAAGATATCGGTAAAAATGTCGATAAATGGCACGTTGATACACTGCGTTTTGATTACGTGATGTTTGTCACCGACCCAACCAAAAATCAGGGTGGGCAATTCCAGTATTTTAAAGGCACCAAAGAAGAGATGGCCGCGTTGAAAAAAGCAGGACAAGAGGTACCCGCAGATCGTGTCATTTCCCCCGCGATGCCAGGACCAGGGTATGCGGTATTGCAACAAGGCAATCTTGTTGTTCATCAGGCCAAGGGGCTAACGGCACCGGGTGAGCGTATCACCATGGTCAACGGATATGTGCCACATGATCCCCGCTTCCCCGACTATTCGCGTTATGATCAGCTGTGTCATGCAGACCCTGAGGATGTTGTAACCACCGAATATTCAAAACATATCGCGGTTCAAGCGAACAGATTTCTTGAACAGAATCTCGTGCAACAAAAATTCGGTGAAAATCCCGCCAATATTGCGCAGGATTTAGAACAAGCTGCGGAAATGTTGCAATTCGCCGCCGCGCAAATTCGCGCAGGCAAAGGCACAATGGAGCATTTTGGGGACTGATCATGGATTACGTGGGATTTGACGGCGAACAATTTCGCAATTTCAGAGATGTCCAGGATGATCGCCCGCTACATATGCTGAACCTTGTTAAATTCCACGAAACAGTCACATATCCCGATGGAACGGTGATGTCGGGGCGGGACGCCTATCGCAATTACGGGCGTGAAAGTGCCCCGATTTTTGCCGCCCTTGGGGGCCGCATTGTTTGGCGTGGTGAACACTTGGCCATGCTGATCGGGCCAAGTGATGAACAATGGGATTTATGTTTCATCGCGGAATATCCAAATCTTGACGCCTTTGTTTCAATGATCAAAAACTCCGATTACCGCAAAGCGATGGAGCATCGTCAGATCGCGGTGAAAACATCCCGACTGATCCGCACAGGCCCGTTAGAACTGGGTGCAAATTTTGCCGACTAGCGGATATTGTGTGAAAAAGCTTGCTATATACGAGTGAACACGATAGACGCCCCACAGCTTAGCGATACTCTTTCCAAACGTCATTGTTAAAATGACAAGGATCTTATAACTTCGACCCTTCCCTTTGTTTTGAGTTTTGCCACGTGGATGATTTCATCTGCGCAGTGCTAGTAACAAAAACAAACCGAAGGCGCGTGATCCAAACCTCACTCGTCCTTATGTACATTCGAGGTCACTTAGTATGACAACATTCCAAGATTTTGCGCTGCCAGAGGCACTGCAGCATAAATTGGATGCATTGGGTTTTGATAAACCCACTCCCGTTCAAGAGCGCGCAATCCCTGCCGCCTTGGAACATCGCGATATATTAGGGTCTGCACAAACAGGAACTGGGAAAACAGCGGCGTTTTCCATTCCACTTCTAACAAAGATTATGAACCACGCGGACGTCTATGGCATCATCGTCACACCTACGCGTGAATTGGCGCTGCAAGTGGATGAACAAATCCGTGCGTTCCTGAGTGCAAAATCCAAAATCCGCTCTGTCGTTTTGATTGGTGGCGCATCAATTGAACGTCAGGTTCAGGCATTGGGCAAAAGGCCAAAGATCGTAGTCGGCACACCTGGCCGTATCATCGACCATTTGGAACGTAAAAGCCTGGATCTTTCAGGGTTTAACTATGTTGTGCTTGATGAAACGGACCGCATGTTGGACATGGGATTTTCCGCACCCATCGCCGAAATTTTTTCGCATGTTTCAAAGGAACGTCAAACACTACTATTCTCTGCGACGCTGCCGAAGAATATCCAAAAAATCTCTGCACAGTATCTGCAAAACCCCGTTCGCATAGAAATGGGTCAGGTGAACAGCGTTGGGGATAACATTGTTCAATCAACACAGTTCGTCAGCAAAGACGGCAAATTTGAAATGCTGGTCGATGCATTGCGAGAACATGATCAAAGCGCAATTGTCTTTATGAACAGCAAGTTCGCCACCGAAAAAATGGCGAAACGTTTGAAATCTGCGGGTATCACCGCAGAGGCCATTCACGGCGATTTGCGCCAAAGCAAACGCGAACGCGTCATTTCAAATTTGCGCGACAATAAATTTCGCGTGCTTGTCGCAACAGATGTAGCCGCGCGTGGCATTGATGTGCCTCATATTCATCAAGTGATCAATTTTGACTTACCACGCCAAACGGAAGATTACATTCACCGCATCGGTAGAACAGGTAGAAATGGCGCGCAGGGGATCGCATTAAACCTAGCGACGCGCGACGATATGGAAAAATTGAATGATATTGAGCGGCTAATTAATCCTAATGCTGCCAAGTCAGCGCACAATCGACCCGCTGGGAAACCTGCACGTAAAAAACCACAGGCTAAGGGACGCTGGCGGAACAAAAAATCAAATCGCGCCCGCGCGGCGTAATTGAAAACAGAGTACAATTCCAAACCATACGGAGAATAAAATGGCAAACGGAACAGTAAAATGGTTTAATGCAACCAAAGGATATGGCTTTATCGCACCTGAAGATGGCAGCGCCGATGTGTTTGTGCACATTCGTCAAGTCGAGCAATCAGGCATGAGCGAACTGCAAGACAACCAGAAAGTCAGCTTTGACGTTGAGACTGGTAACAACGGCAAAAGCCAAGCAACCAACATTCAAGCTGTATAATCGAACAATAATTGTCGACTTAAGAAAGCGCTCAGGGTCACTGGGCGCTTTCTTTTTGCCTGAGTAAAATTTGGTTTGGAGATAGACCCCTCATCGGTTAGGTGATGTCAGAATAGACAAAGACAGGAATGAGCATGCCAACCCGCAGTATTGACCAAATTTTCGACCTGACAAAAAAGGCTCTGATCGCGCATGGTGCTGCCGAATGGCAGTCAGATGAAGTTGCTAAAGCAACCACGCATTCAGAATCCTATGGCAATGTCATATGCGGGCTGCAATATGTGGAAAGTTATTGCATTCAGTTGGCCTCGGGTCGTGTGGATGGGCGTGCCGATCCAATTGTGTCCAAACCGCGCGCATCCGCGGTTTTGTCTGATGCTCAGTTAGGTTTCGCACAACCAGCATTTGCCAAAGGATTGGAAACCGCCTGCAAAGTTGCGCGTGAAACTGGCATTGCGCTTTACTCTGTTAGCAACAGTCACACATGCACATCCTTGGGCTATTTCACGGAACAGATCGCCACCCATGGTTTGATCGGTCTGGGATTCACGAACGCATCACCTGTGGTTGCGGCACCGGGGGGTAAATCACGCGTTATAGGAACAAATCCAATTGCCTGTTCCGTTCCAGACGGGCAAGGCGGCATGGCCATGCATTTTGACTTTTCAACATCTGCAGTGGCCTTGGGCAAAATCACTATGGCGAAATACGCGGGTGAAAAAATTCCATTTGGCTGGGCAGTCGACGAAAATGGCAACCCCACCGACGATCCAGCGGCCGCCTTGAAAGGATCCCTATGCAGTGCGGGCGGCTACAAAGGTTGGGGTTTTGGTCTGTTGGTGGAACTGATGGCATCGGCGATGACCGGGTCCGTTAATTCATTGGATGTTGGTGGCCTAAAATTGGCAGATGGCCCGCCCCACCGCTTGGGCCAAACCTATATCATTATGGATACCACAACCTTTGGTGATAAATTTGGGGAACGATTCCAAAGACTAGCGGATGCGATTGCAGAAGATGAAGGCGCACGCATTCCAGGGGCACAACGTGATCCAATGACAAGCGTGCACGTCGATGACGCGTTATGGCAAAAAATCACTGATTTGGGCAATAAAACCTAATCATTGTCGGATGCACCTGCGCCCGCACCTGACATGCGCGATGCTTCGGTTTCTGGCACATAAGTACGTGAGCCCAGCTTGTCCAACTGCGCAAGCGTTTCCATGGATGTCTGAAATCTGCATGTCTTGTGCTTACGTGGGGGATCATTGTGTATGAGCGCACCAGCCTCGATCACAACATGACCGATAGGTAATGAACCCAACTGTTCGATGTGGCTACCCAAATCACTTGTCACATCAATTCGCAGTCCATTGGACTTTTCGCAAAGAAACAATCTATGTCCAACCAGATCAGCCGCTTGACGCAAAAAGGGTATCAGCAGGACTGGCATACGAATAAGACCCAAATCACCCCCCAGTTGCGCCTCGCTGTTTGGAAGCGGCGCGTGATCCATCACAGTCGCCCCAATCGTGATAGGGCAGTTTTCTGTGGAAGAAGCGTTAAATGCGCGGTCAAACCATGAAAGCGAATCATCACCAAATTGCCCGAGTTGGCAAAGGGCCCAACCCGCCTCTTCTGCCAACCCCCAACTTAGGCCAAAACCACGCGCAGCTTTCACAACAATCGCGGTCGCTTCACCTTGGGAAAGGGAGACACTCACGTTTGGTATTCCTGAACCAGTTGATAGGGGAACGGCATGTCTTGAAAAAGGCTAATGCGAACCCATTTGTCGGAACGCGGATCAAAACGCGATGCGCCAAAAAACGCCAATTTGCAGCGCATCATGTCGATGGGAAGTGTATCTTTGCCCACCAGATTGTCCTGAATTTCACCATAGGGATTAGATAGCGCCTGCTGCACACGTTTAACCGCCAGTCTGTGTTCAGGGAGGCGCATAAGAACCGCCGCAATGGGATCAGAGTTGTTCCAAGTTTCCAGATCACGGGACAAATCAGAAATTAAACGTGCAATGCCAAGTGGTTGCTCCAACTCATGGCCTTCATCAATGCCAACACGGCCTATGCGAGGTTCCAATTTTTCTTCTGAAACATACCAAAATAGCGCGTTTTCGTCTTTATCTTGGAAATCGGTCGACACGGCCCAGTTGAAATGTTCGCTTAAGATTTCTTTCATCTCAGCGACTGACATTGCGCCATCAATTTTATTATCCTTACCCAGCGCAGTGGATAAATCTGACGCCAGATCATCAATGATGCGTCCATGTGGCTCTAACAAAAGTGAAAGTAACGCTTCTTGCCCTTCGTTCGACAGATGCTGTTCACCCCAACGCCACAGGTGATCCCATGGCATTTTCGTGTCCCAATCAAAAGTGTGCACATGGGTATCAAGCATGGACAAATCATTTCGCAGGTCTGCCAATCGCGTAACCTGTAACGGATGCGATGTATTCCACAATTGTGCGTTTTCGATGGCTGCTGTCAGTGCCGACAAAAAACCTGTTTTGGCTTCCTGATCATATGCGTTCAGCGACCGCACCCTTGCCAATGCGGTTTCGCGTGTCGTGATCCATGCGTTTACTAAATCCGGGTGGCGCACCAAAAATGGAGCCATACCTAAACCCGTTGAATTCCCAACACCCAATCGACGTGCAAGCATTGGATCAAGTTCGACCGCGCGCTCTGCGCCCGCGCATTTCGCCATGTGGTTGACAATATCAATTGCAAACCAACGAATAAGCCAAACAGTCAACATTTCCGCCTGAAACGGTGCCTGCAATTCTTCGCGATGCTGGATTGCGGAATAATCCACTGCGCCAAATTTCCCAGATCCATAAACAGCGGTTGTACGCATCAAATATCCAACGTCGAACAATTTTTCTGCGTCTGGCTGAATACCTTGGCTGAGCGTATCGACAACGTAGTTGAACAATCGCACAGAACGGTTTGCACGCGACAAACAAATTTCTTTCTCGGAAATTCGCCCTGCCTCTTGATGCGGGACGTTTTGGGATAGTCGATGAATATCGACTTCGGTTGGGACACCGTCAAACAAGGTAAATGTCGCGTCCCAAGCAGTGGCAATTACACGATCAGTGCGATCCTCGTCAGGTAAATCATGCGCGAACGCAATAAGGCTATATGTACGTTCGGGGCCACGTGCCTGATACACTGCATGGCCAACGCCCTTGTCATCCACGTTCCATTCGGTTCGCGTGAATTGCCAATTTTCCCTTTGCGCACGACGCAGCAGTATACGCAAAAAAGACAATCGCATGGGATGCGCGGCACCCATTCTATCCAATCGCATCACAGAGGCCGGTGTGCGAAGCGCCACAGTATGTGTTTCTGAATGATCAATCTGCTGCGTCATGCTTAAACCCTATCCCAATGGGCCAAAGTTGTTTTCAAAGAAACGATACCAATTATCGCCCATGACGCCATCAATTTCTGATGGTGCCATGCCCAAGTTAGATAGTGCGTTTCTGATATTTCCAAAGTCTCGATTATCTTTGAACCAGTCTGGCATGGGTGGAAACCCGGGTTTATCGGCGCTGCCCTCACCATAATCTATGGATTTTGTCCAACGCCCCACACGCATCCATTCAACGATGCTGTCGGGTTGATCCTGACATAAATCCGTACCAATGCCGATGTTTTCCGCGCCCATCAGGTCCGCAGTGCGCGCAATCATTTCACAAAAGGATGTGATCGAACAGTCGCTGCCATTTTCAAGGTGATGGGGATAAAGAGAAAATCCCAACATACCGCCCGACTGCCCAAGTGCGCGCAGAACATCATCCGATTTATTACGCAGTGCAGAATGCCAAAAGGCTGGATTTGCGTGGGTTATGGCAATGGGACGTGACGAATATTCAATCGCCTCAAGCGTCGAACGCTCCGCCGAATGGCTCATGTCCACAACCAACCCAACGCGGTTCATTTCGCGCACGACTTCCTTACCCATGCGCGTCAGGCCCATGTCTTCCTGTTCATAACACCCAGTCGCAAGCAATGATTGATTGTTGTAGGTTAATTGCATGAACCGCAAACCCAGGGTGTGCAGCACCTCGACCAAACCGATATCGTCTTCGATACAGCTAGGATTTTGGGATCCGAAAAAGATCGCAGTGCGGTTGGTATCGCGTGCGGTTTTTACGCAGGCTGCAGTGCGCCCATGAAAAATAAGATCGGGATATTGTTCAAACCACCGATTCCAGCGTTCAATATTGTGCACAGTTTCGCGGAAGTTTTCATGATAGGTGATCGTAACGTGAACCGCGTCCACTGCACCCGTACGCATTTCCTTGAATATTTTTTCGGACCAGTTTGCGTACTGTAATCCGTCGATCATATAGGCCATAACGTTTTCCCCAATCTGAACAGCCGTACGTTAGCCGTGTTTTTGCAAGGTGCAAGACTATTAAGAGCAAACCTAAGTATTGATTATTTATGAAATATAACATTTCATTACGCAGACGTCTTACAAACAAAGCCTAGGTTTCGTGATGCCAACTGCCCCGAGTGATCCTACCATCCAAGTCAAAGATATGACGATAAACCCTTATCCTGTTTATCGACGATTACGGGCAGAGGCACCTGTGATGTTTGCACCTGCGTTGAACCGTACCCTGATAACCAAGGCGGTAGATACGCGCGCAATCAAAGATAACCCCGCGCTATTCAGTTCAAATGACCCTACGACACCGATGGAAAGGGCATTTGAAGCCCATACTCTGATGCGCAAAGATGATGATGCACATCTGCGTGAACGAAATGCGATGATGCCCACATTTGCCCCCAAGTATATCAAAAATCACTGGCTGCCGATGTACGAAAAACTAGCCGATGAATACTTGGACCGCCTGCCGAAAGGAGAAGTGATAGATCTTTTCCCAGCGCTTGCTGGTCCGATCGCGGCAAAAATGTTGGGCGAAATGATGGGTATTCCAAACGCCACCGACGAAGAACTGCAACGTTGGTCACAAGCCTTGATTGATGGAGCCGGCAACTTTGGCTATTTCGATGAACCGTTTGCCCGCGCAGCGCAGGCAAATATTGAAATCAATAACTGTATCCGCTCGAACGAGGATCGCCTGCGTGCCGATCCGGATCCATCCGCGCTGTCAATGATGATCAATGTTGATGAACCAATTGAATATTCCCAAATTATTGCAAATATCAAAATCGCTATCGGTGGCGGCATTAATGAACCGCGCGATGCGCTTCTTACAATTTTGTATGGATTGCTGACAAACCCAGATCAACTTGAGCATATTCGCGGAACAGAAAACTGGGAGCTTGCCTTTCAAGAAGGCGTACGTTGGGTCGCCCCAATTCAAGTCAGTGGCCGTGTCGCAAGAGATGATACAATGATCCAAGGTATCGACATTCCAAAAGGCACAATTTTCATGGTGTGTCAGGCGTCGGCAAATCATGATGAGGACGTATTCCAGGATGGACACGAATATAACGTGTTTCGCAAATCGGCCCCACATCAAAGCTTTGGCAGCGGTCCGCACCACTGTATGGGCATGCATATCGCACGTCTTACGGTTGCCGGAATTCTTTTGCCAAAAATGTTCGAAAGATTCCCAAATATGCGGCTAGAAGATCCCGCAGCCGTGAATTGGCGCGGTTTTGGTTTCAGAGGTCCAATCAATCTACCTATCAGATTACATTGATAAAATTCCAATTTAAGGAGCAGAATTCTTTGTCGCAGAAAAGATAGTGACAAAGAGATTGTTATGTTTCATATTCATCTCTAGTTTGACCGTTCACCTGCACAATTAAACGTGAAAACGGTCGTAGGTTATGTTTGGGAGGAAACACAATGTACACACGTAAGAACTTTCTTGGACTGATGAGCGGAGCAGCACTTGCTGTTGTTGCAGCAGGCGCTGCGGTCGCTCAGGAAGTCACACTAAAGCTTGAGCACTTTCTACCAGCTGGCGCAAATGTGCCCGTTGAAATTCTGGACGTTTGGGCGAACAACCTTGAGCGCAACTCAAACGGTCGTATCAAAATTGAACGTTATGCAACTATGTCACTCGGCGGGACGCCCCCTGAATTGATCGACCACGTTCAAGACGGGATCGTTGATATCGGTTGGGTTGTTGTTGGTTACACACCAGGCCGCTATCCAACAACGGAAGTGTTTGAATTGCCGTTCATGGTAGAGGATGCAGATGCCGCGTCATACGCATTCTGGAAAATGCACGAACGCCACATGAAAGACAGCGAAACCAAAGACCTAAAAATGCTCGGAACTTGGGTACACGGTCCTGGTATGTTCCACACGGCCGACCCAGTTGAATCACCCGCTGACCTAGACGGTATGAAAATTCGCGGTGGATCACGCTTGGTGAATGACCTTCTGACACGTGTTGGCGCTACACCTGTCGGTATGCCTGTACCCGCAGTTGCTGAAGCACTATCAAAAGGGGTTATCGATGGAACAACAATCCCCTGGGAAGTTTCCGCTGCGCTTAAGGTTCCAGAGCTTGTGGAAAACCACACACAGTTTGAAGGACCAGCTCTTTACACTTTGACTTTCTTCCTTGCTATGAACAAGGCAAAGTTTGACAGCCTACCAGCAGATATTCAGGAAATGATCGACAATCATTCTGGTTTGATGTTCTCAATCTTTGCCGGCGCAACGCAGCAGGATGCGGATTGGCAGGCCCGCGCGGTTGCGGAGGAATTAGGAAACAACATCATCACAGTAACGGATACTTCCGAATGGCGTGATTTGGTGAACCCGATCTATGACACATGGATTGCTGATATGAATGCACAAGGCAAAGACGGTCAGGCCTTGATCGACGAAGCACGTGCATTAATGGCTGAATATTCAGCTAACTAATCTAAAACCGAACTCTCGGGCCGCTGGTGATGACTGGTGGCCCGTGCGCTATTTTAGAACCAGGGGGCGCCTTTGCACCGCTTTTTCTTATCTCTCTCGAAATTCATGGCAATCCTTGGCGGTCTTGTGCTTTCCGCACTTATTTTGCTGATTTGCGTATCGATCGTTGGGCGTACAATCGGAATTGGACCAATCAACGGAGACTATGAATTGGTTGAGGCGGGCATCGCGTTTTCAATATTTGCCTTTCTTCCGCTGACGCAAATTACAGCTGGCCATGCGACGGTCGACATTTTCACAAACTCTTTACCTCCTAAAATTCAGCGGCTTTTGTTGGCGGTAATCGAAATTTTCTTTGCAGGAATGTTGATCATGGTAGCGTGGCAACTCCGCGAAGGGATGTTTGACAAAATGGAACGCGGACAAACAACATTCCTTCTTCAATTCCCTGTTTGGTGGGCCTACGCCCTTAGCGTTTTTGGCGCATTTGCCGCCGCAATCGTTGCAACCTACACAGCATTCGCTCGCATTTTTGAAGCATTAACAGGTGTCGAAATTCTTGAAGCAGAGGGGGCGGAACATTGAGCAACCTTGAAATCGGTCTTTATTCGTTCCCGATCCTGTTATTCTTGATTTTCCTGCGAGTCCCAATTGGTTTAGCCATGTTCTCAACGGGCTTTGTTGGGCTGTCGATCGTAACAGGCGCGCCTGATATTCCTCTGGCTAAAATGAAATCAGAAGCGTTCACGACGTTTTCAAGCTACTCGCTTTCGATTGTGCCGATGTTCTTGCTTATGGGACATTTTGCAACACTTGGTGGAATGAGTCAGGCATTGTTTAAAGCGGCAGAAGGGTGGTTGGGCCATCGCAAGGGTGGTGTTGCCATGGCCGCCGTTGGCGCATGTGCTGGATTTGGGGCGATATGCGGATCATCTCTTGCAACTGCCGCCACGATGAGCCGTGTGGCCCTGCCCGAAATGAAGCGTTACGGCTATGCTGGCGGGTTTTCAACAGCAACTCTTGCTGCTGGCGGCACGCTTGGCATCTTAATCCCACCATCTGTTGTGCTGGTCATCTACGCCATCTTGACCGAACAAAATATCGCAAAACTGTTTCTTGCCGCCTTCGTGCCAGGGATCTTGGCCGCAATTGGATATGTGATTGTCATATCAATCTATGTTCGGCTTTATCCCGACTCTGCGGGCGTTCGTGAACGCGTGCCTTACCTTCAGCGCTTCAAAGATCTAACAGCAGTTTGGCCAGTACTGCTTGTTTTTGTCGCTGTTGTCGGAGGTATTTACGGCGGTATTTTCACACCGACTGAAGGGGCCGCTGTTGGAGCATTGGGTACTGGTTTGATCGCCTATTTCAACGGTGGTCTAACACGTACCTCTCTGGTCGAGAGCTTCACAGTCACCGCACGTTCCACTGCCATGATCTTTTTGATCGTGCTCGGTGCTGGATTTTACAACGGGTTCTTGGCACTGACACAAGTTCCACAGGAAATTGCAGAATGGGTTGTTGGGATGGGGTTTAACCCATGGATGGTCCTTGTCCTGATTTTGGTGTTTTACCTACTCCTTGGCTGTTTAATGGACAGCTTGTCGATGATTTTGCTGACGATCCCAATCTTCTTCCCTGTGATTACAGCGCTTGATTTTAACTTTACCTCGTTGGCGGAATTGCAAGCAATGAAGGCAATGGCCGTGATCAACAGTGGCGCAATCCCTGAGGCAGTTACCGGGGACATGTTGGCAAACATCAAAACTGCGATCGCAAACGGTGCCGAGCTGACACGTGATCAAATGCGCGCACTTGATATCCGCATGAGCAAAGGTATGGCGCGTCGCATAGAGTCCGAACAAGTTGCGATCTGGTTTGGCATTCTGGTGTTGATCGTTGTCGAGGTTGGTCTGATCACACCTCCTGTTGGGATGAACCTGTTCATCATCAATGCAATGGACCGAAAAACACCAATGATCGAAACATATAAGGCCGTAATCCTGTTCGTCGCATCCGATTTAGTTCGGGTCGCACTCTTGGTGGCCTTTCCCGCGATCACGCTGTTCTTGGTGCAATGGTAGCAGAAGGTGTATGCATTATTTTGCCTAAATTGCAGCTTTACTGCACTTTTTAGGCAAAATTTTTCCAGATACGCGATTTGACGCGTCTAGCATAATGAAAAAAATCATCATTCAATGATGAGAAACGCACCAAAGTGCGATGCTAGGGAGATACGAAATGAATGGCAATGCTGCTGTATATTTTGTAGACCGTCATATTGACGAAGGACGCGCCGACAAGCCTGCGTTCGTAGAAGTCGACGGCGCAAAAAGATCAATATCATATGGTGATTTAGCGCATCAAAGCGCACTCTTCGCAGGCGCACTTAGCCGTGCAGATATTCGACGCGACGAACGCATGGCCATGATCGTTCTGGATCAAATTGAATTTCCAATCGCTTTTTGGGGTGCGCTAAAAGCGGGTGTTACACCGATTCCATTAAATACGCTTTTGTCTACAGAGATTTACAACGGCATTTTGAAAGACAGCAGGCCATCTTGCGTCATGGTGTCCAAGGAACTGTGGAATACCGTTTCGCCTGCGCTGGCTGACATCGATTGTATTCGCCATATAGTCGTAATCGGTGATACGCCAGAGAACACCACAAATTTCGATAGCTTCGTCGAAAGTGCGCATGCGCTGACACCGATTGAGGCAAGCGGTGATGAATTAGCGTTTTGGCTTTATTCGTCAGGATCGACAGGATTGCCAAAAGGCGTGCGACATTTACATGGCAGCTTGCAAGCGACATCAGATACGTTTGGCCAAAAAGTCTTGGGCATAAAAGAAGATGATGTCGTTTATTCGGCGGCAAAATTGTTCTTCGCCTACGGACTCGGGAACGCGATGAGTTTCCCGATGTCGGTCGGAGCAACAACCCTTCTGTTTGCGAACCGTCCTACACCCGATGCGGTCACTGATATAATAGAAAACCAAAAACCGACTATTTTCTGTGGCGTCCCAACACTGTTTGCTGCGTTGCTTGCTTATCAAGATCAACGATCAGAAAACATTGATCATAATTTGCGTATCAACACCTCCGCGGGCGAGGCCTTACCAAGAGAGGTTGGCGAACGTTGGAACGCGATTACGGGGACAGATATCGTTGACGGTGTTGGCTCAACTGAAATGCTTCATATCTTTCTGTCCAACCGACCTGATGACTTGGTATATGGAACATCCGGCACGGCTGTTCCCGGATATACAGTAAGATTGGTCGACGAAGTTGGAAACGATTGCGCGGTGGGTGAAATTGGTGAATTGATCGTTAATGGACCATCTTCCGCTGAAAGCTATTGGAACAGAAGAGAAAAATCTAAATCTACATTTGAAGGCCATTGGACAAGAACTGGCGATAAATACGAACAGACCTCTGAAGGTCGCTATATTTACTGCGGACGCACCGATGACATGTTCAAAGTATCAGGAATTTGGTTGTCACCATTTGAGGTAGAGCAAGCCATTGTCGAGCACACAGCCGTTTTGGAGGCTGCCGTCGTCCCATATCGAGATGATGATGATTTGGAAAAACCGCAAGCTTTTATCGTTTTAAAAACAGGTAAAACAGAAGAAGATGTCAGCAATATAAAAGAGATGGTGCAAGAAAAAATCGGCAAGTGGAAATACCCACGAAAGATCACGATCGTTCCTGACCTGCCCAAAACAGCAACAGGAAAAATTCAACGATTTAAGTTACGTAATTAAGTGCGATGGATTGGTGCGAACGCGGGTTTCTGACGATTGATGATGTGCAACTGGAATACAGTTGTAGCGGTCCGCCACCTTCCGATGCACCGACTGTAATATTGTTACACGAAGGACTGGGTAGCGTCGATTTGTGGCGCGATTTTCCCGAACAGCTGTCCAAAACACTTGGTTGTGGCGTGTTTTCATATTCCAGACAAGGCTATGGCGCATCTGATCCAGTGCCACTACCGCGCCCTTTGAACTACATGACGCTCGAGGCGATCAATGTTCTACCAAAGATCGTTGAACACCTGTCACCAACCCAATTTCAACTGATCGGGCACAGTGACGGGGCAACAATCGCTGCGATTTATGCAGGTGACCTCGGACACGATAAACTAAGCGGTGTCACTCTAATCGCGCCGCACTTTTTTACTGAGGATATGGGCATCACCCAGATCAAGGCTGCTAGACATGTATTTGAAACAACTGATCTGCCAGAAAAACTGGGGAAGTATCATCGGGATGCAGAAAATGCATTTTACGGTTGGAACCAAAGCTGGCTACACCCAGATTTTCGTTCATGGGATGTTCAGGGCGTAATTGGAAAAATCACCACGCCCATTCTGGCCATTCAAGGGATGGAAGATCAATACGGAACGCTTCAGCAAATTGAATCGATAAAGGCACGTGCGCGCGTATCTGTGAGCGTGAAAATATTGCAGGATTGCAAACATAGTCCGCACTTGGAACATCCCACAAAAGTCTTGGACACGATCAAAACGTTTTCCGAAGCATTTAGGTAGGATGCAATGCGGCACGCGTTACCCCCACATGCCTACATCCCAGGTCAAACTCCTCGTCATCAAGAAACGCAATTTGATGAAATCATTTCATCAATCCCAAGCGCTATCAATTTTGAAACGCTGCAAACCTTGCCTGCGTTTCAAGCAGCTTTGAACTTTATGCAACATGGCTTTCACTGGGAGGCACATGAAATCTTGGAAGCGATCTGGATGAAGACTGCTCAGAATTCTATCGAACGTTTATTCACACAATGCATTATTCATTTGGCAAACGCGAACCTAAAACACGTCATGAAACGTGAGACAGCAACTCAGAAAATCATGACGCAAGCCAACGCTCTATCTAATGAAATTAGTCTGCGAGCCCCAAATTCTGTCGTCCACTTAGAAATTCAAAAATTATTTTTGAAATATGCATTATAATGCAAATTAATTGTTATTTTTTGATTTTTTAACGATATATTGCAACGTTCAGGTTTACCGCTCATCGCTATGTTTTAGGTTAGTTCCAAGAAATAAAGGAACTCTGATATGTCAAAGATCATCGATTTTCGTGTTGATCCCAACAATTACCGCCATTGGCGTGTTGATTACGATGGTGCGATCGCAAATTTGTATATGGATGTTGACGAGGACGGCGGTCTATTCGATGGCTATCAACTGAAACTGAATTCATACGATTTGGGCGTCGACATTGAGCTTAACGACATAGTCCAACGGATGCGTTTTGAACATCCGGAAGTAAAAGTGGTTGTAATGCGCTCAGCAAAGGACAAAGTGTTCTGCGCAGGAGCCAATATTCGGATGTTGGGCGGGGCCGCGCACAGTCACAAGGTGAACTTCTGCAAATTCACGAATGAAACCCGAAATGCATATGAAGCCGCCGAGGAAGAAAGCGGCCAAAAATACATCGCAGCGGTCAAGGGGGCCTGCGCAGGAGGTGGATACGAACTCGCGCTTGCGTGCAACCACATCATGCTTACCGATGATTCTCAATCCAGTGTTGCACTACCAGAGGTGCCTTTATTGGCGGTATTGCCCGGCACAGGCGGGCTTACGCGTGTCACTGACAAACGCAAAGTACGCCGCGATTTGGCCGATATTTTTTGCGCAACGGAAGAAGGCGTCAAAGGCAAGCGCGCCAAAGATTGGAAACTGGTCGATGATGTTTTCAAAAATAGCGTTTTCGATGAAAAGGTTGTGGAACGCGCAAACGAATTTGTGGCTGCGTCTTCAAAATCTGAAGTAAATGCGGGCGTCAAATTGAACCCATTACAACGACAGATTGATGAAAACGGAAGCGTTGCCTACAGCTGCGTCGAAGTAACCATTGATCGCGAAGGCCGCACTGCAACGGTTACCTTAAATGGTCCTGACCAGCCCGCGCCCAAAACGATGGACGATTTCCAAGCGCAAGGCGATCAAGCCTATCTGTTGCGCCTCGCAAGAGAATTTGAGGATGCTATCCTTCATCTGCGCCTGAACGAAATGGACATCGGCTTGTGGGTCATTCGCACCCAAGGCGATCCCGAATTGTTATTGCAACACGAAGAGCTGCTGGCAGAGAACGCGGACCATTGGCTTGCGAATGAAGTGCGCCACTATTGGAAACGCACGTTGAAGCGGGTTGATGTCACCTCTCGCTCGCTCATGGCACAGGTGGAACATGGATCATGTTTTGCGGGTGTTTTAGCGGAATTGCTATGGGCTGTTGATCGCAGTTACATGATGGAAGATGAATTTGAGGGGGATAATCGCCCGATCGCCACAATTACATTATCGAATGATAATTTTGGCACCTATCCGATGGGTAACGGACTAAGCCGCTTGGAAACCCGCTTTTTGGATGAAGCAGAACGCATAGAAGCGCTGAAAACCCACATCGGTGAACCGATGCAGGCCGACGACGCAAGCGAACACGGTCTTGTCACGATGATATTAGACGATATCGATTGGGAGGATGAAATCCGCATCTTCCTAGAAGAACGCGCAAGCTTTTCTCCTGACGCGATGACCGGGATGGAGGCAAATTTACGCTTTGCAGGCCCGGAAACCATGGAAACGCGCATTTTTGGTCGCCTAACAGCGTGGCAAAACTGGATATTCAATCGCCCCAATGCAGTCGGTGATGACGGCGCATTGCAGCGATACGGAACTGGACTACGTGGAAACTACAACATGGAACGGGTCTGAGACCCCTGAAATTGATTTCGGAGTAAGAAATGCTTGATCTAATCAACGTAAGTTACGACACACAAATTCCAAACAATGTTGGTCTTAGCCAAGATCGCAAAGTTTTAAAGGCGCTTGAAAAATGGCACCCAGGCTACTTGGATTGGTGGAACCGCCTGATCCCCCAAAATTTCCAAGAATCCATGGTGTATTTGCGCACTGCCGTCTCCGTCGATCCCAAAGGATGGGCAAAGTTTGATTATGTCAAAATGCCTGAATACCGCTGGGGTGTTTTGTTGGCACCACAAGCAGAGGGCCGTTTGATCCCATGCGGCGAACACGCTGGCCAGCCTGCCTGGCAAGAGGTTCCAGGTGAATACCGTAACATGTTGAAGCGCCTGATCGTCATTCAGGGCGATACCGAGCCTGGATCGGTTGAACAGCAACGCTTTTTGGGGCTAACCGCGCCATCGCTATACGACATGCGCAACTTGTTCCAAGTGAACGTAGAAGAAGGCCGCCACCTGTGGGCGATGGTTTATTTGTTGCAGAAGTATTTCGGTAAGGATGGCCGCGAGGAAGCAGATGAAATGCTGATCCGCTCATCAGGTTCTGACGAAGCCCCACGCATGCTGGGCGCCTTTAACGAGGAAACGCCAGATTGGTTATCGTTCTTTATGTTCACATATTTCACTGACCGCGATGGCAAAATGCAGCTGGAGTCATTGGCGCAATCGGGCTTTGACCCACTCAGCCGCACCTGCCGTTTCATGTTAACCGAAGAAGCACACCACATGTTCGTCGGTGAAACGGGTGTGGGACGTATTATTCAACGTACATGCGAAGCGATGAATGAAGCAGGCATCACAGACCCATATGCGATCGGACGTATTCGTGACCTTGGTGTTATCGACCTGCCGACTATCCAGAAAAAGCTAAACCTGCATTACACGCTTTCACTGGATCTATTTGGTCAAGAAGTTTCGACAAATGCCGCCAACGCCTTTAACGCTGGGATCAAGGGGCGGTATATGGAACATCGCATTGACGACGATCACCAACTACAAAGCGACACTTATGGTGTGAAGAGCATTGTAAACGGTGCCATCGTGGATCAGGAAGTTCCTGCGCTGACCGCAATCAATATGCGTCTGCGTGACGACTATGTGCGTGATGCATCTGGTGGCGTGGGGCGCTGGAATAAGATCATTCAAAAGACCGGGATCGAATTCCAATTGTCCTTGCCGCACGAGGCATTTCATCGTCAAATCGGTATCTTTGCTTCGATCAAGGCAAACCCAGAAGGCAATATCATTTCAGATTCTGAGTGGAACGCGAATGTCGATAAATGGCTGCCAACCAAAGAAGACGGTGCATTTATTCAATCGCTTATGGTGCCATGTTATGAACCTGGAAAATTCGCAGGCTGGATCGCGCCACCCAAGGTTGGGATCGATAATAAACCAGGCGACTTTGAGTATGTAAAACTGCATATGGCCTAATGCTTTGGGCGGGGGACCACCCCCGCCTTTCTATCTTTTGATCCTTGTTCCCAAAGGTTGCGCTATGACAAAACCAATCCGACAGCACCTAATTGACCCTGAAATCTGTATTCGATGCTACACATGTGAGATGACCTGCCCAATTCAGGCAATCCACCACAATGATGACAATGTCGTGGTCGATGCTGAGGCCTGTAATTTTTGTATGGATTGCATTCCCGTTTGCCCCACCGGATCTATTGATGAATGGCGCGTCGTACATGAACCATATTCTATGGAAGAACAATTTGAATGGATGGAGCTGCCAGAACAAGAGGACATCCAAGAAAGTGCCGATAACCCGTCGGATGAAGCAATTGATGATGCCGTCGCAGCACTTTTAGCCGAGGCACACAAAGGCTCAGGCGGTCGACCCGTTGCACCAAAATCTGCGGCAAAGCCATCAATCAATCTGCATAACCTTGGGAAACCCGCTGTTGCAAAAGTCACTGGCAACATTTCGTTAACCAATGATCCCGACCATGACGTGCGTCATATTATTTTGGATCTTGGCCAAACACCGTTCCCGGTGCTTGAGGGGCAATCCATCGGGGTTATCGCGCCCGGGACAAACGATGCAGGCCAAGATCACCTGCCCCGTCTCTACTCCGTATCTTCACCACGTGATGGTGAACGTCAAAATTATAACAACCTATCCCTTACCGTAAAGCGTGAAGCGAACGGTGTATGCTCTAACTACCTTTGTGACCTATCGGTAGGTGATGAAGTACGCGTCACTGGACCGTTTGGTGCAACTTTCCTATTGCCCGATGATCCAAATGCACGTTTGTTGATGATCTGCACAGGTACTGGGTCCGCACCGATGCGCGCGTTTACAATGCGTCGTCAACGCGCAATTGGTGAAAAATCTGGCGGCATGGTTATGTTTTTTGGTGCAAGAACAGCCGACAGCCTGCCGTATTTTGGGCCGCTGAAAAAGGTACCAGAAAATATTCTAGAGCAGCATCTGGTTTTTTCCCGCGATGGTGAAAAGGAATACGTTCAAGACCGCATGATGAAAGAAGAACATCGTGTTGCCGAGATGCTGAATGATCCCAATACGCACATATATATTTGTGGTTTGCGCGGTATGGAGGAAGGAGTAAACTTTGCTCTTACCAACATTGCAGAAAGCATTGGCCAACAATGGACCACTTTGCGAGATGTCATGCGGGACGAAGGGCGTTTTCACGTAGAGACTTACTAATGACTGATCAGGTGGTATTCACTCACGAAATTCGGGTGGGGTGGGGCGACTGTGATCCAGCCAAAATCGTGTATACAGGTAAGCTTCCTGCAATGGCGTTGGACGCGATCAACGCCTGGTGGGAAGAGCATTTGGGCCACGGCTGGTACCAAATGGAACTAGACGACAACCTGGGAACGCCATTTGTTCAACTGCAAATGAACTTTGAAAGCCCCGTTACACCACGGGCCAGATTGATTTGTCATGTATGGCCAGTAAAATTGGGGAACACTTCGATCACTTTTCGCGTCGATGGATTTCAAGATGGAAAACGGTGCTTTTCGTTTAGATCTGTCAGTGTATTTATTGTCGCTGATGAATTCAAGAAATGCGCTCCTCCGAAAAGTGTCAAAGACCTGATAACGCCTTTATTGGGTCCTGATTGGAGTGACGAACACAGGGGCGCCTGATGAGTGAAATTGAACCCAAAGCAGACTTATTGGCACAGGTTGGCCTGCGTATCCTAAAGGCGCGCACTAAGGCGGGAATTTCACGACGATTACTATCAGAAAAATCAGGTGTTTCACCACGTTACATCGCACAAATGGAAGCGGGCGCAGGTAACACCTCGATTGCGCTGCTGCAAAAAGTGGCAACAGCACTCGAAATGGGAATTGAATGGTTTTTTTGGCCTGAAGATCCATGGTTGTCGGAATTTCCAGCATTAACAAATAACTTTCGCGCGGCAGATGACACCAAACGCACACGCGCCTTACGCATTCTACGAAGCGCCCAAGAAGGGGAACATAAATCTAACCGCGTATGCCTTATTGGGCTGCGTGGTGCGGGTAAATCAACCCTTGGGCAGATGGTAGCAGAAGATTTGGAGGTACCTTTCATCGAACTGAACGCGGTAATTGCTAAGGAAGGCGGAATGCCCATTTCCGAGATCATCGCACTATATGGAGAAAATGGATACCGTCAGCTTGAGGCAGACGCGCTTGAGGCTTTGATCGCAGACCATGATCGCATTGTTGTGGCAGCATCTGGTGGGATTGTTGACAATTTGGAAACCTATCAAATGCTGAACGCAAATTTTCATTGCATCTGGCTGACCGCCTCTCCAGATGACCATATGAAGCGTGTTTTGGCCCAAGGCGACACGCGGCCCGTGATCGGAGAGGGGCAGGCAATGCAGAAATTGCGTGGATTGCTGGCAAGTCGTGAAAAATTATATGCGATGTCCGACTATAAGCTGGATACATCGCATAAACCGCTGGAAAAAACTGCAGCCCAACTCATTAAACTCATCCAATCTGAGCATCTTCTTGGATAACGAAGTAAGGAACGAACATGGCGCTTAACTTTAATCATGATGGTCGGACCGGGTATGTGGAATTAAACAATCCACCCGTCAACGCAATAAACGCCGCGATGCGCCAAGGACTTTTGGATGCCGTAAGATCAGCAGAAAAACTGAATCTAGAACGTGTCATTGTATCTGGTTTAGGTCGTGCATTTGCAGCGGGTGCAGATGCAAAAGAATTTGATGGCGACCCGATCGAACCACACTTACCAGATGTTTTGGACGCCATCGATCAAAGCTTTGTTCCGTGGATCGCGGCGATAAACGGGATCGCCTTGGGCGGAGGGGCTGAAATCGCATTGGCGTGTCGGATGCGGATCATGCACCCCAAGGCGCAGATTGGATTTCCCGAGGTCAGTTTGGGCGTTATTCCAGGTGCTGGCGGCACGCAAAGATTGCCCCGATTAATTGATCTGGAAACCGCTCTGGACATGATATGCTTTGGCAAACCGATCAGCGCGATGACGGCCCAATCAATTGGTTTAATCCAAGATATCGACGACGATGTAACCGAAGCGGCATATTTGGTTAACACCGAGGATTTGCTGTGCCGCGTACCAACATGGGAATTACCGTTCCCAGATTGGGACCAAGACATCGCCGAGAAAATCACCCAAAAAATAGATGAACGCATGGTGGGCCAAAATGCTCCTAAACGTGCGCTGGAAATAGCAAAACTTGGTTCTGAATTACCGTTTGAAACCGCCATGCAACATGAACGCAATGCGTTTCTAACCCTTCGAACCGAACCCCAGGCACGTGCATTGCGACATATGTTTTTCGCAGAGCGCGCCGCAAAACTACCAATCAAGATGGAAAACCAACCCGCTGACATAACAAAGATCGGCGTTGTTGGTGGAGGCACAATGGGCGCAGGGATTGCATATGCCTGCATTTCGGCAGGATATTCAGTAGTCCTATTGGAAGAAGATACTGATGGTATCGAACGCGCACGTCAAAATGTTGGACGCCTGATCCAAGCTGGCGTTGCACGTGGCATCCTTGATGAAGCCAAAAAACTGGCCCTTGAGGCCAGTATCACATATTCACATGACTATGCTTCGACAGCCGATATTGATCTGATGATCGAGGCGGCGTTTGAAAATATGGACGTAAAGAAAAGCATTTTCGCACAATTAGATGCACATGTGCCTGAGCATGCAATATTGGCCACAAACACATCCTATCTAGATGTCAATGAAATCGCAGACAGCACGAAAAACCCCTCTCGGGTCGTTGGTTTACACTTCTTTGCGCCTGCACACATCATGCGATTATTAGAAGTTGTCCACGGCGAGGCTACATCGGATCGCACATTGTCCACGGCCTATGCGATTGCGAAAAAGCTCCGCAAGGTTCCCGTTCTCGCTGGTGTTTGCGATGGGTTCATCGGTAATCGCATCCTTGCCCGTTACCGTGAGGCCGCAGATACCATTTTAATGGACGGATCGACACCTTGGGATGTGGACGAGGCCATGGTGAACTTTGGCTATGCCATGGGTCCATACGAGGCGCAGGATTTGTCAGGGTTAGACATTGCCTATGCAAATCGCCGCCGTCAGGATGCCACCCGTGATCCAAACCGTCGCTATATCCCCATCAGTGATCGAATGGTGGATGAAGGCCGATTAGGGAAAAAGGTGGGCGTGGGTTGGTATCGATACCCCGGAGGCAAAGGCCGCGTTGATGACCCCCTGATCGAGGATTTGATACGCGAAGAAGCACATTTTGCTAAAGTTACGCGGACAGAGATTTCTGAAGCAGAGATACAAGAACAGCTGCTACTCGCCATGATCAATGAAGCCTCTGATATCTTGGGCGAAGGAATTGCACATTCCGCCGCTGAAATCGATCTGGTTTCGGTGCTGGGATATGGCTTTCCACGATGGCGTGGTGGGTTGATGCATTACGCCGACGAACTGGGTGTTCCAAACATTGTTAATCGGATAACCAAACTAGCAGAAACGGATCAAGTCGCATGGAAACTCTCGGACGTGCTGCGACATTGCGAACGGACAGGCACAAAACTGTCTGAATACCACCTAAACCGTATCGACAGTTAAATCACCTTTTAGCGCATCATCAATTGCGGTTTGACCAAAGTGCAGGCCGCATTCGTACATACCGAACAAAAATTCCTGATTGGCGTTGGTGTTCAATCCTTTTTGAATACCTTCGCCAATAACGAAATCTTCATCAAATACGATCCGAATTAGTTCGTAATTTTTGTTCCAATACCGCTCTGCTTTTTCTGTTTTTGGCGCTTCTGGAATCAGCATCATACACTGAAATTTACACGTTCCCTGCCCCGTTGGGATAATTGTGTGGACGTAAACATGATCCGTCATCACTTGAACAAAGTTTGCGGGGAACAAATAATTCTGCGTCATATAGTGTGGGCGATAATCCCACTCTGCCTCGGGTTTTTCGCGCAATTCTTCGATCGATGGCAATGGAACTGCGTGACGAACATGCGGATAAAAATTCATGTGGACACTTTGATTGTCCAAGTAACTGGAACACGCAGTATCACGGTGCGCAGAGCAGAAATGATAGCTTTCCTGAAACCCTTCCAAGGCCAAGCGCCAGCTCATGTTGCGCTCAAGCGACCATTTTTTGAAGACGACGTGACCGCCTAAATCCAATCCGTTTAGTTGTTCACGCATTGGGGCAGTCCAAGCGTCAAAATCAATCGTTTGTTCGGTTTTGGATGGCACCACCCAGATCATTCCGAATTCTTCAAAGGCAGGTAATTCGACGAGTCCAAGTTTGGATTTATCCAGATCACCAAAACCAAATGGCTGTGGTAGGCCACGCAAATTACCATTCAGATCAAATGTCCAGCTGTGATAAGGGCAGGAAAACGTACGCGCCTTACCGCATGCCTTATCCTCAACCCGCGCACCACGGTGGCGGCAGACATTTAGAAACGATTTGACTTGTCCATCATTGTTGCGTGTTACCAAAATTGGAGCCTGCAGATCATCATAGGTCAGGAAACTTCCCGCTTCTGGTAGATCGCTGGAATGGGCTATTATGATGGGGAAGTTTTTGAACAATATGTCCATTTCAGCCCTGAGCTGATTTGGATCATTGTATTTGGCAACCGGATTATGCATCACATCATCCAGCATATGGGTTGTCCCATTTGCTTTGTGATCAAGTGTCTCTTTAATAATCTGGCGTTCTTCTTCGCTGATCAACGTGCAACCTCATCTGATACTCATCGTCATATTATTATGAAGTATAACTAAAAACAACTATACTGAGGCATACTAGGTTGAAGATGAATACTGACGTACTAATGTTTCCACCACGTCAGCTACACTTTCGGGTTCGTTCACCAATCCCACTCCTTGGCCTGCGCTCCACACATGTTTCCACGCCTTTGTTCCCGCGTGCATATCTTGAGAAAAATCAATTTTTGCCACCGCTTTCATAGCCTCTTCCGTCAAACCAGCCGCCTCAACACTTGCCCGCATCCAATTGCCCAATGCACCTGTGATCGCACGCGATGCAATCAGGTCTTCCATTTGGCTGTCCCAAACCATTTGACGGTAATCATCATTAATCAAAGATTCTTTGCATGCCAAAAAGCGGGTTCCAAGGTAGGCAAAATCAACTCCCAAGGCCTCAACCGCTTTGATCCCGCGGCCAGTGCCAATACCACCCCCCACAATAATTGGACCGTCGAAAAATGTACGCACCTCTTCCACAAACGGGATCATGGCGTATTCCCCGGTATGCCCACCCGCGCCCGCACATATTAGGACCAGTCCATCTGCACCCTTTTCAATCGCCTTCCGCGCGAATTTTGGGGAATTCACATCGGCAAAAACCAATCCACCATAACCATGAACGACGTCCGCAACCCGATGCGGGCCGCCCAGCGCAGTGATAACCAACTCTGGTTGATATTGGCGCACCAAATCAAGCTCTGCGTCAAAGCGTCCATAACTGTTATGCGTAATCATGTTCAACGCCCATGGTGCATCCGCTTTTGTGATCGACGTCGCAATTTGATCTAACCATCTAACCAATTGTTCTTCCGTGCGCGCATTTGTGGCAGGAAACGTGCCTAAAACACCCGATTTACAGGCGGAAACTACCATATCAGGTCCCGTGACCAAAAACATAGGCGCACAAATTGCCGGCAAACGTAGGCGGGATTTGATTGAAGCTATGCGCTGAGATGTGGATGAAGTCATCTTGGTCATGAAATGTTGGTTTCCCGTTCGTTGGTAATGTGTTCGATAAGAACGATATCAGCCTGCAACAAATTCTTAATATAATTCAACGCGCTTTCGCAGAGGACGACGTAAAGATAATCAGCGCGACCCATATCAATGGAAAGGCCACTTTCTTCGCCCATCCGAATTCTTCCCCAAACACGAACACAGCGACCAAGAATATCAGCGTTGGCGCGATATACTGCAACATCGCAATGGTGGAAAGCTTTAACAATTTCGCACCATTTGCATAAACAATTAGAGGAACCGCCGTAACCACGCCACACCCCACCAACAAGAGGGTTGTAGATACGTTAATTGATACAAAATGATTTTCGCCCATGGCGGACAGATATGACAAATACAAAATCGCAAGAGGGCAAAGCAACAAAACCTCAAGCAAAAAACCCTGATTAGGCCCGATTGGTAATGACCGTTTGAACAGGGCGTAAAAACCCCATGAGATAGTCAAAATAAGGGACAACCAAGGCAAAGAGCCAACTTCATATGTCAAAATAGCCACGGCCAGTAAGGTTAGGAAAATTGCGATCCACTGACGTTGTGTCAGTTTTTCTCCCAACAAAGCAAAGCCCAGAAAAACACTGAAAAGCGGATTAATATAATATCCCAGAGCCGCGTCTAAGGCGCGATCCGTGGCAATTGCATAAACGTAGGTTAACCAATTTACAGAAATCAGCGTGGCTGTCAGTAGCGCCATACCCATAACGCGTTTCGATCGAAGTGCATTTTTTAAATCAGACGTTCTGCGCAAAGCAACCAATACAATCATCGCAACAGGTACAGACCAAATAACACGGTGTGCCACCACTTCTGCCGCAGGGACGTGCGAAAGTGCTTTCATATATATTGGAAGGAAGCCCCACAGAAGGTATGCAACAATAGCAAAGGCGAAACCTTTGGGATGATCAACCTTGTCTATGGACATAAGTAGGCTCTTTCATTTGGATCAGCGGGATCGATTGGGGCGCAGTATCGTAAGAAAAAGCTCTTTTGAGCTGACTACAGCACCCCCAACGATGAACACACAACCCCAGAACACACTCCAAGTCAACGCACCCATGCCGAATGCAATCAAGACAATTGTTGAGATTAAAGGAGCAGCATAGGAAATGGCACCAAGAACCTGAATGTCTCCATGCTTCGTTCCATAATCCCATGCGAAAAAGGCCAAGCCCACGGGAAACAACCCCAGACCGATCACGGCCAACCATTCAGTCGTATTCGCGGGCATGACCGTCTCTTCAAATACCAAATGCGCAAGGAATGAAAGTACCGCAACCACAATACAAAACGCACCTACCGTATCTGTGGGAACAATTCCAAACCTACGGTTCAAAACAGAATACCCAGACCAGGTAAACGCGCAGGCCAAGGCAAGGAAGTAACCAAAATACGCCGACCGATTTAGTTCCAAACTTGCCGAACCAGACACCAACACAACTGTCCCAACCAATCCAGAGATCGCACCAATCACGTGAAACCAACGCAGTTTTTCGCCGGGCAATAACGCCGAAAACACAACAATAAGCAAAGGCCACAAATATGCGATCAAACCCGCTTGGACGGGTGGGGCACTTTTCAAAGCGAGGAAGTATAAAAAGTGATAACCAAATAAGCCAACAACACCCAAAACCCACGCTCCAACGGGTTGGTGCAGGTGTGTAACAATGTCATCGCCGCGAATGATCCATTTGCCGATCATCAATAATCCACCAATGGAAAACGCAATTGCCGTTAACAAAAATGGCGGTACATCACCCGTAAGTGTTGTGAACAGGGCCAAAACACCCCACATCAGAACAGCGGTTGCACCAACAGCCGTGGCGCGTGTTCGCGATATAGTGGACATTAAAGTTTCCTACAAACCGATGGAAACGCCGTCTTGGATTACCGCAGGATCATACGCCTTGCGTGAAAAAACTTCACGCACCATTGGTTCAAAATATTCTAGCGGTTTGGTTGGATAATCTGGATCAAATGATGATTGATCCCAGCGTTCACAGAATTTTGCACATGTATCAAAGCATGGGTGATCACGGTAACGATCACGCGCATCTTTGTCCCAACCGTAGTGGTGTGCATAGTATAGCATTTGAAAAATTCCGTGGTGTTCAATCACCCACGAAACTTCCCAACGGACAAAGGGACGAACAACTTCGGCGGAAAACCTGTCGTGGTTTTGGGGGGCCAATCCATCACCAATATCATGCAGCAATGCGCCAACAATCCAATCGATATCTACGCCGTCTTCCTCTGCACGCGTTGCAGATTGCAATCCATGTTGAAGTCGAGTGATTTTGTACCCTTCAAGCGTTGTTTCACCATGGCGACGCAATTCATCCATGACACGATCCGCTGTCATGGCCAGATATGGTTTTTCCAATTCATGAAGAAGTTCATATTCTTCCTTGGTGCCATCTTTCATCTGGGTGAATGAAACAGTTTTATTTTGAATTGTCATGTCGCTCTCCCTTGGCTTAAGTGGCTGAATACAGCCCTACATCAGTTGTCGCACCTGCCGCAAGCGTTGTAGATTGATCTACCAACACCTGATCATAGAATTCAAGGTCACTTGCATCAAACAGGCCACGTGGGCCTGCAACATTGATCCAACCGCGTAGTGCATCACACCCGCGAACCAACATGGCATAATCATTTCCAGGTGCCTCGTGCCGAACCTCTGGCGTGACATACCGTATGGCAAGCCCAATGCGTCGATCATCTGATTTATTCGGCCCAGATGCGTGAAAGCAGCGCCCATGGTGCAACGACATCTCACCCGGGCGAAGTGCACCGTAAACGGCATCATTTTCGTTGATACCTGCAATCTCTTGACCGCGGGATAGCAGATTGTTGTCATCGTAGGTATCGTGGTGGGAAACGATTGGATTGCGGTGGCTGCCAGGAATAAAACGCATGCACCCAGCCCGAACCGATACATCACTTAGCGCGACCCAGGCTGTGACTTCATCATCCGTCTCGCCCATACCCCAGTACGTAATATCCTGATGCCACGATACCGTTTTAGTCGTTTGTGCTTCTTTGATGAATAGCTCAACCGACCAAACCAACAGATTTGGACCCAAAATTGTCTCGACCGCGTTCAGAATTTTGGGCGTCCGTGCCAAATCAGCAAGCAGCGGGATGACCAAATGACCGTTCACGCGAAAGAACTGATTTAAATCTTTAGTATCTGTTGGCTTTGAATATTGGGCCTCTAACGCTTCAATTTCGCCCCGTATCTCGGCAACAGATTGCGCCGAAAACACTGGAATGCCCGCCACAAAACCGTTTTTGCGATATGCTTCATATGAATTTGAATCAAGACCCATGCCAACGCTCCTACACTGCTAGAGGGATGTTCGCACAGTCCCTCTCCGCAGATACACGAGGTTTGCGACGCGAGTATTCAGTCTGCGACGCAAAATTTTCTTAGTTGCCTGAAAACGCTGCCGCAGCCCCAAACAACACCACAAGAAGCGATACTCGCACGGTCCACGCATAAACCGCCATGAGGCCCGCCCGCGGCGGAGTGCCAGCCCGCATTGAGCGCAAGGTTTCAAGATTTGCACCAAGCGAACAAATCAAAATCAATGTGGCACCCGTCAATTTCACATGAAACGCGCCAGAGGACGGCAAGTTGCCGTAGATCATCCCGCTTAACAAATAGCCTGTGATCCACAGCACCAGCACCGCAATAAGCGCGAGTACTCCCATCATCCGAATACTTTGTACCACCTCAACCGAGGGGCGCTGCCCATTGCGTTTATGAACATGTTGAAGCACCCATCCGCCAACCCCAAGGCCGCCTGCCGCCCACAGCGATATAAAGTGAAGTGTTTTTAGAAAAACCAGCATGTCGTCCCCTTACAAAAACGCATCCAACCTATCTTACACTGTGGGAAAGGTTAGCGGTGTGTCCAGATAAACTTTGGATTGACTGACAAAACTGCTGATCACATATTTGATGAAATCAGGAGGCGAATAATGGACGGTCAAAATTTACTTTATTGGCAGGAACGAATTGACCTTGCCGCAGCATTTCGTTGGGCTGCGCGTCTGAACATGCACGAGGCAGTTGCAAACCACTTTAGCCTGTCAGTGAATGACGATGGTACCCAATTTCTGATGAACCCCAATCAAAAACATTTCAGCCGCATCAAAGCGTCCGATATGTTGCTGTTAGATGCAAATGATCCGGACACCATGAACAAACCCGGCGCACCTGATCCGACAGCGTGGGGATTGCATGGTTCGGTTCATCGTAAATGTCCACATGCAAAATGCGTTATGCACGTGCATTCAATCCACGCAACCGTTCTCGCATCCCTTGCGGATAGTAGGTTGCCACCAATCGATCAAAATACAGCTATTTTTTACGAGCGATATGTCATCGACGAAGGCTTTGGAGGATTGGCCTTTGAAGATGAGGGCATGCGATGCGCAGGGATGCTTCAGGACCCAAAAATTAAGGTCATGATTATGGGAAATCACGGTGTTTTGGTCTTGGGCAAGGACATCGCAGATACATTTAATCGCCTATATTACTTTGAAAGGGCCGCAGAAACATACATTCGCGCACTGCAAACGGGTCAACCGCTTCGGGAACTGCCCCATGATATCGCAGCAAAAACAGCTGCCGAACTTGACGATTATCCAGACCAAGCGGAACGTCATTTTTCTGAACTCAAAGCAATATTGGATGAAGAAGGCAGCAACTACAGCTCCTGATTATATTGCATTTAAAATGTACAAATTCCCCAACATCGTGCATCACCCGTTCTGGAACTAGGGGAACAGAACGTTGGATCATGCATTTTCACTCAATCGCAGGCTCTTGGCCGAAGGTTTGGGCACCCTGCTGTTGGTCGCAACCGTCGTTGGATCAGGCATCATGGCAGACGCCCTATCGAATGATGTGGCTATATCGCTCCTTGGAAACACCATAGCGACAGGCACAATCTTGTTCGTGCTGATCACGATTTTTGGCCCTGTATCAGGTGCACATTTTAACCCTGCAGTTTCATTTGTATTTTATCTGCGCGGTGATTTAGCGGGGGGAATGACCCTGTTGTATATGATAGTACAGGTTTGTGGCGGCATATTGGGTACATGGACCGCCCACGCGATGTTTGAGGTGCCAATTCTACAAATATCGACTGTCGACCGTAGTGGATTTGGGAATTGCATAAGTGAAATTATCGCAACTTTTGGGTTAGTGTTTGTGATTTTCACCGCAATTTCACAGAATTCGAAATCTATTCCGATGTTGGTCGGGCTGTATATTTCGGCTGCCTATTGGTTCACTGCGTCAACATCGTTCGCCAACCCTGCAGTTGCGATTGCACGTTCTATATCAGATACGTTTGCGGGAATACGCCCGATCGAATTATTGATGTTTATCCCGGCTGAACTCTGCGGCGCCTATGTGGCGTTCATTCTTGTTCGCTGGCTGTATCGCGGTCAGAAATAAGGTTTTGCAACCACTGAAGTGACGTATCCGCAGGCCCATCAGGTCGGTATTCAGCGCCACAAAAACCGTTCCAATGTGCATCCAAGAATTTGAAAACTTTATCAAAGTCTAAATCGCCATCATCAGGCGGTCCACGATCTGGTACTGATGCAAATTGAACATGACCCACAAAGTTTAACGCAGCCTGAAATCTTGTTATTGCGCTGCCTTGCTGGCGTTCAACATGATAAAAATCAAACATCAATTTCAGATCGGGCGAACCAATTTCATTGATAATATCAATCGCCTGATCAACAGTTTTCAAGAAATACTCTGGCACGTCATAGGAATTAATTGGTTCAATCAATATCTGGACACCCAAACCCTGTGTAATATCCAACGCATATTCAAGATTTTCGACAAAGGTTTCATGGGCGTCCGGGCCTGATGCCTTGCCCGCCATGACGTGGATAAATTTCGCGTTAAGTACATCCGCCTGATCAACTGCTAAATCAATCGCAGCTTTGGCCTCACCTCTACGGTCTGGCATCGCGCACAGGCCAAAATCGCCATTCTGTTTCGTTCCAGGCACAGTGTTTAACGAAAGCAATGGCAGGTGTGTGGACGTAAGTGCGGATTTGATTTTTGAAATGTCTGCGGGATCGGGCCAGTGCATCTCGATACCATGAAACCCCGCTTCGACAGCGCGCTGAATTGCATGGTCAATCGGCAGCTCGGTCCACAAAAATCCAAGATTTGCCGAAAATTGCAGCCTACTCATTACATCCATTGAACGCCCGAACGTTCCAAACTTCGGATCATCGCATCCCAAGTGACGTTTACATAATCATGCGGACCTTCATCAGGTACAACGGTGTATTTGGTAAGTGACTCTATTGCGTCCTGATCTGGAATAATCGGCTCTGTTGAGGCGCTTAAAACATCCACTTGGATTTTGCAGGCGGCTTCTAGGATGTAGAGATAATAGAACGCCTCCGCGACGGTGCGCCCTGCGGCAAGCAAACCATGATTGTGCATGATCATAAGCCATTTATCACCCAAATCACACGCTAATCTGCGACATTCCTCTGCGCTGTCAGGTGCATAAGCGTACGGATGATAACAAGTTAACCCCAAAATTTCCATCGCGTGCTGCGACAATGGCAACAAACCCTCGCCCATCGCAGACACCGCCGCACCAGCCCGCGTGTGACTGTGCAATGCCACGTTCACATCTGGTCGCGCGCCCAAAATTGCGGTGTGAATGGCATGACCAGCCTGATTGTATGGGTAATCCCCCTGAACAACATTTCCGTCGAAATCGACCTTAATCAGATTGGACGCCGTGATTTCGTCAAACAACAGACCGTAGGGATTGATCAAATACTGATCCGTTGTCCCCGGTACCCGCGCACTTAGGTGGGTAAAGATTAAATCAGTCCACCCAAATTTGACAAACAGGCGATAGCATGCCGCCAAGTCGCAGCGCACCTGCCATTCTTCGTCTGTAATGTTCTCAGGTCTCGACATACCTTTAAAGCGTTATCCAACGCCCCTCATCGCTTGAATCTTGGATGGCTTGGATCGCTGTTTCAAACAAAAGGCCGTCCTTAAAGTTTGGATAGGCATGATCGTCTTCAAGGATTGCTTTCACAAATGCACCAACCTCGATGATTTTCATTTCGTTGAAGCCAACATGATGCCCAGGTGCTGGGCAGAAATTACCAAAGAATGGGTGATATGGTCCAATCAAAACAGTTTTATATCCGTTGGTGGACATTTCGGAATTACCGTCCATTTCGAACAGTTGGAATTCGCCCATCCGTTCCTGATCAAATTTAATCGCACCTTTGGTTCCTGTGATTTCAAAGCCAAGGTTCATTTTGTGACCCTGACCCAACCACGATGTGTGCATGGTGAACAAAGCGCCGCTTTCGAATGTACCAAGTGCGGAAAATTGATCATCCGTTTCAACCTGACGCATTTCACCCGTGGATGAATCGGGGCGTTCGGTGTGAATGGTTTGCAATCGACTGACCACCTCTTTGAACGGACCACATAGCCAGATTGCCATGCTGATCAAGTGGCTGCCCATATCACCCAGCGCACCTTTACCACCACCCTTTTTGGTCAAACGCCAAGAATGCGGAACATTCGGGTCGCACATGAAATCTTCTAAATAGATACCGTTAAAGTGGGTGATTTCACCGATACGCCCCGATGCAATCAGATCTTTGATCGCAAGAAGGCTTGGGCTTTTCATGTAGTTATATCCAAGCATGGTTTTGACACCATATTCTTGCGCAACCGACACCATTGCCCGCGCATCCGCCATCGATGTCGCCATTGGTTTTTCGCACCAAATGTGTTTTCCGGATTTCGCAGCCGCCTCGGCCATTTCCCAGTGAGTGAAATTCGGCGTACAGATACTTACCACATCAATATCATCCGCTTCGCAGACTTCGCGCCAATCACCCGTAACACGTTGAAAATCAAAACGGTTTGCGTGCAGATCACGCGTGTCTTCGTCCGTGTCAAACAGGGCAACCAATTCAACATCAATAGGCCAATTGAATGTTGCCTTGCCCCGCTGCCAGGCCTGCGTATGCGTTCCACCCATGAAACCCATGCCCAAAACGCCAACGCGTAATTTTTCCAGTCCAATTTTATTTTCGGGCTGCCCCGCAATGTGAATTTCACGTTTCATGTGTAATCTCTAACCCTGCTGTTGCACAAACATCTAAGATGTTTTGATAGCCTTTTTGTGAATATTCGTATGGTGGCGCCTTGGCTGGGTCTTGTTCTGCCTCAACAACAATCCAACCCTTATAATCTGCTGCCTTAAGTTTTTTCGCAACGGATAAGAAATCGATGCATCCATCACCCGGAACAGTAAATGCACCCGCGATCACGGCTTCAAGGAAGCTGCGGTTATTTTCACGAACATCTTTTACGATTTCGGGACGGATATCCTTGAAATGTACGTGATGGACACGGTCCATCCACCGATCCATAGTACGTGAAATATCACCACCCCCGAATAGTAAATGGCCCGTATCAAAACACAGGTTAACTTCAGAGCCTGAAAATTCCATCAACCAATTTACATCATCTTCGCTTTCGATCATGGACCCCATGTGGTGGTGATAGGCCATCGGCATGCCACGATCTTGCATCCATTTCGCAACCTCGGTCAATTTTTCGGCGTAGGCTTTAATTTCATCTCGCGTTAACTGCGGACGGTCATTGACGGGAACGTCAATCATACCCTGCACCGTGTTTGAACATTCGGCAAAGACGATACAGGGTGCATTCAATGCTATAAATTGATCAACCTGCTGCTGAACGGCGTCGCATTCTTCGGACGCGGTGTTGTTCAGCAAATTACCACTGCACCAGCCGCCGCACAGTCCAATATCGTATTTTTCCAAAAAGGCACGAAGACCGTCGGTATCATGCGGCATCCGCTGCCCACGTTCGACACCCGTGTATCCAATTTCACGCGACTCTTTTAGGGCCTGCTCCATCGTGAAATCTTTGGTCAAATCAGGCAAATCATCATTTTGCCAAGCAATTGGAGATATTCCAATTTTAATTGTCATGTGGTGATCCTTAGTAGATAGCGCGAAGCGCTGTTGCTGTGCATTGATAACGTCAGATGTGGCCAGATTTCTACTGAAATTTCATTGCAGAAAACATCACTGGTCACGGCGTTGATTTAGGGCATCAAGTAGATTTTCAAATTCCGAATTTTTCATGCCTTGATCAACTGCTTCCGTCAAAATTTGCGCCTGTGTTTTTGGCGCCAGACCACCTATGGGTGGGTCACTGTCTAGGTTGGTTGGAAACGAATAGCCTTCGGCGGTTGCTGAAATTGCGGCATGCTGCTGCGCTGGTGTCAACTGCGCGTCTTTCAATGATTGGAAAACCGCACGGCACATTGCGTCACGGTCAATGCTTTCCATCGCGCGACCAAAAGCAGAGGATACCTGAAGCAAATTGACCAAGCGTTGGATATCCGTGCTCTTATTTTCACCTGCAGCGTGAAAAATGGCAGGGCTAAAGAAAATGACATCGCCTTTGTTCAGTTCGAGTTGCACGTACTTCTTCTCAAAATACTCTTTGAAGTCATCTTGGTGGTACGCAAGGTATCCGTGCAGAAATCTCTGTGAAAACGGCAATAATTTGGTTGGGCCACTTTCAATAGGCATGTCACAATGCGCAATTCCCCCTTGTAACGTCAACACTGGGGACAATTCATGTACATGACACGGAAATTGCACCGATTTATCAACGCTTTGAAAACCGAGGTGATAGTCCCGATGCGCCGTTTGTGCCTGCCCACCAGGTCGGACCAAATTCACCTGTGCAGTCATCTGATAATGCGGACCAAGCCAGGCTTCGCACGCAGCATCAATAAATGGATTTGCGAAGTAATTCACATGCACATCAGGCGCATTCAAACAAAGTTTTTGCAATGAATTCCAAATACGATCATTCGCACCGGATGCCGCAAAATGATCTGCACCGGATTTTGCAGTTTGTTTTTCGTCAGCAATAATACGATGGAAAACATCGCTCGCGGCATCGATCACATCCGTATTATGATAAGCACCGCGCAAAACGATGACACCCGATAAAGCCATCAAAACCTTGGACCATTCCGCCATGATTTTGCGTCGTCCTTCGTCGGACTTGATGTTTTCGGCAAGCGCGGCGCAATCGTAAACTGGCACATTTGCGTTAATCACAGCAGAATGTGGCACATCTTTGGGGTCTAATTTTTGTGAACAAAGCGCTTTGAATGCATCCAAATTGCAATCTGAAGCGGATAAATAACCTTGCATAATATCACCCAATTCTGTTGTGGATTCATGATTAAGATCGCACAAATTCAGTGGACTTCAATTTCTAATTCATAAATTTTGCGTCCGCGAAGCATTTTTCGTTTAATAAGGCTGCAAAGCTATCGCTTGACCCGAAATCGAACTCAAGGATAGCGTTCACCTAAAACGGAGTGGATATGAAAGCGTTTCTTGATTCCCGTCAAACAGAGCATGATCCAAAATATTTTATGAGTTCGGGTGCAATTGCACCAAATCCCGAACAACCCAAACGTGTTGAGATACTAAGCGCAGGCGCAAAGAATGCTGGATGTGTTTTAGCCGAACCAACAGACATGGGGATAGGTCACATCGCGAAAATCCATTCGCCCCAATATTTGACCTTTTTGGAAAATATACACGAACGCTGGACGCGCATTCCAGGTGGCGGCGAAGAGGTCGTTCCAAATATCCATCCCAGAGCACGCGAGGATGGCTATCCCCGTTCCGCAGTCGGTCAAGCGGGATATCATCAGGCGGATACGGCATGTCCAATCGCGGAACACACATGGAAATCAGCCTATTGGTCCGCGCAAAGTGCCCTGAACGGCGCTGATTTCATCGCCAAGGGTGGCCAAAATGCCTATGCCCTTTCGCGTCCCCCAGGGCATCACGCCTATGCAGATCAGGCAGGTGGATTTTGTTTTTTGAACAATTCGGCGATTGCAGCTGAGTATTTGTTGGCGAACGGAATGCGCCCAACGATACTGGATGTTGATGTGCATCATGGAAATGGAACACAGGGTATTTTTTATCGCCGCGACGATGTTCTGACCGTATCGTTACACGCCGACCCCGAACGGTTTTACCCATTTTTCTGGGGGTACGAACAGGAAAAGGGCGAAGGTCAGGGTTTGGGGTACAATCTAAACCTACCACTTGCACGGGGAACGGGAGACGATGATTTTCTGAATGCCCTGGATATTGGCCTTGCGCGTGCCCGAAACTTTGGCAGTGATATCATCGTTGTGGCACTTGGCCTAGATGCATCAATCGACGATCCGTTTGAAGGATTGGCCATTACCCAAGACGGATTTGAACGCATCGGCACGCGCATTGCTAGTCTTGGCCTGCCCTGCCTCATGGTGCAAGAGGGGGGTTATATCAGCGACAGTTTGGGGATCAACCTGACACGGTTTCTAACCGGGGTTCAAAGTTAACGCGATTACCAGCGACGCTCAAACCGACGGCGTAAAATCACAGCTAAGGTATTCATCGTTAACAAGAAAATCAGTAGGATAATAATACCGCCCCATGCCCGCTCAATAAATGCGGGATCGGCACGTTTGGCCCATTCGTAAATTTGTGCTGGCATCGCCGAATTCGGTGAAAACAGACCCTCGGCCACTGATCCTGGCATATTGGTTGCGATATATCCGATCATCCCAATCAACAACAAGGGTGCACTTTCGCCAAGTGCCTGCGCCATACCAATAATTGTACCCGTCAAAATGCCTGGTGCTGCCAACGGCAGGACGTGATGGAACACCGTTTGCATCTTGGATGCACCCAAACCGAGAGCCGCACTACGAATGCTTGGGGGAACAGATTTTAATGATGCACGCGTTGAAATGATAATGGTCGGGATTGTCATCAGGGTCAGGACCAAACCACCAACAATTGGCGTTGATTGGGGCAATTCGACATAATTAATAAAGACTGCCAAACCCAGAATGCCGAATACAATTGATGGTACCGCCGCAAGGTTTGAAATGGTGATTTCAATGATATCCGTCACGATATTTTGCTTTGCAAATTCCTCAAGATAGATAGACGCTGCAACACCCAAGGGCAGTGATAGGCAGAGTACAACCAGCATAAGGTAAAGCGATCCTACCATCGCAACACCAATGCCTGCTGACTCTGGCCGCTGATCTGATGAGTCCGCGCCCAAAATGAAATCTAGATTAAATTTCTTTTCAATAACCCCAATTTCAACCAGTTTATCAGTCAGATCAAACTGCGCTGCGCTTGCAAATTTACTATTTTCGACACTCTCACGCGTATAGCGCCCCTTTAGATATCCGTCGATCCAACCATTCGTTAGAAAGCGAAATTCGACAGTCGTTCCAATAACAGAAGGATCGGCCAAAACATATTCGCGCATTTGTGCAGCCGCACTTTTTGAAATCATACCGCTTAGCGCTTTTTTCTTAAGGTCGGTTTCAATCCCGTTTTCCTTCAGTGCGTTCTGCATCGCGGTTGCCAGCAGGGGCGTATATCCAAATGTCGAAACCTTTTTAATATCGTCGATGTTTCGATTGCCTTTTTTATCAAGCTTCTTCTCCAGAAGCTCGACTTCCAACGTGATAAACGTCTGTTGAAACGCGCTTGTCCCGCGGTAAATGATCGTGGTGACCAGCACCAACAACATCAACAAACCAATGGCAATTGCGATAATTCCATAAAGGCGGAAACGCCCCTCTGCCGCATTGCGTTTCTTGGTACGCTCAGAAATATCGTAAAGAGAGCGTTTTGATGGGACGTCGTTCATCATTCGTATTGTTCCCGATATTTTCTGACGATGTATAGGGCAAGAACATTCAGGCACAGCGTGAGAAAAAATAGGGTTAGACCCAAGGCAAACGCCACTAGCGTTTCTGGACTGTCAAACTCCAAATCACCCGTCAATTGGCTGACGATACGTGTTGTGATTGTTGTGAGCGCCTCAAGCGGATTGCCCGCAAACTTTGCCACCGCGCCTGCGCCCATCACAACGATCATTGTTTCACCGATGGCACGCGATGTCGCCAACAGGATCGCACCAATAATACCAGGAAGGGCCGCGGGTAAAATCACACTGCGAATTGTTTCGGATTGCGTAGCACCCAGACCGTATGAACCATCCCGCAATGATTGGGGAACTGCATTAATAATATCGTCAGAAAGGGAGGATACGAAGGGGATCAGCATCATTCCCATGACGACCCCTGCGGTTATGACGGAACGTGAATCCGACATCCACTCAACACCCAAAAACCCACCATCGCCAAAGAGCATACGCAAAAACGGTCCGAACGTTGTAAGCGCGAACAATCCATAAACAATTGTTGGAATGCCCGCCAAGATTTCAAGTAATGGTTTCGCGACAGAGCGGACGGGTTTCGAAGCGTATTCTGACAAATAGATTGCCGCATAAAGACCAATCGGCACTGAGACCAAAAGCGCGACAAACGAGATGTAGAGCGTGCCCCACAAGAGCGGTAAAATTGACAACTGGCTACCATGACTAAATGACGGCGCCCAAACTAAGCCGAAAAAGAAATCGGTCCATTCATGCATGCTAAAGAAACGTGACGCTTCAAAGACCATTGACAGAACGATCCCAACACTTGTGAAAATCGCCAGTGTCGCAGCGGACGCGAGGATCAACAAAACGATACGTTCAACTTGGTTCCGCGCACGGAAATCTTGCTTGGCCTGTAAAAATGCGGTTGCAAAACCAATAATCGAAACAAAGATAACCACCCAATTTCGGTATTGGTTACCATCGGTTTGAAGCACATAGCGCGTTTGCGCAGCGGACATGAGTTCAGGACGGATGTCGCCCGACAGGAAAACATCAGCTTGCTTCAACGCTGCCTCAATCACGGTCAGGTCGTTGATGGTTGCCGATAATGCATCGCGGGACATCAAACCTATGGAAACAACCATTTTCAGGCCGTCACTCAGGCGTTGCACTTCGCTCATCAACAAATTCATATTCGCGTTTTCAGTAATCAATTCAGATGGGATTAACCCTGCCACATGATTTTCAATAAACAGCGACTGCAGATAGGTCCAAATCAGCAAGAGAATAAGAGCAGGGATCAGTGATAGTAACAGCCCATTTGTGCCATAATACTGCGGCAATGAATGAAGTTTTCTTTGATCGCCAGAAACGGACGATAAAGCCCGTGCACGTGACGCAAAAAACGCAACTGCTGAGATGATACAAATCGCATAAAGAAGAGTCACCAGCGTCATGTTTTTGCTCGTCCCATAATTACAAAAATGAGAAGCATGTGATTACAAGCTTCTCATAGCGCGTGTTACACGCGTTTAGTTGATTTCAGCAACCATTTCTTGTGTCGCTTCCAGCTCTGGGTCTGATACCAAGCCATACTCGGCCAATGGGCCATCAGGACCCGCAATTTCGTCAGAAACGAAAAATTCCAAATACTCTTTCATACCTGGTACCTGTGAAACGTGCGCGTTCTTTACGTAGAACTGCAATGGACGCGACACAGGATATTCACCAGATGCGATTGTTTCTGTTGATGGCTCAACACCGTTGATGTTCGCCGCATAAAGTTTGTCTGTATTGTTCAACAAGAATGACAGGCCAAAGACACCGATGCCTTCGGGATTCGCATCCAGCGACGCCAATGTTTCTGTGTAATCACCGTCGATGTCGACTGATGCGCCATCTGTGCGCACTTTAAAGCATTCTTTTTCAGCTGCTTTTTTGTCACCACCATTTGCGGCAAAAACTTCGTCATAGGTTCCGACAGCCTTACAACCTGCCAACATCACTTTTGTTTCAAACACTTCACGTGTGCCATGCTTTGTGCCTGGAATGAATGCCTTGATCGCCAATGCAGGCAATGATGCATCAACATCTGCCCATGTGACAGCTTCAGATTTATCTGATAGCGCAAGGTAAATTTGTTCCGGGGTTAGATCTTCAAAACCTGTGTTCTCAAGACGTGTAGAGAATGTAATCCCGTCATAACCAATACGAACTTCGGTTACTTTGCCAACAGTCGCTTCACAAGTTGTCCATTGCTCTTCCTTCATCAATGATGATGAGTTAGCGATATCGATTGTGTTTAGGCCAACACCTTCACACATACGCTTGCGGCCTGCACCTGATCCTCCGCCTTCGACGATTGGTGTTGGGAAGTCAAAGTTCTCGCCGAATGCTTCTGCAACAATTGAAGCGTATGGAAGTACTGTTGATGAACCTGCGATGTGAACTTGGTCACGTGCTGCAGCTGATGTTGCTGATACTGCGATTGCTGCGACTGTAGCTTTTACAAAAGACATATTATTCTCCTAAAAGATCTTTCACCTTGGAACGCATCCTGCGCTTTGCCCTCTGTGTTTAACAATGCTTTGTTATGCTTTTGCGACAGCTTTGTAACAGTTTTATGAACTCTGCGAATTTGCGGGAAAATTGATCGATTTCGCGTCTAAAATAAAAAAGCGCCCCAAAAGTTGGAGCGCTTTATCGCGAAAGTACTATGGATTATGCGAGGTCGAAACGATCCGCATTCATCACTTTGGCCCACGCCGCAACGAAATCAGTAACAAACATATGACCCGAATCTACGCATGCATATTCTTCTGCAATGGCACGAAGCTGCGAATTTGACCCAAAGATCAAATCAGCGCGTGTTGCAGTCCACTTGGTTTCACCCGATGCGCGATCACGACCTGCAAAGTGGTTTCCTGTTTCATCTGTTGCTGACCATTCGGTCGCCATATCCAATAGATTGACAAAGAAGTCATTGGACAATGCACCAGCACGATCGGTCAAGACACCCGTAGCTGAACCACCGTGGTTTGCGCTCATTGCACGCATACCGCCAACCAAAACAGTCATCTCAGGCGCTGTCAGTGTCAAAAGTTGCGCACGAT